>OWJE01000442.1_pt1 | contig 16475 bp, 9 predicted proteins | sample 1732931 | NCBI WGS metagenome assembly OWJE01 (sample SAMN05065769, study PRJEB22554) | human gut metagenome | biome: ENVO:2100002; feature: ENVO:00000062; material: ENVO:00002003 | host: Homo sapiens | place: USA | reverse complement strand
ACCTATTAAGTCGTCGGCAGCGTCAGATGTGTATAAGAGACAGGAGGATGGACAGCTTGTTCGTTCTGCATGGGTTGAGTACGATGGAAACTACTACTTCGTAAACAGCAGCGGTGCTAAGATCACAAACGATTGGAGATTAACAGCTCCGTACGATGATGATTCCGCCGATGAGGAGTGGTACTACTTCAAATCCAACGGTAAGAGAGCAGAGAACGAGAAGATCACATATAAGAACAAATCTTACTACTTCGACAGCGACGGAAAGATGCTCACAGGTTGGGTAACTTACGACAGCAACGCTGTTGATGAGGCTAATGATTTCGTTGATGGCAAGACTTTCTACTGTGACGAGACTGGTGCTCGTTTAGAGAAAAACTGGGTTTACTCTGTAGAGCCGGGCGTAGAAGATGATGATGCAGACGCAGACGAGTACTGGTACTACTTCAAGTCCTCTGGTAAAGCTCAGACAGGTAAGGGAACAAACATCAAAGGTCAGACATACCTCTTCGATAACGAAGGCCGTATGCAGACTGGTTGGGTTGCTTTAACAACAGCTACATCTGGCAATGCTGAGTACCTTGAGATCGGCGGAGAAGATTCCACAGCTAAATTAAGCGACTACACAGATGTTTACTTCTGCGGCGACGAAGATGACGGACACGCTAAGAAGAACAAATGGTATAAGACTTGGAGACCGGAAGATTTCGATGACGAGGACGAGGACAATGATGAGTTCTGGTACTGGATCGATAAGAACGGTAAAGTATATATCCCGACCGAGGCAGCTTCTGGTTCTAACGCAACAGGTTATAAGTACAAATTAGAGGATGCAGCTCTTGCTCAGAAGAAAGTTAGCGGAAGCTACGAATCCTTCGAGATTACAAAGAAGAAAGTAAACTCCAAAGACTACTTCTTCAACAACGATGGTGAGATGCTTTCTCAGTTCATCGAGGTTGTTACTCCGAACACAGCTGATGGTCTTGTAACTGGTATGTACTACTTCGGTGGTGACGATGACGGCTCCATGAAGACTGGTTCCCAGTCCGTAAGAGACGACAATGGCGACACATACAAGTTCTACTTTGGAACAAAGAACAGCACATCTGAGAATAAGGGTGTTGGTATCACAGGTAACAAGAGCAACAAGCTTTACTACAAGGGTCTCTTACTTACAGCTGATGACTACAAGTATCAGATCGCTACTGTAGACGATGTTCACTTCTTCATCGTTAACAAGAACGGTTCTATCCAGCACAGCTGCGTAGAGTACAAAGAGGACAGCGATGTTCTGATCGATGCTAGCGATCTTGCTAAGACAGCATTCAGCACAACTGAAGGCCTTTACAAGTACAGCATTGATGCAGCAACAGCATCCGCAATCAACAAAGTTGATATGATCGATGAGACTGAGGTTATGCACTAATTTATCTCAGTAAAAAAGAAATTCTAATTGCAAAACGCGGGCGAGGATTTAATCCTCGCCCGTTTGCGTTATACAGTAAATGGGCGGGAAGTGATTCCCGCCCATTCTGTCTGCAATTAGAATTTCTAATTTTTACAAGAAACGTTAATATTAGTCTGTAACGTTAACGAACTCGTTGATATTAATTCCTGTAAGGTTCGGATTAACTGTGTAGGTACCGCCGATCTCATACTTAAACTGACCATCCGGAGCCAATGTTGTATCATTTGTAGTTGTGATCAGAGCATCTCCATCCTCTTTGTACTGAGTGTTCTTGGAGTGCTGAATAGAACCGTTTGTATTAACGATAAATGTATGGTTGTCGATAGTTGCAAGCTGATATTTGTAATCGTCAGCCTGGATTAACATACCATAGTAGTAAAGTTTGGTATTCTGGTTACCTGTAATACCTGCACCTTTGTTTGTTCCCTTTGTCGCAAAGTAGAACTTGTAAGTATCACCAGCATCGTCCTTGATAGCCTGAGAACCAGTCTTCATGGAACCGTCATTAGAACCACCGAAATAGTACATCTCGCCATCTACAAGGTAGAAATTGGAAAGCATACGTCCTTCCTGATCAAACCAGTAATCTTTGGAGTTTACTTTCTTCTTAGTAACATTTACAAGACCTTTGTTCTTGGACTGAACTACGCCATCTTTGAACTCATACTCGTAAGCGTTAGAAGCAGTAGCTAAAACGTCCATGTTTGTTCTGTAAAGCTTACCGTTTTTATCGAACCAGAACCACTTCTGATCGCCTTCTTCCTCGTCCTCATCCTTCGGAATCCATGTCTTAGCCCATTTGTTCTTCTTAGCGTGTCCGTCATCCTCATCGCCGCAGTAGTAAGCATCGCCAGCGAACTCAGATACAGCCTGTTTAGTATGATTATCATCATCTAAGTTAATCTGCTTGTAAGAATTGTTTCCGCTTGCATCTGTTGTCTGCACAACCCAACCATAAAGCATACGACCCTGATTATCAAACAGATAAATCTGACCATTTAAGTTAGCCTGCTTACCAGTAGCCGGTTTACCTGTAGATTTCTTTAAGTAATACCAGTACTCATCTGCATCAGCCTCATCATCAGATGTACCCGGCTCAGTATCTTTAACCCATGCACCTTCTACACGAGCGCCAGTCTCGTCGCAGTAGAATGTGTTGTCTTTCTTGTAAGTATCAGCTTCGTCAACGTTGTCTGTGCCGTCAGTTGTTACCCAACCTGTGAGCATCTTACCTTCGCTGTCGAAGTAATATGTTTTTCCTTTGTAAGTGATCTTCTTGCTTGTAGCCATCTTACCGTTGGACTGGAAGTAGTACCACTCTTCATCAGCTGTCTCATCATCGATCGGAGTTGTTAATCTCCAGTCGTTTGTGATCTTAGCACCGCTGCTGTTTACGAAGTACTTATCGGAGCCGTCCTCAACCCATGCGGAACGAACGAGTTCTCCGTCGTCGCCAACATAATATTCCTTACCATTGCTGGAGCAGAATGTGTTTGTGTATGCGTCACCGTTCTTGTCGTAGCAATACCACTCGCCATCAACCATCATCCAGGTTCCCTTGGAAGCTGCGAAAGATGTCATGGAAGCGCCTAATGCTAACAGAGCTGCTGCGGATACTACTGCAGCAATTTTAGTCTGCTTTCTCATAATTAATGCACTCTCCTTTTGTTTTTTTGAAACGCTTTTTGAAATTCCTAATTGCATTACGAAGCCATTATACTTCCGATAAGTAAAATTATCGCAAGTTGGGAAACAGGGTGGGAGAGGGGCTTAAATTGGAAAGATGGGATGGGGAAATTTAAGAAGCGGGGATCGGAAAACACAGAATTAAGAATAAATTCATGAAAAAGGCAGGAAAAACGGGGCGGGGTAAGTTGCAGGAATATGGGAACAATGGTATAATAAACTCGATTTTTTATGACATGTGAAAGGAAGAATACATTCATGGCAAATAGGATAAAGAAAAAAGAGGAGACGAAGAGCAGCTATCAGGATAATGTGGCACTGATCATGGGAGTGTTTACCTTAGCGGTTTTATGTGCGCTGCCGCTGGTGTTCCGGGACTATTATTTTAATATTCTGGAGACAAAATACCAGTTTTACTGTATCGTCTCGATTGCGGCGCTCGTTGTTATGGGCGGCTATGGACTTGCAAGCGGCAAAATGATCGAATGGTTCTCAAAATTCGATTTTAAGACATGGCGCAAAGGGATGAGCTTTGGCGATTGGGCGATGATCGCATTCTGGCTTGCGAATGTGATTTCCTGGGCGCTGAGCAAAGACTGGAAATGGGAAGCGTTCTGGGGAACGTCGGGCCGTTATAATGGTGTTTTCCTTATGACGATCTATATGGCGGTGTATTTTCTTGTGACCCGTTTCTTTAAACTGAAGAGATGGTATCTGGACGCGTTCCTTGCGGTTGGAATCTTCGTATGCGTTTTTGGAATTACGGATTATTTCCAGATGGATGTTCTTGGATTTAAGGTAAATATGATGGATACCCAGAAGTCATCATATACCTCAACCTTTGGCAACATCAATACGTATACGATTTATGTTGCGGCCCTGATGGCGATTTCCATGATCCTGTTTACGCAGGAGAAGAACCAGAAACGAATGATGTGGTATTACGGAAATATGATTCTGTCAGTATTTGCGCTGATCATGGGAAACAGTGATAACGCATATCTGTCTTTAGCAGCGCTCTTTGGCCTGTCCCCGTTGTGGCTCTTTAAAACGAAAACAGGCATTCGTAAATACATGATTTCGCTGGCTTCCTTCTTTACTGTTATCTGGTGCATTGAGTGGATCAACAACGCTTATGCTTCAAGTGTACTTGGAATCAGCAGTGCGTTTGATCTGATCGCAGGCCATAAGTTCCTTCCGGTACTTATTGCGGTACTTTGGATCATCAGCGGAGTTCTGGTATTCCTTGATAAAAAGAGCAAGGTAAGCAGAACTTACACAGAAGAAACAAATAAAATCCTGATCTATATCTGGATAGCGCTAATTGTTGTTGTATGTGCAGCGGCGGCATTTGTATTATATGATGCAAATGTGGCAGGACATGCGGATAAATACAGCGCGATCAGCAATTATGTAGTATTCAACGATGCATGGGGCACACATCGAGGATATATCTGGAAACGTGCGATGGAGATCTTTACAGATAAGCTGACTCCGGTCCAGAAGCTCTTTGGATACGGTGCAGATACCTTTGCCTTGATCATGCAGTATTATTTTCCACCGGCACAGAGCGGCGGAACCATCACAATTTATGACAGTGCTCACAATGAGTACCTTCACTATCTAATTACGATCGGACTCTTTGGAACAGGATCTTATATTACGTTTATGCTGGCCTCAGTCGCAGCGATGGCAAGAAAAATGAAAGAGCAGCCGGAAGTTATGGCGATTATGATCGCTGTTCTTGCATATATGATTCAGGCGGTTGTCAATATCAATCTTCCGATCGCCATGCCGATTATTATACAGCTCTTAGCGATGGGCGTAGGAAGAAAGAAGATTCTGGCAGAAGAGACGAAAACTGAACAATAAATTTGATCGCGTGAGCGCAGAGACGCTTGCGTCAGGGAGGAAATATTATGATGCAGGCAGTCATCATGGCCGGTGGAAAGGGAACAAGACTGGCAACTCTTACAAAGGATGAGATTCCGAAGCCGATGGTCCCGGTTGCCGGAAAGCCACTGCTTTTATGGCAGGTGGAGCGGCTGAAGGAGAACGGAATTACAGATATTATCATGGTGATCGGACATCTTGGTGATAAGATCAGGGAATACTTTGGTGATGGAGAAAAATTTGGTGTTGCGATCCGGTATTTTGAGGAGACAGAGCCGCTTGGAACAGCGGGATCCTTCTATTATTTAAAGGATATGATCCACGGGGATCGGTTTGTCATGATGTCCGGAGATCTATTCTTTGATATTGATTTTCAGCGGATGATTAATTTTCATGAAGAAAAGGGCGCGGTTGCGACGCTGTTTGTACATCCGAATGGACATCCATTTGATTCAGACCTTCTCGTGCTGGACCATGATGATAAGATCACGGCGTTTGATTCCAAGTACAATGTGCGGGATTACTGGTATGAGAACTGTGTAAACGCAGGAATTTTTGTGTTTGAAAAGAAAATCTGTGACTATGTGCCGGAGCCGGTGAAACGGAACCTTGAGAATGATGTGATTAAGGGCATGTTAGAGGCCGGAGAGCCGATCTACGGGTATTGTTCTCCGGAGTACGTAAAGGATGTCGGCACTGTGGACCGCGTAAATCAGACACTGGCAGATATTGAACGTGGTGTGATAGCGGGAAAATGTCTTAAAAATAAGCAGCGATGTATTTTTATGGACCGGGACGGCACAATCAACCAGTATAAAGGTCTTGTATACAAGGAAGAGGACTTTACGCTGGAAGACTGCGCAATCGACGCCATCCGGAAGATCAACCAGTCGGGAAGACTTGGAATCGTTATCACAAACCAGCCGGTGGTTGCGCGGGGACTCTGTGAGATTGAAGACGTAGAAAATATTCATAAAAAAATGGAAACACTTCTCGGAAAAGAGGGCGTGTTCCTGGATGGTGTATTCTACTGCCCGCATCACCCGGATAAGGGATATCCGGAGGAGAATCCGGCCTACAAGATCCCGTGTGAATGCAGAAAACCGAAGACAGGTATGATCCGGGAGGCGGCAGAGCGGTACAATATCGATCTTGCGGGATCCTGGATGATCGGCGATACGACGATGGATATCCAGACCGGGATCAACGCAGGAATGCGCACGGCGTTGGTGCTGACCGGTGAGGCTGGAAACGATAAGAAATATGATGTGAAGCCGGAGCTTGTCTGCAGGGACCTTTTGGATGCTGTAGAGAAGATTTTACAGATGGATTAATATATTAGGAGAACAATTATGATCATTACACAGACCCCTTTTAGAATGTCCTTCTTTGGAGGCGGAACAGACTTCCCGGACTTTTATAAGGAACACGGCGGAGCCGTAATCTCAACAACCTTTGATAAATATTGCTATGTAAACGTGCGCCATTTACCGCGCTTTTTCGATTATTCCACAGAGCTTTCTTATTCTAAGATTGAACGTGTGACGGATGTCAATGATATCAATCACCCGGCGATCCGCGAGGCAATGAAGTATCTCGATATGCAGGAAATCCGCCTTACCTACGAGGCAGACCTTCCGGCAAGATCCGGACTTGGAACGAGCAGCTCTTTCGCAGTTGGAATGTTAAATGCGTTCTATGCGTTAAAGGGAAAATACGCGGATAAGAGAAAGCTTGCGGATGACGCGATCTATCTGGAGCGAGTTCTCTGCAACGAGAGCGGCGGTGTGCAGGACCAGATCGCGGCGGCATTTGGCGGATTGAATCGTATCAATTTCAATGCCGACGGTTACGAGGTAAATCCGGTTATTATCTCACCGGAGAGAAAGACACAGTTAAACCAGAACCTGATGCTGTTCTTTACGGGATTTTCAAGGTTCTCTTCCGATATCCAGCAGACAACAGAGAAAGCGCTTGTCGATAAACAGGCACAGCTCCTTGAGATGCTGTCTCTCGTTGATGACGCGGAGAAAGTCCTGACCTCAAAGACGGACCTCAACGAATTTGGCCGTCTTCTCGACTATACCTGGAAACTGAAACGTGGAATTTCCAGCCGGATCTCCACGGATTCCATAGACGGACTCTACGCGAAAGGAATCGAGGCCGGTGCACTCGGCGGAAAACTTCTCGGCGCAGGCGGCGGCGGATTCCTCTTATTCTACGTAGAGCCGGATAAACAGGAGCAGGTCCGCAAGGCGATGGAAGAACTCTTATATGTGCCGTTTGAGTTTGAGAATAGTGGTACGAGAGTCATCCATTATACGCCGGAGACGTATGAGAAACGATAAAAAACATAGATATAAGAGATACGAAGATTGAGAAAATATCCCAACGGTTACGGAATGGACTGTTGGGATATTTTCGAATATATACAGAGGAGTTATACGGGGAACGGGGGGATTTCATGCACAAAGAAAAAAACAGGATAGAGCAGATCCTAAATCATGGAGAGGAAATCTTAAAGAAACAACCAAAACTATCAAGAAAGTCGTATCAGGATGTTCTGGATTTCCTGGATGATGGCAGTGATGAGATGATTAGTGACCGTTGGGGAGTCACTGCGTGGATTCTTGTCAACAGGATCAACAGCATGGAAACAGAGAAACTTGTAGATGAACTCAAGGCGGAAAACTTTAACAGAGGACTTTTGACATATGAATATGCTGGTTATCTGCTGCAGTGGAAATATCATGTAGATCTGATCGAACTTCTTCTGACGGCTGCAAAGAAAGGAAAAGAGGACTGCGTTGCCCCATTTGTAGTGCTGAATATCTGTTATGCAGAAGAATTTCATAGAAATCAGGTCAAAGAGGTTCTTGAGCTGTTGGAAAACAATCGAGACAAAAACTGGTGTTCTCAGGCTATATTTGGTTATAAAACATTGATCGAAAAACTGGGAATGCAGGCAGAGGTCCTGGATGAAATTGGAGAGTTGAAAACGCAGGCAGCATATCAGGTGATTGGTTCCCTTCGAATGAGCTGGTACGAGAAAAACAGGGAAGAAGCGGAGAGAGCTGGTGAGAGACTGCTATCAATGGATACAAAATGGAGCGCAATGGCCGGGATCGACTATCTGGAAACAGGCCTGGCGATCGGAAAAGACGGCTTCCGGAAAAACTTCCAAAGATTGTGTGAACTTGCGGACCAGTCGGAAGAGCTGTGGGATCATGAGATCCCTGTTTTTATACAATATGTAATCAGATATGAAGAAGATGAAGACCCTGTGTGTAAAGAAATTTTAGAACGACTCAGTAAAATTATCAACGAAAAATTGGAAGAGAAAAGACGTTTTATTGGATCACTGCGATTTGAGGAGAAGATCCCGAATGAGATAATAAAGATATTTGAGACGATCGCATTCTCAGATTTTCAAAAGGATCAGTGTCTGATGGAATTCCTGGACTATTACTATGCGAGAAAAGTCCGAAATGGAGAGAAACCAATCGTTGTGGTGCAGGACCTGTGTCGGATTTTTCAGGCAAATCAATACAGAGAGGCAGACTACCGTGATTTTTTCAAACATGTCCCAATGACGAGAAGTGCACTTCAGGGAAATCAGGATCTTATATCCGCAGAGGCGATCTTTTACATTGCATTCGGGAACTTAAAGAAAATGTTCTTTGGAATCGGATTGCTTATGGATACTGGAAATATAACCAGGATGTCGGAGACATGCAGTCTGGCCAGAGAATTTCATCATTATTCAGAAAAAGACTGGATCCGTGTTGGAAGAGCATTCCTCTATTTTACACATAACGGAAAAGCTGCCTGCAATGTGATCTTTCAGTTGTTGGAACAGCAGGAAACGGGGAATGGATATAACAGCTTTTTCATTTATGAGGGATATGCAAATTATCCGGATACCATGCGAAAAACAGCAGAAAAGTATGAACATTCTGAATATCGGAAGCAGGCTGAACTTGCAAAAGAGATTATCAAACGCTCAGAAAAAAGACGACAAGTTGTCGAGCAGATCTGTAAAATAAAAGATCTGAGACCTTATACAAAGGACCAGGAACTGGTCGCGAGAGCGGAATATGAGTTGAATGAGCAGATCAATAAAAATGCGGAACGTGGCTCGATATTTGCACAGATCTTCCCGTCAAGGACGTTAAAATATGGAGCCAGAAGCGGGCATATCGTGACTGACCGAAAGCAGGGGATGATGTACCAGTCCAGCGCCTTTATGAAATTCGAGCATGAGATCGAAATGCCAAATTTGTATATTGAAGACCCGATCGGTTACGAGATGATGGTCAGCCAGTTCAGAAGGGAGGTAGAGGCGAATGCGTCTGGTGATTAAGGAATACCTGTCAAGGTTAAAGGAAAAGGACGAGCTGGATTTTCTGATCTGCGATCTTTTGCTGCAGATGGGATATATTATGGATAACCGGCCGGAAACAGGAAACAGACAGTATGGGGTGGATGTCCGGGCATATAACCGGAATGAAGTCCTGCTCTGCGTTATTAAACAGGGAAAGCTGACACGGACTATCTGGGATTCCGGGCAGAATTCGGTCAGGCAAAGCCTGAACGAGATTCAGGATGTATATAGAAGAAACATGACGATGCCAGACCGAAAGAAACAGCTTCGAATTGCGGTAATTACGAATGATACCATGGATGAAGCGGCTATTATGGGATGGAATGGGTATGTAAATGATAATGTACGATGGGGCGAGACAAATGTGAAAATTGAATTCTGGGGGATTGACAAGCTAGTCGATGACGTTGAAAAATATCTGTTTGAGGAAAAACTTTTCGGTCCGGAACGTCAATCAATGCTGAGAAAGGCACTCTATTTTATCGAAGGAGATGATTACCGGAATGTATATTTTGAACAGATCATTGATGGATATATCTCAGAGCTGAGTGAAACAGATAAGGAAAAGGCGTGCGATAAAAAACTTGCAAGCCTTTATCTTGCGACACAGATGATCGCACAATATGCTGCAAACGCGCAAGTATATAAAATCGCGATCATGGTGTCGGAATATCTGCTGATCCGATATTGGAAATATCTGCTGGAACATCAGCTTTTCCAGAAAAAATTGTATATGGAATGGCTGATCAAATTCCTGCAGGCATATGAAAAATGGAATGACCAGTATTTTGAGGCAGTTCGCTTTTGCTGTGAAGGCGAAAATCAATTACCGCTTTACCACTCGGTGGAGCAGCGGGTGATCCTTTATGAGATGGTAGGGTATTTAACTTCGTATGCATATTATCTTTGTTATAAAGGGAGCAGAACGAAGCGTGGAGAAACGGGAAAATGGGAGATCGAGGACAAATACCATCTGTTTCATGAGGAAGAAGGACGAGATTCCAGAGAGAAGGTAGCAGACGTGTATAATAGCATCATGAACCTGATAGGAAATCATCCACAATTTAATTATCCACCCTATGATGGACATATCGGGATCATCAGTATGCTTTATCGACTTATGGACTATGTGGGACATGCGGACAGCGTCTGCGAGCTGATGGATCAGCAATGTACGAGGATTCTTATGGAATACCGATTACACAGGCGATACCCGGCTCAAACGGATACCTTTGAGGAGGCGCTTTGTATTTATCAGAACCAGGAGAACGAGTACAAGTGTTCCGGCCTCTGGGGCGGAATGCTGCAGTGGATGGTCGCTATGGATCAGAAAGAACTTTATGAAAAGTGCAAAGCAAATCTTCAGGAAGATTTCAAAGATGTAACGAAATGTGCCTGGTTTTTGAGAGCGGATGAAGAAACAAAGTTTTATGATGCGTATGCGATGAATCTTGCGGGAGATGGAACATGCTTTGAGGTCGAAAAAGATTTTGATAGCCTGAAAAAACAGATCCTCTTCTTTATGAAACAGTATCAAAAAGAAACATTCAGCTATGAGACATATTCCTTCCCGGCCCTGGAATTTATCGTCAGCCGGTATTATGGGTATACAGTGCGGATCATGAGAGAAAAACAGGAAAAATAAGCCCAAAATCCGCATTCTTCGAAATATTCTGTCAGGAAAAGTATGCAAAAAAATGGCAACATCAGGATAATCGGAGTTAAGGATTGTAAAAAGGAAAAAGAAATGCTATAATGAGCTAAGCTGAATTTGTCATGCGCAGTCGAAGATTGCGCATGGCATTCTTATGGGAGTGAACTTCCGATAAGGATCATTATCCGAAGATTACCAGAAATTCCCCTCGCTCCCAAATATATCGTAAAAGGAACTTTGAAACATGCTTAAGAAGAAATTCCACCCGGAACATTGGCAAGTCATGGCAGCATATTTGATGATTTATGATCTTATCGTCATTGCGGCTGCTTATTTTTTTGCTCTCTGGATCCGGTTTGACTGTCGCTTTCAGGCAATCCCGAAAGAATACCTGGATATCTATTTTAAAACAATCATTCCGTACACCCTGTACTGTGTTTTCGTATTTTGGGGATTACGGCTTTATAAGAGTATCTGGAGGTTCGCAAGCTACAATGAGCTGATTCGTATGACGTTAGCCACTGTGATCACGTCGCTTTCCCAGATCCTGGCAGTTACTGCGTTAGTGGGAAGAATGCCGATCTCCTATTACTTCTTTGGAGTGATTATTCAGTTTGTTATGACATTGGGAATCCGGTTTGCGTACCGTTTTGTCCTTCTGCTGGTCGGAAAAGTCAGGGAACCCGAAGCCCCGTTAAAGCATGTTCTCCTTGTCGGAGCCGGGGCTGCCGGTCAGATGATCCTGCGGGATATCAAGCATGCGGAAACAGTGAAGGAAAAGGTTTGCTGCTTTATTGATGATAATCCGAATAAATGGGGACGTTACATCGACGGAATCCCGGTCGAGGGTGGACGCGACGAGATCATTCGGGTATGTGCCAAGTACCATATCCAGAAGATCTACGTTGTGATTCCGAGTGCATCTTCAGAGGCTAAAAAAGAAATCTTAAATATTTGCAATCAGACCGGTTGCGAGCTTTTAAACCTTCCAGGAATGTACCAGTTATATACCGGTGATGTGACGGTAAGCAACATGAAGGAAGTTGCCGTGGAAGATCTTCTCGGTCGTGATCCAATCAAGGTCAACATGGACGAGATCTTCCAGCATCTGAAGGGCAAAGTCATCATGGTCACCGGCGGGGGCGGATCCATCGGATCAGAGCTTTGCCGCCAGATCGCAGCCCATGGACCAAAACAGCTGATCATTTTCGATATCTATGAGAATAATGCATATGATATCCAGCTGGAGTTAAAGAAAAAATACCCGGAACTCGATCTCGTTGTCCGGATTGGTTCTGTCCGTGACAGCAGGCTGATGTTTAAGATTTTCGAGACTTACCGTCCGGAAATCGTATACCATGCGGCGGCCCACAAGCATGTGCCGCTGATGGAGGACAGTCCGTGCGAGGCAATCAAGAATAATGCCATTGGTACATATAAAACAGCTTACGCAGCGCTGGTTTATGGCTGTAAACGTTTTGTCCTGATCAGTACAGACAAAGCCGTTAACCCAACGAATGTCATGGGAGCATCCAAGAGACTCTGTGAGATGGTTATCCAGTCCTTTGATCACATGGTAAAGGCAGGACGTGCCTATGAGCTTCCGCAGCTTTTTACCCATAGCATGGTCGATATGACAACCAAACCCGAAGTTATCGAGGCATTAAAGCATGCAAAGACCGAGTTTGTTGCTGTGCGTTTCGGAAATGTCCTCGGAAGCAACGGTTCCGTTATTCCGCTCTTTAAAAAGCAGATCGCTGCAGGTGGCCCAGTGACTGTCACACATCCGGACATCATCCGGTACTTCATGACGATTCCGGAAGCTGTCAGTCTGGTATTACAGGCCGGAACCTATGCTCATGGCGGGGAGATCTTCGTCCTGGATATGGGAAAACCGGTGAAAATCGATACCCTGGCCCGCAACCTGATCCGTCTTTCCGGTCATAAACCGGATGTAGATATCAAGATCGTATACAGCGGTCTCAGACCGGGAGAAAAGTTATACGAAGAAAAGCTGATGGCGGAGGAAGGGCTAAGAAAAACACAGAATGATCTGATCCACATCGGATGCCCAATTCCATTTGATATTGAGGTGTTCCTTGGACAGCTCGAGAACCTGATGGAAACAGCTTATAAGAACAAAGATAACATCCGGGAGGTATTAAAGGAAGTCGTTTCTACCTACCATCCGGCAGAATAGTAAGGGAGATGTCGCAATGTATAAATCTAAGGATATTAAACCATTTGATAAAAAAGTATGGCTGTCTTCACCAACCATGCATGGTGAAGAGCTGATGTATATGGCACAGGCATATGAAACCAACTGGATGAGTACAGTGGGGGCAAATATCAATGAAGTCGAGAAAATCGCGGCAGAAAAAGCCGATGTAAAATATGCTGTCGCACTCTCCAGCTGTACTGCGGCATTGCATCTCTGTGTGAAGCTTGCAGGAGAAAAACTCTATGGAAAACCAGAAATCAGCCATGGTGCTGTAGAAGGAAAACGAGTCTTCTGCAGTGATATGACGTTTGATGCAACATTAAATCCCGTTGTATATGAAGGCGGAATACCGGTATTCATTGATACGGATCCTGCTTCCTGGAATATGGACCCGGATGCACTGGAAAAAGCGTTCGAAATGTATCCGGAAGTTAAGCTGGTCGTATGCGCAGAATTATATGGTTTTTCCGGGAATATCCGCCGAATCAAAGAGATCTGTGAACGTCATGGCGCTCTACTAATTGAAGACGCAGCCGAGGCCATGGGCGCAACATGGGAAAGTAAGCAGTGCGGCTCTTTTGGCGATTATGCAGCTATCAGTTACAACGGCAATAAGATTATCACCGGTTCATCCGGCGGCTGTCTTCTCACAAATAGCATAGAAGATGCTAATAAGGCAAGAAAATGGAGCACACAGGCACGAGAAAACGCTGCATGGTACCAGCATGAAGAAGTTGGTTACAATTACAGAATGTCAAACGTGATTGCCGGAGTCATAAGGGGACAGTATAAATATCTTGAAGAACATATCGCCCAGAAAAAAGCAATTTATGAACGATATAAAAAAGGTCTTAAGAATCTTCCAATCCAGATGAATCCAATCGTGGATGGATGCAAGCCTAATTACTGGTTATCTGCCTTTACCATTGATCCCAAATATATGTGCAAACAGGTCAGAAACGATTGTGAAGCGTTATATATACCAGAAAAGAGTAAAAGCTGCCCTACAGAAATCCTGGAAGCTATCAGCAGTATAAATGCAGAAGGAAGACCTATTTGGAAACCAATGCATATGCAGCCGATGTATCGGATGCATGAATGTATTGGCAGAGAAGGTTCGATGAGAGCAAGAACAAATGCGTATATCGCTGGTGGGATAACAGATATTGGTGCAGATATATTCCAGCGAGGTGTATGCCTTCCAAGTGATAATAAAATGACTGAAGAACAACAGAGTAGAATCATTAAATGTATTGAAGCTTGTTTTGAATGAATAATTGGGAGATAAGCAAATGTATGCTAAATATTTTAAACGTTTGTTAGATTTTATATTGTGTCTGTTTGCGATAATTATACTATCTCCAGTTTTTCTAATTTTATCAATTCTTGGCACCATTTTTATGGGCGGAAATCCATTTTTCTGTCAAGACCGCCCAGGTAAAGATGAAAAGATTTTCAAGCTGTTTAAGTTTCGATCAATGAATAGCAAAAAAGATAAAAATGGAATATTACTTCCAGATGATATGAGACTCAACCGATATGGCATATTTTTACGTAATACAAGTCTCGATGAACTTCCCGAAATTTTTAACATTCTCAAGGGGGATATGGCTATTATTGGTCCGCGTCCGCTTTTAGTTAGGTATTTAGACCGATATAACGAGGAACAGCACCACAGGCATGATGTAAGGCCTGGATTAACTGGTTATGCACAAGCTCATGGACGCAATGGTCTCTCTTGGGAAGATAAGTTTGCTATGGATGTTTGGTACACAAAGCATATCTCATTCATGGGTGATTTGAAAATCATATGGCAAACAATAATAACTGTTGTAAAAAGAGAGGGAATTAGCTCTAAAACTTCAGCTACTATGGAAGAATTTTGGGGAACGCCGGCGGGTAAAGTTGCTACATGGAAGCCCCCTTATTAATTGGAGGAGATATGAAAAGTATACATATTTTAATTACTGGAGTCGGACGCAGAGTTGAATTAGTACAGGCATTCCGACAGGCTGCCTTAAAATTAGAAATAGATTTAAAATTATATGGTGCCGATATGACTGGAACAGCCCCCGCATTAGCTTATTGTGACTATATACGAAAAGTATGTGCAATGAATGCGCCACAATATATTGACCAGTTAATAGAAATTTGTATAAACGATAAGGTAGATCTTGTAATACCAACTATTGATACAGATTTGCTTATACTTTCTCAAAACAAAAAAAAATTCGAAAATATTGGAACCAAAGTCTTAATCAGCGATCCTGATAAAATTTTGATATGCAGAGATAAAAACAAAACAGGTTCATTCTTTGAGCTATGTGGATTGAAAGCACCAAAAACATACAATGATTATCAAAAGTATATAGGACCGTATCCATGTTTTATTAAGCCTAAAGATGGTAGCAGTTCAATTAATGCATTTAAAGTGGATAATAAAGAAGAATTAGCGGTTTATGCTGAACAGATTGAAGGTTATGTCATCCAACCATTTATATCAGGAACAGAATTTACAATAGATATTTTTTGTGATTTCTATGGAAATCCAATCTACATAACACCAAGAAAACGCATACAGGTTAGGGCTGGAGAGGTATTAAAAACACAAATATGCATGGATAGAATAATGATCCATGAAGCAAAGGAACTTTGTAAGGTATTTAAACCTTGCGGTCCTATGACAGTCCAATTAATTCGCAATGTTGAAACGCAAGAAGATTATTTCATTGAAATTAATCCTCGGTATGGCGGCGGTGCACCGTTGAGTATGAAGGCGGGGGCTAGATCTGCAGAAATAGTGTTGAAATTAATAATTAATAAAACAGTATCATACAGTGAACCAGCTATTGATGCCACAATTTACAGTCGGTTTGATCAGAGTGTTTGTATAAAAAAAGGAAAGCATTCATTAGGCAATATAAAAGGGGTAATTTTTGATTTAGACGATACATTATATAGTGAAAAAGAATATGTGAAGTCTGGATATAATGCTATAGCAGAATATCTAGGTAATGAGGCATATGCGGATATATTGTGGGGGTATTTTCAAACGGGAAAACCAGCAATTGATGAACTTTTGAAAAATATTAATCAGGAAAATAAGAAAAACGAAATTCTCAATATATATAGAACCTGTCTCTTATACACATCTCCGAGCCCACGAGAC
>OWJE01000416.1_pt1 | contig 17635 bp, 8 predicted proteins | sample 1732931 | NCBI WGS metagenome assembly OWJE01 (sample SAMN05065769, study PRJEB22554) | human gut metagenome | biome: ENVO:2100002; feature: ENVO:00000062; material: ENVO:00002003 | host: Homo sapiens | place: USA | reverse complement strand
TTAGCGAGTGTCTCGTGGGCTCGGAGATGTGTATAAGAGACAGACACATCCCCCCTCGATAACGCGATATCTTTTGCATTAAATCTTAACAGTCAAAACACCTGTAATAATCCAATTATTACCTCTATTCTGGCTATGTTCATGGCACTGAAAGGACATAATGACAAAGCCAAAAGTTTATTGCTTAAACTTGAGCCTGAACATGGTCTTGATTACACCTGTGTTAACTCGCTTTATACGAAATTTCTGATCTATGGCGCATCTATAAAAAATGACATTATGAAGTTACTGGCAAATATTAACACTAACAAAATCAATGGTGTGATCTTGCCGTTAATTTACACTGTTTATGGTAAGAAAGAATATGAAAAGCGCTGGCAACAATTAATTAAAGAGAATGATTTATGGTCAAATGTTTTGCTTCATGACCCCCGTTTGCTCAGTGTGAAAAATGAATTTAATACTATTGGTGTGATGCGTACTTCTGCGTAATAACGAATATAAATTGCCCTGCTGATGCAGGGCAATTTAGTAATTACTTCGTTAATAATACTCTACGCACAAGCCAGAAGACTTTCCTGTCCCAAGCTCTGATATACCAGTTTCAGGATTAAATTTCTCGTGTACTCCCATGAGCTGAGTGCTTGTCCAATAATCCGTACCGCTAAAAGCGTTCCCATAAGTTTTTAAATTACCATATTCGCCCCACAACGTACCTACTTTTCGCGGTACTACCCCACCGCTTGGCCGCTGCGCTAATTCTAAAGATGACGGCATTTGACCATAGCTACATGAAGTATTTATGATATCCCAGGTATTACTACTGGTAGCACCTAAACTAGTAAACCATTTTTTAATCTTGAATTTAAATACAACATCATTCCCTTTACCATTCTTGGGTTTCCCAGTAATAGTAACTTCACTTCTTATCAGCACAGATAATGTTACTTCTCCATTACTGTCAACATTAATTCCATAAATCCCAGCCGTCCAATTATAATCCGTATTTTTCATATTATGGGTTAGTAACAGCGTGAATTTTGCACCATCAAACCCTGTTTCTGGAAAACCATCTGTCGCCCTGAATTTTACACCATTAACACTCAGTAACTCGACTTCCACAAAAGGAAGGATGGTATAGGATGGTTGTCCGTATATACGCCAACCTTTAATCTCCATAAATGAAGTTAAATTTTCTCCTTCTTGGTAGGCCATATATGTACGTTCATATATTCCATCACCCACATATCTCCATTTTTCCCCTTCTTTTTTTTCTACATTTTGTAAGTACACTGCATCATCCAGCAAATCCAGACCGTTATCCACCGGATTTCCAAAATCATCAACTAATAAAGCACTGACAGGTAAATCCGCCCCTTCCACTACTAAAACTTCTCGTATACGAAGCTGTGAACCAAGCGGACTCACTTCACCTGGTTTAATAGTGTAATTGTTTGAATAATTGGCATCGCTCCAACCAGCCATCTTCAGTTGCGCATTCAAATTCGCTTCCGCAAAATGCGCCATATACTGTCTTTGATATTGCCCATTGCCGTTGTAAACCCAATTATTGCCCTGGATAGGATCCGCATTCCTGACTTGTACGTTTTCCTCATTAAGCTGAACGACACCATCAGTAATAAAGTTACCCTGGGCATCTTTAAGAACAACGGTCACCGTTATGCTATCCCCAGCGATATATTTCGTTTTGTCCGTGACTATCGTGGATTGAGATTTTGCCGCCGCACCTGGTTGTATCCCGTATAATGAGGACTTAATCTCCGTTCCCCATGTTTTTAATTTCAGACTGGCAACCAGATTTTCCTCGGCAACCCATGCTGTCCAGACAATGGTATATTCACCATTATTCTGCTCGACCCACTGCAGAGAATCGGGAGTTGCGCCGCCTACCGCGAAATTATCGATATAAGACTCGATGACTTCTGATGTCAGCCCTAAAGCAGGGTTACCAAACTCATCCCGTAACGTTACTGTGACGGTTAATGGCTCCCCGGCGATATATGCCGATTTATCTGTCCTGATGGCTGAATTTGCCTGCACCGGAGCACCACTGTGGATGGAATAACTCTCTGATTGTTTACTGCTGCCCCACTCAGACAACTTCAGCGTCGCGTGGTGAGAGTCTCCCGCTATTTGCGCCGACCATGTAGCAGTATAAACACCGGCGTTTTCAGACCATCCTCCTGAACGTACGGCTCCTTCCACTATTACGTTATCACCAGACAGTAAGGACTCGCCCCCTTCAACCAGGTTACCGTGCGCGTCTTTCAGCGTCACGGCGACGGTTATAGTCTCGCCAGCGGTGTATGCATTTTTATCCGTGGCGATAGTTGATGTGGCTTGCGCCGGAGAACCGGACTGTATGTCATAGCGATCTGAGGTTACGCCATCACTCCACGTCTGCAGTTGCAGGTTGGCGTGCTGATCGTTACCGGCAATCGTCGCCATTCGGGTTGTGGTATACACGCCACCTGATTCAACCCAGCTTCCCGTTTCTGACGGGTCGGTGCCATCCACCGTCAGCACACCATTAGCGGCTAACTGTGTAGTTGCACCGGTTACCAGATTATCGAACACATCCCGGAGCGTTACCGTGATGGTGATTGTCTCTCCAACCGTGTAGTTCGACTTATTTGTTTCAACGGTTGAAGTGAGCTGCGATGCGTCACCCGGTACAAAGGTGACGTTCCGGCTCAGGCTGCTGTTGTTGATGCTGGCGGTGACTGTACTGGTGCCCGCCGTCTGGCTGGTGACACTGATCTCCACCGTGCCATCCGGCTGCGTGGTGACCGTCGGAGCAACCGTTGCGCTGTTGCCCGCCAACACGCTGACCGTCTGCCCGGCAAGCGTATTACCGTTAGCATCGGTGACCTTCACCTGCAGCGTATTCGCCGTCGAACCGTCTGCCACCGCGTTATCCCGGATGACCTCCAGTTCAGCGATCTTCGCTGTCCTGACATCGGCGATAAATGTCACGTCCCGGCTCTGACTGCTGCTGTTGATGCTGACGGTGACTGCGCTAACTCCCGCCGTCTGACTGGTGACACTGATTTCCACCGTGCCGTCCGGCTCTGTGATGACCGTCGGGGCAGTCGTTGCGCCGTTGTCCGCCAACACGCTGACCGTCTGTCCGCCAAGCGTATTACCGAATGCATCCGTGACCCTCACCCGCAGCGTGTTCTCCGTCGAACCGTCCGCCTCTGAACCATCCTTAATGACCACCAGGTCCGCGATCTGCGCCGTGCTGGCATCGGCGATAAATGTCACATCCCGGCTCTGACTGCTGCTGTTGATGGTTGCGGTGACTGTACTGATCCCCGCCGTCTGACTGGTGACACTGATCTCCACCGTACCGTCCGGCCCTGTGATGGCAGTCGGAGCGACCGTTGCGCCGTTGCCTGCCGTCACGCTGACCGTCTGCCCGGCAAGCGCATTACCGAACGCATCGGTGACCTTCACCCGCAGCGTGTTCGCCATTGCGCCGTCAGCCACTGAGTTATCCTGCGTCACCTCCAGACTCGCTATCTGCGCCGTCCTGACATCGGCGATAAACGTCACATCCCGGCTCTGGCTGCTGCTGTTGATGGTTGCAGTGACGGCACTGGTGCCCGCCGTCTGGCTGGTGACACTGATCTCCACCGTCCCGTCCTGCCCTGTGATGACAGTCGGAGTGACCGTTGCGCCGTTATCCGCCAACACGCTGACCGTCTGCCCGGCAAGCGCATTACCGAACGCATCCGTGACCCTCACCCGCAGCGTGTTCGCCATTGCACCGTCAGCCACCGAGTTATCCCGGGTGACCACCAGATCCGCGATCTTCGCCGTCCTGACATCCGCAATAAATGTCACGTTCCGGCTCTGGCTGCTGTTGTTGATGCTGGCGGTGACCGCACTGGTGCCCGCCGTCTGGCTGGTGACACTGATTTCCACCGTGCCGTCCGGCCCTGTGATGACCGTCGGAGCAACCGTTGCGCTGTTGTCCGCCGTCACGCTAACCGTCTGGCCGGCAAGTACATTCCCGAACACATCGGTCACCCTCACCCGCAGCATGTTCGCCGTCGAACCATCAGCCACTGAGCCGTCCTGCGTCACCACCAGCTCCGCGACCTGCGCCGTGCTAACATCAGCAACAAAGTTCACCGTTTTACTATCGCTGCTTTGATTGACCTTAGCCTCAACAGTGCTGGCATCCGCTACGGTACTGCTCAGATCAACCTCTGCCATACCATGCGCATCCGTCCTGATATCTGCGCTCTGCCCTGCATTGGCAAATACAGCCGCCCCCTTCGTCACCGTAAAGGTGACGGTCTGCTCCGGCAGCACATTGCCAAACTGATCTTCCACCAGGACATTCACCGTATGTCGATCGCTGCCATTCGCCAGCACATCCGGGTTACCCGTTGTCACTTGCATCGCGACAATTTGTGCGCTGGCGGCATCTCCACTAATACTGTAATCATTTGAAGTCAGAGCGTTCGCCCAGCCGGACATCTGTAGCTGTGCTTTTAAACCGGTGCCAGGGAGTAAGGCGGTATACGTTGCGGTATAAATTCCTTTTTGATCTTCATTCCAGGCGATGCTTTCCGCTTTTGTATTTGGCAGCTGGATAGCCTGGTTGATAGCGTCTCGTTGCCCCCCGACCAGGTTTTCATAGCTATCCTTGAGTGTTACCGTAACTTTTATCGCACCGCCTGCGGTGTAGGCCGTTTTGTCGGTAACGATGGAGGAATAAGCCAACACAGCTCCGCTTTCGCGTATGGCATACGCATCAGATTGCTGCGCGCTACTCCATGTCGATAGTTTCAGCGTGGCGTAATGGCGATCGCCAGCAATCTTCGCGGTTCGGGTGGTGGTGTAAACGCCATCAGACTCTTCGCTCCAGTTACCCGTTTCATTTTTATCTGTACCGCTCACCTCGACCACACCGCTACCCGCCAGCAGCGAAGCCATCCCTTTCACCAGGTTTTTCTGCTCATCCATAAGGGTGACGGACACTTTTATCTTGCCACCCGCGGTGTATGACACATCGTCTGTCTTGATGGTGGAGGTCAGCTGAGAGATATCGCCAGTAATAAAGCTCACTTCCACAGACTGACTACTGCCATTGGTCTCGGCCTTGATAAGACTGTTTACCGCCTGGTCACTGGCAAGGTTAACGCTGGCAATCCCGTCTTTATCTGTCGTCACAATACCGCCATTTGGATCGGCAAAAACCGCCGCACCATTCACGACCGTGAAGGTAACATTTTGTCCCTGCAGTAAATTTTGATGCACATCCCTGACCGTCACAGCGACGGTATTGTGATCGCGTCTGGCAACTGCGTTATTCGCGGTGATCTGCATCGCAGCGATTTTGGCGGTATCTTTATCACCCGCAATACTGAACGCATCCGAATGTTTGGTTTGCCAGCCGGGCATCGTCAGCTGGGCCGTTAATTTGTCGCCAATAAGATGGGCCGTATAGCTTGCTTTATAAATTCCCTCACTTTCTTCCGTCCAGGCACTAACGGCATCAGCCTTCGTGTTGTCTACTTTAACGGCTTGTTTGAGAAGTTCTTTTCTTCCGGTAACCCCGTTGCCGTTATCATCTCTCAGAGTCACTTTAACGACTATCGGCTTACCCGCGACGTAATTATCCTGGTCTGTCTCAATCGTGGAGTCAGCGCGGGATGCCGTATTCGCCACGATAGCAATCAGCGCTGGCGTCTTAGCGATATCGTCGCCGTTAAATTGCGGCATCAGCGATAACGCGCCAGACGTCTTCCCGGCGGTAACTATTTGGGTATAGGTTCCGTTACCGTTGTCTTTCCATTCGCTTAAGGCGAAATCCTGCAAACCTTTTGCCTGTGTTTTTAACGTCATACCGGGGATCGGCTTGCCGCTGGAATCTCGCGCGGTATAGGTCAGCGTTGAGGTTGATTTTCCATCAGCAAGCAGGATTTGCAGATCGACAGAAAGCGTTGAATCGGTGAGGCTTAGTGTGGGTTTTTCCACGACCACCATACTTTCTTCACGCCGGGAGAAATTTCCTTTCGAATCTTCCGCTGTAACCGCTATCGGGTAAGTGTTGTCGGTTTCAGGCATTGCCGTGAATCGGTAGGGAGGAATAGTGACCTGAATATCCTTGCCGGAAACTGCTACTTTTCCGCCCGCTGATTGCAGGGAGGCTGCTTCAATGTCATAACCTTTCAGCGCATATTTGGTTTGTAAGGAAGAAACCAGCGATTTAACCTCACCCGGCTTGCCTTTCAACGGATCGGTCAGCGTCAGCCGCACCAGCTCTTTCTTGCGATATTCAAGGACAATATTGTTATTACGATCGACCAGGTCATAGCGACTGCCCACAAGGCTGCGTCGTGCTGCAACTTCAGCCGGATCGAGCTGTTTTTGCAGTGAATGACCGGGTTGCAACGTCAACTCCATACCAATTCGGGTGTCGTTTTCTCCCTGTTTGCCCTGCCGTTGCTCGGCACTAAAGGAGATCAGGGGAACGGGGGTGTAACTCAAACCTGCGGTAATCGCGTGAGGATCATTTTGTCGCTCGTCTTTACCAAACAGCGCCACTTCATCGCCATAATATTGTTCATAGACCAGCTTGCCGCCCAGCTGCGGCCAGGCCGGTAACCAGCCTTCGGCGCGAAGATCCCAACCGTTCGCCGGACGTGCTTCATAGTCATTGTCCAGTTCCGGTGCACTACGCCAGTTACTGAGGCGCAGATAACCGTTGCCGCTCAGTTTCAGGTAATCGCGCCAGTATTCAACGCCCATCCCGGTTCGGGTGTGATAGCGGGTCAGGTCATGATCGATAAACATATTGACGCCAGACATCCAGCTCGATGTGAAATAACGCCAGCCGATACCGTGGTTGGTTTGAGTGCGATCATCCGTACGGTGAAGTGTGTGCTGGCTGAAGACCAGGTTATCCGGCGTTTCGTACCAGGGATGGAGAAATTCAAATGACGAGCTTTTAAGGCTGAAATCTTCATCCACACCAAGAGATACCCGGGCAGTTCCCCAACGGCTGAGCCAGTCCGTTGCCTGCGCAGATGCAGAAGAAGCCACCCAGCCACGCGCCATACTCGCCGCCTGTTCGCTGTCCATATCGCGTGCTAAAAGTGTTCCGCTTTGCTGCGCCACTTCCGCGACCTGCATTTGCGGATCTTTGCCGTCGCGCTCCATCTGCATTGCTTTCAGGTTGCGCGCTTCAGGGCTGTTACTGTTAATGAGGGGCACATCTATTTCATCGCCCTGACGCACATTGTCAAAGCCCCGCGCAAAGGTACGGAACTGATTCAGGCGACGTAATTCATCAACGGTGATACCAAAGCGTGCCGCGACCGTTGGTGGCGATTCCAACGCACCCAGGGTATATGGAATAGTTTTAACGTTCGGCAGGATCAGTGACGCGGCAGTATCCGAATGCGCAGGGTTAATATGCGTAGGGGCAGCAGCCATAACAGGGAAAATAGTTTGTGTTATTAGGCAAATACCGGCGGTCAGACGACGTAAACGATCCCCCAATCCACATATGGTGTTATCGCCCCGACGATCGCCGTTCCCATGCGCTTTCCCTGCCATTTGTCATCCCTGTCGCTATGCGTTCAGATTAAATGACCTTTCTTTAACATGAGAGAAAATGATGATTCATGATTAGCAAATGATGAATACAGGCGGAATAATGGAAATAACAACAAGATAAGAACAATACCTGATCAAGGGTTATCAGGGGGAAGAACAAGAGAGCTTTCCCGCCAGAGCAATAACCCCTCCTGTAAATACGTTACTTCATTTTCACCTTTGCGGTGACCAATAACGCCGTCAGCAGCATCAATGTGCCGGACAACATCAACGGCGAAGTCAGACCAATATTATCCAGCGCATAACCACCGATTGCCGCGCCACAGGTATTAGCAAGCTGAATAACCGCCACCTGAATAGACCCGGCTTTTTCTGCCTGATCGGCCAGTGAGCGAGTGATCCACGTTGACCAGCCGACAGGAACCAATGCAAAAGTTAGCCCCCAGATAATCGCCACGCCGGTAGCAACGATTTTATCGCTTCCCCACAACGTCAGCACCAACGCACTCACAGCCAGTATTAACGGCGCGCCTGCTAAGGCCAGTTTTACCGAACGTTTAAGAATGAACGACGAAAGCGACGTACCAATAAAGCTGGCGATACCAAAACTCAACAGCACCAGCGTTAAGCCATCCACGCCGAATCCCGCTAGGTTCATATACACCGGGCGAATATACGTGAAGAAAGCAAACTGCCCGGCGAAAGACATGAAGATGGCGATCATCCCTGCCATCACACCCGGACGTTGTAATAAGCGGAAAGTATTTTGTTTCTGATGCGAGGGTTCGCCTGGCAGCGAAGGCAATGATTTGATAATCCAGAAAATACACAGCACGCCCATCACCGCCGCCGCATTAAAGACATTGCGCCAACCGATAAGCTCGCCTAAAAAACTGCCCAACGGTGCGGCAATCACCAGCGCAATAGAAACTGCGCCGAAGATCACCGACAGCGCCTTCGGCACCGTACGCGGCGGCACCAGACGCATGGTCAGCGACGCCGACATCGCCCAGAACCCGCCCAGCGCCAGCCCCAGACAGGCACGACCAATTAAAAGCAAACTGAATGAGTTAGCAAAGGAAACCAGCAAGCAGGAGAGCGTCAGCAAAACGGCAAACAAAATAACAATGTAGCGGCGGTCAGTGGCCTGAATTGTCTGGGTAATAAACAAACTGGCAAACATTGCCACAAAGGCGGTCACGGTCACCGATTGCCCGGCAACCCCCTCCGAAATGCCTAAATCCTGGGCCATTGGCGTCAACAAACTGACGGGCAAAAACTCAACGATAATCAGACAGGCGACGCAAAACGCCACCGAGAAAACGGCTGACCAGTTCGGTCGGGTGATGACATCCGCGCCGCGGTTTTCGGCAATAAATTCACTCATGGTGTTACCCGTGGCATGTTTCAGGGGAAAAGCCGACCACTTTAACATTGAAATGTGTGACGCATTTAACGTTTTTGCAACTTTTACGGTGTTGTGGGAAAAGTTCGAGGCTGCTCGAAGAAATAAAAATCATAGGGCAAGGTGATATGTATTTTCGCGATTGTGTTGGGAACAAGGGATAAAGTATTGCACTTGGTGATATACTTTAATAACAGGACCTCAACGATATGCGCGTGTTTAAAACCAAATGGTTTGCAAGGGAAGCCAGGTCTCATGCAATAACAGATGAAGAGTTGTGCCGGGCCATTTTAGAAACGGAACAAGGTAAAGCTGATGCACTTGGCGGTGGCGTTTTTAAAAAGCGCCTTCACCAAAATCGTGAGCGTGCAATTATTCTGGCGAAAGGGGGAAGCAATTGGTTTTACACGTTTTTATATGCAAAACAGGATATGTCGAACATCAGTAGTCAGGAACTGGCTGGGTTTCGTGAAATTGCAAAGCATTATGCCTTCCTGACGAAAGCCCAACTAACAGCAATGATTAACACTAAAGAACTGACAGAGATCTGCTATGACTGCAAAAACTAAATTTAAAAGTCCTGCATTTGAGGCTATTCACAGCGCAGCGGCTGGATTGTCCAGCGTCAATGCTATTTCTGCTGAAACGATGCGTACTTTTGACAAAGCCTGCCTGACCAGCGTGCAAGACTTACAACCTGTTGAGATAAAAGCACTGCGGGAAAAATTAAAAGTGAGTCAGCCCGTCTTCGCTCACTATCTCAATACCAGCGTTTCAACTGTACAAAAATGGGAAAGTGGCGCTAAACGCCCCAATGGCATTTCATTAAAACTGCTCAGCATTGTGCAAAAACACGGGCTGGAGGTGCTGCTGTAAATAGAACGTAGATAATGCGTTCACCTACTGTCAGTTCCGATACCGGATGCGACGTACACGCCTTATCCACCCACCAGGTCAGGCGCGGTCTGTAGGCTGATAAGACGAAGCGATTTTAATGCAGCCAGTGAACGCCCTCGGCAGGCTGAAAGAACGCGTTATAGCGCATCTGAAAAGCATTAATATCCTGCATTTCAGGTTCGGTTTCGCGCAGAAAACCCAGCGCCAGCCTGACCTGAGCATCAGTAATCGGCGCGGCAAGGCGGGCTTTTTGTAAAATCCGATGCCATTGCAGCAGATTCTGTTCGCTACCATCGACAATGACAATTTGCCAGATGAGCAACACCTGCGCGGCGTTTTGCAGGTGCGACTCATCCGGACGATGCAAATAACGTAAAAATTCGTCACCGGCTGACTTTCCCATTTGATCGACCATCGACTCCACGGGTACGACATCGATATTCAGCCGATCGCTGAGACGGCGAATCGCTTTTCTGGCCCCGGATGTCAGCACCCGAAAACCAACCACAAACACTACCGCCAGCGTGGCGAGCATTATCCAGATCATGAGTTCTCCTGCGTAATCAGAACTCATGATATCTGGAAACCCTCGCCAGTTACTAATCCACCAGAATAATCTTCAGTGCAAACAGAGCGGCGACCACCACCACACACAGGTTCAGATCGCGCCAGCGCCCGGTGCATACTTTCATGATGCAGTACGACATAAAGCCAAGTGCAATCCCTTCGGTGATCGAGAAAGTAAAGGGCATCATCACCGTGGTAATAAACGCAGGCACCGATTCGGTAAAATCATCCCAGTTAACGCGCGCCAGGCTCGAAGTCATCAGCACGCCAACAAAGATTAACGCTCCGGCGGTTGCGTAAGGAGGAACCATCGCCACCAGCGGTGAGAAGAACATAACTAACAGGAACATAACGCCGACCACGACAGCCGTCAGCCCCGTGCGACCACCGACCGCCACACCAGAAGTACTTTCAATATAGGCAGTAACAGATGAGGTACCAATAAATGCGCCTGCCACCGAACTGACGCTATCAACATACAGCGCCTTATTCATATTGGGGAATTGACCGTTACTATCTATTAAGCCAGCTTTATCAGTTACACCAATTAATGTTCCTGATGAATCAAATAGGTTGATCAGCATAAAGGAGAAAATGATACCGGCGAGTTCAAGTGTTAACGCGCCGCTCAAATCTACTTCACCAATGACGCCGCTAATATCAGGCGGAATGGAATAGACACCGCTAAAATGAACATCACCGAAAAATAATCCACAGCAAGACGTCACCACAATAGAAACAAGCACCGCGGCATGAAAATGACGTGATGACAACACGGTTATAATAAAAAACCCTAAAATACCTAACAACACGCCGTGAGAACTTAAATCGCCAATCATCACCAGGGTGTCTTTATTGGCGACAATAACGCCAGTATTTTTTAATCCCATTAAGGCGATAAATAATCCGATTCCGCTGGTGATGCCAATACGTAAACTTAATGGAATGTTGGAGATCATCCAGTAACGGATACGAAATAGCGTGAGCAAAAATAGCCCAATTGCGCCCCAGAATATCGCGCCCATCCCGGTCTGCCAGGAGATACCCATCGCCCCCACGACCACGAACGCAAAGAAGGCGTTCAGCCCCATTGCCGGAGCCAGCGCCACGGGTAAGTTAGCAAATATCCCCATCGCAATACTGCCGATACCGGCAATCAAACAGGTGGTAACAAACACCACTTTCGGGTCCATTTGTGCCGCGCCGAGGATTTGCGGGTTCACAAAAACGATGTACACCATGGTTAAAAAAGTGGTCATCCCCGCAATCAATTCTGTGCGGACGGTGGTCCCATGCTGAGGTAGTTTAAATAATCGCGAAAGCGTCCCTGATTCATTACTCACGTAATCGGTATTGTCATTATTCATTTTTTTGTCCATTGGAGGAGATTTAATCCCTTGCTTTTGTAAAACAAATGACAACAACGGTTCAGTGATAATTATCACATTTCAATTGCACATTAATGGATATTCTTTAATAATCTCGCGACGTTTCTTTATGATAAATAATAATCAAATTGATAAAATCAAAATGAGAAAAATATGAATAATTCCATTAACCATAAATTTCATCACATTAGCCGGGCGGAATACCAGGAATTGTTAGCCGTTTCCCGTGGCGACGCTGTTGCCGATTATATTATTGATAATGTCTCTATTCTCGACCTGATCAATGGCGGAGAAATTTCCGGCCCAATTGTGATTAAAGGACGTTACATTGCTGGTGTTGGCGCAGAATACACTGATGCTCCGGCTTTGCAGCGGATTGATGCCCGCGGCGCAACGGCGGTGCCAGGGTTTATTGATGCTCACCTGCATATTGAATCCAGCATGATGACGCCGGTCACCTTTGAAACCGCTACCCTGCCGCGCGGCCTGACGACCGTTATTTGCGACCCTCATGAAATCGTCAACGTGATGGGCGAAGCCGGATTCGCCTGGTTTGCCCGCTGTGCCGAACAGGCAAGACAAAACCAGTACTTACAGGTCAGCTCTTGCGTACCCGCCCTGGAAGGCTGCGATGTTAACGGTGCCAGTTTTACCCTTGAACAGATGCTCGCCTGGCGGGACCATCCGCAGGTTACCGGCCTTGCAGAAATGATGGACTACCCTGGCGTAATTAGCGGGCAGAATGCGCTGCTCGATAAACTGGATGCATTTCGCCACCTGACGCTGGACGGTCACTGCCCGGGTTTGGGTGGTAAAGAACTTAACGCCTATATTGCTGCGGGTATTGAAAACTGCCACGAAAGTTATCAGCTGGAAGAAGGACGCCGGAAATTACAACTCGGCATGTCGTTGATGATCCGCGAAGGGTCCGCTGCCCGCAATCTCAACGCACTGGCACCGTTGATCAACGAATTTAACAGCCCGCAATGCATGCTCTGTACTGATGACCGTAACCCGTGGGAGATCGCCCATGAAGGACACATCGATGCCTTAATTCGCCGCCTGATCGAACAACACAATGTGCCGCTGCATGTGGCATATCGCGTCGCCAGCTGGTCGACGGCGCGCCACTTTGGTCTGAATCACCTCGGCTTACTGGCACCCGGTAAGCAGGCCGATATCGTCCTGTTGAGCGATGCGCGTAAGGTCACGGTGCAGCAGGTACTGGTGAAAGGCGAACCGATTGACGCGCAAACCTTACAGGCGGAAGAGTCGGCGAGACTGGCACAATCCGCTCCGCCGTATGGCAATACCATTGCCCGTCAGCCAGTTTCCGCCAGCGACTTTGCCCTGCAATTCACGCCCGGAAAACGCTATCGGGTCATTGACGTCATCCATAACGAATTGATTACGCACTCCCGCTCCAGCGTCTACAGCGAAAATGGTTTTGATCGCGATGATGTGTGCTTTATTGCCGTCCTTGAGCGTTACGGGCAACGTCTGGCTCCGGCTTGTGGTTTGCTCGGCGGCTTTGGTCTGAATGAAGGCGCGCTGGCTGCGACGGTCAGCCATGACAGCCATAATATTGTGGTGATCGGTCGCAGTGCCGAAGAGATGGCGCTGGCGGTCAATCAGGTGATTCAGGATGGCGGCGGGCTGTGCGTGGTACGTAACGGCCAGGTCCAAAGTCATCTGCCGTTACCCATTGCCGGGCTGATGAGCACCGACACGGCGCAGTCACTGGCGGAGCAAATTGACGCCTTGAAAGCCGCCGCCCGTGAATGCGGTCCGTTACCCGATGAGCCGTTTATTCAGATGGCGTTTCTTTCCCTGCCAGTGATCCCCGCGCTGAAACTAACCAGTCAGGGGCTGTTTGATGGCGAGAAGTTTGCCTTCACCACGCTGGAAGTCACGGAATAATAAAAAAAGCCCGGCGTCATGCCGGGCAAAAGTCACCAGTTACGTTTATGCCACTGTCAACTGCTGAATTTTTTTCTCGCGGCGGATTTTGCGTTCTTCCATCACCGCCACTATCGCCATCAGGCAGATACAACCAATCGCGGCGATATCCAGCGCAGCGAAGGTGCCTGCCCAGCCGGTAAGGCCGAATACCGGCGTCCCATCGGCAATCATCCCCAGCCCTAACTTGGCAAAGCTGTCACCAATCAGGTAAGCGAAGGTGCCTTTAATACCATCGGCAGCGCCAATCGCTTTTTTAGGTACAAAGCCAACAGCAGCCACACCAATCAACAATTGCGGGCCAAAGACCAGGAAACCCAACGCAAAGAGAGAAGCCAGATAGATATATTGATTGCTGGCGTGTTGATACACACCGAGCGTGGCGATAATCAGCGCCAGCGCGATGCAGGCCACCAGGCCACGGCGACCGTTCGCCAGGTCAGAGAGCCAGCCCCACAGCAGCGTACCGACCAGCGCACCAGCTTCAAACAGCGTAAAGCCCTGAATCGCCACCGCTTTAGAGAGTTTCAGTTCCTGGAACGCATACACGGTTGACCACTGGTCGATACCAATACGCACCACATAGAGGAAAATGTTGGCGAAGCACAGTAGCCAGATCACTTTGTTTTTCAGCACATACTCAACAAAGATCTGCCACTTGGTCATATCGGTAGATTCTGTCTCTTTGTCCTCTTCGCTGATCTCCTCGCCGAACAGCTCTTCAGCTTTGCCGAGGCCATAAGATTCCGGGGAGTCGCTGCCGTAACGCAGGCCGATAAAACCAACAATCAGCGCGATAATCGACGGGAAGATAAACATGCCGATAACATGACCATCGAACAGGTAATTTGCGCCGAACAGCGCCACACCCGCTGCACCCGCGCCACCAAGGTTGTGAGAAATGTTCCAGAAACCGAGGAATGTCCCGCGTTTACGACGCGGCGTCCATTTGGTGATGGTGGAGTAACTGCACGAACCGCCGGTACTCTGGAAAAAGCCGCTTAAGGCGTAGAAGGCAATCATCAGGAACAGGCTAACCGAGCCGCTGCCCATACTGGCGCTGAAGCCCAGCATACAAATGGCAGACAGGATCAGCATGAACGGCAGGAATTGTTTGGTGTTTTTGCCGTCGGCGTAGTAGGAAACCAACGTTTTACCCACGCCATAAGTGATGGAGAAACCCAGGCCGATCATCCCCAGCTGCGTCATGCTCAACCCGTAGGTCGAAATCATATCGTTCTGCGCGATGTTAAAGTTCTTGCGAATCAGGTACATCGTCAGGTAGCCGATAAAGACCACCAGGTAGGATTGCATGAACGGTTTGAACCACATTTTGCGCCGCACTTCGAGCGGAAGGTCCAGGGTCGGCTTGCGAACCTGGTTTAAGAAAGCCAGCATGGGTTACTCCTGATTTCCCTTCATACTTCAAGCCGCAGGTGCCTTAGCTGCACGCATTCCTCCCGGTCACATAGTTCACTATGCTCCCGGGACTCACGCGTTTGCTGCGTTCCTGCAACTTGAATTATTTTGGGAAAGAATTAATGAATGATGGCATTGTAAAAATCAGCAGCAAATCAGGCCTGAGATAGCGTCCAGGCAAAACCTGGAAAAATTCTTAGTTTTGCCGGATATGAAGTGAAAAGGTGAGATGCATCACGCTTCGCGCGGTGTCTGGGCGTTCAAAAAGGGCAGTAACAGCAGTGCAGAAACCCCGGCGGCGATAGAGATAACCACAAAAAATCCGCTCCAGTGCCAAGTATCGAGTACTTTCGCCAGTGGCCAACCAGCAAGCGACGCCCCCAGATAAGCAAACAAGCCGACAAACCCCGTCGCCGCCCCTGCCGCCTCTTTGTGGGAACACTCTGCCGCCGCCATGCCGATTAACATCTGCGGGCCAAAGACAAAAAAACCAATAGTGAAGAAGCAGGTTGCCTGCATCACGTAGCTGGCAAATGGCATCAGCCACAGCGAGCCGACTGAAAGCAAAATTCCGGCAGCGAAAATCAAATTCATCGGCCCGCGGTTGCCGTTAAACAGTTTGTCCGAGCCCCAACCCGCTACCAGCGCACCGATAAATCCGCCCAGTTCAAACATCGTCACTGCCGTATTCGCCGTGACCAGATCGACGCCCAGCGTCTCGGACATATACAAATTGCCCCAGTCGTTGATCGCCGCCCGAACCACATAGACCAGCACATAGCAAAACGAAAGCAGCCAGATATACGGATTCAGCAACACATACTTGGTGAGGATCTCTTTACGCGTCAGCCCTGCCCCTTCTTGTTGTTGAGCAATCTCCAGCGCGTCGTGCCGCCATTCACCAACCGCAGGTAAACCTAACGCCTGCGGGCGATCGCGCAGCCGCCAGCAGAGAAAAATCCCCACGACGATCGCCATACAACCAGCAATCATCATCCCGGCACGCCAGCCGTAATGCAGCGCAGCTGCTGCCATCACAATGGGAATGAGCGCACCACCAACGTTATGCGCCGTGTTCCATAATGCCCACCAACCACCGCGCTCGGTACGAGAATACCAGGCCGTTAACAGACGTGCACACACCGGTGAACCCCAGCCCTGGAAAAAGGCGTTCAGCACCCAGAGTACGGCAAACGCCCATAGCGACGTCGAGAAGCCAAACAGAATGTTGATGATTCCCGTCGCGATAAGCCCTATCCCCATAAAATAACGGGCATTTGAGCGATCGCTGACAATGCCGGAGACAAACTTCGACACGCCGTAGGTAATGTAAAACAGGGTCGCTAACAGGCCGATATCGCTACGGCTGAGCACGCCGTTAGCAAGGATTTCTGGTACGGCGGCGTTAAAACTTTTCCGCGTGAAGTAAAACAGCGCGTAACCCAGCCAGATGGTCAGCAGAATATGCCGACGCCAGTAGCGATAGCGGGCATCAATTTCATGTTTATCAGTCATTAATGGCGCATCGGCAGGCGCTTTCAGAAACGGCAACATCATCAAACCTTAGACATAGCGTTGAGGTAGAGAAACGCTGACACGCGTGCCGTGCAGACAGGAAATGTGTAATGTGCCGCCCAGCGCCGTTACGCGCTCGCGCATTCCGGTGAGGCCAAAACCTTGTTGCCCGGAACCCGGCGGCAAACCGCTGCCATCGTCTTCAATTACCAGCATCAACCGTTCATCCTGCTGCCAGCCTTGCAGGGTGACCGCGCTGGCATCGGCATGTTTCACAATGTTGTTCAGCCCTTCCTGGCAGACACGAAACAGCGTCACGCGCTGGTTTTCGCTTAACGCTGATTCATCGATTCGCCATTCGAGATGGCTGACAATGCCGCGCCCTTCCAGCTCCATTTCCCGCATTAGTGAGCGGATGGCCTGCTCCAGGGTGAGATCATCCAACTGGCGCGGACGTAACCGCCCTAACAAACGGCGCACCGCGTCATAAACGCCCAGCGATAGTTGTTCGATGAGCTGCCCGCTCTGCTTCACGCTGGCGTTATCTGCCGCCAGCCGCTGAACAATGCCCGCTTGAGTACGAATAGCAGTGATGGTCTGGCCGATATCGTCGTGCAGCTCACGCGCCACATCACGGCGCACGCTCTCTTCAGTTTCTAACAAACGTTCAGCGAGATGCTGATTGCGCGCTAGTTCCTTTTGCAGCGACTGGTTAAGTTCACGCAACCGCTGGATGCCTGCGCCCAGTAACAACCCTGTCAGACTTTGCACCAGCAGCGAGAGCAATAAATCCACCGGATGATCGCGCCAGGTTTGACTGGCGATCAGCGCGATGGCGTTCATCAACGTCGCAATCAGCGCCCCTTGCCAGCCGTAGTGCCAGGCC
>OWJE01000410.1_pt1 | contig 17814 bp, 12 predicted proteins | sample 1732931 | NCBI WGS metagenome assembly OWJE01 (sample SAMN05065769, study PRJEB22554) | human gut metagenome | biome: ENVO:2100002; feature: ENVO:00000062; material: ENVO:00002003 | host: Homo sapiens | place: USA | reverse complement strand
ACATATTCTGTACTTGCTGCGAATAGGTCATAATCATACTCTCCTTTTGACAAATTGATGCCGTGCGACAGAAGCTTCTCTCCTCTGCCGCCTTGCATTGACCGGGCCGTGCCGCTCTCTTTTCAGCGCCTCTCCCGGTACTACCACGCACAATTTTATTATAGAGGACGTTGGCCTAATTTGCAAGTCATTTCTGACAAATTTTTCGCAATCTTTTTTCCATTTTCGTTTTTCTGCGCAGGAGCGCAACTTCTCAATTCGGTTTTTTCTGCGGCTCCCGCCGCACCGGCGTGACGGCCCAGATGCAGGCGAAGCCCGCCGCCGCGCCCGCGATGGCGAGGATGTGCCGCCCCTGCTCGAATCCCCAGAAATCCGCGATGCAGGGGAACAAAAGGCTTCCCACGCTCTGGCCCAGCGCCAGAAAGCCGTAGTTCACCCCGGCGTGGGGCAGGCCGAACAGATCGGTGGAGAGGGCGGGCAGCACCGCCGCCAGCGCCGAGTAGCAGAACGTCAGCCCCGCATACACCGCCACAACGGCCCACCCCCGGGCAAACAGGAACACCGCCGAAAGCCCCAGCGACACGCCGAAGAGGATGAGGTCGGTGGGGCGGCGGCCGATCTTGTCGCTGAGCAGGGGCATCAGCAGCCGCCCGGCCGCACTGCCCACACTGCCCAGCACCACGGCCCAGAGGGCGGCGCTCTCGTCCAGCCCCCGCTCCATCCCAAGCTTCAGGATGATGGGGCTGAACAGCAGCACCGCCGGGGTGGAAAAGCAGACCGCTCCGGCGCAGAGCCAGTACTGCCGCGTGCCAAGCATCTGCCGGGGCGAGAGGTCGAGGGGCGGCGCGGCTTTAGCCTTTCCCTGCCGGCTGGGCTGAGGCTTTTCGGGCGGCGGGTCGGTCAGCAATGCACTGCCCGCGAGGCAGACCGGCAGGGTCAGCGCACCCAGCGCCCAGAACGCGCCCCGGATGCCCTGCACCGGCCCGAAGCCCCGCAGGGCCGTGCGGACAAAGACGGTCAGGAACGCTCCGCTCAACCCCACTGCGCCCCCGATGACGCCGGTGGCGAGGCCCTTCCGGCCCTTGTACCACTTCTGGGCGCAGGACTGGATGGACGGATAGAGAAAGGCCGTGCCGAGCCCCGCCGGGATGCTGAACACCCCGAAAAAAGCCCTCCCCTTCTCTGCCGGGAGAGCCGCCGCCGCGAAGAATCCGCCGCAGAGCAGGCCCGTCCCCCACAAAGCCGCAAAGCGTGGCCCCTGCTTATCCTGCAGAAAGCCGCCGATGACGCACCCGATGCCGAAAAATGCGATGAGCACCCCGAAGGCATAGCCTGCCCCCTGCTCGCTGAGGCCGTATTCCTCCATGACGGGTCTTTGAAACACGCCCCACGCGGCGGGCAGGCCTGTCAATACCTGAATGGCCGCGCCTGCCGCCAGGATGGCCCAGGGTCTTGTTTTCTGCATTTCGTGCATCACCTCAGAGAATAGTGTGTCCTTTTTGATTGACAAAAAGACGGTATCCTTTATAATTAGAAGCGTATCACAAAAATCATCTCTCCTGTTTCGCTGTCGTGTGCCCTGACCCCAGGGCACTTCCGTTTCCGGTTCAAGTGAGCTTGTGCGTCCCGCACAGGCCTTGCCGACACGCCAGTGGCTCCCCCTCTGGGGGAGCTGTCGCGTCAGCGACTGAGAGGGCTATACAGAAAGAGGACTATCTTATGAAAACTCAGGCCTTAAAAGGTATGCGCGACCTTCTGCCCAACGAGCAGACCCTGCGCGACTACATTCAGGGCAAAATTCTCGAGACTTACCGCGCATCCGGCTTCGAGCGCATCTCCACCCCCATGCTGGAGGATATGGAGAACCTCGACAAGTCCGACGGCGGCGATAACCTGAACCTCATCTTCAAGGTGCTCAAGCGCGGCGACAAGCTCACCGCCGCCCTGAACTCCGGCGACCCGAAAGAGCTCTCCGACATGGGCCTGCGCTATGATCTGACCCTGCCCCTGAGCCGCTTCTACGCCGCCAACAAGGACAAGCTCCCCCACCCCTTCAAGGTCATCCAGACCGACCGCGTCTTCCGCGCCGAGCGCCCCCAGAAGGGCCGTCTGCGCGAGTTCGTCCAGTGCGACATCGACATTCTGGGCGACGAGAGCCCCAACGCCGAGGTCGAGCTCATCGACGTGACCACCCGCGCCCTGCTGGGCATCGGCTTCGACGGCTTTACCGTCAACATCAACGACCGCCGCATCCTCCGCGGGATGCTGGAGAGCATGGGCTTTGCCGCTGACACGCTGGATTCCGTCTGCATCACCTTCGACAAGATGGATAAGATCGGTGCCGACGGCGTGAAGGCCGAGCTTCTCGAGAAGCAGCTGCCCGAGAGCGCGGTCAACGCACTGGCCGACTTCATCGCCGCCGGCGAGGTGACGCTGGACGCTGTGGCCGCCCGCTGCGCAGACCCCGCCATCGCCGACGACCTCAAGTACGTCCTCGCTGCTGCCAACGCCATGGCCGCTGGCCGCTATCAGGTGGCCTACTGCCCCAGCCTCGTGCGCGGTCAGGGCTACTACACCGGCATGGTGTTTGAGATCACCTGCCCGCAGTTCAGCGGCGCAGTCGCCGGCGGCGGCCGCTATGACAACATGGTGGGCAAGTTCCTCGGCACTCAGGTGCCGGCAGTCGGCTTCTCCATCGGCTTCGAGCGCGTCTGCGGCATCCTGCTGGAGCAGGGTTATCAGATCCCCGGCGCAAAGCAGAAGATCGCACTGCTCTACGGTAAGGACGCCGACTTCACCGCCGTCCTGAGCAAGGCCGCTGCCCTGCGCGATACCTACAACGTCACCGTCCTGCCTCAGGGCAAGAAGCTCGGCAAGCAGCTGGGCCAGCTGGAAGCCGCAGGCTTTGCCGGTGCTGCCTTCATGGACAAGGACGAGGTAAAGGTCTTTGCCGCTCAGTAAGGGCTGAACAAACCAAAAAGCACTGCACTCCCCAAAAGCGGGCGGGTGCAGTGCTTTTTTGCGTTTATGGCTGCCGGGTCAGCCGGTTTTTTTGGCGTTGGGGTACACCCGCTCCATCCGGGCGTTATCAAAGTGCTCGTCGAGGAAGACGTCCAGCTGGTTCGCCGGGGCGATGCCGCTGGTGCGGGCGTCGTACCGGGCCAGTGCCAGTGCCGAAAGCCCCATGTTCACGGCCATGAACACCGTCAGCATCACGGTCATCCAGGGCAGGATGTGCTTTTTCAGGTTTGCCATCAGTTTTGCGATGAGGGGGTAGCCGTACCGGATCCAGACCACCGCCGCGATGCCCCAGAAGAAGCAGTAGAGCAGATTGACACGGCCTCCCAGATTGAACTTGAAGCCGCTGTAGTCCCAGAAGATGACGCCGAACAGCAGCTCACCCACGGCGCTGCAGATATACTCATACGCGCCGCCCATCACGAAGCCGAACAGGAAGATGGAGCGGTCGCTCCGCTCCTCGCTGCCCCGCAGCAGGACCGCCGCCATGACCAGCGCCAGACCCCACACCACGCTGAAGGGTCCCCACACGAGGCTCGAGCGGCTCATCCAGACGCCCGCCGTCACCCGGCAAAACAGCGTCTCCACCACGTCGCCGAGGAAAGCCCCGATAACGAAGAGCCAGACGAGGTCGCCGAAGCTCAGGGCCTTTTCTTTCTGAGCAGTCGGCTCGGGCTGGACGATGGTCGGGTAAGCCCGCTGGATACGCTTTTCCACATGGGCGATGAGCCGCTGACGCAGCTTGTCCGAGTGCTTTTCCAGCTCGAGATTGAGCTGTTCCAGCCTCGGATGGCTGGCGGCGTACCGGTTGACGGCCAGCGCTGCGCCCAGCTGGTCGAGGACGGCCAGCGTCATCGCCGCCCAGACGCCGATATGCAGCAGCCAGCCCGGAAGGATGGCGCAGAGCCGCAGCAGCAGGACGTTGCCCCACAGCACGCTTGCCATGCCCAGCAGGCCCCAGAGCACCGAGTACTGCAGGCAGACGTAGCCGTCCAGATTGAACTTTTTATCCGAGTAGTCCCACCAGCGGCGGCGGTGCATCCTCTCGAGCAGCTTGGCCGTCACCCACTCCACCACGGTGGCGTTGGCCGCACAGCCGAGGAAGAGGGCCACCGGCGTCGAGCGCAGGTCGGCAAAGCCCACCGCCATCAGCACAGCCGCCGTGCCGTAGACGAAGCAGAACGGGCCGGACGCCACGCCGCGGTTGACGAAGGCGCGGCCCTTGATGGTCACCACCACCGTCTCGGCTACCCAGCCGAGGAACGAGTAGACCAGATAGAGGACGCAGAGGGTATAAAAATTCAGCTCCATTGCCTGTTTCCTTTCCCATATAAACGGTTATAGGGCTATTGTATGCAGTTTTGGCCGCGTCCGCGCTGACGGAGAGGTCGGACTACAGAGAACTTTCTCTGAGACCCGCGCGTTATCTGACAAAGTGGCATTTTTCTCACGCAGCATCGTCCAAAATCCCACTTTATCAGGGTGATAAACTGAGGCTTGCTGATAAAGTGGGTCACTTTATCAATCAGGGTCACTTTATCAAGTTGATAAAGTGACGTTTAATCATTATAGTACGTTATTTTTTGGTCACTTCATCACATGATCTACCTCAGTAGAGCGTATCACTTCATCAGCCCCATCGTCCATGCCCGGACCAGCAGGCCCAGCAGGACGACGGCCAGCAGCACCACGGTGAGAGCACGGCTCTGGGTGCGCTGACGCTTCTTGCGGCGGGCCGTGGTCTGCATATTCTGGCGGCTGCGGCTGTTCCGGCCAGAGGTATTCCGGCTGCGGCTGGATGTCCCCTTCGAGGTCGTGCGGCTTCCGCCGCTCTGGCGCTTGCGGGAGGTGCTGCCGCTTTTCTGGGACTTCTGACGGCGGGGCGCTTCGTCCTCAGCCTTCTTCTGAGGCTCGATGGTCTCCGACGCGCCGCAGCGGGACAGAAAGTCCTCCGCCATCCGGTAATACTTCTCCAGGTCGCCGGTGGTCAGGGCCGTTCCCTCATAGCCCGCTTCCAGCTCCTCCACGGCCTCGTTGAACCGGATCGCCGCCTGTGCGGCTGCGGTCCTGTCGGAGGCGTGGGCGGCCTCGTTGCGGGCCATCCGCACCGCGTTGCAGGCGCGGCGGGCCGCTGCCGGGTGGGGCGTATTGCCCAGCAGGTCCAGAGGCCGGGCGGCGTCCTTTTCCGGGTCCAGCAGGATGCGCATACAGAGGGTGGTATCCAGCTGCTGCCAGCCGGTGCGGCCATTCAGCTCCGGCAGGCGCTCGTAGTAGTCGGGGTTCTCCTTCTGGCGCTGGGCCAGATGCTTCATCAGGGCGTCCACGCTGTGAGCGCCGGGCTTTTCCTCCCAGTGCCAGCGCAGCAGCTTCCGGCTGATGTCGTCGCAGGCCGCTTTGATCTCGAACGCGGCCTGCAGATATTCTTCTGACATAACAATTCTCCTAGTTTTCAACTCTCTCGACAAGCAGCCCCTCGGCCAAGGCGATGCTGTCGCTGCGCCCAAGCCTCCCGGCGAACATCCTTGCCCTCTCAGGCGCTCCGCGCCAGCTCTCCCAAAGGGAGAGCCTTTTCGCAAGCAAAACAGCGGAGGAAGCCTCTGCCTCCTCCGCCGTACATCCTATTTTACATCATGAACTGAGAATACACGAAGCCGCACAGGGCGATGCCCGCACACACGATGGCGGTGATGGGCGGCACCCAGCGGATGAGCGTCTCAGCGATGCTGTCGCGGGGGTCTTCCTCTTCGCAGTCGTCCTCCTCGTCCAGCGGCTTTGCCTGCAGGCGGGACGGCGCGGCGGCGGGAGTCGAGGGTACCACACGGGTGCCGTACTTCTCCACCTCTTCGTCCGGCGCAAAGGACTTGGCCGGGCGCACCGGCTCCGGCTGGCGGGGCAGGACGCGGGTCGCCTCCTGCTCCGGGGCGCGGGACACCACGCGGGTCGCGTCCATCTCAGCGGCAGGCGCATAGCCGGGCGCAGGCTCCGCCGCCCGGGGCGGGATGATACGGGTGGCTTCCTCCTGCGCTGCACCCACGATGCGGGTGGGTTCCTCAGCAGGCGCAGCGGAGCGTACCGGCTGGGCCGCAGGCTGCGGCTCGGGCTGGCGCACCGGGGCTTCCGGCTGCAGCAGGGTATTCAGCGCGTTCTGCAAAAGGATGCGGTCGCTGCCGCACTCGGAGCAGTAGACGGTGTCCTCTTCCTTCGGGTGGAAGGCACCGCAGGCGCAGTACCAGCCGTTCTCGAAGACCTGGGGCATGAACTTCATGCCGGTGCGGTTCATCCGGGCTTCAAGGGCCTTCTGCATCTCGACGCTCAGGCGGCGGGGGGCCGGCAGGCGCACCCGCTTGATGCTCTCGAGGTGGACGACCTTCCTGCCGCTGTAGACATTGCGCAGGGTGACATCCACGCTGGTGATGGCCTTCTGGGTGACGAAGACGGCATCGTCCATGCCGAAGCTCTCGCCGGGCTTTGCGGTAAGGTCACGGTACTCGAACTCGTCCTCACAGAGGATGACGCCGTCCACGCCCTTGCACTTGAAGTGGATCTCCAGTGCCGTCAGGGTCACGCGGGAAATGTTCTTAAAGGTCAGACAGACCGCGTGTTCGCCGCTGACTTCGCCCTTGAGCAGCTCCACGCAGACGAACTGCACCGGGCTGCCCGGGGTGTAATAGTTGGCCCGTGTCCGCGCGACCGGTTCAAAATTTTCCTCCACAACACTCTCCCCTTTCTCTTGGTTTACTGGTTGGCTTCGCCTTCATCCGGCGTTTCGGGGGCCGGGGCTTCCTGCGGGGCGGCATCCACTGCCTCAGCAGGTTCGGCAGGCTCCGCAGCCTCTGCGGGCTCGGCCTGTTCCACAGGCTGGACAGCGGGCTGAGCCTCGGCGGGCTTTGCGTCGGGGTCCTCACGCGGGGGCAGGGTCTCGCCTGCCATCACGGCGTTGAACTCCTTCTCGTTCAGCTTCTCGCGCTCCATCAGGGCCTGTGCCAGCGCATGGAGCTGGTCGATATGCTCCGTCAGGGTGCGGCGGCAGGTCTCGTAGGCCTCGTCGATGATGTCCCGCATCTCGCTGTCGATCTCAGCAGCGGTGGTCTCGCTGTAGCCCTTGCCCTGACCGAGGTCGCGGCCCAGGAAGGTCTCCTCCTGAGAGGTGCCGTAGACCACAGGGCCAAGGCGCTCGGAGAAGCCGTACTTGGTGATCATCTGGCGGGCGATGTTCGTCGCCTGCTGCAGGTCGTTGGACGCACCGGTGGAGATGTCGTCCAGGATCAGCTGCTCGGCTACGCGGCCGCCCAGACTGGACACGATGTCCTCGAACATCTCGCCCTTGGTGACGTAGCTGCGGTCTTTCTCGGGCAGATACATGGTGTAGCCGCCGGCCTGACCGCGGGGGATGATGGTGATCTCATGCACACGGGGGTGGTGCTTGCAGTAGAAGCCCGCCACAGCGTGGCCTGCCTCGTGGTAGGCGGTGAGCTTTTTCTCTTCGGGGGTGACGACCCGGCTCTTCTTCTCCGGGCCGGCCATGACCTTCATGGAAGCCTCTTCGATGTCCTCCATCGTAATGGCCTTGCGGCTGCGGCGGGCAGCCAGCAGAGCGGCCTCGTTGACGAGGTTCTCGAGGTCAGCGCCCGCAAAGCCTGCGGTGCGCTGTGCGATGACCTTGAGGGAGACATCCGGGGCGAGGGGCTTGTTCTTGGTGTGGACTTTCAGGATCTCCTCGCGGCCCTTGACGTCGGGCAGGCCGACGTAGACCTGACGGTCGAAGCGGCCCGGGCGGAGCAGGGCCTTATCGAGGATGTCGGCACGGTTGGTGGCCGCCATGACGATGACGCCGTCGTTGGCCTCGAAGCCGTCCATCTCGACCAGCAGCTGGTTCAGGGTCTGCTCGCGCTCGTCGTGACCGCCGCCGAGACCGGCACCGCGCTGACGGCCCACAGCATCGATCTCATCAATGAAGATGATGCAGGGCATGGTCTTTTTTGCCTTGTCGAAGAGGTCGCGCACACGGGATGCGCCGACGCCGACGTACATCTCGACGAAGTCAGAGCCGGAGATGGAGTAGAACGGCACACCGGCCTCACCGGCGCAGGCGCGGGCCAGCAGGGTCTTGCCGGTACCCGGAGGGCCGACGAGCAGCACGCCGTGAGGGATGCGTGCGCCCAGAGAGTTGAACTTGTCGGGGCTCTTGAGGAACTCCACGACCTCTTTCAGCTCTTCCTTCTCTTCGTCTTCACCGGCCACATCGGCAAAGGTGGCGGTCTTCTTGTTCTCGTGCTCGTCCTTGACCTTGGCTTTGCCGACATTCATGATGCCGCCGCCACCGCCGACGCCGCCCCGCATCATCGAGAACAGCAAAAAGCCGGTGCAGCCCAGCATCCCCAGATAGAAGATGATCTCCATCCAGGGGATGGTCTCCTTGAGGGAAGTGTAGTCGTAGGTCATGGGCGCGTCGGGGTTCGCCGCGTCGTAGGACTCGATATACTTGTCCACGTTCTCGATGAAAACGTAGGCGTAGGGCAGCTTGTAACGGACGGTGACGGTGCCGTCGTCCTCCTGCACTGCGCCGGTGGACTCAGACGAGGAGGAGAACATCCCGCTCAGCAGACCGCCGGTAGACTGCACCGTGCTCTGGGTGGAGGAGACGTCCGGCAGGGGCAGGTCGCCTTCCTTCAGGTTCAGGGTGATGACGCTGGTGTTGCGGTCCAGCGTGAAGGCCGTGACCTGATTGTGCTCAAAGTAATGGACGACGGTGGAGTAGCTCATGGTCGAGCCGCTGGTGCTGCCCGACCCGCTGCCCATCACCGACCAGACCATCAGCACGGCGGCCAGCGCCAGTGCGAGGATGAGCGGATTGATACGAGGTCTCTTAGGTTGCAAAAGGATCAACTCCAGTTCTGGTTTTATTTCTTACTTTTCGTAGACGCTGGGTTTGAGTACGCCGATGTAGGGCAGGTTGCGGTACTTCTCGTCGTAGTCGAGGCCGTAGCCCACCACGAACTCGTCCGGCACTGCAAAGCCCTCGTAGTCCGGGGCGATGTCGGCCTTGCGGCGGCTGGGCTTGTCGAGGATGGTGCAGATCTTCACCGAGTTCGGGTTGCGCATCTTGAGCATCGGCACGAGGTTCGACAGGGTGATGCCGGTGTCGAGGATGTCCTCCACGATGAGCACGTCCTTGCCGGAGAGGTCGCCGTCCAGGTCCTTGATGATCTTGACGAGGCCGGTGCTGGTGGTGTTGCCGCCGCCGTAGCTGGACACCACCATGAAGTCGATGCTGCACGGGATGCTCACGGCGCGCATCAGGTCGGCCATAAAGACCACCGAGCCCTTGAGGATGGAGACGAGGACGAGGTTTCTGCCCTCATAGTCTTTGCTGATTTGAGCGCCCAGCTCAGCCACTTTCGCTTTCAGCTCCTCTTCCGAAACGAGGACCTTCAAAATATCGTCATGCATGCTCATGATTCGATTCCTCCAAAATTTTCTAGTTCCACCTGCAGCAGCTGCCCGGTGTCCGGCCCGGGGGCCAGCCCATCGGCAAAGCCCTCTCCGCAGACCCACAGCACCTGTCTGCCTGCCGCCAGCAGCGGCAGCGTGTCCCGTTCCCGGGGCGGGATGCCCGCCTCGTTCATCCATTTGCGCAGCTCCCGGTCTACCCCCCGCCCGGCCGGACGGAAGCGGTCGCCGGGCTGACGGCAGCGCAGCCGCAGAACAGGACATATCGAGTTTATTTTAGCATAATCTGCCTGATTTTTTAAGTCTTTTTTATGAACACCCTGTGTTTTTTCTTCAAAACAGGCCGAAACCACCCGGATATGCAGCGTTCTGCCGCCGGGCAGCGGATAATCGCCGCCCTCCGGCAGGGATACTTCAAATTTCAGGCAGTCCGCTTTTTCGCCCTGCCGACGGGTGTTTTGATCGGCTTCCTCCCGCCAGAGCACGCCGTCCCGGGCGCAGAAGCGGACGGCGTCGGTGAGCTGCACTGCGCCGCTGCCCTTTTCCACGAGGTCGGCCAGCAGGCGGATATATTTTTCCTCCGCGTCCCGCACCGGCTCCACAAGGCTGTGGAGAGCCATGTCGAGGATGAGCGGGTCGGTCTGCCGCAAAGGCTCTGACATCCACACGGGCTGGCCGCTGCGCAGGGCGTATCCCGCCCCGCCGGGCAGGCTTTTTGCGTCCGCTGCCCGGGCCGAAGCCAGCAGCGCATCCGCCTGCCGGGCGAAGTATTCGTCCGCCTTGGCGGCTTTCTCACAGAAGCGAGCCAGATTGCGCTCGGCGGCGCTGTTGACCCCGCAGAGGGCGGGCAGTGCGCCGTGGCGCAGACGGTTGCGGGCGTAGTCGTCGGCGTCGTTGGTCTCGTCGGTGACCCAGCGTTCGCCGCAGGCGCGGCAGACGGCCTCGGTGTCGGCCCTCGTCAGGCAGAGCAGAGGCCGCAGATAGCCCGGACGGCTGGGCCGGATGCCCGCCGCGCCGTGGAGGCCGGTGCCTCTGGCCAGCCGGAACAGCAGCGTCTCGGCCTGGTCACTCCCAGTATGGGCAGTTGCGACGGCATCTATCCCGTCGGCCAGCACCCGCTCAAAGCAGGCATACCGCAGGCGGCGCGCCCAGTCCTCCCCCGCCCGGGGCTTTCCTGCCTCGGCTTCCAGCTCAGCGGCATGGAACACCCGCAGCGGCAGGCCCAGCCGGGCGCAGACCTCCCGGACGAAGGCTTCGTCCCGGTCCGCCGTCTCCCCCCGCAGGCCGTGGTTGACGTGGCAGACCGTGAGGGCGATGCCCTTTTCCTCGGCCAGCGGGCGGATGAGGCAGAGCAGGGCCATGCTGTCGGCCCCGCCCGAAACAGCCAGCGCGAGATGCTTTTTGCCGTCCAGCAGCTTTTCCCGGGCGCAGAAGCCGCGCACCGTCTGTAAGATCTCTTCGTAGTTCATCAGCGTTTGAAGTCCACATCCATAAAGCGGGTGTGGGCGCCGTCCCAGCCCAGCGGCACCGTGCTGGTCTCGCCGTGACGGTTCTTTGCCACGATGCACTCGGCGGTGTCGGCGTCCACCTCCGCGCCGTCGGGGTTCTGGCTGGCGTAGTAGGAGTCGCGGTACAGGAAGAGGACGCAGTCGGCGTCCTGCTCGATGGAGCCGGAGTCACGCAGGTCCGACAGCTGGGGGCGGTGGCTGGAGTTGTTGCCCTGCTTTTCCACCGCACGGGACAGCTGGCTCAGAGCGATGATCGGCACGTTCATCTCTTTGGCCATGATCTTGAGGTTTCGGGTGATGGAGCTGATCTCCTGCACGCGGTTCTCGCTGCGCTGGCCGCTGGTCATCAGCTGCAGATAGTCGATGACGATGAGGCCCACGTTGGGGCGGGCGGGGTCCTGATTGACCCGGCGGATCTTCGCCTTCATCTCGGTGATGGTGATGCCCGAGGTATCGTCCATATAAATCGGTGCGTCGTGCAGTTTTTCGGTGGCGAGGGCCAGATACTCCCAGTCCTCGGCCCGGAGCGCACCGGTGCGGAACGCCTGACTGTCGATGCCCGCTTCAGCGGAGAGGATGCGGTTGGTCAGCTGCTCCTTCGTCATTTCGAGGCTGAAGATGGCCACCGGCACCTTCTGCTGCATGGCCACGCGGGTAGCGATGTTCAGCGCGAAACTGGTCTTGCCCATACCGGGGCGGGCGGCGAGGATGATGAGGTCGCCGCGGCCAAGGCCGGTGAGGACGGTGTCCAGCAGCCGGAAGCCGGTGGGGATGCCCTTATACTTGTCGGCGTCGGGGCCGCTGATCTTTTGCAGATTTGTCAGCGTCTCCACCATGCTGGAAGAAAGGGGCGTCAGGGCGCTGGAATCGCGGCCGGAGCGGATCTCATAGATGCGCTGCTCGGCGTTTTCCAGCAGCAGGTCGGCGTCGGGCTCGTCGCCCGCGTCCTGCAAAATGTCCTTTGCGACACCCATCAGCTGGCGCACCAGATACTTTTCCTGCACGATCTGCGCATACGCCTTGACGTTGGAGATGCTGGGGACCGTCTCGGCGAGGCCGGTCAGGTAGACTTTCGCCTCGTCGGCGCTGGGGAACACGCCGTCCGAGATGACGGCGTCCAGCAGGGTGACGAAGTCGATGGTCTGGTCGCTGGTAAAGAGGCGGAGCATCTCGGAGTAGATCTGAGCGTTCTGCCGGGTGTAGAACATCTCGGGCCGGATGATCTCGACGAGGTCGGTCAGGGTCTCGGGTTTCAGCAGCACCGCGCCCAGCACGCTCTGCTCTGCCTGCATATTGTAGGGCAGGTTGATGCCCACGCTCTCGAGGTTGAGTTCGTTATAATGTCGTTCGTTCGGCATGGTCGTTATCCTTCTGCTTTATTTATATAAATGCCGTAAAGCCAAAAAGCGCCCCCTGCCGAGAGGGGGCGCAGATAGCGGTCAAATCAGGCCTGCTCCACTTCTACCTGGACCTTGAAGGAAGCCACGACACCGACATGGAGGCGGACTTTGCCGTTGAAGACGCCCGCGTCCTTGATGTCCTTGGTCTCCAGCTCGATCTTCTTCTTGTCGATGGGAGAACCGGCCAGCTGGGCCAGAGCCTCAGCGACTTCCTTGCCGGTGACCTTGCCGTGCAGACGGCCGGAGGCACCGCCCTTGGCCTTGATGACCACGGTCTTGCCCTCGAGCTTCGCGGCCACAGCCTGAGCGGCGGCCACGTTCTCAGCCTCGTGGAAGTCGGCAGCGGCCTCCTTGCCCCGTGCGATATTCACCGCGCTGGCGTCGGCCACAGCGGCCAGCTTGCGCGGGAACAGAAAGTTGCGGGCGTAGCCGTCGGAGACCTCGTGGATCTCGTCCTTCTTGCCGATGCCCTTGACGTCCTGCTTCAGAATCACTTTCATGATAGTATCCCTCACTTCTCACCGGAAAACCGGTGGATTTCTATGGTTAGTATACAGCAATCGGGCTGTTACGTCAACGCTTACGCCAGCTCCCTGCCCACGACGTCCAGCGCCGCCTCGATGACCTTATCCATGTCGTAGTACTTGTACTCGCCCAGACGTCCGCCGAAGATGACCCCCGGCTCGGCGTCGGCCAGCTTCCTGTACTCGGCGTAGAGCGCGCCGTTCTTCTCGTCGTTCACCGGGTAGTAGGGTTCATCGCCGGGCTTCCACTCGGCGCTGTACTCGCGGCTAATGACGGTCTTGGGCTGGGTGCCGAACTCAAAGTGCTTGTGCTCGATGATGCGGGTGTAGGGCGTCTCGGCGTCGGTGTAGTTGACGACGGCGTTGCCCTGATAGTTGTCGGTGTCCAGCGTCTCCGTCTCAAAGCGGACGCTGCGGTACTGCAATGCGCCCAGCTTGTAGCCGAAGTAGGCGTCCACCGGGCCGGTGTAGACGACCCTGTCGGCCAGCTTGTCCAGCTCTGCCTTCTCGGCCAGATAGTCCACGCCCAGGCGCACTTCCACGCCGTCCAGCATCTTCTCCACCATGGCGGTATAGCCGCCGCCCGGGATGCCCTGATACAGGGCGTTGAAGTAGTTGTCGTCGTAGGTGAAGCGGACGGGCAGGCGCTTGATGATGAACGCGGGCAGCTCGGTGCAGGGGCGGCCCCACTGCTTGCCGGTGTAGCCCTTGATGAGCTTTTCGTAGATGTCGGTGCCGACCAGGCTGATGGCCTGCTCCTCGAGGTTCTTCGGCTCCGTGATGCCGGCCTCGGCGCGCTGCTGCTCGATCTTCGCCTTCGCCTCGGCGGGGGTCACGACGCCCCACATCCTGTTGAAGGTGTTCATGTTGAAGGGCAGGTTGTAGATCTCGCCGTGGTAGTTGGCGACAGGGCTGTTGGTGTAGCGGTTGAACTCCGCGAACTGGTTGACGTACTGCCACACAGCCTTGTTGTTAGTGTGGAAGATGTGGGCGCCGTAGCGGTGGACGTTGATGCCCTCCACCTCTTCGGTGTAGATGTTGCCTGCGATATGACCGCGCTTGTCGATGACGAGGCAGCGCTTGCCGGCCTTCTTGGCCTCATGGGCAAATACCGCGCCGTACAGGCCAGCGCCAACGATAAGATAATCGTACTGTTTCATTACTGTTTATCCTTTTTCTTCTGTTCGGATTCCGACTCGAGGCCGCTCTTTTTCTGGGCCTCCCGGTACTGGTCGATGGCCGTCTGGATGCGGCTGTGGGCCGCCTCCGGGGTGATATGCTTGAGCTGGGCCGCTGCCATGGTCTGATGACCGCCGCCGCCCAGAGACTCCATGATGACCTGCACATTCACCGCGCCGAGGCTGCGAGCCGAGATGTTGACGCCGCCGCCCACCTGCACGGCCACGAAGCTGGCCTCCACGTTCTGGATGGTCAGCAGGTCGTTGGCCGCCTGAGCGATGGCCACCCGGGCCTCGGGGGCCACCTCGCCGCTGACGGTGATGGCGCAGCCCCGGTACATCTGGGCTTCCGATACCAGCCTGGCCTTGGTGGTGTACTCCACCATGCTCACGTCAAAGAGCTGACGCACGTGCTCCGTCTCCGCGCCGTAGCGGCGGAGGGCCGCAGCGGCCTCGAAGGTGCGCACGCCGGTGTGGAGGGTGAAGTCACGGGTGTCCAGCATGATGCCGGAGAGCAGTCCCTCGGCCTCGATGCGGTTGGGCTTATCGTCCCGGTCGCCCACATACTGCAAGAACTCCGTGACCAGCTCACTGGCCGAGGATGCATAGGGCTCGTGGCAGACGAGGTCGGCCTTCTCGATGAAGCCGACGCCCTTGCGGTGGTGGTCGATGACAGCCACCTTGCCGCATTTTTCCAGTATCTCGCGGCTCTCCACCAGACCCAGCTGGTATGTATCCACGACGATACAGAGCGTTCTCTGGGAAATGATGGGCAGAGCGCCCTTGGGGTCGATGAAGTCGTCCTCCTGCCCTGCCGCGATGAGGGCGTTGATGAGGCTGCCTGCCAGGGTGGCGTCACGGCGCACGGCGATGACTGCCGGCACATCGCAGATCTTGCAGATGCGCAGCACGCCCTCGGCAGAGCCGATGGCGTCCAGGTCGCTCATCCGGTGGCCCATGATGACCACATGGTCGGCCTCTTTGATGAGCTTGACCAGTTGGTCGGCCACGATGCGGCTGCGCACCTTGCTGCGCTTTTCCACGCCGTGGCTGACGCCGCCGTAGAAGGTAAAGCCGTCCGGGGTCATCTCGGCGGCCTGGTCGCCGCCGCGTCCCTGCGCCATATCCAGCGCCTGAACGGCCATGTCCTGAGCCTCCCGCAGGGTCTTGGCCCCGCGTCCGATGCCGATGGAGATGGAGAGGTTCACGCTGGGGTCGAGGGCGCGGATCTTGTCCAGCACGTCGTAGCCGCGCTTGGCGAACTGCTCCAGCTGGCGCTCTTCCACCACAGCGATGTAGCGGCCGCTGGCCACCCGGCGCAGAAAGCCCGTGCCGCGGCCGATCATATCTTCCAGCACCCGGTTGATGCCTTCCAGCAGGCGGGCGCGCTCGCTGTCCAGCATATCGCTGAACACGTCGTCGTAGCCGTCCACGAGGAAGACCAGATAGCCCGGGCGGCTGGCCTTATATTCGGCCTCCACTTTGCGGAGGGCCGTTTCCTCATTCAGGACAAGAAGGGTCATGCTCTCGGCCTCGCCGGGGACGGTGGAGCTGTGAGCGCTCCACACGCCGTCGGCCAGATTGAGCAGCTGGCCGCTGACCTTGCGTGCCTCCTGCAGATCGAGGCCGGGCAGCACTTTCTGCACCCGGGGGACCAGAAGGGCTTCGCCCTTCATCAGACGGGTGCGGAACTCGGTGTTGTACCACAGCACCGTCTCCCCCGAAAGGAGGGCGGCGGGCTGGCTCAGCGGCTCGAGGCTGAACTGCGTCTTCGATTTTTCGAAGCTGCCGCCGCAGACCCAGCGGGCCACCCAGCTGCGCACCCGGTAGCGGAACACTCCGAACAGGGCGAACCACAGCACCGCCAGCACCACCAGCACTGGCCAGATGGCCGGGCGCTGCACCAGAAGCACCAGCACCAGCAGGGCGCAGAGCACCGCCAGCGCAGCGGTCAGCATTTCAAGAGTCCATCTTGGTTTTTGTTTCATGAAGTGTTATGCCTCCTGCGGGCAGACTCAGACCTCCATCAGGATGGGGAGGATCATGGGGCTGCGCTTGGTGCGGCGGTAGATATAGCTGCTCAGGGCCTCGCGCACCCGGGTCTTGACGCTGTTCCAGTCGCGGACGTGCTCGTCCACACAGCGGTCAAGAGCCGTCTCCACGATGCTCTGGGCGCCGTCCATCAGGCTCTCGTTCTCCCGCACATAGACGAAGCCGCGGCTCACGAGGTCGGGGCCGGCCAGAACTTTGCCGGTCTTGCTGTCCACGGTGGCCACGATGATGACGAGGCCGTCCTCAGACAGATGCTTGCGGTCCCGCAGGACGACGTTGCCCACATCGCCCACGCCGAGGCCGTCCACCATGACGGCGCCCGCCGTCACCGGCTCGCCCAGCTTCATCTCGTCCTGGCTGAGGATGATGTTGGAGCCGTTCTCGGCAATGAGGATGTTGCTGGTGGGGATGCCGAGGCTTGCCGCCGTGATGGCATGCTTTTTCAGCTGCTTATATTCGCCGTGGACGGGCAGGAAATACTTGGGTCTGGTCAGGGTGAGCATCAGCTTCTGCTCTTCCTGACAGGCGTGGCCGGAGACGTGGACGTCGTACATGCCCTCATAGATGACCTCTGCGCCCAGCAGGAGCAGACCGTTGACGATCTTGGTCACGCTCTTCTCGTTGCCGGGGATGGGCTTGGCCGAGATGATGATGAAGTCTCCGGGGCCGACGCGCACCTGACGGTGGCTGCAGGAAGCCATCCGGCTCAGGGCGCTCAGAGGCTCGCCCTGACTGCCGGTGGTCACCAGCACCACCTGTTCCGGCGGATACTGGTTGATCTCATCGATGCTGATGAGGGTGCCTTCCGGGATGTGCATATAGCCCAGCTCCTGAGCCATGGCGGTATTGTTGACCATGCTGCGGCCGCTGAAGGCCACCTTGCGGCCATCCTCCACGGCGAGGTCGATGATCTGCTGGACACGGTAGATGTTGGACGCGAAGGTCGCAATGATGATGCGCTTGTTCTGCGCCCGGGCAAACAGGCTGCGGACACCGGCGGCCACCTTCTGCTCGGTGGCGGTGAAGCCGGGGCGCTCCGCGTTGGTGGAGTCGCTCAGCAGAGCCAGCACCCCCTTCTGGCCGTACTCAGACAGGGTAGCAAGGTCGGTGGGGCCGCAGGCCAGCGGGGTGTAGTCGATCTTGAAGTCGCCGGTCTGGATGATGGTGCCGGCCGGGCTGTCGATGGCGAAAGCCACCGCGTCCGGGATGGAGTGGTTCACATGGATGGGCTCCACGGTGAAGCAGCCCAGCTTGAGCTTCTGGCGGGGGGTGATCTCCACGAATTTGGTCTTGCCTGCAAGGCCGAACTCTTCCAGCTTATTGCGGATGAGGCCGCAGGTCAGGCGGGTGCCGTAGATGGGCAGATCGAACTTCTGCAGCAGATAGGGGATGCTGCCGATGTGGTCCTCATGGCCGTGGGTGATGAGCAGGCCCTTGATCTTATCCTTATTCTGCACCACAAAGGTGAAGTCAGGAATGACCATATCGACGCCGAACATATCGTTATCCGGGAAGACGAGGCCGCAGTCCACGATGATCATATCGCCGCAGCACTCATAGACCGTCATGTTCTTACCCACTTCGCCGAGGCCGCCCAGCGGATAGATATGGATGGGCGTTGCAGCCTCTTTGGGCCTGTCTCTTATACACATCTGACGCTGCCGACGACTTAATAGGTGTAGAT
>OWJE01000398.1_pt1 | contig 18548 bp, 27 predicted proteins | sample 1732931 | NCBI WGS metagenome assembly OWJE01 (sample SAMN05065769, study PRJEB22554) | human gut metagenome | biome: ENVO:2100002; feature: ENVO:00000062; material: ENVO:00002003 | host: Homo sapiens | place: USA | reverse complement strand
TACGAGATTAGCGAGTGTCTCGTGGGCTCGGAGATGTGTATAAGAGACAGGTCACCCTGCGCGGCGACCGCATGTGGGAGTTCCTGGACCGCCTGTTCAACGTGGCCCTGCCCCGTGTCCGCGACTTCCGCGGCATCAACCCCAACGCCTTTGACGGCCGCGGCAACTACGGCCTGGGCATCAAGGAGCAGCTGATCTTCCCCGAGATCGAGTACGACAAGATCGATAAGATCCGCGGCCTGGACGTGGTCATCTGCACCACCGCCAAGACCGACGAAGAGGCCAAGGAGCTCCTGTCCCTGATCGGCGCTCCCTTCGCCCGCTAAAGGAGGAGAACGAAATGGCTAAGAAGTCTATGATCCTGAAGCAGCAGGCGGAGCCCAAGTTCTCCACCCGCCGCTACAACCGCTGCAAGATCTGCGGCCGTCCCCACGCCTACCTGCGGGACTACGGCATCTGCCGTATCTGCTTCCGCGAGCTGGCTTACAAGGGTCAGATTCCCGGTGTCAAGAAGGCGAGCTGGTAAAGCCAGCCCGCCTCTTGGCCGGTAATTTGAATAAATCCCCCGCCGGCGAGCAATAGGTCGCAGTTGCCTAGCTGCGATACCTTGCCGCTGATACGGGCCCTGCCCGTAACTCTGATAGGAGGTAAACATCATGCACATCACTGATCCCATTGCGGATATGCTCACCCGCATCCGCAACGCGAACAACGCCAAGCATGACACCGTGGACGTCCCCGCGTCCAACATGAAGAAGTCCATCGCGCAGATCCTGCTGGATGAGGGCTATATCAAGAACTTCCAGCTCATCGACGATGGTACCCAGGGCGTCATCCGCGTCACCCTGAAGTACAATCCCGGCAAGGAGAAGGTCATCACCGGCCTGCGCCGTGTCTCCAAGCCCGGCCTGCGTGTCTATGCCGGTGCTGACGAGCTGCCCCGGGTTCTGCATGGCCTGGGCATTGCCATTGTGTCCACGTCCAAGGGCGTCATGACTGACAAGGCCGCCCGCGCGGCCCATGTCGGCGGCGAGGTCCTGGCGTTTGTCTGGTAAGGAGGGAGAGTAGAATATGTCTCGTATCGGAAGAATGCCGATCTCCATCCCCGCCGGTGTGGACGTGAAGATCGAAGCCGGTAACCTGGTGACCGTAAAGGGCCCCAAGGGTACCCTGACGCAGCAGCTGCATCCCGCCATGACCATCACCCAGGAGGGCGATGTGATCCATGTGACCCGTCCCAACGACGAGAAGGGCAACCGCAGCCTGCACGGCCTGACCCGCACCCTGCTGCACAACATGATCGTGGGCGTCACCGAGGGCTTCAAGAAGGAGCTGGACGTCAACGGCGTGGGCTACCGTGTGGCCAAGGAGGGCAACAAGCTGGTCATGAACCTGGGCTTCTCCCATCAGGTCACCGTCGAGGAGATCGAGGGCATCACCATCGAGGTGCCCAGCGCCAACAAGATCGTCATCAGCGGCACCGATAAGCAGAAGGTCGGCCAGTTCGCCGCCGAAGTGAGAGAGAAGCGTCCGCCTGAGCCGTACAAGGGAAAGGGCATCAAATACACTGACGAGGTCATCCGCCGCAAGGAAGGCAAGACCGGCGTCAAGAAGAAATAAGGAGGTGTGCCACTATGATCAACAGACCCGATACCAACGCTCAGCGGCTTAAGCGCCACAAGAGAGTGCGCGGCAAGATTTCCGGCACGCCCGAGCGTCCCCGCCTGAACGTGTTCCGCAGCAACACCAACATCTATGCCCAGGTCATCGACGACGTGACCGGCAAGACCCTGGTGTCTGCTTCCTCCCTGGAGAAGGGCTTCGAGGGCAAGGGCTCCGACTGTGAGGCCGCCAAGAAGGTGGGCCTGGCTGTCGCCGAGCGCGCCAAGGCCGCCGGCATCGAGACCGTCGTGTTTGACCGCGGCGGCTACGTGTACCACGGCCGCGTGCAGGCCCTGGCCGAGGGCGCCCGTGAGGGCGGCCTGCAGTTCTAAGGGAGGAGGAAAACGATAAATGGCTAGATTTGAGAGAGAACCCAGCGAGTTTACCGAGAAGCTCGTTGCCCTGAACCGCGTGTCCAAGACCGTGAAGGGCGGCCGCATCTTCAAGTTCGCCGCGCTGATGGTCGTGGGCGACGAGAAGGGCCGCGTGGGCTTCGGTCTGGGCAAGGCCGCTGAGGTGCCCGAGGCCATCCGCAAGGGCATCGAGGACGCCAAGAAGAATATGTGCACCGTGACTCTGTCCGGCACTACCATTCCCCATGAGGTCATCGGTGAATTCGGCGCCGGCCGCGTGCTGCTCAAGCCCGCCGCCCCCGGTACCGGCATCATCGCCGGCGGCCCCGTCCGCGCCGTCATGGAGGCCGCCGGCATCCGTGACATCCGCGCCAAGTGCCTGCGCTCCAACAACCCGCAGAACGTGGTCTCCGCCACCTTTGAGGGCCTGAAGTCCCTCCGTGGCCCCGAGGAGGTCGCCCGCATCCGCGGTAAGAGCGTCAGCGAGATCGTAGGTTAAGGAGGGCCGTGAACATGGCTAATCTGAACATCAAGCTGGTCAAGAGCCTGAACGGCCGTATCGCCAAGCACAAGGCGACCGCCGAGGCCCTGGGCCTGCGCAAGATCGGCGACACCACCGTGCAGCCCGACAACGAGGCGACCCGCGGCAAGATTGCGAACATCGGCTACCTGCTCCAGGTCACCGAGGAACAGTAAGGAGGTGCGCGAAATGAATCTGCATGAACTTTCCCCCGCTCCCGGTTCCAACCCCAAGGCCTATCGGAAGGGCCGCGGTCACGGCTCCGGCAACGGCAAGACGGCCGGCCGCGGCCAGAAGGGCCAGTGGGCCCGCTCCGGCGGCGGCGTGCGCGTGGGCTTTGAGGGCGGCCAGATGCCTCTGACCCGCCGCATCCCCAAGCGCGGCTTCCACAATATCTTTGCCAAACCCCTGGAGGCGATCAACGTCTCCGCCCTCGAGAAGTTTGAGGATGGCGCTACGGTCAATGTGTGCGACCTGCTGGAGAAGGGCATCCTCTCCAAGTGCGAGTACGGCTACAAGGTGCTGGGCAACGGCACCCTGACCAAGAAGCTGACGGTCCGTGCCTCCGCCTTCTCCGCCTCCGCCAAGGAGAAGATTGTTGCGGCAGGTGGAAAGTACGAGGTGGTCTAAGTGATCGAGACCATCCGTAACGCCTGGAAAATTCCCGAGCTGCGGAAGAAGATCCTCTTCACCGTGTTTGCCCTGCTGATCTTCCGGCTGGGCTCCGTGGTTCCTGTCCCCTTTATTGATAGCAATATGCTGGGTGCCACCCTCAACAACATGGGCGGCATCTTCACCCTGCTGGGCGCCATGAACGGCACCGCCTTCTCCATGGCGGCCGTCTTTGCCCTGGGCGTGCAGCCGTATATCAACAGTTCTATTATCATCCAGCTCCTCACCGTTGCCATCCCTGCCCTGGAGCGGCTCCAGAAGGAGGGCGGCGAGGAGGGCCGGAAGAAGATTGCGGCCATTACCCGCTATGTCACCGTGGCCATCGGCCTGCTGCAGGGCTTCGGCTACTACACCCTGATCCGCACCCAGGGCGGCGGAACGATGCTGGACACCGCCGGCCTGCCTGGCTGGTGGGCGGGTATCGTCATCGTACTGTGCTTCACTGCCGGCTCCGCCTTTGTCATGTGGCTGGGCGAGCAGATCACCGAGTTCGGCATCGGCAACGGCATCTCCATCATCCTGTTCGCGGGCATCCTGTCCCGCGGCCCCAGCATGATCCGCACCATGTATCAGGGCGTCCGCAACAATCTGGACGGCGTTACCGGCGAGGGAATCTTTAATCTGCCCGTGTGGGCCATCCCGCTGATTCTCATCGGCATGCTGGCCATCGTGGTTCTCATTGTATTCATTCAGAATGCGGAGCGCCGCATTCCCGTCCAGTACGCCAAGCGCGTTGTGGGCCGGAAGATGTACGGCGGCCAGTCCAGCCACATCCCTCTGAAGGTGAACATGACCGGCGTTATGCCCATCATCTTTGCCCAGGCCATCGCCTCTCTGCCCGCTACCATCGCCGCGTTTGCCGGCGTGAGCAAGAACGACCCGGGCTTCTGGGGCGGCTTCCTGCGCGTCTTTGACACCACCAGCATTTTCTATATCGTGGTGTATTTCCTGCTCATCGTGGGCTTCAGCTTCTTCTACTCCACGATGCAGTTCAACCCTGTGGAGGTTGCCAACAACCTGAAAAAGAACGGCGGGTTCATCCCCGGCTTCCGCCCCGGCAAGCCCACCGCCGACTTTATCCACAAGGTGCTCAATAAGATCACCATGTTCGGTGCGCTTTACCTGGCGATTATCGCCATCGCGCCCATTGTCACCGGCGCGGTGATCGGCGTCAGCAGCCTGGCCATCGGCGGCACGTCCATCATCATCGTGGTCGGCGTCGCGCTGGAGACCACCAAGGCCCTGGAGGCCCAAATGCTGATGCGCCACTACAAGGGCTTCCTGGAGTAAGGGGAATCAGGATGAAAATCATTCTTTTAGGCGCACCTGGCGCCGGCAAGGGCACCCAGTCGGAGATTATCAGCCGCAAGCTGGGCATCCCCACCATCTCCACCGGCAATATCCTGCGCGCAGCCGTCAAGGAGGGCACTCCCATCGGCTTGCAGGCCAAGAGCTATATGGACGCGGGCAAGCTGGTTCCGGATGAGATCATCATCGGTATCATCCAGGAGCGGCTGGCCGAGCCCGACTGCGCAGGCGGCTTCATCCTGGACGGCGTACCCCGTACCATCGCTCAGGCCGAAGCCCTGGAGCGCCACGGCATCCGCTTTGACGCGGTCCTCTCCCTGGAGGTGGCCGACAGCGTCATCGAGGCCCGCATGACGGGCCGCCGGACCTGCCATGCCTGCGGAGCCACCTACCACGTCGTCATGGCGCCCCCCAAGCAGGAGGGGCTCTGCGACAAGTGCGGCGGTGTGCTGGAGCAGCGCAAAGACGACCAGCCCGAAACCGTCAAGCACCGGCTGGAAATCTACCACAGTCAAACCGAGCCGCTGAAGGGCTTCTACGAGGAGAAGGGCGTGCTTAAGCGCGTGCCCGACCTGGGCGGCATCGAGGAGACAAACACCAAAATCATGGAATTGCTGGGGAAGTGAACGAGATGGATATGATCTCTCTCAAATCTCCCCGCGAAATCGAGTGCATGCGCCGGGCCGGGCGGCTGACCGCCCAGGCCCGGGCGCTGGCCGGCTCCATGGTGCGGCCCGGCGTGACCACCCATGAGATCGATACCGCCGTGCGCAAGTTTATCGAGAGCCACGGAGCCAAGCCCTCCTTCCTGGGCTACAGCGGTTTCCCCGGCTCCGCCTGTATCTCGATCAACGAGGAAGTCATCCATGGCATACCCGGTCCCCGGAAGCTGAAGGAGGGCGACATCGTCAGCGTGGACGTGGGCGCCTTTCTGGACGGCTTCCACGGCGACTGCGCCGCCACCTTCGCCTGCGGACAGGTGAGCGACGAGGCCATGCATCTGATCCATGTGACCGAACAGAGCTTCTGGGAGGGCATCAAGCTCGCCCGCTCCGGCAACCGGGTCTATGATATCTCCCACGCGGTGCAGCAGTACGTGGAAGCAAACGGCTGCTCCGTCGTGCGGGACTTCGTGGGCCACGGTGTGGGGGCCAAACTCCACGAGCCGCCTGAGGTACCCAACTTTGGCCCAGCGGGCCATGGCCCCCGGCTCCAGCCCGGTATGACCATCGCCGTGGAGCCCATGGTGTGCGCGGGTGACTGGCGGGTGAAGGTGCTCAGGGACGGCTGGACCACCGTGTCCGCCGATGGGAGCCTGACCGCCCACTATGAAAACACCATTCTCATCACCGACGGGGAGCCTGAAGTGCTTACCCGGGTGGAGGATTGAGTATGGGATGCGCGTGTGCGCAGATTGTCCGCTCCCTGGCCGGGCATGACAGGGGAGGGCTGTTCTGTGTCCTGGACACCGACGGCCCCTACCTGCTGCTCTGCGACGGGAAGCGGCGGAAGCTGGAGAACCCCAAGCGGAAAAAGGCGGTTCATACCGCCCCCGCCGGTGATTTCCAGCACCCTGTCCTGGATCAGCTCCGGACAGGCGGGAACCTATCCAACCGAGACATACGGAGGGCGCTGGCCGCTTTCCGAGCTGAGGAACTAAGGAGGGTATGACGCTTTGGCAAAGGACGATATGATCGAAGTGGAGGGCGTCGTGACCGAGTCCCTTCCCAACACCACGTTCCATGTGGACATCGGAAACGGCCATATTATTCTGGCCCACATCTCCGGCAAGCTGCGCATGAACTTCATCCGCATCCTGCCCGGCGATAAAGTGACGGTCCAGATGTCCCCCTATGACGTAACCCGGGGCCGGATCACCTGGCGGTCCAAGTAATCTGTCAGGCTGGCCGGACCGTCACTGGGGCCCCGCAGCGCGGGGCGCGCCTCTGGCGCGAAGGGCGGTGGAATTCACTTCCGACGCCCGCAGATGGAGTCGGGGTCCCCGCACGGCGCCTGCGCCGGGTGGGGCGTACGGTCCAGATGTCCCCCTATGACGTAACCTGGGGCCGATTACCTGGAGATCCAAGTAACCGGCTGATTTAACGCGGCGAAATGGAATTGCGCCGCCTCCCCCTGGGAGAACCCATCAATGACCGGAGCGGGTAAGCGGGGCCTTGCCTCCGCCGTTCCGGGGCCATCAAGGCATTCAAGGAGGTTTATCATGAAAGTAAGACCGTCCGTGAAGCCCATGTGCGAGAAGTGCAAGATCATTAAGCGCAAGGGCAAGGTCATGGTTATTTGTGAGAATCCCAAGCACAAGCAGAGACAAGGTTAATAGGAGGTGCTGAAACAGTATGGCACGTATTGCTGGCATTGACTTGCCGAAGGATAAGCGGGTAGAGATCGGCCTGACCTATATCTACGGCATTGGGCGCACCAGCGCCAACAAGATCCTGGCCGAGGCCGGAATCAACCCCGACACCCGCGTGAAGGATCTGACCGAGGAAGATGAGGCCAAGCTGCGCGAGATCATCGGCCACAGCTACACTGTGGAGGGCGACCTCCGCCGTGACGTGGCGATGGACATCAAGCGCCTGACCGAGATCGGCTGCTACCGCGGCATGCGGCACCGCAAGGGCCTGCCCGTCCGCGGTCAGCGCTCCAAGACCAACGCGCGTACCCGCAAGGGCCCCAAGCGCACCGTCGCCAACAAGAAGAAGTAAGGGAGGGAGAAACACATGGCTACCGCTACCAAGGGTAAGAAGGTTATCCGCAAGCGCCGCGAGCGCAAGAACGTTGAGAAGGGCCAGGTGCATATCCGTTCCTCCTTCAACAACACCATGGTCACCGTGACCGATATGGGCGGCAACGCCCTGTCCTGGGCCTCCTCCGGCGGCCTGGGCTTCCGCGGTTCCCGTAAGTCCACCCCCTTCGCCGCGCAGACCGCCGCCGAGACCGCCGCCAAGGCCGCCATGGAGCACGGCCTGAAGACCGTCGAGGTGTACGTGAAGGGCCCCGGCGCCGGCCGTGAGGCCGCCATCCGCGCCCTGCAGGCCGTGGGCCTGGAGGTCACTCTGATCAAGGACGTGACTCCCATCCCCCACAACGGCTGCCGTCCGCCGAAGCGCCGCCGCGTGTAAGAGAAGGAGGAAGAACAAATGGCAAAGAATATGCAGCCTATCGCCAAGCGCTGCCGTGCGCTGGGCATTTCTCCTGCCGCCATGGGCTATGCCAAGAAGGAGAGCAACCGCAATCCCGGCGGCCAGATGAGAAAGAAGAAGAGCGAGTATGCCCTCCAACTGACCGAGAAGCAGAAGGTCAAGTTCGTCTACGGCATCATGGAGAAGCAGTTCCGGATGTACTATGAGAAGGCCGCCCGTATGCCCGGCAAGACCGGTGAGAATCTGCTGACCTTCGTGGAGCGCCGTCTGGACAACGTGGTGTACCGTCTGGGCTTCGCCATGACCCGCCGTGAGGCCCGTCAGCTGGTGGGCCACGGCCACTTCACCGTCAACGGCCAGCGGGTGGATATCCCCTCCTACCTGGTCAAGGCGGGCGACGTGATTGAGGTCAAGGAGTCCAGCCGCTCCTCCGTCAAGTTCAAGCGCCTGACCGGTGAGGACGCCCCCACTGTTCTGGTGCCCAAGTGGCTGGAGCGGGACAAGAACGCGCTGAAGGGCACCGTGGTGCAGATGCCCGCCCGCGAGGACATCGATCTGCCCGTCGAGGAGCACCTGATCGTCGAGCTGTACTCCAAGTAACACTGCTTGTACCCTCGATTATTGGTGAGCTGTATAGGGCTGCGGGCCTTGTGCCCGCAGCCGCGAAAAGGAGGGTAACACATGGTAGAAATCGAGAAGCCCCGCATTGAATGTGTGGAGAACCCCGGCGACGGTTCCTACGGCAAGTATGTGGTGGAGCCCCTGGAGCGCGGTTACGGCACCACGTTGGGTAACTCCCTGCGCCGCATCCTGCTCTCGTCCCTGCCCGGCACGGCGGTCACCTCGATCAAGATCGCAGGCGTGCAGCATGAGTTCTCCACCATCCCCGGCGTAAAGGAGGACGTGACCGAGATCGTCCTCAATGTAAAGAGCATCATCGCAAAGCTCCACTCCGAGGGCGTAAAGACGGTCTATATTGAGGCCAGCGGCGAGTGCGAGGTCACCGCCGGCGACATCAAGGCCGACGGCGAGGTGGAGGTGCTCAACCCGGAGCTGCACATTGCCACCCTGGGTCCCGACGCCAGCCTCAACATGGAGCTGACCCTGTCCCACGGCCGCGGCTATGTGCCTGCCGACCGGAACAAGCCGGCCCAGACCATCATTGGCCTGATCCCGGTGGACTCCATCTATACCCCGGTGCGCAAGGTCAACTACACGGTGGAGAACACCCGTGTAGGCGACGCCACCGACTACGACAAGCTGACCCTGGAGGTGTGGACCGACGGGACCATCACCGCCCGGGACGCGGTCAGCCTGGGCGCCCGCATCCTCTGCGACCACTTTGTCCTCTTCACCGATCTCTCTGAGACTATGGGCTCCAAGTCCACGGTGGTGGAGAAGGCGGAGACCCAGCGGGACAAGGTGCTGGAGCTGACCATCGAGGAGCTGGATCTGTCTGTCCGCTCCTTCAACTGCCTCAAGCGGGCCAACATCAACACCGTCGAGGACTTGATCTCCAAGACCGAGGACGAGATGATGAAGGTGCGCAACCTGGGCCGCAAGAGCCTGGAAGAGGTCATCAACAAGCTGGCCATGATGGGCCTGCACCTGGCCGACGAGGAAAACTGACGGCCGGAGGAAAGGGCGGCCCGGGGGCACGTAACGTCCCCTCCCGGGTCCGGCCGGCTCCCACGGAGCGCCCTTTCGGGGGAATCTCCCCACGGACGAATTTAAGAGTAGGAGTTCGCCTTGGCGAACATCCGTTAGGAGTGGAATCTCATGTCTCACAACCGTAAGCTGGGCAAGCCCACGGATCAGCGCATCGCGATGCTGCGTGCCATGACCACCTATCTGCTGGAGAACGGCCAGATCAAGACCACCGTCTCCCGCGCCAAGGAAGTGGCTCCCATGGCCGAGAAGATGATCACCCTGGCCAAGAACGCCAATCTGGCCAACTACCGCAAGGCCCTGTCCTACCTGACCAAGGAGGATGTGGCCAAGAAGCTGTTTGACGAGATCGGCCCCAAGTACGCCACCCGCAACGGCGGCTACACCCGCGTCGTGAAGATCGGGCCCCGCCGCGGCGACTGCGCCGAGATGGCCATCGTCCAGCTGGTGTAATCACCCGTAAAAGAGCATCAAAAACGCGCCCAGCCGCAGGCTGGTCGCGTTTTTTCGCTTATGGGGGGCGGGACAGGAAAAGTCAACCTTCCCCTTGCATTTTGCAGGAAGCTGTGCTATACTACACACTAATAAACCAAAAAGGAGACGGTGAGCCCTCGTGGACGAACCTCCGCCTAGTTGCAAGTACATAATGGAATCGGTCAGGGACAGCCTTACCCGCGGGGGATAGGGTTGTCCCTTTGCGCGTTGATTTCAAAACTGAAAGAGTTGGAGTTGAATATTTTCTTATGTTGGACAGTGCCAGTATCGCCATGATCGTGGGTCTTGTGTTCTGTGTTATCATGTCAGGCTATTTCTCTGCCACGGAGACCGCCTTTACCTCCCTGAACCGGGTGCGGCTCAAGAGCTGGGCAGACGGAGGCGACCAGCGGGCGGCCCGTACCCTGGCTCTGGCGGAGGACTACGACAAGCTGCTCTCCACCCTGCTTATCGGCAATAACATCGTCAACAACGTGGCCACCACCATCGGCGCGGTACTCTTTATCCACCTGATTGATGAGGTGACTGGACCTACCGTGTCCGCCATTGTGCTGACCGTGGTGATCCTGATCTTCGGCGAGGTCTCCCCCAAGAGCCTGGCCAAGGAGTCCCCCGAGCGGTTTGCCATGTTTGCCACCCCGCTGCTGGGGGTGCTCCGTACGGTCCTTACCCCGCTGAACTTCCTGTTTACCCAGTGGAAGCGGCTGCTGTCCAAGGTGTTCCGCAAATCGGCGGACGGCGGCATTACCGAGGAGGAGCTGGTCACTCTGGTGGACCAGGCGGAGAGCGAGGGCGGCCTGGACCAGCATGAGAGCCGCCTTATCCGGGCGGCCATCGAGTTCCACGACCTGGAGGTGGAGGAGATCCTCACCCCCAGGGTGGACATCGTGGCGGTGGAGGACACCGACTCCATGGAGGAGATCGCCAAGATCTTCGCTGAGAACGGGTATTCCCGCCTGCCGGTGTACCACGAGGACATCGACAACATTATCGGCGTCATCCATGAGAAGGATTTCCACGCGGCCCGCTACCGCGGCCTGACCAGCGTGAAGGAGATGCTGGGCCCCATGCTCTATACCACCGGCAACACCAAGATCTCCGAGCTGCTGCGCATCCTCCAGCGGGAGAAAGCCCACATGGTCATTGTGGTGGACGAGTACGGCGGCACCGAGGGCCTGGTCACCCTGGAGGATATCGTGGAGGAGCTGGTGGGCGAGATCTGGGACGAGCACGACGAGGTCATCGAGGAGTTCAAGAAGCAGGAGGACGGCAGCTACCTGATCTCCTGCTCCGCCGATCTGACCGACCTCTTTGACCTGTTCAAGATAAAGGGGGAGTGCGACTCCAACACCATCTCCGGCTGGGTCATGGAGCAGATCGGCCGGGTGCCCGAGGAGGGCGACCGCTTCGTCTCCGACGGCCTGGACGTGACGGTGACCAAGGTGGACCACCGCCGGGTGCTGGAGATCCGGGTGGAGGTGCTCCCGGAGGAGACGGACAACAAAAAATAACTGAAACGCCCCCGCAGGCAGCGCCTGCGGGGGCGTGAGGCTGTCGATAGACCCTCCGGCCGAAGGTTTCGGAGGGAAGGATAGTGTGAAAGGGAACCGTCAGGGTTCCCTTTCGCGTCAAATCAAACAACTTTTTGAAACTTTTTTGAAGTTTCAAAAAGTTCAGCAGCCTGTCGAAAAGGCTTTTTCGACAGGCTGACTCCCCCGCAGGCCATGCCTGCGGGGGAGTTTTTTCAGCCTCGGGTGCGGGCCCAGTAGGCCGCCATGCTCTCGCCGGGCTGGCCGGTGACCTCGTGGGAGAGGTAGGCTGTCAGTGCCTCCGGCGGCGTCCAGGCCAGGGCGGCGGCCTCGGCGTCAAACTCCACCTCGGCGTAGTAGAAGCCGCTCTCCAGGGCGGGATCGACTTGGTTGACCTCCAGCGTGAGGCCGCCGGGGAGGGGATAGCGGCGCTGCTCCTTTTCGATCATGGGGCCGGACAGCATGGCCATGAGGCGGAGGTAGCGCCCCTCATCCACGTCCACCTCCACCTCCTCCCGGGCCAGGCCCGCGCCCCCCTTGAAGCAGAGGACGTAACGGGTCTCCCCGCCCAGGACGGCCTCCCGGCGGATGCGGATGGCGGGACGGACGGCAAAGTAACCCTGATCCATTTGAAGGACGGAGGAGGGGGCCAGGGCGGGCCAGCCCTCCACCAGCCAGCGGCGTTCAATTTCCATGCAAAAGACCTCCTCAGAAGGGCAGGGCCACGATGGCGGGCACCAGCAGGGGAACCGCCAGGGACAACACCACGCCGGAGGTGAAGGAGTAGATGGTGATGCGCTCGTGGGTGGCGCCCACCACCACGGGGAGCACCGTGTCCATGGCCGCCGCGCCGGGCAGGGAGGCGCACTCCACATAGCCCACGTATTTGGCCACAATGGGGATGGTGATGATGGCGAAGATCTCCCGCATCACGTTGGACAGGAAGGCCACGGCGGACACCGACAGGGAGTAGGGGGCCAGCAGGGTGGGAGCCAGGGAGTACCAGCCCAGGCCGGAGGCGGCGGCCATGGAGTCCTTCACCCCCAGGGGGAGGACGAGGCCGGCCAGGGCGGCGAAGGCCAGGGAGCCCGCGCACACCGCCACTGGCACCAGCAGCACCTGGAAGCCGGCGGTCTTGATGTCGGCCAGCAGGGTGCCCTGCTTGCCCATGTCCATGCCCACCATAAAGAGGAGCAGGTAGAGGCCGAAGCTGATGACCGTGCCGCAGTGGGCGGTGACGGCGGCGGGGAGCACGAAGCGGCCCGCCAGCATTCCCAGCACCACGGCAATGACAATGAGGAAGGTGAGGGAGTTGTCCGCCTTGCCGCCGTGGTGGGCCTCCTCCTCCCGGGCGGCCTCGCTGCCCCGGGGCAGGCCGTAGTGGTCCAGCTTGAGCACGAACCGCCGCAGTAGGGTGAGGCACAGCAGGGAGCCGGCCATGGCCAGCACCGTGATCACCAGGGCCGCCAGGCCGATCTGGCCCAGGGAGGAGACCACCTCGTCGTTGGCGCCCAGGTTGACGCCCAGGGTGACAATGAGGATCATGAGGGCCGCGAACTGGAGCTTGCCCACCCACACCAGGGGACGGCTGCGCAGAGCCTTGCGGGAGCCCAGAAAGGCACCCACCACCACCAGGCCGATGTAGATTGCCAGATTGCTCAGGGTACTGAGGGTAGTTCCCATTCCCATCCATCCTTTATCGGTTTATGAAAGAACTGTATCCTATTCTAGCATGGACAAAGGGGAAAGTCTACCCCGGAGCCTTTGAGCTCAGAGATCCCTGGATATTTGCAGAGAGAGGGCCTTAAGCCTGCCGCCCCGGTATCTGCGCCGGAGTGCGGCCGCGCAGCACTCCAGGGACAGTCCATCGGGAATGGCGCGGCGCAGGAGAAGAACGGGGAGGTTGCCCGTCCCGTTTCCTGACAGGGTGAGCTCGAAGCCGGGGCACCGGCACAGCGCCTCACCACACGGGGTACCGGTCAGACGTCGGAGTTCCAGCGCGATCTCCTCCGGTCCGGCTGGAGCAGTGCCATGTGCAGAATGGGACTGAAGCTGTGCACCAAGGGCCGGGTCATAGAGGCGCAGGCTAATACAGTCACGAGTGAGGAGAAGCTGCGGGGAGGTATCCGGTGGTAGAAAACCGTAAAGGGTGAGCAGGGGAGACACCGATGCAGCATAGAGGTCTGCGTCCTGTTCGGCCCAGTCGGCGGTTCCCGCCGGACGGATTAGTCGATAGAGTGGCCAGGGGGCGAGCAGGAAAATAGGGAGAAGGAGCCACGCTTCAAAGTGAATTTCAACTAAGTAAATGAAAAAGGCCCTGACCCAGGAGCGTCTGGCAGAGATGCTGGATATAACGCCCATCCACCTTAAAAATATCGAGGGGTCCCGGCGGATTCCATCCGTCCCGCTGCTGTTTCGGATGATGGAGCTGCTGGACTTCTCAGTAGACGCGCTGGTATTCCCGGAGCGGGAGAGGGCTCCGGCGATTCACACCGACGGGCTGACGGAGCGGGAGGCGGAGGCACTGGCCCGGCTGGTGGACGCGATGAAAGCAAGGGAATAGCGGCGGCTTGCGTGGATGCGCGGGCCGCCGCTGTGCATTCTTGAGAAATTGGGGGTCTATGGAAAGGCCTGTCCGCAAAAAGAGACCTACGGGGCAGGGAGGGAAAACGACCCGTAAGAACAGATACGCCCTGGGCGGCCATAGGCCGCCCAGGGCGTATCAAAATCGGGGGAAGGTCAGTTCTGCTCCAGGGCCTTGGAGTCCACCTCGTCCCTGAGCTTGGCGGCAAAGGCGTCGAAGCTCATGACGGTCTGCTCGCCGTGGCGGTTGCGCACGGCCACGTCGCCGGTCTCGGCCTCCTTGTCGCCCACCACCAGCATATAGGGCACCTTCTCCAACTGGGCCTGGCGGATCTTGAAGCCGATCTTCTCGCTGCGGTGGTCGGTCTCCACCCGGTAGCCCAGCGCGTCCAGCTTGGCGGCCACCTGGTCGGCGTACTCCGCCGCCCGGTCGGTGATGGGGAGCACCTTGACCTGCACCGGGGCCAGCCAGGTGGGGAAGGCGCCGGCGAAGTGCTCGGTGATGACGCCGATGAACCGCTCGATGGAGCCCAGCACCACCCGGTGGATCATGATGGGGCGGTGCTTCTCGTTGTCCGCGCCCACGTACTCCAGCTCAAAGCGCTCGGGGAGCTGGGAGTCGAGCTGGATGGTGCCGCACTGCCAGGTGCGGCCGAGGGAGTCGGCCAGGTGGAAGTCCAGCTTGGGGCCGTAAAAGGCACCGTCGCCCTCGTTGATCACGTAGGTCTTGCCCATCTCGGTGATGGCCTCTTTCAGGATGTCCTGGTTGTGCTCCCACTGCTCCACGGTGCCGATGTGATCCTCCGGCATGGTGGACAGCTCGATCTCATAGTGCAGGCCAAAGACGGAGTACACCTCGTCAAAGAGCTTGACCACGTTCTTGATCTCGTCCTTGAGCTGGTCGGGGGTCATGAAGATGTGGGCGTCGTCCTGGGTGAAGCAGCGCACCCGGAACAGGCCGTGGAGGGCGCCGGACAGCTCATGCCGGTGCACCAGGCCCAGCTCACCCACCCGCAGGGGGAGATCCCGGTAGGAGTGGGGCTCGTTCTTGTAGACCAGCATGCCGCCGGGGCAGTTCATGGGCTTGACGGCGAAGTCCTCCTCGTCGATGACGGTGGTGTACATGTTGTTCTTGTAGTGATCCCAGTGGCCGGAGCGCTCCCACAGGGAGCGGTTGAGCATGATGGGGGTGGAGATCTCCACATAGCCGTAGCGCTTGTGCACCTGCCGCCAGTAGTCGATGAGGGTGTTCTTCAGCACCATGCCGCGGGGCAGGAAGAAGGGGAAGCCGGGGCCCTCGTCCATAATGGTGAACAGGCCCAGCTCCTTCCCCAGCTTGCGGTGATCCCGCTTCTTGGCCTCCTCAATGCGCTGGAGGTAGGCGTCCAGCTCGTCCTTCTTGGGGAAGGCGATACCGTAGATGCGCTGGAGGGTCTGGCGGCTGGAGTCGCCCCGCCAGTAGGCGGCGTTGCAGGCGGTCAGCTTGATGGCGTTGCCCTTGACCCGGCCGGTGGAGTCCAGATGGGGGCCGGCGCACAGATCGGTGAACTCGCCCTGCTTGTAGAAGGAGATGTGGGCGTCCTCCGGCAGATCGTGGATCAGCTCCACCTTGTAGGGCTCGCCCTTCTCCTCCATGAACTTGAGAGCCTCTTCCCGGGGCAGCTCAAAACGCTCCAGCTTCAGCTTCTCCTTACAGATCTTGCGCATCTCCCCCTCAAGCTTCTCCAGGATCTCCGGAGTGAAGGGGAAGGGGGAGTCCATATCGTAGTAAAAGCCCTCGTCGATGGAGGGGCCGATGGCCAGCTTCACCTCCGGGTACAGGCGCTTCACCGCCTGGGCCAGAATGTGGGAGCAGGTGTGCCAGTAGGTCTTGCGGTAGCTCTCGTTTTCAAAGGAAAATTCGCTGTTCTTGTTCTCTTCGGACATTCTGATAACCTCCTTTTCGTCTGTGGGGGGCGGCACACGGCGCGCGCCCCGGTAAAATGCGGCGGGGTTACAGCAAAAAAGCGCCTCACCCCTGAGTGTGTCAGGGGTGAGGCGCTGTCATACGTCCCACGGTTCCACCCTGCTTGCCAGAGACGCACAGACGCCCGGCAGGACAACCGCAACACGCGCAGGCCGAACGAACGGTCGGGCAAAAGCCCGGCGGCAGGTTCGGCACAGCGTGGAACGACTGGCCGCCGCAGAGGGCGCACAGCGTGGCAACTGGCCGCTTGTGACTTCCTGTAACGGGAAAGCCCCGGCCCGGTCATCCCGGGCGGCTCGGGAGTGGTACAGCCGCCGCGTGTCGTGGGGCGCTTCCACCGTGCGCGCCCCTCTCTGTCCGCCGCTGTGCGGGTTCGTCTCCGTCAAAGCCAATTTGAACGGACCTACTATATCACTGAGGGGAAGGAAAGTCAAGAGTCCACTTTATCCCGGAGCGCGGGCGGCCACGAGGGCCGCCCCTACGGCGAGGGTAGAGGATAATTGGCGCGGGCCGATGAGGGCAGAAGGCGAATTGCCCCGCAGGGGCAAGAGAGGCCGCCCTGGGGTGTCGGCCCCTACGGAGGATATCTTCAAGGGCTATAATGTAGGGGCAGGGCTTGTCCCCGCCCGCGGAGCCGGAAGGCCCCGGTTTTGGCTCCAAAGCGCCGCAAGGGAGGGACCCCCATGAAAGAGATCGCCCTCTATACCCTGGATATCGCCCAGAATTCCATCACCGCCCAGGCCAAGCGCCTGGACATCACCCTGACGGAGGAGGGGGAGACCATCACCCTGTCCATCCGGGACGACGGCACGGGCATGGCCCCGGAGCTGCTGGCCCGGGTGAGCGACCCCTTCACCACCACCCGCACCACCCGAGCGATGGGGCTTGGGCTGCCCCTGCTGCGCCTGGCGGCGGAGCAGACCGGCGGCTCCTTGTCGATTGAAAGTACGCTGGGGGTCGGCACCGCCGTCACCGCCGTTTTTGTCGCCTCGCACATCGACTGCCCCCCGGTGGGAGACATGGCCGGCACGATCGCCCTTCTCATCCAGGGCGCGCCGGAGCTGGAACTGCACTATACGCACCGGAGGGGGGACGCCCTGGCCCGCCTGGACACGGAGGAGCTGCACGCCCTGCTCGGGCCGGAGCTCTCCCTGGCCGAGCCGGAGCTGATCCTCTGGATCCGGGATTACCTACAGGAACAGGAAGCGCTGTTACAAGAACAGAAGGGGATGTAAAACCATGAAAAGTCTAGCGGAGCTACAGGCCATCCGTGATAAGATGCGCCAGCAGATTGATTTGCGGGACTCCGGGGACGACCGCATCCGCGTGGTGGTGGGTATGGCCACCTGCGGCATCGCGGCGGGCGCCCGCCCAGTGCTCAACGCCTTTTTGGAGGAGGTCGCCAAGCGGGAGCTGAAAAACGTCACCGTGTCCCAGACGGGGTGCATCGGCGTGTGCCGTCTGGAGCCCATTGTGGAGGTGTACGTACCCGGTCAGGAGAAGGTCACCTACGTAAAGATGACTCCGGACAAGGTGGCCTCCATCGTCAGCGAGCATCTGGTCAACGGCCGCGTGGTGACCGAGTACACCATCGGCGCGGCGGAATGAGGGAGGGCGTGAGATGAGCTTGATTCGTTCCCATATTCTGGTCTGCACCGGCACGGGCTGCACCTCCTCCGAAAGTCCCAAGATCATCGCGGAGTTTGAAAAGCAGTTGGCCGCCCAGGGCATGGACAAGGAGGCCCAGGTGGTGCGCACGGGCTGCTTCGGCCTGTGCGCCCTGGGGCCCATCGTCACCATCTATCCCGAGGGGGCGTGCTACACCCACGTGACGGTGGACGACGTGGAGGAGATTGTGGCCGAGCACATCGTCAAGGGCCGCATCGTCAAGCGCCTGCTCAACAAGAACGAGGGGGGCGACGGCCCGGCCACCTCCCTGGCCGAGACCCGGTTCTACAAGCACCAGCACCGCATCGCCCTGCGCAACTGCGGCGTCATCAACCCGGAGAGCATCGACGAGTACATCGGCGTGGACGGCTACGCCGCCCTGGGCAAAATCCTCACCGAACACATTCCGCCCCAGCAGGTCATCGACACGGTGCTGGCCTCCGGCCTGCGGGGCCGGGGCGGCGCGGGCTTCCCCACGGGCAAAAAGTGGCAGTTCACCGCCGACGCGGTCAGCCCCGACGGGGTTAAGTATGTGTGCTGCAACGCCGACGAGGGCGATCCCGGCGCGTTCATGGACCGCTCGGTGCTGGAGGGCGACCCCCACACCATCCTGGAGGCCATGACCATCGCGGGCTACGCCGTGGGGGCCCACCAGGGCTACATCTACGTCCGGGCCGAGTACCCCATCGCCGTCAAGCGGCTGGAGACCGCCATCCGGCAGGCCAAGGAGTACGGTCTGCTGGGCAAGAACATCTTCGACTCCGGCTTTGACTTCGATCTGGAGCTGCGCCTGGGCGCGGGCGCCTTTGTCTGCGGCGAGGAGACCGCCCTCATGCGCTCCATCGAGGGCCACCGGGGCGAGCCCAAGACCCGCCCCCCCTTCCCGGCGGTGAAGGGCCTGTTTGACCGGCCCACCCTGCTCCTGTCTCTTATACACATCTCCGAGCCCACGAGACACTCGCT
>OWJE01000395.1_pt1 | contig 18659 bp, 20 predicted proteins | sample 1732931 | NCBI WGS metagenome assembly OWJE01 (sample SAMN05065769, study PRJEB22554) | human gut metagenome | biome: ENVO:2100002; feature: ENVO:00000062; material: ENVO:00002003 | host: Homo sapiens | place: USA | reverse complement strand
CTCCAAGCAGGTCGCGGAGGAATTTGCCGGCCTCTATGGGGGAAAGGCGGCGGCCTACGGCTGCGATTTGGTGGATGCCAAGGCGGTGGCAGAGATGTTTGACGCCATCGAGAAGGAACTGGGCAGCGTGGATGTGGTTCACAACAATGCGGGCGTGGGCGGGGCGCTTGTCCCCGATCTGGAGGCCTGGGACTCCGAGCATAACATGGATCATCTGGAGCACTGGAAACAGGTGCTCAATATCAACCTGGTGAGCCAGTACATTGTGGCGACCACGGCGGCCAGGGTGATGGTGCGGGAGGGCCATGGAGGCAGCATCATCAACACTGCCTCCCTGACAGGACACATAGTGAATCAGGCTCCCCTTGGACATACCCAAGACGACTCCTCTTACGGTGTGTCCAAGGCGGGGGTGCTCTATTTCACCAAGCATTTTGCCTCCCAGGTGATCCAGTATGGCATCCGGGTCAATTCGGTTTCTCCGGGCTATTGCTACAGCCCCGGGCTCCACGCTGGAATGTCCCAGGAGATGCTGGAGTGCTACCAGAATACCCAGCCCATTATGCGCATGGCCCAGGTGGAGGAGCTCCAGGGAGCGGTGCTCTACCTGGCCAGCGATGCGTCTACTTACACCGTCGGACAGGACATCCTGATCGACGGGGGACATGCCAACTGGTAATTGGAAGGAGAACATTCTATGGGAATATTTAATCTGCATGGCCGTGTGGCGGTGGTCACCGGTGGTACGGCAGGACTGGGCAGAGGAATGGCCATCGCACTGGCCCGGCAGGGCGCGGATCTGGCTATTCTGGCCAGAAGACCGGATAAGCTGACTGAGACAGCCAGGGAAATCGAGAGCCTGGGGGGGCGGTGCCTCCCGGTTGTGTGCGATATCTCGGACGAGGCCTCGGTTCAGAATGCGGTAGAAACTGTGGTAAACTACTACAAAAAAGTGGATATTTTGGTAAACAATGCTGGTAATGGAGGCCCTTCCATCCCAACCGTCGATATGCCGCAGGAGATTTTTGACAAAGTGGTAAATCTGGATTTGTGCTCCCTGTTCCGGGTAATGAAGGCATTTGGCAAGGTGATGGTGGAGGCTGGCTATGGACGTATCATTAATATTGCCTCCGCTATGGGAATGGTAGGAAACCTGGGAGTGCCTCTGGCGGGCTATCAGGCCGCCAAGGGCGGAGTGATCAACTTAACCAGGGCCGCCGCCGCCGAGTGGGCCACCCAGGGGGTGACGGTAAACAATATCTGCCCTGGCATGTTCCCCTCTGAGTCTAACGGTGCTGATTTGATGGAAGAGTCCCAGACATTTATCAAGCGTATGACTCCCATGCAGCGGGCCGGCACGCCAACGGATCTGAACACCGTAGGCGATATGGATGCCGCAGTGGTGTTCCTGGCCAGCGAGGAGTCCCGGTATATTACCGGTATCACCCTGCCCTGCGACGGCGGGTGGACTTGCGTGTAGTTGAAGACAGGCAATCAAAACAAGAGCCAGACATCTTGTTTTGAAATGAGCTGGAAAAGGCATGGAACGATCAGCGCCCCCTGTTGCAGGTAGAATTATCTGCAACGGGGGGCGCTGATATGTAAGTAGAGCAAAACTGCAATGCAGAAAAAAGGGGATAACAAAAGACTGAGGAGTGCGGATACAGCATGCTCGAGCTTGTATACAACAAAAGACGGCCCTTAGCCTGAAACATGTCCCTTGCCGGCGCTCTTGGAGCGGTGATTTCACTTACGGACGAGATAATACGCAGTCAGGGCTTACAACGACAGTAGAACAGCAGGCTAAGCACACCGCTGAGGATCACGGCCAGGCCGGACAAGGCAATGGACACATGGAAACCACAGAACTGGATAGAGATCCCCCACAGGAGAGTGCCGAGCCCAACCCCCAAGTCGCCTGCCATCAACATGGTACTGTTGGCGGTACCGCGGTGGTTTTGAGGGACATTGTTTACCGCCAGGAGGGTAAGAATGGGGAAGGAAAAGCCCTGAGCCATGCCGAAGCCGATGCCGCCCAGGTAGAAGGTCGCCTGACAGGGTACCAGTGCGATCAGAGCGATGAGGGCTCCGCTGAGCACCATGGCGATGGACAGCAGAGTTCGGTGGCCCAAGGCCCTGAGCAGCCGGCCGGAGGCCAGGTTGCTGACGGTCATGGACAGGGCCGCGACGACCATAAAGAAGCTGGGATTGGCATAGCCCTGGAGGACGGCGTAGGTGAAGATAAAAATGTTGCAGCAGGACACCCCCAGCATAACGAAGAACTCAATAACGGCAGGGCGCGCCGCGGCGGGATACAAAAACTTCCGCAGGCCGTGGAGCGGACTGACCTCCTGGGGTTCCCGGACAACAGGCGGCTTGCCTTCCTCATACCGGCACAGAAAGGCCAGTATTGCGCCCAGCACGCCGAAGGCAAAGGAAAAGTAAAAAATACGGTCATAGGTGCCGCCGCTGCCTAAAATTTCGATGAGCCAGCCGGCCACAGCAATCGCCAGAGCGGTAGAAACCCAAAAGATGCCTACCCCCAGGCTGCTTTTCTCCTGAGGGGTTACGTCTATAGTGGCAGTGGACGAACCCGCCTGCCCAATGGAAAAACCCGCCCCATGAAGTCCACGGAAGAGGAGCACCAGGGGGGCAAAGGGGAGGAGCAGGAAGAGCAGGGAGGCGATGCCCATCAGCAGAGGGCCCAGGATCATGATGACTCTGCGGCCGAACCGATCCATCAGATAGCCTCCGGTAGTACGGGCCAGAATACCAAATAGGGCGAAGGGCAAGCCGAGCAGACCGGCGAAGGAGGTAGAGAAGCCACGGCTGGCGAAAAAAAGCGGGATGCCAGAACACATCAGGTTCTGAATTAGCATCAGACACAGCATGCTGAACCAGATAAGAATAAAATATCGGTTAAACAGTTTCTCTTGCATCGAAAAGGCTCTCCCTATGTGGTAAATGTGTCAGTATGGAGGAAACGGGGAGCGGCATAGCCGCTCCCCGTTTCCATTGCTGCCGGAAGAAGCGATTATTCCCCGTAGACCTTGTCGGGATCCTGATAGCCGGTGCGCTCACCCCAGGCCACCATGTCTTCCCGAATCTCATCCCAGCTCCGGATGGGGGACTGGAGCAGCTCATCATGCTCATTGGTGGCATAGCGATAGTGATGAGCCATAGACATGTCCTTTTCGTCGGTCTGCTTCTCACCATAGTCTCTGGCAGCGATGCGGGTCATGGTGGAGTACTGCTCGCTGACCGTGTGGAGCTTCAGATCGTTGACCAGCAGGCGCTCCAGAGGCCGCTTGCACAGATGGGACTGGATGGTGCGGGTCTCACGGGGGAGAGTCTTCAGCATTCTGGCAATCTCCCAGGCGCGGTCAATAACCTTGCCCTTGGGCACCAGCTCGTTGACCCAGCCCCAGTCCAGGGCCTGCTGGGCAGTCCACTGGCGGCAGGTATACATCAGATAGTTGGCGCGCTTCGTACCCAGGAAGTGCTGCATCAGCATAAACATGCCGTCACCGGCCACCAGGCCGAAGAACAGGTGGTCGTCATCGAACTTGGTGTCCTCAGAGGCCAGGGTGATATCGCACAGCAGGGCGGAATCCCAGTGGAAACCGGGACCGGGAATGGCGCCGATGGTGGGGATGTCGATGTCGAAGATCATGTTTTTGATCAGGTTGGTGTCGTCGATGTACTGATGGTCAAAGCGCTCTTTGGCGTAGGTGCTCCAGCCGTGAGGATCCTTGTCCATCATCCAGTTGTCGCCCTTGTGAGTCCAAATCAGAATTTCGTTCTTGCGATCCAGGGAGATAATGCGGCTGAGCTGACTCATGGCGCGATGATTGGCGCCGCTCCAGCACATGGGGTGGTCATTGGTCTTCATGGTGACCTGAAGAATGCCGTCCTCCCGGTACAGATCAAAGTGATCCTTGAACCACTCCCTGTATTCTTCCAGTTCGGGGAGCTTGACGTAATCAGCCATAATGTCTTTCATTGTTTGTTTCCTCCTGTTCGTTTTTGTTTGTGTTCAAAGCTTTACGCATTTGCGGCGTTTACGGCATGGTGAATCTTGCTGGCAACGGAACGGCGCTCAAAATAGATGGTTGCAAAGAGCACAAGCATCAGCAGGATGCCCTGGATAGCACTGGACAGAGTGGAGTCCACCCCGCAGAGCGTCAGACCGTTTTCAATCATGACAATGGTAAAGGAGCCGATGAGCAGCTTATAAATCCGGGCGCTGAAGCCGCCGGTCACGCTGACACCACCCAGGAAAATAGCCATCTGAATGCGCATCTCCATAAATTGGCAGAGGGAGTTGGTAGAGCCGCCTACATTGACGATCTGCATAATGCCGAAAAGCGCAGCCATGAAGCCTGAGATGATAAAGGCGGTCATACGGATGCGTTTGACATTGATGCCAGTGGCAATCACGGTGCGCTCGTTCTCACCGATAGCCCTACAGTAGTAACCAATCTTGGTGTACTCAAATACATAATAGAAGATGACGACCAGCACCGCCACAATGGCCAGCTTGACGGGGAAGGTGTTGAACGCGATGAGCACGGTGGGGGCGTAAATCAGGTTGGAGGCCAGGAAATAGTTCAGCAGGCCCCGCAGGCCGATGAGCATAGCCAAAGTCATCATAAAGGAGGGCATCTTGCACCGGGAGTTCCACAGGCCGTTGAGCGCGCCCACCAGCATGCCGGTGCCGATGGCCACGGGGAAAATGGCCCAGGTGCCAAGGTGGGAGGCAGCCATGGCGCCCAGAGTGGCAGAGAGGGCGGCATTGGCGCCGACGGATAGATCCGTGCTGCCCATGGCGGTGACAAAGAGCACGCCGGTACCGCCGATGATAACGGGAAAAGCCTGGCTCACAATGTTGGAAATATTCTGGGGAGTGACCAGGGTGCCGCGGGTGGCGATGAGGAATACGCAGAACAGGATGAGGAAGGACAGAATGGGAATAAGCGTATTGATGCTGAATTTCTTTTTCATGTCATCACCTCAATAATGGTCTCTTCAGACAGCTCTGCACTGCGTGGGAGGAGCTTGCAGATTTCGCCGTCCTTCATGACGGCGATGGTGTCGGCCATGCCAAGGACTTCCGAAAGTTCATCGGTGATCAGCAGGATTGCCATTCCCTTTTCCTTGGCCTCCCGCAGACACTGGTAGATGTATGCCTTGACGCCGATGTCCACGCCGCGGGTGGGGCAGTCCACAATGAGAACGTCCAGATCCTTGATGAGCCAGCGGCCCAGATTGACCTTCTGCTTGTTGCCGCCGCTGAGGGCTCTCATCAGCTGATCCACGCCGGTGGATTTGACGGAAAATTGCTCCCGCGCCTTGGAGGATGCCTGATACAGCTTCTTTGGGCTGAGGAAACCAAAGCGCCCTTTCAGGGTCTCGACCGAGGGCAGACAGAAATTGTTTTGAATGGAGGCGCCCATCATCAGCGCCTCACCGTCACGATCCTTGGGCACATAGGCCACCCTGTTTTGAAGGGCCTGATAAGGGGTGCCGATGGAAACGTTGTGAGTGGGGAGGGATACCTCGCCGCTGTCTACCGGGAGCAGGCCGTATGCCGCCTGACCGACCTCACGGATGCCGGAGTCGCTCAGACCACAGAGCCCAAAAATCTCACCCTTGTGCAGGTCAAAGGATACGTGCTTGAGATGGTCGGTGCAGACATCCTGCAGCGACAGGGCCACTTGGTCTTCGAACTGGGGAGTGGTGTCGCTCCGGTAATAGTCGCCTTCGATTTTCCGGCCCACCATACGGATCTTCAGCTCCTCCAGGGGGATGTCCTGGCTGCGTTCGGTGGCAAGCAGTTCGCCGTCTCTTAGGATAGAGACGCGGTCGGTGATCTTCAGCATCTCCTCCAGATCGTGGGAGATCAGAATAATGGAACGGCCCATCTCCTTAAACTTCCGGATGAGTTCATAGAGAACGGTGCGGTTGTCGTGGGAGAGGGACTGAGTCAATTCATCCAAAATGAGGATCTGGGGATCGGAGGCCAGGGCGCGGGCCAGTTCCACCATCTTGCGCGATTCCACGTTCATATCGCCGGACAGCCGCTGGAAGGGAATGGGGGGGAAGTCCCCACTGGCTCAGGGCCTGATTGGCAGCCTCATAAACCTTCCTGTTGTTGATAATTCCGAAGCGGGAAAAACGCTTGGTATTGCCGAGGAAGACGTTGATTCCGGCTGGAAGGTTGGGGACGAGCCCCAGCTCCTGCACGACAATGGCTACGCCGCTGGAGGTGGCATCCAATGGAGAGCGGGGCTTATAGGGCGTTCCGTTTAGAAACATTTCGCCGGAGTCGCTGGGCTGAATGCCGGCAATCTGGGTGAGCAGGGTGGACTTGCCGGAGCCATTTTCTCCGGCCAGACCGCGTACTTCGCGCCTGGCCGAAGCTGAAAGTCGATGTTCTTGTTGGCGTAGGTGGCCCCAAACCACTTGTTCAGGCCCTTGACCTCCAGGATCAGATTGGAATCACTCATTTTACGACCCCCTTCACATTGCGCTGAGCTGTGATGCCGAAAACGACGACGATCACACCCAGGAGGAACTCCTGGAAGGTTCCCGATGGAACGCCCATAAGAGTGAGAATGTTGAAGATCATAGCGATAAGAAATGTACTGATCGGAATACCGATGGCAATGTTGATATGCTTTTGAAGCGCCTGGGCCAGCAGGACGGCGGCCAGCGGCTGAAATACGGTGCTCAGGCTGCTCAAACCGGTCTGAGCCACCACATAACCGGCGTAGCTCTCCTTCATGACGCCTGCAAAGCCGAAGAAGAAGCCGGCCATCAGTCCACCCAGCATAAGCGCGCGCCGGGTATTGATGCCCATCATCTGAGCTACATCCGCATTGCCGCCCACCGCCCGGGCATTGAGACCGATGGAGGTCTTGTTATAGGTCACGTAAGCGATGATAAAGCCGATTACAAGCATGATATAGATGGCTGGGCTGCGGCCGAGCACCCGCATCTCATCGGCCAGTCCCTCTACCCGCAGGCCCTGAGATACCCGTACCTGTGAGTAATAGCCGGCGATGGTCTCGTAGACCATGGTCATGCCAAGGCCTGCAATCCAGGGAGGAATCTTTGTGACTTGGAAGAGAGTCATATTGACGGCCAGGCAGAGCACGCCGACCAGTACAGCGGCAATGAACATGGGGACATAGCCGAGCGCATTGCCCACAATGGCGGAGGCTGTGGCAGCCAGAACAATGATGGCGCCCGCCGACAGGTCGGTGATGCCGCAGGCAAACAGATAGCTGAAGCCCCAGGCGACAAAGGCCGGGACGGTGGCTGCGGAAAGTATAATCGTGAAGTTCTGGAAGGTCAGAAACTTCCCGTCCACCACCACGTTCAGTACCACAAGTAGTGCAAGGGCCGCGATAACGATGATGATGGGCAGCGGCTTGATCCGGCTCTCGTTCCGGGCTCGGGTTAAGGTATTATTCATAGACAGTCCCTCCATTTGGCCTCCGGATGATACGTCCATGTCGTCCGGAAGTCACAGTGTTAGTGCTGGTTATCTCAGTTGATCCGCTCGGAAATCAGTTCGTCAACATTGCCCACAAAATCGTAGAAGCTCTGGTAGTCCACATCCGGATTATTCCGATAGAGCAGCGTATCAAAATCGGCTTCCGTCAGAAGACCGCCTTCCGCCATTAAATTGATGAAGCCCTGGGCGTTATCCTTGGTCAGCATTACCAGGTTCATATTGTCAAACAGAGGGGCTTGGCCGTTTTCATCGAGGATGGCATGTCCGTCCAGACGATTGATCAGTAGGGCGGCAGCCAGAGAGCCGGCGATCCACTGTCCGCCGTTTAGGGCGGTTACATCGCCGTTCAGAATACTCTGGGCAGTTTCGGGACTCATGTCGCTGCCATAAAGCTTGTAGTCAGCTTCAGGGCGGGAGGACATGGCGCTGATGGTGGCGGACAGATAGTCTCCGCCAGTGCAGTAGATCATGTCTGCATCGGGATAGGCGGTCATAAAGTCATTAGCCTTTTGTACGCCTTCAGAGGGGTCAGCAGAGTGGGCCACGTAAACAACCTCACCGCCTCCAGCCTCAAAGGTATCGGTAAATCCGGCGATACGTTGGTCATGGACGTAGTCGCCCAGCGCAGCGGCGGAAATGATAGCCGTCTGGTTGCCGTCAGCCAAACCCAGTTCGCCCATGGCTGCACCGGCGGCATATTCCTGGGATATCACAGCACCGGTATAATACGCATTCTCCTGTATGGCAGGCCAATCGGCATCGGCGGGGATATTGGCATGGAACACGAAAGGAACTTCAAAGTTCTGACATAGTTGGGCGACGGTTGGGAAGATCGTTTGGCTCATGCCCAAAAAGAGCACGCCATCTGCGCCCGAGGTGAGTTGGTTCTGAAGATCGGTGACGACCTTATCCACCTTAAACTCGTTGTTGGCCAAGTCGATGGACAAATCTCCGGCAGAGGTCTCCAGGGGAGTCAGAGCCTCAAAAATGATGTCCAAAGGATAGGCGCCTACGCCCCATGTGTTGGCGGCAATGACATGGCCCCCTTTATCGGTAGAGGAGGACTCTGCAGGTGGGGCGGCGGTCTGCTGACAGCCGCTGAGCAATGTCAGGGCGAAGGCAGGAACCAAGGCGAGAGACAAAGCGCTTTTCCAGTGATTCATGTTCATTCTCCTTTTCCTTTTTTGACGGCTGCTTGCTGCCGGTTGATGGACACTTGATGGAATAAGTGGCAGGTGGGAAACCCGGCACATTCGGAATACCGACCGCTGTGTGCTTGCGGTCATGGATATTTGCAAGAAGCATACCAAATTGAGAGAGCAGGGGAGAAGAGGTAGGGAGAACCCGCCAACTTCTAAGAAAAATTTAATGAAGATCCTGTACGAAATGGACAGTGATAAAGAGCAGTAGAGGGCCGGAGTGTTTGCAACGCCGCAAGACTTTGCACAAATGCAAGGAGAGAGCAGCTGCGCTCCAGGAGGGGGACAGTGCGAAACGCGGAGCTTTTCGGCTTGCATTCCCGCAAAAATTTGCAGCCATGCAAGCGTCGGGCATCGCAGCTTTCAGGCTGGTTTGAGAGGCTAAACTGACTGGAAGTGCCGGGATTGCAGGAGGAAAAGGAAACATATCAGTTTGTTTTTGCTTGGCATGGGATTTGCTTAACAAGAGAGCAGCAAAAACCGCGGGAGCGGGACCGCTCCATTCCATGTCATACAGTACCATGGTTGGATATAAGAAAGGAAGACTGGAAATGAAAGCATTGAGAAAGTTGGGTAAAGGAGCCGAGTCAGTACAGCTGTGCGAGGTGGAAAAGCCCATTCCGGGCCCGAACGACCTGCTGGTGAAGGTAATGGCTGCCGGTATCTGCGGTACGGATCTGCACATTCTGGCCGAGGAGTACAGTCATAGTGTGCCTGTTACCCTGGGCCACGAATATACCGGCGTAGTGGAGCAGGTGGGCAGCGGGGTCACTGATTTCCAGGTGGGGGATCAGGTGATCTCGGTGTCCATTGCCTATTCCTGCGGAACGTGTCACTATTGCCGCAAGGGCGATCCGGTTCACTGCACACAGAAGGCCTCTATCGGTGTCAATGTGGATGGCGCCATGGCGGAATATATGGTAATTCCGGCAGACTCGGCGATGAAAGTACCTGAACAGTATAAGGGCAGCGACATCCTGGCGCTCAGTGAGCCCATTGCCTGCTGCATCCGGGCGGTGCTGGAGAAGTCGGAGATCTACGCCGGAGATGTGGCGGTGGTGTCCGGGCCGGGCATTATCGGTTTGCTGTGCGTCCAACTGGCCAGGCTCCGGGGCGCGCGGGTGATTCTGAGCGGCACCAAGGCCGACCGGGAACGGCTGGAACTGGCCAAGAGCCTGGGGGCGGAGTGGGTGTGCGACAACGCCGATGATCTGGCGGCGCTCCTGGCCCGGGAGACAGCCTACGGCCCCGATGTGTGGATTGAATGCTCCGGCGCCGGCCCGGCCCTGAGCCAGGGGATCAGCCTGGTGCGCAAACAGGGGGCCTTTATCCAGGTGGGCCTCTATGGCAAGCCGGTACCCATGGACATGGATATGGTGGTGCGCAAGGAGCTGAAGGTCACCGCCGGCTTTGCCCAGGCGAGATCCTCCTGGGAGATCCTCCTGAAGCTGCTGGAGGGTAACAGCCTGATGCTGGAGCCTCTGGTGAGCACCCGGCTGCCGCTGGCCGACTGGAAGGAGGGCTTCGCCCAGTTCCGGGACAAAAAGGGGATCAAGATTTTCCTGGTTCCCTGACAGCCGTGCGGGCAGCCGCGATAAACAAAAGGAGGATATTTATGACACCCTATCCCCATCTGTTTACCCCAATTAAGATCGGGGGGCAGCTGATCAAAAACCGCATCTTCTCCGCCCCCACCGGCCTCATGAGCTATACCGCCCGGGGCCATCTCACGACCGAGAATATGGCCTACTACGAGCTGAAAGCCAAGGGCGGATGCGGTGTGGTTACCTTGGGGGAGAGCATTGTCCATGCGGCCACCGGCCAGTCCCACGACCGGCAGATCTGTCTGGATGACCCGCATGTGCTTCCCTCTCTGACCAACACTGCCCGGGCCATCACACGTTATGGGGCGGTAGCCAACATTGAGCTGTCCCACGGCGGTAAGTACGCCGGCCTGGCCAGCATCGGCGGTCATAAAAAAGAGCGCCGCCCCGCTTATGGCCCCAGCCACGATATATTGCCTTCCAGGGAAGAGGTTCTGGAGATGCCCCAGAAGCTGATCTATGAGATCCTGGATGCCTATGGCGCCGCAGCCGATGTCGCCAAGCGGGCGGGGTTTGGCATGGTAATGGTGCATGCCGGCCACGGCTGGCTCTTTAACCAGTTCCTCTCGCCGTTGGAAAACCACCGGAAGGATGAGTTCGGCGGCAGCCTGGAGAACCGGGCGCGGTTCCTCCTGATGGCCCTGGATCGGGTGCGCCAGGCGGTAGGCCCCGGGTTCCCCATACAAATCCGCATGAACGGTGATGACTTTACGGAAGGGGGGCTGCACCTGGAGGACTACAAGGAGTTGGCCCGGATGGTGGAGAGCAGGGTGGATCTGTTCAATATCTCCTGCGGCAGCCATGAGCGGCAGGAACTCTTTGTACGAACCCATCCCTCGGCGTTCCTGGATCACGGCTGCAACGTATATCTGGCGGCGGCCATCAAACAGGTGGTGTCCAAGCCGGTGTCCTGCGTGGGTGCCCTGGGCGACCCGGAGCAGTGTGAGGAGATCATCGCCTCCGGTCAGGCCGATATCGTGGAGCTGGGACGGGCGCTGCTGGCGGATCCCTTCCTCCCGAAAAAGGCCTACACGGGCCAGAAGGAGGACATCACCCCCTGCCTGCGCTGCTTTGTTTGTCTGGGGGAGAGTGTAATCAACGGTACAAACCGCTGTTCGGTGAATCCGGTGATTGGAGCCGAGCTGGAGGAAAAATATTATGTGGCCCCGCCCCTGAGAAAGAAAAAGGTTCTGGTGGTGGGCGGCGGCCCCGCCGGCATGGAAGCGGCAATCACGGCGGCCCGGCGCGGACATGAGGTACTGCTGTACGAGAAGACGGATGCGCTTGGGGGGCGCTGAAATTCGCCGAAGCCGTGCCCTTCAAGCAGGATCTGTATCGCTTTACCCAGTGCCTTATCCGAAGGGTGGAAAGCAGCGGCGTGAAGGTTACCCTGAATCAAAGGGTGGACAGGGCGCTGGCAGAGAAGGTTCGGCCGGATGTCCTTATCATTGCCGCCGGCGCCCAGCCGGTGATTCCCGCCATTCCGGGGATTGCGTCGGATAAGGTGGTGTCGGTGGCCCAGGCCGAGGCGAACCCGGACGCTCTGGGAGAACGGGTGGTGATTCTGGGAGGCGGTTTAGTGGGCTGCGAAACCGGTATTCACCTGGGCATGAAGGGGAAACAGGTCACCATCGTAGACATGCGGGATACGTTGGCAGCCGATGTGAATATGTTCCACGGTATGGCGCTGGGACAGGAGCTGAACAAGTATGTCACCGCCGTCACCGGAGGAACCGGCAGAGCCGTGACGGATGAGGGACTGATTTACACTGACCGGGTGGGGCAGGAGCACCTGCTGCCCGCTGACGCGGTGCTGTGCGCCGTGGGAATGAGAGCGTGCACCGATGTAATGGAAGAGCTGTGGAACGTGGTGGATGAGCAATACGTTATCGGAGACTGCGTCAAGCCCGCTCAGGTGACACAGGCGATATCCGATGCGTACTACCTGGCAAAGAACCTGTAAGCGTGCAAATCGGCAAAAAATTGCGGATGTGCAATGCGTGTGGGGAGGAAGTGCGAGGCTAATGGCCTGATCTGAGCGCAAAAGCGGGATTATTATGCCGGATTCCATGCGTTTCCTGCACAAAAACCGTAAGTGCACTACTTGGCGCGCGGTTTGCAGTCTATATGAAGCGATTCGGGCCAGAGACAAGAAGCGTCCTCGGAACCACAAATAATAAGGAGCGTAAATTATGGATCAGGTTATTATCACAGCTGCCCTCACTGGCGCAGTCACCCCAAAGGCCAAGAATGCGCACATCCCCATTACGCCGGAAGAAATTGCCGCGGATGCCTACGCCTGCTGGAAAGCGGGCGCAGCCATGGTTCATCTGCACATGCGGGCCGACGACGGCCTGGGTGCCATGGACAAGGAGAAATTCCGGGAGACCATCCGGCTTATCCGCAGCCACCAGGACTGTGATGTCATTATCAACTGCACCTCCTCCGGCGCTTCTGCCGAGCATCCCGCCACGGATGAAGAGCGGATGGCCCATCACCGGGAGCTGGAGGGCATCGAGATAGGCTCCTATGACGCCGGTACCTTCAACTGGATGCCCGGCGGGGTGTTTATGAATAGCCCGCAGTTTCTCGAGAAGCTGGGCGACCTGTACATAGAGCGCGGCATCAAGCCGGAGGTTGAGATCTTCGATGCCGGTATGCTGGGGATCGCCGATTACTTTGCAAAACAGGGCCACCTGTCTACCCCCTGCCACTATCAGCTTTGCCTGGGCGTGCTGGGCGGTATGCCTGCCACGGTGGAAAATCTGGTATATCTGGTGCGCCATCTGCCGGAGAACGCCACCTGGTCGGCCTTTGGTGTGGGGAAGAGCCACCTGTCCATCCTGTATGCGGCCCTGGCCCTGGGCGGACATATCCGGGTGGGGCTCGAGGACAATGTATACCTCAGCAAGGGAGTGCCCGCCACCAATGTCCAACTGGTGGAACGGGCCGTTCAAGCGGTGCGCACCTTCGGAAAGCAGCCCGCTACCCCCGCTCAGGCCAGAGAAATCCTGGGCCTGAAGCCGTTGAAATAACAGAAGGAGAAGATCACATGAAAGTTGTTCGATTGGCAGACGCCTTTGAGTATCCGGTTACCGGCCATTTTGATATGCGGGCCCTCCGGCTGCACAACAAGGAAACCAGCAATACGGTGGACTATACCCTGGGCCTGTCCCACTTCCTGCCCGGCGGCGGGACGGAGTACGTGGAGACCGGGGTGGAGCTGATCTATTTCATCCTGGAGGGTGAGATGACGGTGCGCACAAAGGACGAGACCATCGTACTTAAAAAATACGATTCCATCCACTTCAATGTGGGAGATGGAAAAGAGATCCGCAATGAGACCAACCTCCCCGCCTCCATGCTGGTGATTGCCGGTATGCCCGGCCGGGGCTGAGCCGGATGATTCCGGCATGACACTTAGGAAGAAGGGAATTCTGTGAACAAAGAGCTTGCCAAGCGATTCTACTCGGACATGTATAAGATCCGGCGGTTCGAGCAGGAGGTATTTGAGTTTTATAAGACCGGACAGATGGCCGGCCTGGCCCACCTGTATATCGGCGAGGAGGCTGTGGCCGCCGGCGCCTGCGCCGCCATTGAGGCGCGGGACTACATCGCCTCTACCCACCGTGGGCACGGCCATCTGGTGGCCCGGGGAGCCGACATGGGCCGCATGATGGCAGAGATCCTGGGAAAGGAAACGGGCTATTCCAAGGGCAAGGGCGGTTCCATGCACATCATGGCCATGGATTTGGGCATTCTGGGCGCCAACGGCATTGTGGGCGGCGGGATTCCAATGGCCACCGGCGCCGGTTATTCGGCCAAGTACCGCGGTACCGACCAGGTAACCCTGTGCTTCTTCGGTGACGGCGCCGCCAACGAGGGCACCTTCCATGAGTCCATCAATATGGCTGCCGCGTGGGATCTGCCGGTGGTGTACGTCATTGAGAACAACCTTTACGGCATCACGGTGGACAGCCGCCGGGTCACCAAAGAGCACGACTTGGCCAAGCGGGCAATCGGCTATGGCATCCCCGGCTATACCATCGACGGCAACGATGTAGAAACGGTCTACAAGACGATGCAGAAGGCCGTCAAGCACGCCCGGGAGGGTAAGGGGCCCTCGATTGTGGAGTGCAAGACCTATCGCCACCACGGCCACAACGGCAGCGATCCCGGTACCTACCGTCCGCCGGAGGAGGTGGAGGCCTGGAAAGCCAGGGATCCTCTGATCCTGTTCCGGGATAAGGGCTACCTTACAGAGAAGGAGCGCAAGGAGATCGAGGATAAGGTGGAACAGGAGGTTCAGGCGGCCTGCAAGTTTGCCGCTGAAAGCCCCTATCCTGAGGCGTCCGAGCTGATGGACGATATCTTCTGCGACTGAGAGGGAAGAAACGATGAGAAAGATTTATTATCGTGACGCCGTGCGGGAGGCCCTGGACGAGGAAATGGCCCGGGATCCCATGGTGATGATGATCGGCGAGGACATCGGCGTGGGTGACGGCACTTGGCGCTGCTCCAAGGGACTGTATGAGAAGTACGGTGATCTGCGGATGAAGGATTCCCCCATCAGCGAGTCCGGCATTGTTGGAATGGGCATCGGCATGGCCCTTACGGGCATGAGGCCCATCGTGGAGATTATGTTCTCAGACTTTATGCTGGTGGCTATGGATCAGATTGTCAATCAGATGGCCAAGGTGTGCTACATGTCCGGCGGACAGAAAAATGTTCCGATGGTCATCCGAACCACCATCGGCGCCGGCCGGGCCGCCGCCGCCCAGCACTCCCAGAATCTGAACGCGGTCATCGCCCACTTCCCCGGCTCCAAGATCGTCATCCCGTCCGATGCCTATACCGCCAAGGGCCTGCTGAAATCCGCCATCCGGGACAATAATCCCGTGATTGTGGTGGAGCACCGCAAGCACTACAGCGTGGAGTTTGATATGCCCGACGACGGGGATGAAAATCTCCTGCTTCCCATCGGCAAATCCGTTGTGGTGCATGAGGGCAGCGATGTCACCGTGGTGGCCAACTCCTTCCAGGTGGGACAGTGTGTCAAGGTGGCCAAGCACCTGGAAAAGAAGAAGGGGGTCAGCGTAGAGGTCGTTGACCTGCGTACTTTGGTTCCGCTGGACAAAGAGACAATCATTAAATCGGTAAAGAAGACCGGGCGTCTGCTCATTGTGGACGAGGGCTACACCAGCTTCGGCGTGGCCGCCGAGATCTGTGCCGCGATTCAGGATAAGGTGTTCTACGATCTGGATGCGCCCATCCAGCGCCTGTGTGCGCCTGACGTGTCCATCCCCTTCAGCCCCGCCCTGGAAAAACTCGTGGTGCCCAATGAAAACACCATCCTGGCGGCTGTAGAGAAGCTGCTGTAAGAAGGGGGGAGGCAAAATGGCAAAAGTAGTGGTCATGCCCAAGCTGGGCTACACCCAGGATGAGGGCACTATCGCGGAGTGGCACAAGCAGGTGGGGGATCCTGTCGCCATCGGCGACCCCTTCTTTGACGTACACACCGACAAGTCGGTGATCACCGTGGAAGCAAGCTGCGCCGGTACTCTGCTGAAGATCGCCCTGGAACCCGGCAATACCGTGCCGGTGCTTACTCCGGTGGCCGTGGTGGGCGAGCCCGGCGAGGACGCCGACGCCATCCTGGCCAGCCATGTGACCGCCGTGGTGGCGGACGCCCAGGTGGAGGCCGACTTTGATGACGATGAGGATGATGAGCCTGCCGAGAAGGCCGCCGCCCCCGCAGAGATGGGAGAGCTGAAGCTCACCCCCCGGGCCAAAAAGTACATGAAGGACAATGGCATCGCCGCTGCCGATGTGTCCTCCATTCAGGGAACCGGATTCCAGGGGGGGATTACCGAGCGGGATATCAAAGCCAGCCCCCTGGCCCGCAAGCTGGCCGAGAAAACCGGCGTCGATCTGAGCACCGTACAGGGTACCGGCGCCGGAGAGAAGATTATGAAGAAGGACGTGGAGCGGGCCGCCGCAGCGGCAGCTCCCTCCGGCTCCGATGAGCTGCAGATCGCCTCCGTGGTTCCCTACAAGGGGGTGCGCAAGATCATCGGTGACAAGCTGGCCCATTCCAAGTTTACCGCGCCGCACCTCTACTTCACCGACGCGGTGGACACCACCAATCTCACCGCCTTCCGCAAGCAGCTCAATGAGAACAGCGAGGTGCGCATCGCCGTTTCCGATTTGCTGATCATGGCGGCCTGCAAGGCGCTGAAGAAGTTCCCCGGAATCAACGTGACGCTGAAAGAGGATCAGATCGTCACCTACAAGTCCATCAATATAGGTACCGCCGTGGCCGGAGACAACGGCCTTGTGGTACCTGTAGTAAAGAATGTACAGAATAAGAGCCTCACCGATGTGGCCGCCGAATCCAAGGATCTGGTGGCGCGGGCCAAGGCGGGGCGCCTGAAGCCTGAGGAGTACAGCAACGGCACCTTCTCCATCTCCAATCTGGGTATGTTCGGCATCGGAAACTTTACGGCCATTATTAACGCGCCGGAAGCCGCCATCCTCTCTGTCAGCTCGGTGCGCAAAACGCCGGTGGTGATTACCGACGAAAACGGGGAGGATACCATCGCCATCCGGCCCATGATGAACATTCAGCTCTCTGTGGATCACCGGCTCATCGACGGCCTTCTGGCCTCCCAGTTTGTGGAGTACATGAAGCAGCTTCTGGAAAACCCGGTACAGATTCTGATGTAAGTCCTGCCGCCATGGGGCGGGTGGAGAAACTCCATCGGTGCTCAGAAAATCCCAATAAGCGTCAGCCGCCTTTGCGGCGGCTCCATATTTAAAACGCTCGCCACAACAATGTTAGGAGGTTATTAATTATGAAAGACCTGTTTCGTTTGGATGGTAAGGTAGCAGTCGTGATTGGCGGTGCCGGCGGTATCGGCCAGGGAATTGCTGAGGCGATGGCGTTCTACGGCGCTGAAGTCGTGATTGCCAGCCGCAAGATGGAATCCCTTGTGCGGGCGAAAAGTGAGATCAAGGAAAAAGTGGGGAAGGATGTGGCCATCTACACGGTGGATGCCACCAATGAGGACAGCATCATTGCCCTGGTCAACACCGTGGTAAGAAATCACAAGAAGGCGGATATTCTGGTCAACGCCCAGGGCTATAACAAGAAGTTCAGCCTGTTCGACTTCCCCATGGATGTAATGGCCGATATGATGAACGTCAACGTAATCGGCGTCGCCATGGCCTGTAAGCACTTCGGTAAGGTCATGAAGGAAAACGGCTACGGCCGCATCATCAACCTCTCCTCCGTCCGGGGCGTCCGGGCCTTCAGCGGCGGCGGCGGCAACATGGGCTACTGTACCTCCAAGGGCGCCGTGGATATGCTGACCCGCACCCTGGCCGCCGAGCTGGGCCCCGAGGTCACCGTCAACGCCATCGGCCCCACCCTCACGGTTACGCCCATGATGGCGGAGGTCATCAAGGATATGCCATACTTGTTGGTGAAGAGTTCAGCTGCCTTGGATTTGACATGAACAGGGACACGATCAGCTGGATTCGGAGAAAAATCAGATACAGGAGGTCGCTTATGGAACACTTACCGAAGAAAACCTGTCAAAACGGCATTGGCTATACGCTGGTCGGTGACTATTATATCCCAGACTTACAGCTGCCGGAGGAAAGCTGCCCCATTGGAATTTGGGGTCGTATGCACAAAGCCTATCTGGAGCAATGCCATCCAGTCCAGTATAATGATCTGCTCTTGACTGGAAAACTCTGGACATACTTGGCTGATCTGAACGAGCAGGCACAAAACCGGCTGAATTGTATCATTGCCCAGATGAAAAAAACCGAGGGGATTACGGAGGAATTGAAAGCCCGTGACCAGCTGGCGTGGGTTGGAGCTATGAACAGCATCCGAAACCGTGCGGAGGAAATTGTCCGCCACGAACTAATCTATGATGCAAAGGAGGGGCTGTGAGATGGTGTTAGATGACTTATATTGTGGTAATATCTATCCCGCAGAACAGGTAGTTCCCCATGAAAAAGAATACCGCAAGCTACATAGGCACACCGGAGAGCTGCTTACCGAGTTAGAGGAAAAACTTTCTAAAGAGCAGATGAAGCTGGTCAACCAGTTTCACACCCATATAATCGATGTTCACTGTATGGAGTTGGAAGCACAATTTCAATACGGTTTTTCCTTAGGAATGATGCTTATGAAAGAAATGTATGAGTTACTCAAACACCACCATAATAGTGATTAGTATTTTAACAATATACTCAAAATAAAAATGTCAATGGTTTCCCCCGTCTATTAACTGTCTCTTATACACATCTGACGCTGCCGAC
>OWJE01000393.1_pt1 | contig 18681 bp, 20 predicted proteins | sample 1732931 | NCBI WGS metagenome assembly OWJE01 (sample SAMN05065769, study PRJEB22554) | human gut metagenome | biome: ENVO:2100002; feature: ENVO:00000062; material: ENVO:00002003 | host: Homo sapiens | place: USA | reverse complement strand
AGCCGGACATGGTGTTCCCTTACGCCTCCACCCCTGTCACCGAGGCCGCCCGCTCAAACAATTTCCTCATGGTGCGCTGGCTGGTGGAACAGGGGGCAGACATCACCCTTGTTGACAAATACGGCGACCGTCCCTACAGTGTGGCGGTTCAGAACAAGAATCAGGAGATGGCCGACTACCTGAAGGCCCTGGAGCCGGAGGAATGGCACAACGAGCAGGAAAAGATCCGGCAGCTCATTCCCTACAAGCTGCCTGCCAAGCTGGTGGAATACTTGAAGACCGGGCCCCTTCGGCTGGAGTTCCCGGAGCAGGAATGGGTGAAGTGGGCGGAACTCTACTCCTTCATGGATGTGCAGGAGATGACCTGGAAGCGGAAAAAGCTGCTCTCCCTCATGGCGAAAATGGATAATTACAGCGACTATTTGCTGCTGTGGAGTCCCAGAGATAAGAAACTCTGCTATCTGGACATTGAGCACGAGGAATTCCATCCCCTGGCCAAATGGGATGACTTCATCGCAGATCCCGGCCGGTATCTGAACGGAATGATCGAGGGCGAGTTTGAGGAATGAGGAGCAAACCGATGACAGAAGAAAACAGAACTTACATCACCCATCTCAAAGCTGCCTGCATTGAGGGGTAAGGAGGATAATATTATGAAACTGAACTGTAAACGCATTGATTTTACATATACACCCGGCGAGGAAATCTTCAGCTTTCCCGATGAATCGGGACTGCCCTTTCTTTTCGATGTAGAGGAAGAACTGACTGCTGATTCTGCCGCTATGGATGCGGTGGGAAAAATGATCGATGAGGCGGAGAAATTGGCGGAAAAGGCCAAAGCCGCCATCAAAGCGGCGCTGGCGGACGAGGACAGCCGCTACCATAGCGTTGTGACATGTTTCATGAAGTTCCATCGGGACGATGTAGGCCCGGATATTGCGGCGGAACTTTTTCCGGGAACCGACCCGGCCAAGTTGTCCTTTGCCGAGATGGTGGACTTTTTGAAGCTCAAGCGGTTCGGCAGTCTGGTGGATGACGAGATGAATCAGCAAGTTTTCATTCTGGACCTGTCCTTCAATCCGGAGATTACTGACGAACTGATGGTGACCTACTTTGACTTGAACAAGGAGATTTTCTGTATCACCCATGAGAGCTGAGGAAAGAAAAAGAGAAAAATATCTGCCCACGCTTCTGATCCAGCAGATCCGCCTGCAATGGTATAAAGACTGTCGGGGCGGAAACGCCGCCGCACAACGGAACCAGTATCCCAGAGCGATGCGGCTGCCTAAAGACTTCTTCTCTTATTATTCCTTTGGCCTACCTACTCACTTTGCATCTATCGTACAGAGGCCCGATGGATTTCGGATTGATAGGGACTGTCGCAGGCTGATGGAATGGAAGCCGAATGGCACAATGCGGCTTCACCCTTTTGAACTGATTCAGCAGGAGTCCGGAATCCAGGTGCGTTACCGCTATGATTGGCATATTGGTGCGATGCCGGAGCGATATACCTATGATAAGACCGGGCAAAAACAGCCCCTCAATGAGCTGGCACTGGATTTGATTCCTGGTGATTATGGTCGAGCTGTCTGCAATGGGCGGTTCCGAGACTGGGACACTGGGATCTGGTATTATGTGCTGGACATTTTGAATGTGATGCCGCTTGCAGAACCCACCGACGCATTGACCAGTTTTACGGACAGAGAACTGAATAAGATATATACCCAGATCGACCGGCTGTGGTGACGAAAAACAGGAGGATACTACCATGATCAAAGAACGCATCCCTATCTCTGGCGATCTGGGCAGCAAGGTTAAGCAGCTGATGGAGTACGCCGGGTGGTACGAAGGCCGCAGTGTGGATATTTCCATTGCGGAGCAGTATTACGCCGATCATGGCGTCCCGATGATGAAGACCACCCAACGGTTTTATCGCAAGTATTTCGGCCTGTGCTGTGAGTGGTACTTGGCGCAGAAAAAGCTGAAATGGGCGGCGGATTTTGAGTTTGCTTTGTTCCCTTACCTGGTCAACGGGATCAAAAACCATTTGGAGGACGCCTATTTCCGGGATATGTCCGGCTGTGAGCTGGCGGAGATCGAACAGGCTGCCGGTCAGAAGTGCCAGCCCATCGGTCACATCGGCTACTACTACCCGGCAGAGGTCTGGATCTCGGAGTACGGGAAACTGTATGCGAAATATGAGTATCAGGACGAGATCGAGTGTTTCCCCGATGTGTTTGCCCTGATCGAACGGGAACTGCGGCAGTGCAAATTTGATTCCGCTGCCATGAAAACGGTTGAGGCACTGGATGGAAAGGTATGACGAAATAATAAGGAGAAAATGTTATGAATATGAAAGAAAAACTGGAGTCGTTGGGCAAAAACAGCATTGTGTTGAAAATTGCTAAGAAAGAAAAATATAAGCTGGGCGCCACCCGCTTCGGCGGAAAGCCGGATGTGCCCCCAGACTTCGTTTGGCCTACTTATGAGGGCGAGAGCTATGACCATGTGGTAAAAGATCGTCCTCTCACTTTCCTGGCCCAGTTCAACTGTGAGGAGCTGGCCCAGTTTGACAAAGAGCATCTTCTGCCCGATCACGGTCTGCTCTCCTTCTTCTATGAAACGGATACCCAGTGCTGGGGCTATGACCCCAATGACAAGGGCTGTGCCCGCGTCTATTGGTTTGAGGACATGTCCGCGCTGTCCGCCGCTGACTTCCCAGCGGATATGGGAGAGGATTTCAAGTTTCCCATGGTCAAGATCAAGCTGGATGCCAAGACCTCCTATCCTTCCTGGCAGGACTTCAGCGAGATGTTCCCAGATGAGAAGGATGACGACGCTTTCAACGATGCTTGGGAGGAACTGACCGGTGAGGACCCAGAGGACCCGGATGACCGCTCCCAGCTGCTGGGCTGGCCCGATGTGATCCAGAACAGTATGTTCGACGAGTGCGACCTGGTGACTCAGGGCTACTATCTGGGCAACGGCTGGCTCAATATCCCCAAGGAGGTCCGTCAGCGGGCGGAAGAAACGGCCCGTGACCGCTGGATGTTGCTGTTCCAGCTGGATATCGTGGAGTGCGGTGACTTCGAGTTGATGTTCGGAGACTGCGGGCATATCTATTTCTACATCACCAAAGAGGATCTGGCAGCCCGCCGCTTCGACCGGATCTGGCTGATCCTCCAGTGCTATTAAAACTATGAAACAGGACTTTCCGATTTGGCGCAGTCAAATATTGCAGAATCCGTGGGACATTTCACCGCTGAAATTCGGAATGTCACAGGATGAGGTCATAGAAATCTTCGGGAATCCCGATGCCGTTTCCACCATGAGAAGCGGCGGGAAACCTTTGATCCTCAAATACCATGACATTGAACTGCATTTCGATAGAAAGGCTCCTCATGGGCTCTACTTGATTTACAGCGACGATGAGATCGAGTTGAGCATGACTGCCGAGCACGAAGAAAGGAGCAATCCCTATGAAAGCATTTGACCCCAATTACAAACTGCTGGACGAGATGTATCAGGACAATTACTATCCTGCTTTTTTGGTAGACAAGGTAAAGGACGAGCTTCAGAAGGTCATCGACCTGCTGGAGAACGGCGAAACCGATACCGAAGTGGTGCAGGAAACGCTGGACGAGGCGGTCTGCGGCATCAATGATCTCCAGGAGGAGTTTGACGAGCACGACAGCGAGATCGAAACGGTGGCACGGGAATGTATCGCGGCAACCGTGGCCTACATTCTGGAGTGGTTTGGCATTCCTATTGACACCGAGGAGGCCATCCGGGAACGGGACTGGTGAGCCCTATGGCAGAAAAAGAACTGGCCCTTTGTGATGAGTGCGGCAGCCTGTTTTTCAAAGGCTCATCAAAGATGATGGGGCTGTGCCCAGAATGTGCCCATGTTCTCTATGGCTACCCGAATTGTGACCATCATTTTCAGGATGGCCGGTGTGTGAACTGCTACTGGGACGGCTCAAAGAGTGTGTACATCAAGAAACTGAATCAACAGGAGGAAACTGATATGCCTACAACTGAATGGCTGAACAAATACGAAGCAATCAAGGATAGACTGACCTGTAAAGATGACTTAGAGGCCCATTTCACAGAGAAAGTGATTGGGAACATGGCGGTGGATGTACTGGACATCGGTGCCGTCCATTTCCCTACCGGGCAGATCTTCGCCTGTGATCCGCTGGTGGAGCTGGAGGACACTCTGCCCTTCCTTCAAACGATCCCCGCCGGAACTTATCCCGTGAAAATCTGCGTGGTGCCCAGCGAACAATACGGCGACCGCTACGCCTGCGTCAAGATGGAGGTTTCTCAGGAAAAGCCTGTCCGATATGAGCTGGGTATGGTGGGCAACGAGAATCTGGACGCGGCGCTGGGAGATGACGACTACTTCGGTTTCGGCGTAGACGCCGGAATGGGCTGTATTGCGGACATCCAGACCCAGGCGGCCTTCAGGACCTACTGGGCCAAGCGTTTGGAAGAAGACCCGGACATCGACCCCTACAACGACCTGTTCTGCGATCTCCTGGAGGAAAACGCCAAAGCCCACCCCAAATATCAGGGAGACTGCGGCGACTGGCTCAACTGGACGGTGCCGGACACGGACTGCAATCTGCCCATCTTTGCCTCTGGCTGGGGTGACGGTTACTATCCCGTCTACTTCGGCTATGACGCAAAGGGCGAAGTCTGCGCCGTGTATGTGCGCTTCATCGACATTGAAGCCAGTTACAAAGAGCAGGAATAAGGAGGCGCGCTATGGAATTACCAAAACGGGCGCGGACAGTGAACTGGGAGAGCGGTGTCCTGACCTTAGACGGAGAAAAGCAGTTTGAAGTCCCGGAACTGACCGTAGAGATCATGGAGCAGCTGGCCGGTTACACCCTGGTGGGCTTCCATGTGAAAAGCTATCCGGTGACGGATGAACTGCTTGCCCCTTTTGCCGGACATAAAAGCATGGCCAACTTCGGCGTGGAGGACGGTGCGCTCACTGACGCCTGTTTCCCCGTTTTTTCCGCTATGCCCAAGCTGCGTTATCTGCTGCTGGACGGTAACGCCGCCATCCACGGCAGCAGTCTGTCCGCTCTGCAAGGCTGCAAGCTGGACCTTCTGACGCTCAACCGTACCGGGCTGGATGATGCCGGTCTGCTCCAGGCGGCCTCCATCCCCAAGCTCTCCCACATCCAGATCGACCATACCGCCGTTACCTATGAGGGCCTGCTGGCCATCGCTGGCAACAACCGCATCGAGCCAGTGGCCCATGTGCAATTCACCCAGGAGCAGATGGAACACTTCTTCCAGCTCCAGCGGGAAAAGGCCAAAAAGCCCGTCCAGCTGGATGAGCAGGCGGCGGAGGAATGCCGCAGGGTGCTGTCCGCTTTCTTTGCCGAGATGACGCAGTGGGAGCAGTACATGGAGCAGGCCGGGTTTGAAGGTGCTGAGGCAGTGCCCCGTCTGCTGACGATCTGGGAGAAATATGTGAGCGAAAAGCCCCGTCCGGGCTATCGACCTCTGGGCCTCTCATACAGCGCCCAGGGCACCTACAACGGGGAAGAATTCCTTGACGCAGAGCAGATCACCAAAAACAAGCTCTACATCTACACCAGGGAGAAAAACACCGGCTTTGACCGCCGCTTTCTTATGAAGCGTGTGGGCGAAGGCTGGAAGATTGATGCGGTGCAGGAGCGGCTGAACGGCTGGCAGCGCACGGAAGTGTGAGGCATCACATGGCTTGGGAATATGAAACCTTTGGCCCGGACGGTCAATGCAAATTGTTCGGTGTGAACATCTTTGACTACAACTGGCAAACCACCGGCAAGCGAGTAAAAGTCAAAGACCCGATCTATCATCAAGACCATACCTTCGAGGTCTGGCAGGTAGAGATTGATGGGCAGATCCACCGCTTTGCTGCTGGAGAGTTCTCCAACTGCGTATGGGGATTTTATTTAGAGAAAGACGGATGAAAGGAGTGTGTGGGCGCATGAGCCGAATCGTCGATAAACCCTACTTTACATACAGTGCATACAACGCCCTGACCTCCGGCATTCAGGTGAAATGCCCCAAGTGCCACGGCGCGGGTGTGGTGACAGCGGATGAGGATAACGCCTATTTCCGCTGTTTGAGTTGCGGCCATCAGGAGACCCGCGACCGGACGATCTACCGCTATGATGTCCATAACCAGTGCAAAAACTGCGGCAGATACTATCGGGTGGATATTGAAGATGAGGCAAAGCAGCAGTTTTCCGTTCTCCATGTGGCCTGTCCCTATTGTGGAACAACCATGTCAGGAGAAGTTCATAAAACAGCGGAGGCGTTTTCATATATTGGCGAAATCAGGGATGGGCGAGAACCTTATTTCAGGTTGGAACTATGGTTTTTGACCTCCTTCCAGGGTAAGTCGGTCTGGGCACTCAACCGGGAACATCTTGCCTATTTGATCGGCTATCTCAGCGCCGACCTGCGGGAAAAGCCGCCGGGAAGAGCGAAAATGACCCAGGCTGACCATCTCCCCACCTTCATGAAAACCGCAAAGAACCGGGAGCAGATCGTGAAGCTGCTGAAGAAAATGCAGGGGGAATGAGGATGGAGCAGAAAGTTATTTACAACGGCCAAGTTCTTACTCTGACCCAGTTTTGGGCTACGGGGGAGCCTTGCCTGTGGATCACCGACCCACAGCAGATCGGGATACCAAAAATGGAGTTTGTAGGCGGATACCCAAACGAATACTGCATTTTCCTGAAAAGTCTGACTGAAACGGAGTTGGCACAAATCACATCCCTGGACGGTACTCCACTGGATATGACAGAAGAACTGCGGCAGCATCTAACAGGAAAGGACAAACCCTATGGCGCTACAGGATAAGAAAATCATGCCTCCCCCTTGGCTGGCTCACCGGGAGATCGAGCGATACTCCATCGGCTGGCGCATGGGCTCTGGGGAGGATTACATAGACCGATTTGGCGATTGGCTGGACGCCCTCTCATCGGAGGAGCGGACGGAATACCGCACCCTCTTTCCCGAACCGGTGACCTGGATGGGCTGGTGGGATGACGAGGACAAGGTTGAGGTGCTGGAGCATGGTGACTTCTGGGTGGATGCATGGCAGCCGGAGGGCCAGCCCAAGTACACCCACCAGTGGCTCCAGCAGGAATTTTCCATGGGGAGAAAGCGAGAACTGTACCTATTCTGGGGCCATCAGCCTGCCGAGGGCGGCCAGCTAACGAAAAGCTGCCTCAGCCAGTGGTGGATGGAGGACTTCTGGTCCATCGCCGACACCTATCTCTGCATGGAGCAGTATATGATGGCCGCAAAAGCTGAGCTGTTCGGTGACGGGGAGATCCGGAACCAGATTTTGAAATGCAGCGACCCCAGGCAGATCAAGGCCCTGGGCCGCAAGGTGCAGGGCTTTGACCAGAGGGTATGGGACAGGTTCAAATACGCCATTGTGCTGGGTGGCAACTGGTGCAAATTCAGCCAGAACCGTGACCTGCGGGAGTTTCTCCTCTCTACCGGGGACAGCGTGCTGGTGGAGGCCAGCCCCTATGACAGCATCTGGGGCATCCGGCTCTCGTCCAGCTCCCCGGGGGCCCAGGACCCGATGAAGTGGCGGGGGCAGAACCTGCTGGGCTTTGCGCTAATGGAGGGGCGGGACGAGCTGCGCCGGGTGACGCAGAATGAAATGCTTTGCGATTGGAGTACGGTATGGCAGAAATGAAACTCTATGAACTGGTCAACCACTATCACATCGGCACCGAACTGACCTGCGCCGAGGCGATGTTCATGGCCTGCAATGAATATTACCATCTGAATTTGTCCGAGGAGACACGGAAGATGTTCTCCGTCATGGGCCTTGGGATGCAGACCGAGCAGTCCTGCTGCGGCGCTTTCACTGTGGCGGTGGGGATCATCGGTCTGATGACCGCCAAAGAGGGCCAGACCGATGTGAACAACATGGAGGGCTATCGGATGATTGCTGAATTAACAGACTTTATGCTTGGGTTCTATGGAACACTCCATTGTGTCGAGCTGCAAAGGCTGGAGATCGTAGGATACGAAAACCCCTGCCATGCTATTGTGGAGGCGCTGGCCAAAAAACTGGAGGAACTGCTGGCTGGCCGCAGCATCTTACGCCCGGCAGATGCAGGACAGATTGGCTCCTGACCTTTGGCAAAAGAAACAGGCCATCGTCGAGGAAGCCCGCCGTGCTGTGACGGAGCAGTATTGAGGTGGAGTACATCAAACTCTTTTGGGAGGGCGCACCGGAGGAAGAACCACCGGTCATCCTCTATGAGGTGGACACAGAGCATGAGCGGCCGGCCTTCCGTTCCATTGACATTTTCGCCGGCGGCCGCACCCACAACATCCCTGACCTTTACGACGGAGCCATTGAAATCACACCCATTCCCACCGTGGAGGAATTCAACGCCCATGTCTGGGGCGAGGAGTTCCATGCCTGTTTGATAGAGAAAACGGAATTTGAGGCCGTCTGGGAGAGCCACACCCACAATGGAGCGTTAAAGCAATCAGGAGGAATCTGATGAAACAGACAGATATTTATACTGAGGCCTTGGCCTGTCTGCGGCTAATCCTACAGACAGACCACCCGGAATTCAAAAACTGGCTCGACTGGCTGGAGCGGGATATTGAGGATTGGACCCAGCGGCGGGAGGTCGCCCACCATCTTTTGGCATACGGCGGAATGGGTTCTTTCAACGATCTGCCCAATATGCGGGGAAACCATGGTTATATCTTCGATTTTCTCAAATCGGTGTGCTACACCTTTGGCCACCGCAATGGCAAGCGGCAAGGAATTTTACCAGAGGCATTGATGGAGGAGTGTGTCCACGATGCAGAGCAGGCATCCTATCATCCCCATAAGGGACTAAACCGAGCTATCGCCCAACATCTGATGCAAGGCAATTTACAGGATAATCTGGATCGACTGTAGGAGGACTTGCTATGAACGAAAAACGATTTCGCCCCCAATTCAATCAAATGGATACCACCGAGAAACAGGTGCTGATGGAGAACCTGGCTGCTCGTTATGCTATGACCTTCCTCGGTCTACATACCTTTGACCGCTGGGGCCAAAGCTGCACCACCGGCATATTCGAAAAAGATGGCCGGGAGTTCGTCTTTGTCCCTGGCGATACCGTCACCTTGGGCTGGGAACGGTTCTCTGTGGGACTGAATCAGGACAGTCGAGAGGAACTGGACTATCTGTTCCAGGAATGGGAGATGGAGTGTGATTCGGAGGAGATGATCCGTGAAAGCATGGCTCCCGTTCGGCAGGCAGCCATTGGCCCTATGCTGGTGGGCCGGGAACTGGAGGAACTCTGCTGGGAGCCGGTCAAGATGGACGATCCCAGACTGACCGCCCACCCCGACTGGCTGAAGAAGTTCCGGGATTTTGCCTGGAGCGACCTTGACAGCCTTACCTTGTACCAGTCAGCCCGTATTGAGCGGACGGAAAAGGGCTTTCAGATCTGGATCTATAACCGCACAGACTACGGTGCGCTTCTTGACCAACTGGAGAAGCAGGGTCTTTCGCTGCCTACGGCGGACGAGTGGGCCTATCTGTGCGGCGGCGGGTGCCGCACCCTGTTCCCCTGGGGGGATGGAATGGACTACTCCATGCATCTGCACCATTTTGAACGTTCGGAGGATGAGGACAAGCCCTTCGATATGGAGGAACCCAACTTCTTCGGCCTGTCCGTCGCCTATGACCCCTATATGCGGGAGGTGGTGAAAGGCAAAGGGTTTACCACCTGCGGCGGTGATGGCGGGCGCAGCATCTGCGGCGGACTGGGAATCTTTCTCGGCTTCCTGCCCTGTTCGCCGCACTGCAAGCCGGAAGTGCAGGAGGAGAAGGAACTGAACGGCAACTATGACTTCTACCGGCCCATCATCCGGATAGAGTCAGCTTGAGAGATCATTTGGAGGACACTGCACGAGAGAGACAACACCTGATCTTACAAAGATCAGCAAATATGAGTTTAATCCTTCGGCACAAGCCGGAGGTCATCAGAACCCAATTGGACGCCCATGGCTGGGCGGATGTCAACGCGCTGCCGGCGGGCATCGGTAAGAAGTACCCCATCAATCGGGACATTCTGGAGGAGATTGTGAGGAGCGACAGCAAACAGCGGTATGCCTTCAATGAAGACCGGACGCTGATCCGGGCCAACCAGGGGCACTCCATCCAAATGGATGTAGGACTCCCCGTAACCGAGCCGCCGGAGACGCTGCACCACGGAACGGCCCAGCGGTTTTCCGGCTCCATCGGGGCCCAGGGACTGCTCCCTGAGAGCCGTTTGTATGTCCACCGTTCACCGGATCAGGAAACAGCGGAGAAAGTTGGGCGCAGGCATGGAGTACCTGTGATCTACCCGGTCAATGCCGGGCAGATGCACCGGGACGGATCTCTCTTTTACCTATCCTCCGATGGAGTGTGGCTGACAAAGGAGCTGAAACTGTATAAAGCATTTATTGACGGCCTTGTGGAGCGTAAAGACAGCATGACGGCCCGGTGGGTCAAGGGCGATGGTTTCCCCCAAACGGATGACAACAAGGCAAAAAACGATCTTTTCGCCGCACTGACACCAGCGCAGAGAGAAGTGCTGGCTGAAATACTTCAGGACGAACACATTGCGGGTATCCATGATGCCCTTGCATATATCAATGAGATGATGGATCTGGATGGGCTGGAGCTTTATCAGGATGGTGAATCCTATCCCAACGACTATTTTGAGAGCCTGCACTATGACTTCATCAGCCGTTGTGACGGCGATGAGTGGCCGGAATAAAAGGAGGCATGACGGATGTATATCGGCAAATACTGGGGCAACTTTATTGGAGGTTCCGATGACAGTCTGAACCTTGTGGCGTTTTTGGAGGACCAGAAGAAAGAGGAGATCCCTCTCAGCGAAATCTTTGCCAAGATCGGGCTGGACAAGCAGAACTGGGACTTCCACCAAACGGTGGAGTATCTTGAGTTCACCCACTCCAATGGCGTGGAGATCGACTTTCACTTCGCCATCGATGTCGTCACTGATCTGGCCGCTATCCTGCTGGAGTGCAGTGTCAGCGGCGGGGTAAACCTCCATGATCTGGACGAGTATAACACCCCCTCCCGCCGCATCCGTGTCACAGCCACGGCAGAGGAGCACGACGCTATGGACAAGGCTCTGGCAGATTTCGCCCAAGCTCCCCTGTCCTATGACCTCCACGATCTGATGAGCGATGAGGAGATCGAGGAGATGGCCCATCAGGTGGCGGCGCTGCGAAAGGAGCTGTACGAGTCCGCTGGCCGCAACCGCAGCTACCATGTGAAGGCGGAGGACATGAAGAATGTGCTCCCCGACTGGGCTGGGGCCGATGGCTGCATCGCCACCAACCGCATCACGGTGGAGGGCTGCAAGGTTGGCTACTGCTACCGGGAGGAGCCGGATGGCGACTGGGACAGCGGCTGGCGCTTCACCGCCGGTGACGAGAGCGATGATTACATGGACGACCCCAACAACGCCGGGCTTTACAAGCTGAACACGATCTGCAACGACGATTCCGACATTATCCCGCTTTTGAATACGCCCGCGCCCTGCGCCTTTGAGCGGGATGAGTATGGCGCGTTCCAGCCGATTAAAGATTGGAAACCAGAAAATGAGGAGGAACCGGATATGGACATTTTACAGCAGTGCCAGAAGTGGCATGAAAACGACGAATACCAGAAGATCATTGACGCGCTGGAGGCCATTCCCGCCGAGGAACGCACTCCTGAGATGGACAGTGAGCTGGCCCGGGCTTATAACAATCTGGCAGACCCAAATAAGTCAGGCGGCAAGGATATGCTCAAAAAGGCGATTGCTTTGCTGAAGCCCCATGAGGAATACTTCGAAGGCGACCACTACTGGAACTTCCGCATGGGCTATTCCTATTACTATCTGGACCAGGAGGGGCGCGCCCTTCGGTACTTTGAAAAGGCGCTGGAGGCCCGCCCGGATGACGCGGATACCAAAGAATTGATTGATTCGTGCAAGAAAGGCATTGCCCTGCCGCAGTTCTCGGAGTGCTTCCGGGAGCGGACAGAGGACTGGTGGGAAACCTTTGCCGAAATAGAAGGGTCACTGCGCCAAATGATGGACGCTGATACGGATCACACCCGTGGCGCGGAGATTGTGGCCCAAATGGAAGATACTTTGAACCTGGTCTTTGACGAGATCTCCTTCGAAATGGGCTTCAACGGAGAGAAATACGAGCTGATCCTCACCCCGGAGGGGGACAGGGTCAAGCTGTTTGAACTGGTCTACTTCCAGAAGCACGCCCCCAAGGAGGTGCTGGAACACTGGAACATCCTGGTGGGCCGCCAGCCCATCCGGGATATCGGCCTGCGCACTGACGACGGCTGGGATATCTCCGGGGATGACGTGCAGATCTGGTTGGAGGAGCAGGGTGAAAACAGTTTTACTATCTCCGCCTACTGTGAAAAGCTGCTGCCCATGCTGCGGAAAGAGGAAGGCCGGGCCTGGTGGATGCTAACCACCCTCACCGACCAGGTGCTGGGTGAGATCTCCCACATGTGGTATATCGACGGCTTCGATGTGCTGGAGGGGCCCAGGGCGGAGCCTTCCCTTCTCCTCTCCCAGCTGCCGGACAAGCTGAAAGAGCGGGGGGTGGACCTCTCCACCGCCCCGGAAGCGTACTTAGACAGTTGCCTCGCCTACAAAATGGAGCCCAATAAAGACCCGGACGCCGATTGGCGGCTGGATGTGATCGCCGGTTCCACCAACTGCGTGCCTCTGATCAACGGCTATCTGAACGAAGACAACGACTTCATGGACGCTCTCCATGCCGACGGCGCGGTGGCGGGCTTCTTCTGCTATCCCCTGGATACCCTGCGGGAGGAAGAAGGAAGCCAGAAGCTCTTCGACTTCCGGGACAAGCTGGAGGAGGTGTTCACCTCCGGGGAAGGCCCGGAAGTGCTCACCCTCACAGGCGGGGCCACCGGTCTCTTCTGCGGCTATGTGGACTTTATCGCCTGGGACATTCGCACCGCACTCAGGATGGCCAAGGCGTTCTTTGAGGACAGCGGCATTCCCTGGGCCAGCTTCCACACATTCCGCCGTGAAGCGGGCACGGTGAACCTGAAAGCGCCACCTGAGGAGGAGCCGGCTGACGAGGGGCAGGCCGCCGAGTTGGACGAGACGCTGACGGGCATGGACTATATCCCTTACACCCCGGAGAACGCGGAGGAGTTCTTCGCACAGATCGAGCAGTGGAACGACGAGGACGAGTACACCCGCTGCATCCAGGCGCTGAACGCCATCCCGGAGGACTGGCGGAACTACCGCACGACCTACGCTCTGGCCCGAGCGCTGGAAAACTACGCCATCATTGGGGACCATGACGAGGGCACGCCCCGTTACAAGGGAGACAAGGCCCTGCTCCGCGCCATCGATGTCTTGGAGTCCGTTCGGGAGGAGGGCCAGGACAAGGCGGAGTGGAACATGCGGATGGCCTATGCCTATCAGTATCTCTTTGAGCAGGAGGAGAAAGCCATTCCCTACGCCCAGCGGTGGGCGGAGCTGGACCCTGAGGATGAGAACGCCCCGGCGGTGATCCGGGAGTGCCAGGAGGAGATCGCAAAGCGGGGCGAGGCGGAAACAGACGGCGAGACAGACCACACGGGCGTCTTCACCGGCTTTGTCCTGCTGTCCAGGGGAGAATGGGACAAGGCGCAGTTCATCCGGGACATGAAGGAAAAATGGGACATCCCCGTGGAGGAATACGACGCAAGCGAGGACAAGAGCGACGACGCTCTGGTATTCGAGGTGGGCGGCATGGTCGCTGCCGTCAGTCTGGCGGCCTGTCCCATTCCCGGCGGCGAAGCCGAGGCCAACGCGGAAAACAACTATATGTGGGAGGATGCCGTAAAAGCTGCCAGGGAGCACCGCGCCCACATCATGGTGGCGGTGCTTGGCAAAGAGGAAGATGTTCTGGAGAAGGGCAAACTCTATACCAAATTGGTGGCTGCCTGCTGCCGCCAGAAATACGCCACCGGCATCTACACCAGCGGCGTAGTGTTTGAACCGCGCTTCTACGAGGGCTTTGCAGACATGATGCGGGAGGACGAGCTGCCCATCTTCAACTGGATTTGGTTTGGTCTTTGGCGGGATGAGAACGGCATGAACGGCTATACCTACGGCATGGATGTGTTCGGCAAGGACGAGATGGAGGTGCTGGGCACCGATGCCGAGCCAGGCGACCTGCGGGACTTTTTAGCCAGCCTTGCCTCCTATGTGCTGGAGAATGATATGGAACTCCACGCTGGGGAAACCATCGGTTTTGCGGAGGATGATAAGCACGCCATCACCCGCAGCCCCGGCGTCGGCCTGCCGGAAGATCAGATGACCCTAAAGATCTCCTGGGAGTCATCGGCTGGCGGTCCGGATGATGACCGTGAGGACGGCCCGGACGGTGAAGCCCCCCAGGATGAGGAATCCAGTGTTCCCGAGGTCTATACGGAGGAGGAAATGGAGGCCGTCGAGGGGCACATTCAGCAGTATTTCGGCAAGTTTGGGCATGTGTTCCATGAGCTGTCTTCCCCGGACATCCATGTGGACATCTGCGTGGTGCCGCCCTCCCAGGAGCGGGACTACTACACCCTGGTCACCATGGGCATGGGCGCCCACCGGATGAATGTGCCGGAGGCGCTGGCGGAATACAAGCTGGAGCGGGCGGAGCTGGCCATCGCGCTGCCGAGGAACTGGAAGCTGAAGCATGAGGATCTGAAGAATGAGCGGTGGTACTGGCCCATCCGCCTGTTGAAAACCCTGGCCCGACTGCCCATTGCCAGCGATACTTGGCTGGGTTTCGGCCATACCATGGACAATGAGGAGGACTTTGCAGAGAACACGAAGCTGTGCGCCGCCATTCTCACGCCCCCCCAGGGGACGGAGGACGGCAGCGAGGTCTGCACCCTACCGGGCGGCGAGGAGGTCAACTTCTACCAGGTGCTCCCCCTCTACCGGGACGAGCTGGAGTACAAACTGGCCCACGACGCGGACGCCCTGCTGGATAAAATGAACGGCATCAGCTTTGTGGCGGAGCCTGACCGTCAGAATGCCGCTACCAGCGGCACCCTTTCGCACGGGAACCTCATAGGCGATATGGACGATGCTGCCTGGCATCTGGAGACCATCCGGGAGAAGCATCTGCCGGTGGACGAGATCAACGCCTATAACCACATGGCCATCTACCTGCGCTGGTGCATGGAGCATGACCTGATGAGTGTGGAATTTATCGGGCGGTACAGCGAGCAGTATCAGGCGTTTCTGGCAGATATCAAGCAAGCGGACTTGCGTTCTTTCATCCGCGATGTACTGAAGGGACAGCTCTTTGGCGCTCTATTCAACGAGAAGGGCGCGGCCTTTGCCGGGTACTACTACGGAGAGAGCGACAGCCCTTACTATCCCAGCGATATCGACAGCTACGCCGTCAGCGTCATCGGGCCGGAGCGCAATTACTCCGAGGAGATCCAGGACGAGGCGTACCTGTTCATCCCCTTTGACGAGGACTACTACCAGGCTATGGCAGAGGTGATCGAAGAACGCTTTGCCAACTGGCAGGGGCAGAACTTTGACAAGGATACGCTGGAGCCCTCCGAGGTGGCTCAGGCCATCATGGAGTATCTGGACTGTGAATGCACCTATTTCCCTTCCATGGCAGATGACGACCCCATCATGTCGGCATACAGCTACGCCAGGCGGGACGCCGCCCATGAGGGCTTCGTGCCGGTGCTGATCAGAGCGGACGACGAGACGCTGCTGGAGTGCCTGGTGATGAACGCCGACCCGGAGCACGACGCGGACTGCTATGAATTTGACCTCAAAACCGTGACGGAGTACCGGAAGAAGATGCTCTCCGCCCCCATCAAGGACGGCAAGGCAGTCCTGGAGGCATTGACCGGCCAGCGCAAGGAAGAAGCCGAGGACGATGACATGGACTGGGAGGAGGAAGTCCTGGGCGAGATGGAGGGCGGCTATGACAATGACCGCTTCTCCTGCTATTGGGATTCGGATAGCCACATGACCTATCCGCTCATTCTGGCCAAAATTCCGGTCAAGAACCCCTGGGAGATCTTCGCCTACCTGCCCTTTGGAAACTGGAACGAGTGTCCCGACACGCCGGAGCTGATGGCGGTGGCGAAATACTGGTTTGAACAGCATGGAGCGGTCCCTGCCGCTATGACCCATGACGAGCTGGAGTTCCTGCTCCCGGTCCCCGTTTCCAAGGAGAAGGCCATGGAATTGGCCGCGGAGCAGTATGGGTTCTGCCCAGACATTGTGGATCAGGAGCAAGATGACCCGACGGTGGGCAATTTAGCAGATGTTCTGTGGCAGTCCACTGTCTGGTACTTCTGGTGGGATTGATGAGAGGTTGTGACCATGAACAAATACCTAAAGCAATATATTGAACTACAAAAGCAGTTTCGGGAGACAGAAGGAAATCCAGACAGTGTCCGTGCCCTCTATGCCTTTAAGGAGGAACTGGAGCAGAGCGAGGACCGGCAGGCCAAGGAAGTGCTGGTGGATGTGTATGACCTCCTGGACTTCAAAAAGGACGCCTACGAGCTGCTTTGCCAAATCGGAGATCGCTCCAATAAAAAGACTCTCAAGCGGCTGGGCACATTGAAGGACTACGCGGAGAACTGGGGCAATCAATACGCCATCCCCAAGCCCAAAACACCAGATGAAAAGCAGAAAGAGAGGGAGCGGCAGGCCCAGCTGGGCCTGCCCACCTTCCGGTATCACCCGAACCCGCTGGAAACCGGCGCCTTTGAGGAGTCCAAAGAGGGTGTTGTCTGCGACTGCTGCGGCAAGATGACCCATATTTTCTATACAAATCCGTTCTTTTCCGTGGAGGATATTGCATATCTGTGCCCAGAGTGCATCGCCAGCGGCGAGGCGGCCCGGAAATATGACGGCAGCTTTCAGGACGATTTCTCTGTGGACGATGGCGTAGACGATCCTGAAAAGCTGGACGAGCTCATCCACCGCACTCCTGGCTACTGTGGCTGGCAGCAGGAATACTGGCGTGCCCACTGCGGCGACTACTGCGCCTATTTGGGCTATGTGGGGGCCAGAGAGCTGCGGGCACTGGGTGTGCTGGAGGAAGTGCTGGACGATCCCATGTGGGACGAGGAACAGAAGGAAATGATCCGGGAATCTGTCAATGGCGGGCATCTGCAATGCTATCTGTTCCGGTGCCTCCACTGCGGAAAGCACCTGGTCTGGATGGATTTTGATTGAAAAGGAGGCAATACTATGGGACTTGACATCTACGCCGGAACATTGACCCGGTACTATTCTCACAACTGGAAAACTGTTGTTCAGCAGTGGGCGGAGGAAAACGGATACACCTTTAACCGGATCACCCCGGATGGAGAACCCGCCGACAACGAGGAGGAGCTGTCCCCGGCTGAGATCCAGGCGGCAGTGGAGGACTGGCGGGATCAGATCTTAGCCGCCATTTCCCAGCCGAACCAGCCGCACTACACTCCATGGCCGGAGGACAACGAGCGGCCCTATTACACCGATAAGCCGGATTGGGATGCCTTTGGCGCTATGCTGCTGGTGGCTGCCTGTCATACATACGAGGAACCGGTGCCTCTCACCGTGGAGAAGGACTGGGACTTCGGGGAGCATCCCCTGATTGCCCGCCTTGCATCGGACGAGGAGCGGGTGTGGTCCCTGCTTCGGGGCGCGACTTGGTGGCTTCCCCTCACCGACAGCTTTCTATTCCAAGGCCCTCTGCCCACCGATGATCAGACGATGATCGCCACCTTGGGCGGACTGCGGAAGGAGCTGGAAAAGCTGAACCAGCTGGCATGGCAGGCCGATGAGGACACCATCCTTGGCTGGGCAGACACGGAGGGATACCCGGTAGACGGAACCGTAGACTCAGATGGACAGTACAGCAAGGCAGACATCCCGGAACACACCCAGTATGACACCCAATCCCTGGCCAAGTTCGCCTTCTCCATGTTCTGGCGGGCCATGCGGTTTGCCGAGGAGCAGCAGGTGCCTATCCTGCTTGACTATTAAAGAGAATTCGTCAGGGGGTGGAGACCGTGGAACAAAAACGGCCGGCAGATATAATTCAGGAACTTCTGGACTACCTGTGGAACGGCTTGGGCCTGGAGGAAAAGGGCTGGAAGCGGCTGAAAAAAGGCGACTTCAAAAAGAAAATGAAAAACGGGCTGACCTATCAGATCTGGTTTGACCGGAGCCGCTACAACTACATAGACTACGAAATCGGCCATGGAAATGTGGAGGTGGGCTTCACCTGTATCATAAAGCAGGGAGATGACCGGCTCTACTCTTTCAAAATAGAACCGACAACAGGCGGTTCATTCTTTCGGATGCTGACAGAGGACCTGCGGCTGAACACCGAGCTGCTGGACACCTTTCTGCCCCTGATCAAAGCCCACTACCTTGACTTTATCGACCGCTTTGAGGCGGACCCAGCAGAGGCATTACATCCGGTCTGCGCCCCCTTTATCCAGCCGGAGGATTACAGCTGGTGCATTCATGTGGATGAGCAGATGGTGGAACGGTACGGAACATCGGAGCAGCTGTCTCTTATACACATCTGACGCTGCCGACGACTTAA
>OWJE01000359.1_pt1 | contig 20032 bp, 16 predicted proteins | sample 1732931 | NCBI WGS metagenome assembly OWJE01 (sample SAMN05065769, study PRJEB22554) | human gut metagenome | biome: ENVO:2100002; feature: ENVO:00000062; material: ENVO:00002003 | host: Homo sapiens | place: USA | reverse complement strand
ATCTACACCTATTAAGTCGTCGGCAGCGTCAGATGTGTATAAGAGACAGCTGTAAGGAAACGCTTGCAATCCCTTTGGAAACTTCATTGCACACATAATCATAATGGCTCGTTGCCCCGCGTATCACTGCCCCAAGGCAGATCACTGCATCATACTTTCCACTTGCCGCCATCTTCTCTGCGATCACCGGAATCTCAAACGCTCCCGGCACCCATGCCAGATCAATCTGCTCCTCCGGTACATCATGGCGCTTCAACCCGTCAAGTGCACCCCCGATCAGCCTTGACACGATAAATTCATTAAACCTCGCTGCCACAATCCCAATCTTAATGTCCTCTGCTCCTGTTAATTTTCCTTCTAAAACGTTCATTTTTTAATCTCCTTTTTATAACGTTGGTGTCAGGTTGACACCATAGATATTTAATATGTATCCTCTTATTCAAAACGAAGCATATGCCCCATCTTTTCCTGTTTTGTCCGCAGATAAAACAGATCATACGGTGTCGCCTTCATCTGGATCGGCACGCGCTCTTTGATTTCCATGCCATAATCTTTCAACTGGTAAACTTTATCCGGGTTATTGGTCAGAAGCCGCAGCGTTTTTACACCGAGATCTTTTAAAATCTGTGCTCCGATGTAATACTCCCGCTCATCCCCCGCAAAACCGAGCGCAAGGTTCGCCTCTAACGTATCCATTCCTTTCTCCTGCAATGTATAGGCACGCAGCTTATTTAAAAGTCCGATGCCTCTTCCCTCCTGCCGCATATAAAGCAGGATTCCGCGGCCTTCTTTTTCGATCTGTTCCATTGCCGCCGCAAGCTGTTCCCCACAGTCGCACCGAAGGGATCCGAATACATCTCCTGTCAGGCACTCGGAGTGTACACGGCACAGCACATCCTCTCCGTCTCCAATCTCACCTTTTACCAGCGCAACATGATGTTCCCCGTTTAAAATATTCTGATAGCCATACGCTTTAAATTCTCCATATTTTGTCGGGAGTTTTGCCACTGCTGCACGCTCCACAAGCCTGTCATATTTTTTGCGGTATTCAATGATGGCGGCAATCGTGATAAAACAGATATTCCATTCTTCTGCCAGTTCCATGAGTTCTGTTGTACGCATCATTGTTCCGTCCTCACGCATGATCTCACAGCATAAACCACACTCTTTTAATCCGGCAAGACGCATCAGGTCAACGGTTGCTTCTGTATGACCGTCGCGTTCTAACACCCCATTCTTTTTTGCAAGCAGAGGAAACATGTGTCCCGGTCTGCGAAAGTCTTCTGGTTTTGCATCCTCACTGATGCAATGCCTTGCTGTCATGCCGCGTTCCTCCGCCGAAATTCCGGTCGTTGTACCGGCATAATCGATCGATACGGTAAATGCAGTCTCATGGTTGTCCGTATTGTCAGTTACCATCTGCGGGAGTTTTAATTTTTCACAAATCTCCTTTGACATCGGCATGCAGATCAGTCCTTTTCCATGTGTTGCCATAAAATTCAGATTTTCTGTCGTTGCAAACTCTGCCGCGCAGATAAAATCCCCTTCATTTTCACGATCTTCATCATCTGTCACAAGAATGATCTTTCCTCTTTTCAATTCTTCCAATGCCTGTTCCACTGTATCAAATTTCTTCATTGTACTTCTTCCTTTCCGTGCCAAAAACTGCATTTTGTTTTCTTATCAGAATCCATTAGAAAATAAAAATTCCCTCGTGATCTTACTCTCCGTTGTTTTTTCTTTCTCCCAGTTCAAAAAATGTTCAATATACTTCCCGATACAGTCATTTTCCAGATTTACCGTATCTCCCGCCTTTTTGTATGCAAGAACTGTACACTGCGCCGTATGTGGGATGACAGACACCATAAAAGTGGTCTGTGTCGTTTTTGCAACGGTAAGGCTGATCCCATCCACCGCAACAGAACCCTTTTCAACAATGTAATGCATGATCTTCTCCGGTGCTTTGATGGAATAACAAACCGCGATCTCGTCTGATTTGACCTCACAGATCGTTCCGGTTCCGTCAATATGTCCTGTCACGATATGACCGCCAAATCTGCTGTTTGCCGCCATCGCACGTTCCAGGTTCACCGGACTTCCCGCCGCTGCTTCTCCAATCGATGACCTCCGCAGCGTTTCGTGCATTACATCGGCGGTAAAATAGTTTTTTCCAAAAGATGTCACTGTAAGACAGATTCCATTTACGGCAATACTGTCACCAATTTTGATATCCTCTAATACTTTTTCTGCCTCTATTTTCAATCTGGCAGAATTGCCTTTCCGGTCTGCTGTTATGATCCTTCCGACCTCTTCCACAATTCCTGTAAACAAGTTTTCTCACCTCCCTGCTTTTTACGGTATGTTCAAAACTTATGTATCTGTTTCCCTCTCATTTATTTTTCAGCTCCCCGGCGATCAGAATGTCCTCCCCCACCTGCTGTACCCTCTGACTGACCAGGCAATACGCGTCATCGGGATAATCCACGCCTATTCCTGCAACCGGACTTTTGGCATCTGCTCCGCCAAACAGTTTCGGTGCCACATACGCATACACCTCATTGACGATCCCGGCTTCTAACGCCGACCAGTTCAGCATGGCACCGCCCTCAAGCAATACGCTCTCGATCCCGTCTGCTCCGAGCTGCCGCATCAGTTCTTTTAAATCCACTTTTCCATCCGCATGTTCTGTCACTATGATCCGGCATCCATATTTCTGATATTCCCTGATCTTCGCCTCATCCTGACAGCAGGTTGCAATGATGGTATTCTGCTCCTCTGCAGTCTGCACGATCCGGCTCTTAAGCGGTATCCGCAATGTCGTATCACAGACGATCCTGACCGGGTCTTTTGTCTGCGGCAGACGGCAGTTTAACATTGGATCATCCGCGATTACCGTGCCTGCTCCAACCATGATTCCGGTCATTTCATGCCGCATGCGGTGTACCTGTTCTCTTGCCGCCTCTCCGGTGATCCATTGCGATTTTCCAGATGCCGACGCGATTTTTCCATCCAGTGTCATCGCATATTTCATCCGCACATAGGGCAGTTTTGTCTGGATATAATGAAAAAATACCCGATTTTGGTACTCACATTCCTCCTGTAAAACTCCTTCCGTCACCAGGATGCCCTGCTCCCTTAACTGCCGGATCCCGGCTCCCGCCACAAGCGGATTGATGTCTTCCGCCCCAACAAACACATGGCTGATCCCGGCTTCTATGACCGCCTGTGTACACGGAGGCGTTTTCCCGTAATGGCAGCATGGTTCTAATGTCACATAAAGATCTGCTCCTGCCGGATCCTCTCCCCTGCTCCTGCAATCCGCCAGCGCTTCCCGCTCTGCGTGAAGTCCGCCAAATTTTTTATGATAGCCTTCCCCGATGATTCTGTCCTCTTTTACAAGAACCGCACCGACCACCGGATTTGTCTTTGTCCATCCTCTGCCAAGCTCTGCAAGTTCCATTGCCCGGCGCATATATCTTTCCTGCTGCATGAATACCTTCCCTTTCCTGCAAGATAAAATCTGCAATCTCTGTTGCTTCATGACGATAGAATACACGCTCCGGGAATATTCTATTGCCATAAAAAGAAGCTCTGAACACGATCGTTCAGAGCTTCTTAAAACCGGATTTTAGGGATTTCTAAAATGACATATTTTAAAAACCGGGATACCATGCGAAACTTTTTTCCGTTTCTGATATCCGGCAGGATATCTAATTTTTGCAGCAATAAAATACGCGCTCCGCGAACATTCTATTGTCACAAATAAAAAGACTCTGAAATAAAACTATTTCAGAGCCATGTATGCATTATCTTACCAACCGTTTAAAACGATCCTTTAAATCCTGCTTATCCATATCTTCTTTCATCCAGACTATACTGTCGGCTTCGGAATTACACCGAATCATGCCTTACGGCTCGTGGACTATACCACCGGTAGGGAATCACACCCTGCCCTGAAGATCATATTCTATTTTTATGTGTCTGAGTATAACACGCTTTCTTAAAATGTCAATACTGTTTTTCAGACCAAATTTTACTGCAGCATATAAATAAGTCCAAAACAGCCGGCTCCACAGTTACTTGTAATCGCTGCTGATGCCTCCTGCATGTAGATCTGATCAAATTTTTTATACTTTTGCACTTCCTCTAAAATCATATCTTTCGTCTCTTTCGAACAACCCGCAGATGTTATAAATAAGACTTTCTGATCAATCGGCGACCATCGCGCCATCTGCGCATGTATATATTTTTTATAAACATCCTGTGTATTTCCAAAAAAGATCGCTGCCGGTACAATTTTCTTTTTGTGCAATGCCAGAACCGGATGACACTGCAGCATCTCTGTCATTTTCCATACCTGCTTATTTAAAAGTCCACTGCGGTAAAGTTGTTTCGAACTGTCTAAAATAAAGCTTGTCTGTATTTTAGGCTGTATTGCTTCCAGACTCTGTAATACTTCATCCAGATCTTTATTTTTCAGCACCATATTCGCCGCATGCATAACCATCAGGCCTGTACCACTCGACAAATGACCGGAATCAAACACCTGCACATGGGAAAATCCGGCTGCCGCCTGGCTTGCATTCTCAAATCCCTTTCCGGATCCTGATGCAATACTGATATGCAGTACCTGTTCCGCCTCCTCAAGCAGATTTCCAAAAAATGTCTCATATTCCCCGACTGTCGGTGCTTCCGACTTGGCATACTGATCTTTTTCAATATAAGACAGCAGACTGTCTGAATGGATTTCCACCATATCCTCGTAATGCCCGTATTCCGTATTTACAAAATAATGCATGACCGGTATTCCAAGCTGCCGGATCACATCATTCGGCAGATCCACAACATTGTCCGTGCTGACGATCAGCCTTTGCTTTTTCTTCTGCCCTAAGATACGGAATCCGTCCATCTCACTGATTTCATCCGGATCGATCATATATTCAATGCGCTCTTTCGGCAGATAACGGAGCAGCATTGCCTCAAAAAGGATTCCGTTGATCGGTTTTGCAAGATAGTCGGAAAATCCCATTTTACGATACTTTTCTTCCGCACCTGACATTGCATTTGCCGTCAATGCAATAATCGGTGTTTTACGGCAGAATCCACCTTGCTGGTTACGCACCAGATCCATGGTTTTTTCACCATCCATCTCCGGCATCATGTGATCCATAAAAATCACATCGTAATTATTTTTTGCCGTCAGCTTCAGACATTCCATTCCACTATGCGCCAATGCAAGCTGGACTTTGGTTTCCCGAAGCAGTTTTTTAGCGACAAGCAGGTTCATATCATTGTCATCCACAACAAGAACTTTTGCTTCCGGTGCTTCAAAACTTTTTTTATATGAAGACCTCTGATGTCTTGAGGAACTGTTGTAATTGAGATTTCCAAGCGGCGTGGCATTTACAATTTTCTGTGGAATCGTAATCGTAAATGTAGAACCTTTCTGATAAATACTGTCAACCGTGATCTGACCACCCATCAGATTTACAAGCTGGCTGCAGATAGAAAGTCCAAGGCCTGTTCCCTCGATTCCTTTTGTGCTGCCTTCATTGACCCGTTTAAAACTGTCAAACAGGTATTTCATATCATCCTGACGGATTCCCATACCGGTATCGATCACAGCCATTTTTAAAAGGATTTCGTCCGCTCCCGTCTGCTCACTCTCCACAAACAGCGTGACGGATCCCTTTTGCGTATACTTGATCGCATTACTTAAAATATTGGTTAAAACCTGTTTGATCCTCATCTCGTCGCCATAAAGCATGGATGGCAGTTTTTCAGATACATTGACACAAAATTCCAGATTTTTCTCATGTGCACGGATCCAGGTCGTGTTTACAATTTCACTGAATAATTCTCCTGTCTCATAACGCGCCGGAACAACTTCCATTTTTCCCGCCTCAATTTTGGACAGGTCTAAAATATCATTGATCAGGGACAAAAGCATCTTACTTGCACTCTGGATATTATTGGCATTCTCAATAATATCGTCTGACAGATTCTCCTCCCGAAGTGTCATTTCATTTAATCCTATGATCGTATTGATCGGCGTACGGATTTCATGGCTCATATTTGCAAGGAAACGGCTCTGTGTATTCATTGCGGCAACTAACTCCGCCTGCTGCTTTTCATTTTCTTTTCTCTGATATTCAGAGAGTGTGATCTGGATAAACATAAACGCACAGGTCATAAAGATGGTTATGACCGCACTCACGATAATATCCACATAAACTACAGATTCCGATTCCATATAAGTGATCCGTTCCGGATGAACATATGCAGTGTAAAAACAATACGCATCCGCAATGATCGTTATAACAGTTCCCGCGACAAGACTTTTCCCCCGCAGCAGGAAAAAAAGCGAGATGAAACCAAGAACAAACCAAAGCGGCATACCGCTTTTTAAGCCTCCGGAGCGCAGAAACGTAACTGGAAGAAAAATTCCATTCAACCCTGACATCAGAATGAAAGAACAGAGATCATATTGCTGGAATTTATTTCCTGCCCAGAAAAGCATGCCCATAAAAAGCGCCCCGGCAAATAATGCTGCGACATTTTTTATCTCCATTCCCTCGGCAAGCGTATAAACTCCCCCCACTGCCATCGCGATCGTTCCAAGCAGCGACATAAAGCGGAATAACTGTGCATGAATTGAAACATCTTTCCGGATCAGTACCTGGATAATTCTGTCACTCAGCTTACTCATTGTCCGCACCTCCCCATTTTTTTAATGTTTCCGCAGCACTGATAAAATCAAACAGTTCAATCTGGGCTTCCATATCAGCGATCAACTGTGCATCCGAATCCGCCATCGAACTGCCCGTCTCATTTTTTATCATCTCTAACAGCTTCATTGCCTCTGCCTGGTCAAAATTGTCGATTGCTGCCGATAGTTTCTGCACTGGATTTTTTTCTTCCCCCACCGTCACATACTTAGACAGCCCATCAAGGATCGAACAATAGTCTGCGATCAGCTCCGTATGGTTTTGTATGATATAATTTTCATCCCCATGCTCACATGCCTCCTGCATCCTCTTTGCCCTTTTTGAAAGCTCTTTTGCACCGATCGTAAGACTTTGTCCTTTCAGGGAATGTACATTGATCTTATAATTTTCCCAGTCTTTTTTATCATACAGCTCCTGTAATGTCTGGATCTGACTTCTTCCCTGTTCATAAAAACACTGCACGATCTCCATATAATCCGCTTCATTATTGTCAAAGTAGGAAAGCCCAAGCCGGCGGTCAATTCCTGCAGCCTCAAATTCTTTCCTTCCTTCTTTGAATTGTCCGGATAATCCACTGTTTTCTTCTGTCTTGCAGGTAACCTGTTCCTCTCCCGTATCTTTTTCAATAAACATGCTTAAATATTTGCGAAGGACACGTTCCATCGCAGATTTTTCAATCGGTTTCGCAACAAAATCATCGAATCCTTCCCTGATCAGCATCTCTCTGGCTCCGCCTATGGCGTTGGCTGTCAGTGCAATGATCGGTATTTTCCGTTCACGGAACCGCGGTAATTCATGAATCCTGTGCATACATTCCACGCCATCCATTTCCGGCATCATATGATCCATAAACACGAGATCATAGCTTCTGTCACTGATTTTATCAATTGCCTCACTACCGCTCAATGCCGTATCGATCGTGATGCCATAATGGCTTAACAGACTTGAAACAACTTTTAAATTCATGGCACTGTCATCCACTGCAAGAATTTTGGCTCCTTTTACACGGAATCTGTCATGATGCCACCGTTCGTCGTATGCGTCCTGCTGAAGTTTTTCTCCATTCAAAATGGTTGCAACCGAGAATACATGCATCGGGCGATAGATAAGCAGAACTTCCGGTCCGATTTTTTGCAGATCACAATCCCTGTTTGCCATGACAACAACTTTCATTTTTGCAGTCAGGCTGTCAAAATAACTTTGATCTATAAAATATTCGACATCCGCAACAAACAAAAACTGATAATTTTCATGATCGATGCGGTTTTTTAGTTCATGCATGGTCGAACAGCGCACGGCATCTACATGAAGCTGATCGACCATCCTCTGTATACATTCAAGATATCCGTCACGAAGCTGTCCGAAACGGTATCTTTCGAGATCCATATAAAAAATGATCTTTTTATCTCCGGCATCACGCACGGATACAAGCGGCATATCCGTCAGTACTCTCTGTGGAATGATAATAGAAACCGTCGTCCCTGCATCAGGAACACTCTCAATATGCATATGTCCATTCATTTTTGCAATCATTTTACGTGAGATTGCAAGACCTAAGCCAATGCCCCCCGCACGCCGGTCACGGGTCGTATCTACCTGATTGTATGTGTTTTCCAGTGCATCTATATTTTTTTCGCTCATCCCGATTCCGGTATCTTTCACCTTTACCATAAGATTGATGCCGTATGATTCCTTGCGGGCGCCGACAAACAAAATGACACCACCGGCATCTGTAAATTTGATCGCATTGTTGATGAGATTTAAAATAATGCGATATATTTTCTGACTGTCTCCAAGCAGGTTATTCGGAATATCCGCCTCACAATCCACAATGATCTCAAGATTCTTTTCTTTATTCCACACATGTGCCATGTTAACCACATCATTGATCACAGACGTAATGTTATATGGTTCTTCCACCAGCTCCATCGTGTCATTTTCAAGTTCTGAAAAATCCAGGATATCTGATACCAAAGACATCAGATTCCTGCCCGCAACTGTAATATCATACAGCTGTTCCTTTGTCGTATCATCCACTTTCGCATCCAGTAATTCTGATCCGATTCCGATGATAGAATTTAACGGTGTACGGATCTCATGCGAAATATTTGCCATAAAATCATCTTTTGCCTGTTTGGCATCCTCGAGTTCACGCATTGTCTCATTGAATTCCATATCATGCTGTATACGGTTTTTTAACTGTTTATTTTCCATGATCTCGAGAATAATGATCGCAAAAAACTGCATAAAAAATTCCATTTCCCGTATCGGATTATCATAACTTACTTTATCTAACAGGAATGTATCAAGACAAAACAAAAGAATCGTTGCCGCCAGCGAAACGTAATTGATCTCAATCAGATCAAAAAGAGACAACATCACAACACTTGCTGCTACTGTTGCCATGGTAAGAGACGAACCGTCCGTGAATACCGTATATAAAATAATATTCATCCATATCATAACAGAACAAAATAACTTCGCCAGTCTGCTGTACCGTCCTGTCAGCATCCGAAGTCCGATACTCGCCAAAAGCCCACAAATTATCACCGCAGCTACCCAGCTTGGCCATTTTAAATAAACTGCTGCCACTACCATATAAACAGTATATATGAAATAAAGCACATACGGGATCACTCCCGCCCTGTCCTTTTTTATTTCTCTTATCATAACGTCCTCTCTCATTCACTTATATCTGTAATTTCCCGCTGCAATTCCAGAAATATCTCTGTAAGGTTCGGATCAAACTGAGAGCCGCTATTTTCCTTTATAATTTCAAACACCTTAGATGCGGGACGGATTGCTTTCTTATAACACCGGTCCTGATATAATGCATCAAAAACATCAGCAAGTGCCATGATCCTTGCACATAACGGAATCTCCTCCCCGGATAATCCATCCGGATAGCCCGTACCGTCCCATCTTTCATGATGATATCGTGCTATTTTTCTGGCAATATCCACATATTCCTCATGTTCCACATTTCCGATGATCCGGTCAATGATCTCACACCCGGCTACCGTATGCTGTTTCATGACTTCAAACTCTTCGTCCGTCAGCCGTCCCGGTTTTAAAAGAATCGCATCTGGTGTTTTTATTTTTCCAATATCGTGAAGTACCGATGCCTTTACTGTATTGAGCTCATAATTATGATCAAGGATATCCGGATACATCCCCTTTTCCCTCAACGCTTTTGTCAGTATCTGTACATAATTCTGGGTATTTTTTACATGAAGTCCCGTACTGCCATCACGGCTCTCGATCAGGTTGGCGATACCGGTAATCACTTCATCCTGCATACGCGTCATTTCCGCAACCTGCGAGGCGACCATCTCTTCTAAATGATTCTGGTACTGTCTGTTCTCTAAAATTCGTTTCACACGGCTGACTAATACCTGGGAAACAAACGGCTTCCCGACAAAATCCATAGCCCCTGCCTCAAAACATTTTGTTTCTGTTTCAGCATCATTATCACCGGTCAGAAACACAACCGGTATCATAGATCCATTTTCAAGTTCCCGAATCTTTTTCAGTGTTTCAAATCCGTTCATTTCCGGCATATTTACATCCAAAAGGATCAGATCCGGTGTCACTTTTGAAAGAAGTGACAATGCCATTTTCCCAGATGTAGTCGCAGCAATACGAAATTCTTCCCCCAGAATCGTCTGTGCTCTTTTGAGATTGCCCGGATCATCATCTACCAGCAGGATCAGTTCTTTGTTACTTGTCTGCATACGTTTCTCCTTTGTAAAAATCTGAATTGCCCGACTCCTTTACACGTAGGAATGATCTACTTTGATAACCACGTAATAATTATTTCCAAGACGTTCCCTTACCTGTGATGTAATACGTGCTGCCAGCTCATCATCCTGTATCTGAAACTTATACGGTATCAGGACATCAAATATAATATTCGTATGTGTCGGTCCCGTTACAACGCGGAAATCATGCATATTGATCCGCTCATCAATTCCCTTGATAATAGATATTACCGCCGCTTTCATCTCGCTGACATGTTCATCCGATGTCACGATCGGATCCATATGTATCGTCGCATCACAGCCTAACTTTTCTTTTAATTCATTTTCAACATTATCAATAATATCATGGATCTCTAAGATATTGCCCTCCGCAGGTACTTCCGCATGCAGTGATACCATCTGTCTTCCCGGGCCATAATCGTGTACGATCAGGTCATGGATTCCACAGATCTCCTCATGTGCCATTACGATCTGATCAATCTTCTGCACAAATTCCTCCTCCGGCGGCTGCCCTAAAAGCGGATTTAAGGTATCTTTCGCAGCTCCGATGCCCGCAAACATGATAAATACACCAACTAATGCACCACAATAGCCATCCACATAGATTCCGGTAAAATGTCCAATCAAAGCTGCCACAAGTACCACTGCTGTTGCGCAGGTATCGCTCAGACTGTCGGTTGCCGTTGCCTTCATGGCAGCAGAATCAATTTTTTTTGCAACCCCACTGTTATAAAGATACATATACAGTTTTACAAGAATCGAAATAATGAGGATCACAACCACCATTACGGAAAACTCTGTTTCTTCCGGATGAATGATCTTTATAATAGAATCCCTGATCAGTTCATACGCCATCAGAAGGATTGCTGCCGCAACGATCAGTCCCGATACATATTCGATCCGCCCGTGGCCAAACGGATGCTCCGAGTCCGGTTTTGCTCCTGCCAGCTTAAATCCGATCAGCGTAACAGCGGAAGATCCTGCATCTGACAGGTTGTTGAATGCATCCGCAGTCACAGCGATCGAATGGCTGATCGTTCCTGCAAAAAATTTGCCACAGAAAAGCAGAATATTTAAAAAGATTCCGACCATACCGCAGAGAATACCATACTCCTGTCTGATCTTTCCTTTATCCTCTTTTTCTTTAATAAAAAACTTTGAAAGAAATGTTATCATGTCTGATCCCCCTGTGTCCGATCTCATACAATGCCTGTTTCCAAACACTTCCATTTAAAATCTATGCATTTTTGATTGCTATCTGATTTTTCCGATGTCCTGCAGCGGCCAGTAAATGACCTCTCCTTTACCGAGGATTTTATCGATACTTACATATTTGTTATCCCAGTAACGCGCGTCCCAGGAGTCATTCCGGTTATCCCCTAATACCAGATAACAGTCATCCGGTACTTCAAATAAATATGGTCCTGTTGCCACCGTCCATTCTTCCTTCAAATAATCTTCCTCCAGCGGCGTTTCACTTCCATCAATATAAATCTTTCCATCGTCAATGCGGACTTCCTCCCCCGGCAGTCCGATCACTCTTTTTACATAAAGTTCTTCCTCATCATCCGGATAATGGAAAATCACAACATCCCCGCGCTCCGGTGTATCCTTTAAAAATGCGAGACGATTTCCGATCAGGCGGTCCCCCGGCATGATCGTATTTTCCATGGAGCCTGTCGGCACATCTGCGTTGATGATCAGATAATTCTTGATCAGAAATGCTGCCCCGATCGCCAGGGCAAATGTAAGTACCCAGCTTAAAATCTCGCGGACCGCACTGGTGCTTTTCTGCGTTTCTTCTTTTTTATTTTCATCTATATCCATCCCGATATCCTGTCTTTTCGCTTCCATCTGTGTCCTCACTTTATGCCATAATGATTTCTTTTATGTTAAAAGATTATAATGTATTAAATGTAATTTTAGCACACTTGCCACAAAATAAAAAGTGCCACACCATACGATGTGACACTTTTTTGCCTGTTTTTGTCTATGATTTATTTTTAAGGCTATTACCTGTTTTTCAGGCGATACGCTTTCTTTAGTCTGCGAATAATGCTGTGGAGTAATAACGGTCACCACTGTCCGGAAGAAGGGCAACGATTGTTTTTCCTTTGTTTTCCGGGCGTTTTGCAAGCTCGATTGCAGCATATAAAGCTGCACCGGAGGAAATTCCGACTAATACACCCTCTGCTTTTGCAAGCTCTTTTCCGGTTGTAAATGCATCCTCGTTTGCTACCGGAAATACCTCATCATAAATCCTGGTATCTAATACCTCCGGAACAAATCCTGCACCGATTCCCTGGATCTTGTGAGGACCTGCTGTTCCTTTGGAAAGAACAGGAGAAGTCTCCGGCTCAACTGCAACAACTTTTACATCTTTGTTCTGTGATTTTAAGTACTGTCCGACACCGGTAACTGTTCCGCCGGTACCAACACCTGCAACAAAGATATCTACCTTACCGTCTGTATCTGCCCAGATCTCCGGTCCTGTTGTCTCGAAATGGGCCTGTACGTTTGCCGGGTTGGTAAACTGGGATGGGATAAAGCTTCCCGGGATTTCTTTTGCAAGCTCTTCTGCTTTTGCGATCGCACCTTTCATTCCCTTTGCACCCTCTGTTAAAACGATCTCTGCACCGTATGCTTTTAAGATGTTACGACGCTCAACACTCATGGTCTCCGGCATTGTTAAGATGATACGGTATCCTTTTGCTGCTGCGATAGAAGCAAGACCGATACCTGTGTTTCCGGAAGTCGGCTCAATGATCACGGAACCTTCCTTTAAAAGACCTTTCTCCTCTGCATCTTTTACCATGTAATATGCAGCACGGTCTTTTACACTTCCTGATGTGTTAAAATACTCAAGTTTTATAAGAACTTTTGCCTCAAGTCCTTTGCTTTTCTCTAATTTTGTTACCTCTAATAAAGGTGTGTTTCCAATCAAATCTGTTGCACTCTGATAAACTTTTGCCATGATATTCCTCTCCTATTCTGAAATTTTTCATTTCTGAAGTCTGCAATGCTTTTTGCAGACTTCAAAGTAAAAATAAGGAACTTATTTCTACTTTACTGCCTTAAATGCTTCATCAAGATCCTCAATGATGTCCCTGATATTCTCTGTTCCGATGGAAAGACGGATCGTGTTCGGGTAGATTCCCTGCTCTGCCAGCTCTGCCTCATTTAACTGTGCATGTGTGGTAGAAGCCGGATGAATGACAAGTGATTTCACATCTGCCACGTTTGCAAGTAAGGAAAAGATCTCAAGATTATCAATAAAATCTTTTGCCTTCTGCTCATCCCCTTTGATCTCAAAGGTAAAGATTGAACCGCCGCCGTTCGGGAAGTATTTTTTGTATAATTCCTGCTGTTCTTTATCCTCTGTAACGGATGGGTGATGTACTTTTTCCACCTGTGGATGATTGTTTAAATACTCTACAACCTTTAATGCATTTTCCACATGACGTTCTACACGCAGGGACAATGTTTCAAGTCCCTGTAAAAACATAAATGCGTGGAACGGTGAAATCGTTGCTCCGGTGTCACGGAGTAAGATTGCACGGATTCTTGTGACAAATGCTGCAGGGCCTGCTGCCTGTGAAAAACTGATTCCGTGATAGCTCGGGTTCGGTTCCGTGATGGCAGGGAACTTACCGGATGCCTCCCAGTCAAATTTTCCACTGTCGACGATGACACCGCCGATTGCGGTTCCATGTCCGCCAATGAATTTTGTTGCAGAATGAACAACAATGTCTGCGCCGTATTCGATCGGCCTGAGCAGATACGGGGTTGCAAATGTATTGTCCACAACAAGTGGAATTTTATGCGCATGGGCGATCTTTGCGATTGCCTCAATGTCGCTGACATCTGAGTTTGGATTTCCAAATGTCTCTATGTAAAGAGCCTTGGTGTTGTCCTGGATCGCTTTTTCAAAATTTGAAACATCCAGCGGATCAACAAAAGTTGTTGTGATTCCATAGTCCGGAAGTGTATGCTCTAACAGGTTATAGGAACCACCATAAATATTATTTGCTGCAACGATATGATCGCCTGCATGTGCAAGGTTTTCGATCGTGTATGTGATCGCCGCTGCACCGGATGCAACTGCGAGTGCGGCAGCACCGCCCTCTAATGCTGCAATTCTTTTTTCAAATACATCCTCGGTCGGATTGGTAAGTCTTCCGTAGATGTTGCCCGCATCTTTCAGGCCAAAACGGTCTGCTGCGTGCTGGCTGTTATGGAATACATAGGAAGAGGTTGCGTAGATCGGCACTGCTCTCGCATCTGTAACCGGATCTGCCTCCTCCTGTCCTACATGTAACTGCAATGTTTCAAAACCCAGATTTCTTTCGCTCAAATGTTTCTTTCCCATAGATCACTTCTCCTTCATTTGATATTTTTCTAGTATTCTTCTTCCTCTTCTTTTTCGCTGATATCATTTACCGGACGCTCTAGTCCTTCGATTTTGATACCGTTTTTCTCTGCATAATCCCAGAGTGCTGCATGGATTGCTTCCTCTGCTAACAGGGAACAGTGTACTTTTACCGGTGGAAGTCCGTCTAATGCTTCCATAACGGCTTTATTGGTAACTTCAAGTGCTTCCTGGATCGTTTTTCCTTTTACAAGTTCGGTTGCCATACTGCTGGTTGCAACGGCTGCACCGCATCCAAATGTCTTGAATTTTGCTTCCTGAATGATACCGTTATCGTCAATATCAAGATACATTCGCATGATATCGCCGCATTTTGCATTACCAACGGTACCTACACCGCTTGGATTTTCCATCTCTCCAACGTTTCTCGGATGATTAAAATGATCCATTACTTTCTCACTGTACATATCTGATTTCTCCTTTTTATCTCTTTACGCTCAATTTCAATCCTGATTACTGGTTCTGTTTTTTTACAAAATCCTCATATAATGGGGACATACCACGCAGACGCTCGATAATCTTCTTTAACTCGTCTACGGTATAGTCGATCTCTTCCATCGTGTTCTTCTCGGATAAAGTCAGACGCAGGGAACCGTGTGCGATCTCATGCGGCAGACCGATTGCAAGAAGTACATGGGACGGGTCTAAGGAACCTGAAGTACATGCAGATCCACTGGAACCGCAGATACCTGCCTGATCTAAGAGAATCAGCATGGACTCTCCCTCGATAAAACGGAAACAGAAGTTTGCATTGTTCGGCAGACGGTCTGTGCGGTGTCCGTTTAATCTGGTATAAGGGATCTCTTTTAATACACGCTCGATCAGATGATCTCTGAGTGCGATCTCTTTTGCACTGCGCTCTTCCATATTCTCTTTTGCAAGTTTTGCAGCTGTACCGATTCCGACGATACCCGGAACATTGTGTGTACCTGCACGGCGTTTTCTCTCCTGTGCACCGCCGTGGATGAAGGAACGGATTTTAACGCCTTTGCGGATATACATCACACCAATACCCTTTGGTCCGTTGATCTTGTGGCCGCTTGCACTTAACATGTCGATGTTCATCTCTTCCACGTCGATCGGGATATGTCCAAATGCCTGTACCGCATCTGTGTGGAATAATACGCCATGGTCATGTGCGATCTTACCGATCTCTTTGATCGGCTGGATTGTTCCGATCTCATTGTTTGCTGACATAATGGAAATTAAGATCGTATCCGGGCGGATCGCTTTCTCTAATTCCTCAAGGCTGATCTTTCCATCCTCATCAACATCCAGATAAGTTACCTCATAACCTTTCTGCTCTAAATATGCACAGGTGTGAAGAATTGCATGATGTTCGATCCTGCTTGTGATGATATGTTTTCCTTTGGACTCATATGCCTCTGCGGTTGCCTTTAATGCCCAGTTGTCTGACTCGCTGCCGCCGCCGGTAAAATAGATATCCTCGGTTCTTGCATTGATGAGTGCTGCGACATTTGCCCTTGCCTCATCGACAGCCTTTTTGCTCTCCCCTGCGAAAGAATAGATTGCAGAAGGGTTGCCGTAGTGTTCTGTAAAATATGGAAGCATTGCATCTAATACTTCCGGATATACCTGTGTGGTTGCTGCATTATCTAAATAAATTAATTTTGCCATGATATCGTTCCTTTCTTTATCCTTATCTTATCCATTTTATATGCTGCTCATACTAGCGGAAAGTCCGTATATTCTGTGTGTATCCATCACCATTCTGTTTCATTTCCTAGTTTGTTGATATGATATAAGTATTATACATCATCAATTCCTATTGTCAAGATAGGAATTGCATTTTTTTGTGCAAAAACAAGAACAATCCGTTTCCCTTTAAATCAAGTGACAACCCTCCTATATAATGCTATAATAAATCGTCAAACGCAACAAATATCTTAATATTCTGACAGATGATATTTTGCAGTAAATGTTTTACAAATAGAATTTAATGATGCCTCAAAATCGGGGGCAGGAATGGAGACTATTATGAACCAGTTATTTTCACCGGAACTGATTCCGGATTATATGCACGCACACCCGGAGTACGGGGTAAAACGTATTTTGACCTACACAGTCTATCGCTTTTTATCCTTTGCAGGAAAAGAGGATGATACACTTGCCGCTTATATAAAAGAAACGTTATTTCCAATGGAAGATGCGCTCGACTTTTCCCTGATCGACGATTATCTGGCTCTGGATCCTTATTTTTGTCCGGTACCGGAGGAGGGCAGTTTTGATGCCTTTTTCTTATATACCGCAATCAGCATCTTAGAGAATGCTTTTGACGAATTTGCATTAGGTGATGAGCTTGCCATCATTGATGACCTGATTCTGACAAAATATCCGGTACTTGGCTCTGTTGCTTTAGACGATGCTGATATCCGTCTGGATGCGCTGATCGGCAGCGGTGCGGAGTTTTATGCCGTTTTATATCTGGCTCTGACGAGATATCCGTCCGCGCTCGGTTCACTGCTTCCGCAGTTTGGCAGTGCTTACCATGACAGTTACCAGTTCACCGGCGACGACACAGCACTTTACGATTTCATGGATGAATATTTTGAGACGAAAAACTGTATGCTGCAGCCATTTTTCGTGGAACTTTCCAACACGCTTGTTGACGCAACACTTGGTTATTACAAGACTGACCTTGAAACATTGCTCGCAGCCGAAGTTCCGGGACTTTTAAGTGGAACGGCTTCCCGTTTTGCCGTGCAGAAACGTTTCGGTGCGCTCGGACTCACCAGACTGCCGGACCACGATACCTGTCTGGCACTGTTATCCGAATCCTTCCGCTATGCAGCACTTTATGAGCTGCGCAGCAACCTCTTTGACTATCACCTTGAGGAAGACCGTCTTGTTACCGCGGACAACTGGAAAGATACCATCCGTTTTCACTTCGTGCAGTATCAGCATATTTATGAGCAGGCACTCGACGGATTTTATGCGGCTGTGCTTTCCAGAAAGCTGCTGCGCGCAGAGTTTTCGGAGGAATTAAAAAAACTGGGGTTCTAGTCCCCCAGTTTTTTATACCAGAATACATATTCTGATTTATTCTTTTTCTTCCTCTTCCGGTTCCCGCAGGTCGCGTATCCTCACCTGCTCGATCCGTTTGCCGGACATCTCTGTCACTTCTATCTCAAGTTTAAATTCCTCATCCGTATGAAAATCTCCGGCTTTCGGTATACATTCAAACAATTCCATCACCCAGCCGCTGACGGTCTGCACATCAAATTCTGCCTCGCGGTCTAAACATTCAAACAGTTTTTCCACTTTTGTTTTTCCGGCAACCAGATATTCATTGTCGCTGATGCGCTCAATTTCTGTCTCGACCTTATCGTGCTCATCCCAGATCTCACCGACAAGTTCCTCTAAAATATCTTCAAGCGTAATGATTCCAGCCGTTCCGCCGTATTCATCCATCGCAACCGCAATGTGCAGTTTCTTCTGCTGAAGTTCCCGCAAAAGATCATCGATCTTTTTATTTTTCGGTGTAAAAATAACCGATCGCACTGAGTCACGGATCGTCACATCCGAACGGTAAATAAAGTTGTAAAAATCTTTCTGATATAAAATACCAATGATCTGGTCAATATTTTCCTCATAGACCGGAAGTCTCGAATATCCGGTGTCCGCAAATATTTTGGCAATCTCATCTTTTGGCATATCCACCGGGATACCGACAATATCAATTCGCGGTGTGTAAATATCCACTGCCTCCAACTCATCAAACTCGATCGCGCTGCGGATCAGTACACGCTCATCTTCTCCTATACCGCCGCCTGCCTGTGCCTCATCCACAATGGTGAGCAGTTCTTCTTCTGTGATTCCCGGCTCCTCTTCTGACTTAAAGATGTGTGACAGCAGTTTTTTCCACTGTGCAAACACAAAATTAACCGGTGTCAGGATTTTTACCAGAACAGCAATGATCGGTGCGGAAAACAGTGCAAATTTATCCGGTGATTCTTTTGCAATGCTTTTTGGTGAAATCTCACCAAAGATCAAAACCAGAACTGTCGTAACGATCGTTGAAACACTGGCCCCCTTCGCATCCCCAAGCATTTTTACAAACAGGATCGTTGCTAAGGAGGAAGATAAAATATTTACAATATTGTTTCCGATCAGGATCGTTGACAACAGGTTGTCGTACTTTTCTTCCAGTTCAAGCACCAGCGCCGCCCGTTTATTTCCCTTGTCTGCCATATTTTTCATGCGGATCCGGTTCAGCGACAAAAATGCGGTCTCCGTCGCCGAAAAATATGCTGACATGATCAGGCATATCGCAATAATGATAAAAAACAATGAGTCACTTCCCATAAAAAAATAATTCCTCTCTTTCCACGCAAAAAAGCATAGCTGCACCTGTTTGTCTCTCCAAACGGCAGTTATGCTTTCTCATATTTCAATATTGATCTTTTCATTTTGTTATTCTGATTCGGGTAAGGATCCGCGTCCCCGTCCGCACTGTCTAACATAGTACTCTCCATTTCTGCATGTGAACAATATTACCTTTCACATGATTTTCATATAAATTGTGCTATGGATGTATTATATCAAAACGCATTCTGCATAGCAAGGAATTTTTATCCATTTTCCGGTTCTGTACCCGCTAAAATACAAATAAAATTTGCTGTTGTCTTTGAATTATGATATACTGTTATAAATATATTTTAGGCGGGGCACATTTTCCCTGATGGGATTTCGTTTCCTGTCAGGTGATCACCATATAGACAGAAAAGAGGTATTTTTATGCAGGTAAACGAATCATCTGAGAACTATTTAGAGACCATCCTGGTACTGAGCAAACGTAACCCGGTCGTACGCTCCGTTGATATCGCCGAAGAGCTTGGTTTCAAAAAATCAAGTGTCAGCGTTGCAATGAAAAATTTACGCGAAAAAAATAATATTACCGTTACGAAAGAGGGATATATTTATCTGACCGATTCCGGCCGTGAAATTGCAGAAATGATCTATGAGCGTCACGAACTTTTAACAGACTGGCTGACACGCCTCGGTGTCGACCCGAAAATTGCAGCAGAAGATGCATGCCGTATGGAGCCTGTCTCTTATACACATCTCCGAGCCCACGAGACACTCGCTAATCT
>OWJE01000344.1_pt1 | contig 20823 bp, 20 predicted proteins | sample 1732931 | NCBI WGS metagenome assembly OWJE01 (sample SAMN05065769, study PRJEB22554) | human gut metagenome | biome: ENVO:2100002; feature: ENVO:00000062; material: ENVO:00002003 | host: Homo sapiens | place: USA | reverse complement strand
ACCTATTAAGTCGTCGGCAGCGTCAGATGTGTATAAGAGACAGCCCCCTAAAGGGGGGCATCCTTCCTGCGAACAAGTGGATGGCAAAGCCCCCCTTTAGGGGGGGATGGGGGGTCTCTTAGGGGCTGTTGTGAGGTCTTCTTAGTGGGCCTTTTATTGAATATTGGCCGTTGTGATTTTGATATTGGCAGATTTTTGCTAAATTTGCATCCGATAAAGAGTTCCGGAAAGGGAGAGCGTGTGCGCTATTCCCCGACAACTCTTTCCGAAATGGAATATATAACCGATAAACTGAACCCGTTGGAAATGAATAAGATAAAAGATATATCCGTTGTGGCATTCGATGCCGACGACACCCTGTGGGACTGCCAGTCCCACTTCGACCGCGTGGAGCGCGAATACTGCCGCCTGCTCTCCTCCTACGCCGATGCCGAGACCGTGAGCCGGGGGCTTTTTGCCACCGAGGGGCAGAACATGAAACTGTTGGGCTACGGTTCCAAGGCGTTCACCATCTCGCTCGTAGAGAATGCCGTCAACGTGAGTGGCGGACAGGTGAGGGCTCGCGAGATAGCCCAAGTGGTGGCGCTGGGCAAGCAGTTGCTCCATCTCGACGCCACGCCTCTGCACGGTGTGAAGCAGGTGCTGGACGGGTTGCGCTCTTCGGGCAACTATCGCCTCAGTGTGTTTACCAAAGGCGAACTGCTCGACCAGGAGAACAAACTGTACCGCTCGGGGCTCAGCGACTTCTTTGACGACGTGACCATTGTCTCCGACAAGACTCCCGAGACTTTCTGCGGGCTCTGCGACAAAATGCAGGTGGAGCCCGAAAACCTGCTCATGGTGGGCAATTCGCTCAAGTCGGACATCGACCCCGTGTTGCGCATCGGTGGTTGGGGAGTACATGTGCCGTTCCGTGTCACGTGGCAGCATGAGGTGATCGACGAGTTTTCGCATCGCCGACTTGTCACCTTACAGCATATCTCCGAACTCCTCCCGCTGCTGGTGGAGTAGGGAGCCGGAGTGGGGGAGCCGGTCTGCCGGGCGTAGTGTGTTGAGATTTTTTAACGCTTTGCGCTTTAAACCATTTGTCCTTTTGTCTATCCAATAAAGCAACGGGGTCCCCGATGTTGGGGATGTGTCCCGACAGGATAATTATTTAAACAAAAAACAACAAGACAATGAAGAAGATTTTTATGACTCTCATAGCTGCCATGACGCTGTCGGTGGCTATGGCGCAGCCCGATTGCTGCAAGCAGAATGATAGAAGAGGAGAAAGACATGCCCCCACGGCTGAGATGATGACTTCGCGCATGGTGGAGCATTTGGGGCTTGACAACGTGCAGGCCAAGAAGTTGGCCAAGCTCAACAAGAAATACGAGAAGCTCATCACAGCCGGTCCGATGAAACCCCGCCGTCATTGCGATGCCAAATCTGACTGTAAACCGCAGCCCGACGGCATGACCGGGGCCACGATGCAGAATGGCAAATGCCCCGACCGGAACGACGGGATGAAGAGGGAAATGGGGAAGCGTCGCGCCAAATACAAGGAGTATGACGGCGAACTGGAGAAGATTCTCACCGCCGAACAGTTTGCCAAGTTCCGCGAGTTGCGCAAGACCCATCGCAGCGGCTGCGACGCCGAGGGCAAGCCTGATGCCGATTGCAACGGCTACGGAGACTGTGCCCGGAAGTGACTTTCGCCGCCGGTATGAACCGTATGGACACAAAGAGGCAGGAATTGAAACCGTCAATTCCTGCCTCTTCGCGTTTGTGTGGCCCGGCATTGTGCCTCCGGAAGCCCTTGCAAGAGCCTTGCACTTAGCAGCCCGAGCCGTCGAGCCGGCACGAGGGGGCATCCGTGGCGGCGGGACGGATTCCGGCCTCCCCGGGGTTGAGGGTGACGGTGCCGTCTTCCAGCACGAAGCACGGGATGCCTGCATAGCCCATCCGCTTGGCTTCCGCGAAGGCCGGACTGTTGTCGCGCAGCTGCAAAAAAGCCTTGAGATGGCGTACATGTTCGCCGATGTCTATCACCTGATAGCGACTGTCGCCTTTCACCTGCTCCTCCACTGCCATGCAGTCGGGGCAGGTTTTCATGCCATAAATCTTGATCATGATGTTCCTTTCTATATGATAAGGTGAAAAATTAGAGAAGTCGGAGCTGTTGTCGGGAGTCGGAAGCGGGGTGCCTCCGGTTCCGTTAAGTTCGGCAACTCCCCTTAGTGGTTGCAGATTTTCGTTGCATCCACCGTGAAACTCTCCGTGCCGGCGGGTATAAATTTGCCCCGCTCTTCGAGAAAGTCGACCAGTTCTACAGCCGTCATGCCCTCGACAGAGCAGGTGTGGAAACGCTCGTCGGCGCCAAACTTCTCGATGATAGCCTTTACGAGGCTTTCCTTGGTGGGATAACAGTTGCCCTCCATCATGTGGAGTACGTCGTGTCCGTGTGCCATATACTTTTCTTTTCTCTATTGATGATGTGTTTGTTTGTGGCGGCAAAGGTAGAACTTTTGTTCAAGACGAAGGGGCACAAATGTGACCTTGGGTTGCGATTTAACTAATTTTGCTCAAGTTTTGCAATCGTTCAGCAATTTTTTTTGTACTTTTGCCTCGTCTTACGATATCACCCCCACACACCGTGCCACAGGCAGCGGGAAATTACATACACACGCATATTAAAGACTGAACTTTTGCAAGTTCAGCAGGAGTTAAAGGAGTTAAGGAGAAGTTCCTTGAGCGATAGCGAAAAAAAGGGAGTTAAGACGATAGCTCTCTCCTCCTATTCTCCAAGGGACTCAAGCATTAAAGCTGTTGTCTTAACTCCTAACGAGCGAAGCGAGTGCTAACTCCCTTTGACTCCCTTTAACTCCTAAAGTTGAGCGTGCGAAACTTAAATTAAAGATTTATGGGAGGTTTTTTCGGAACCATTTCGGTGAAGAGCTGTGTCGACGACCTGTTCTATGGCACCGACTACAATTCTCATTTGGGCACGAAGCGTGCCGGGTTGGTCACATTCGACAAGCAGCAGGGATTCAGTCGAAGCATCCACAGTCTGGAGCGCAACTACTTCCGCTCCAAGTTTGAAGACGAACTGGCCAAGTTTACGGGCAATCAGGGGATAGGAGTCATCAGCGACACCGACCCGCAACCCATCATCGTCAACTCCCATTTGGGCCGCTATGCGGTGGCGACCGTGGCCAAAATCAACAATCTTGAAGCGATAGCGGGGGAGATGTTGGCCAAACGGATGCACCTGAGTGAAATGTCGGCCAACCAAATCAACCAGACCGAGATGGTGGCTCTGCTCATCAACATGGGCGACTCCTTTGTGGAGGGCATCAACAAAGTCTACGAAAAGATAGAGGGTTCGTGCTCCATGCTCATCCTCACCGAAGACGGCATCATCGCCGCCCGCGACTTCATGGGGCGCACCCCCATCGTCATAGGGCGCAAGGACGGTGCCTATGCAGCCACGAGCGAGACGACGAGCTTTCCCAATCTCGACTATCAGGTGGTGCGCGACCTTGGTCCGGGCGAGATTGTGCGGCTCACGGCCGGTGGCATGGAGGTGTTGCAAGAGCCCTCGCGGCGCAAGCAGGTGTGCTCGTTCCTGTGGGTCTACTACGGTTTCCCGTCGAGCGACTACGAGGGCATCAATGCCGAAGACGTGCGCGAGCGCAGCGGCAAGGCCTTGGGTGAGGAAGACAAGACCGAGGCCGACCTCGTGTGCGGCATCCCCGACTCGGGAGTGGGCATGGCCGTGGGCTATGCCGAGGGGCACGGCATACCCTACAAGCGCGCCGTGTTGAAGTACACACCCACATGGCCCCGCTCCTTCACACCCGGTACACAGACCCGTCGCAGTCTCGTGGCCAAGATGAAGCTCATCCCCAACAAGGCCATTCTGGAGGGCCGGCGGGTGGTGTTCTGCGACGACAGCATCGTGCGCGGCACGCAGTTGCGCGACAACGTGCGCACGTTCTTCGACGACGGGGCCCGCGAGGTGCACGCCCGCATCTCCTGTCCGCCGCTCGTCTACGGGTGTCCCTACATCGGATTCACCACCTCCAAGAGCGACCTCGAACTCATCACACGCCGCATCATCAACGACTTTGAGGGCAATCCCGAAGCCAAACTCAAGGAGTATGCCACCACCGATTCGCCCGAATACACCCGCATGGTAGACGAGATAGCCCGCCGGTTGGGCCTCACCACGCTCAAATTCAACAAGATAGAGACCCTCGTCAAGGCCATAGGCCTGCCCAAATGCGACCTTTGCACCCACTGCTTCGACGGCAGCGGATGCAGCCGATAGGGGCTCCGGCCCTGTTTTCGGGGGCTTTGCGGCCCTCGACGCGGGAGTTCTCGAATAGTGATAGTTACTTTCTTACCCATTCACTTTTTTACCTTTTAAGATTATGCAACAGTTAGTTATCAATTCCTATGATGAGTTTGCCGCTTATCTCAGCAAAGAACTCGGCGTGTCCGATTGGCTGCCCGTAGATCAGGAACGCATCAACAAGTTTGCCGATGCCACTCTCGACCCCCAGTGGATTCACGTCGATGTGGAGCGTGCCAAGCGCGAAAGCCCCTACAAGAGCACCATCGCCCACGGTTATCTCACGCTCTCGCTGCTGCCCTACCTGTGGAATCAGATCATCAAGGTGAACAATCTCGAGATGATGGTCAACTATGGCATGGATCAGATGAAGTTCGGCCAGGCCGTTGTCACGGGCAGCCGCATCCGTCTGGTGGCCAAGCTCAAGGACATCACCAACCTGCGCGGCATCTGCCGGGCGGCCATCGACTTCAAGATAGAGATAGAAGGCCAGCGCAAGCCCGCACTGCAGGGCATCGCCACCTTCCTCTACTACTTCAAATGAACAAGTCAACCCTTATGGACGAGAAGAAAGAACAGATACTTGTGCGCATCACCGGGCGTGACCGTCCCGGACTCACGGCCTCGGTGATGGAGATTCTGGCGCGCTACGACGCACAGATACTCGACATCGGACAGGCCGACATCCACAGCACGCTCTCGCTCGGCATACTCATGCGTCTCGACGAGCGCAACTCCGGACAGGTGATGAAAGAGCTGCTTTTCAAGGCCTCCGAACTGGGTGTGAACATCGGATTCTCACCCATCAACGACGAGGAATACGAGAATTGGGTGGCCCGTCAGGGCAAAAACCGCTTCATCCTCACCATCATCGGGCGCAGTCTGTCGGCCCGGCAGATAGAGGCCGCCACCAAGGTCATAGCCCGTCAGGGGCTCAACATCGACTCCATCCTGCGCCTTTCCGGTCGCCGGAGCATCCGCAAGGAGGCCCAGAACGTGCGCGCCTGCATCGAGTTCTCCCTGCGCGGCACGCCCGAGGACCGTCCGCTCATGCAGGCCCAGCTGATGAAACTCAGTTCGGAGATGGAGGTGGACTTCTCCTTCCAGCGCGACGACATGTACCGCCGCATGCGCCGGCTCATCTGTTTCGACATGGACTCCACGCTCATCCAGACCGAGTGTATCGACGAACTTGCCGCCCGGGCCGGTGTGGGCGACCAAGTGAAGGCCATCACCGAGCGCGCCATGCGTGGCGAGATAGACTTCAAGGAGAGCTTCACCGAGCGTGTGGCCCTGCTCAAGGGGCTTGATGCCGGCGTGATGCAGGAGATAGCCGAGACCATGCCCATCACCGAAGGCGTGGACCGCCTGATGTCCGTCCTCAAGCGTTGCGGCTACAAGATAGCCATCCTCAGCGGCGGATTCACCTATTTCGGCGAGTATCTCCAGCGCCGCTATGGCATCGACTACGTGTATGCCAACGAGTTGGAGATAGGTGAAGACGGCAAACTCACGGGCCGCTACGTGGGCGAGATAGTCGACGGCCACCGCAAGGCCGAGCTCCTCCGCCTCATCGCACAGGTGGAGAAGGTGAACCTTGCGCAGACCATTGCCGTGGGCGACGGGGCCAACGACCTGCCCATGATCAGCGAAGCCGGTCTCGGCATCGCCTTCCATGCCAAACCCCGCGTGCAGGCCAATGCCGACCAGAGCATCAACACGCTCGGTCTCGACGGCGTGCTCTACTTCTTGGGATTCAAGGACAGCTACCTTGGCGAGCAGGGGAAACTCTGACGGCATGTCCGCCGGTGGGAGAGGCGACATTCCTCCTGCCGGCCGCCGGTTTTCTACCGGTGTGCCGGTCCATGCCACGCTGTGTTCCGGCTCTGCAAATCTTTTGCATTTTTTCCACCAAATGTTTTGCGGTTAAGAAAAATAGTTGTACTTTTGCATCCACATTCGCGGCAGGCTGTTGCCGTAGCAATGTGTCTCAGGAAGGTTGGCAGAGTGATCGATCGCGCTGGACTCGAAATCCGGTATACCCCTTTCGGGTATCGGGGGTTTGAATCCCTCACCTTCCGCCAAGGCTGTTGCCTGCGTCCTTGATGGGGCGGCAATGAGCTAAAAGATTACCAAATCGCTGTAAGACTACGTTCTTGCGGCGATTTTTTTGTGCCTGAACGGCGCCGCGCGAAAGGTTCACTACGGGGGTAGACCCACCCCCGTTGAATATCCAAATGCAGAAGCATATTCGTGAACTCAATTCTATATTTGCCGATGAACGGAAGACAGTTTGTGAATGATACAAGTGATGGTTGTTATCTCAGTCATTATGCTCAGTGGTTCTTTTGGTTCTTCTTCACGATTGGTATCTTTGTAGTTGCTGGAGGTGTAGGCATGATGTTTGCACTGCACTATGACAAATAACAAACAACCACCTAACCTTTTGCTATGCGCTTAATGTTAAGAGGTTGTTTGACTGAAAGGTATGTTGATGATATGGATTAATGGCGTATTTCCATCCTTGTATTGATTGTATCATGAGTTGAACTTCCTATTTCACTCTCAATAGCGTTTAAACGTTTTTCTATATCAATTACTTTCGCAGGTAAAGGATGAACATTTATGTATGAAAGCATATACCATATTCCAACTATAGTAACAAGACCAGTAATAGTCCATATATACCATTGAATATGAAGCCGCTTAGATATAGCATCTCTGCATTCCTTTATAGAGTCGTTCAGAGACATTTCAGACTGTTTTATTTTGTCTTCTAATTCTCTTCTCAGATTCGTATGGGCTTGGTCATTTTTGTAATTAAAATCGGTAATTTTATCATCTAATCTTACAAAAGAGTCCCAAGTAGAACTATCGCCTGTTCGTACTGGAGCCGAGTTTGCATTTATGGACTCAACGATTCCATTACTATTTGATAAAGGCTCATCAATTTTCCTGCTATCCGTTATGCGACTATTGTTCCTATATTTGTAACGTCTATTCTTTGAATATGAGTTTATTCTTTTAATATTCTTTTCTAAATCGTATTCATTTTCACAGTCTGCCCTTCCTTGACAAGAGTTTGTTTCACTTTTGACAAGAGATCTAATCTTATTTCTATTTCTCGCCATATTTAGAAATTTCTAAGATTAGAAAACAGTTCCTTTTCTACGGACAGTGACAGCATGTACACCTCCTTGATCAAAGATTTTTCATTGATATCTTGTGTTTCATTGGTAAGATAATTATCTGTATCAATGGCTATGCCTACATGCTTTTCGCAATCAGGAATATCAAACTCTCTTTCATAAAAATTATCGTTCATACCAACAGGACCTATTTGATACATACCATTTTCATACGTCAAATTGAACAACAAGTCCTTTGCTGGATACTTTTCCAACAGAAATTGGGCTGGAAATGACTTTCTGAAATTATTAAGAACATCTTTAAAATCCGTAGATGCCGATTTGTACGTTCCGATTATTCTACATCCAATTCGTGTTATGGATAATTGCCCTATTATCTTTACGATAGCATCATAAAGTTTTATAAAATTAGCATAGAAGGATTCTATACTATTGACCTTGTAACTTATGAAGCTAATTCTATTTATTGATACCAACGCAACATTATGAGCATCTTCTTTTTTCTTATCATCCCTAATAATGACCTCACTTTGTCCTATTTCCCAATGGTTCTCAGGAAAGACATTTGTTTCTAATATTTTCTTTACCAAAGAACCTTTTGCATCAAGCATTGTGAGTTGAGGTTCAAAGCGTAGCTCTATTATGAACTTTCTGTTCCCTATGTATTTTGATTCTATATTTTCTTTCATTGTTAATTTATATCATAAGTTTGTTGATTGTTGTATCTGTAAATGTCCTCCAAATATCAAGCTTTATAGGCTTATAATCATTGAACATTTGTCCTACAAAATCTATTTCAAAGACGAGTCTAAAGTCGTTCTTGTCCTCGTCTGGTTGTCCTTCTTTGCGTGTTCCTATACGTGCGATTTTTATAAAATACAAATCGCGTATTCCTTTATTCTTCATATATGGCATAAAATAGTACAATTTGTTTAATGCCACTGTTGAAGGAAATCTTTTACCTGTATAATAAACTTTCGCAGACCTGTCAAGATACTGCTCTATATTGTCTGCTTTAACAAGACTTATTAGAACATTTTTCGTCTTGTCAACATTCAAATCTAAAGAGGTTATAACACCATTGTCAACAATGCACTTTGGATATTCTGCCTTTATTACATTGAAATTAACAAGGTGAATAGCGAAGACTTTTTTCAAAGATTGGATAACATGCCACATCATAACAGGTGGAACTGCATTTCCTATCGCCTTGTATTGACGATTTTGTGAAACAGAATCAAGTTTGAATGTGTCGGGGAACGACTGTATGCGAGCTGCTTCCCGAGTAGAGAAACGTCTATATCGTTCACCTACCATAAAAACAGGGTCTGTGCTATTCAAACTTACCTTTGCCAAATGCGCGCTCACAGTATTGCATGGTTCATTCAAGGGCATAGCTCGTCCTTTGTTCATTTTTTCACGTACAGCCATCATACCTGTGACCGCCTTTTCGCTAAAAAACAATCCCTCGTCTTTGTTGGCATCTTCTATAATTACATCTCCCAGAACTTTATGTTCTGATGTTTTCACCTTAGAAGGGAACCTGAATTTTACCAAGTCTGTTTCATCTCTAAAGCCAACAATTATGACACGTTCACGTTTCTGCGGAACACCATATTCTGAAGCATTCAGCAGTTTATGAACCACTTTATATCCTGCACTTTCAAATTCTTTGATTATCATCGGAAATGCTTTCCCTATGTTTGCGGACAACAGGCCTTTTACATTCTCTGCTATAAAGAAACGCGGTTGGCGTTCTTTGAGAATCTTGACCATCTCAAAGAATAACATACCTCTTTCATCTTTATATCCGAGTCGTGGTGGATTTTGCGCAGAGATAGAGAATGACTGACAAGGGAAACCGCCTATTAACATATCAAAATCAGGCATTTTGTCAATTTCTATTTGACGGACATCCTTGACAATGCATTTGTGAGCAAAATTATCGTTATATATTCTCGTACAATACTCGTCATTGTCAACAGAATACACAATATCAAACGGATTCACTGCGTACTCTTTTCCGAGATATGAAAATCCGCCTATAACTCCTAAATCCATACCACCACATCCGCAAAATAGTGATGCAACTCTTATCCTTTCCATGTCAACAATTCTGTTGGTTTGAATAATTCTGTAGAGAATGATATTTCCATGCCATTGCGAGGCTCGGCCTCTATTTGGTCTGTCTTATACAATGATACAGGATTCTTTAGAATGTACAATATCTTGTCTTGTTCGCTAAGCATTAGGCGATAAATACAGTAATGTTCCTTTATAGTTCCTGCTACACGCCATTCATTTGGGGACATGTGGAAACCAAACATTTGAATTTTCTTCTTGCTTATCGTCGTCTTAACTTCAATGTATCTATGGTCTTCTGTGCCGTCAGCTTCATAACTGTCGATGTCAAATCCTGGATGATAGGAAGGGCTGTCTACAATTTGAACGAGACGGACGAACTCTTTATAGCCATTAACCTTTAGACGCATCTTCTCATGCCCACAAATTATGGCTTCGCCCAAGTTTCCTATATCTTTCATTGTCCTGTCATCGGATGCTACAACCGCTTTAATGCGGTCATCAAAGACAAGATCTATTGAACCCACCTGACTGAACATGGCTTGTACATCTGTCTTGAATAAGTCTGGTTTCATCGAATTGTTTACATACTCAAACCATTCTGGCTCAATTTTAGTCAGTTCAATGGTTTCGATGTCCTTTTTACCGTAAAACAAATCATATCCCTTAAACCACGTTTTATCGTCTCTGATTTTTTGGATTGCTGCAATCTCATTACCCTTGAGATAGTAATACCCATTTGTTGTTGTCAGCAAATTGGCTATTTCCATATAATCCAAAATATCTTTTGCGTAGCGTGTGACATCTCCCTTTGTTCGTGGAGTACCAGTCAAGGAACGTACCTTTCTGTCTTTCGGATTGTAATACTTCACCTTGTTCTTCCTGTTGTCCAATATAGTCTGTGCGATTTTATTTGCAGAAACAGCCCCACTTGTGACACGAATATCGTTAAAGATACAATATGTAGCCTCTTCTGCGGACATAGACATTTCCTTTGAACTGTCCTGTTCGCTAAGAATTGTATTTCCAGCCATTAGCACTTGGATAATGGTACGTGCCGGCTTGAATCTGATGTTATTGTGTATAATGTCTTTGACATCAACAGCCTTCATGTGTCCACCGGGAAATTGGAATGAATATAAGAAAAGACGCAAGAACTGCGTCAGATCTTGATTTTCGTGTAAGAAGACAGCCATTCGCGACGTTTCTGTAATGCCTGTTTCTTTATCCTCTTTGTAGAACCCAAAAAGAGCTGGTATCTCAGTGCGCCAGTTGTCGAGAGTCTTTTTGGTCATTCCAATATTTCCGGGGAACATCTTTATTGCATTGAGATATCGTTGATTGTATTCAGAGCATGAGCATTTAGGAATTCTACAACACTCATTAGCCATGTACAACAACACATTCTCTATGTTGCTTTTGAAACGAGGCCTGACAAAATGAATTCTATACCAATACTTATCTGGTATGTTATAATAATTTATATTACTTGGCATAATTGTTTCTTTAACTGTTCTGCAATGGCTTGTGCCATAATTGGCGGAACGGCATTGCCTACTTGTTTGTATTGACTGGTTTTACTGCATAAGAACACAAAATCATCTGGGAATGATTGGATTCTTGCACTTTCCCTAACGGTTGGAACTCTATTCCATTTATAGTGAAAATGATGTCTATGTCCTGTGTCTATTGTAATACTTGGCTTTTGACTATTCAGTCGAGTCCATGCAATATGAACTTTTCTGGTTCCTTGTAACTCTTTGGGCAAGTCTTTATAGTTTCCTCCGTCAGGAACCAATGCTATAATTTTCTTTGTTTTGTCATTGTGAATCATTATGTCATGATTGTAAACCCCTTTGCTATTCTGACGAATAAGTCGTTGATAATCGTTTTGAGCATCTATTGGATACGCATCGCCATCAGCAAGACTTTCTTCGGGAAGGTCACAAAGAGCCTCATAAGATGTCACTTTGTGGGCACATGACGGATGTGGAAAACTATATTTAGTACCATTAGCAAAACCAACGAATACTGCCCTCCGTCTATTTTGTGGGACTCCGTAATCGGATGCTGTCATCACTTGTACATTTATTGTATATCCAATATTTTCGAAATCCTTAATTATAGAATCCTTGACTATGCCTCCTCCAATACTTAAAATATTTGGTACATTTTCCATGACAAAGGCTTTTGGATGAAAGTATTCTACAAAATTCACAAACGTTTTATACAATTTGTTACGTTCATCCTCAATAATTCTTTTTCCTGCCACAGAGAATCCTTGACATGGCGGTCCACCAATAATAACATCGACATTTTTAATATTATAGTCCGATTTAACATCACCTGGGGAAAGACAGGAAAGGTCAGCACATAAAGTGCGAGCATTTTTTCGATTATACTCATAAGTCACAAGCGCATCTTTCCAATTGTCTATTGCCAACAAACCCTTGAAACCACTCATTTCAAATCCAAGGGACATACCGCCACAACCAGAAAATAAATCAATGAATGTATACTGTTTCTTTTCTGCCATTATTATTATATTCTATCTTTCAGATTCTTTTTCATTTGATGTCATATTTATATTCTCATTTAGTTCGAAAAATCAGTTCGTGGATATCTACATCCAAAACTTTGGTTATAGATTTTAGGGTTTCCAAACTTGGTTGTGAGGTGTTTGTACACCATTTAGAGACTGTTGTCTGGTCCTTGTCTAATTGTTCTGCAAGCCATTTGCTTGTTCTACATTGTTCTGCAAGGACGACTTTCAGACGATTGATATTTTCACTATTCTGCATATTTCAGATTTATTTTAACATGTTAAATGTTTGTATTTGAGTACAAAGATACGAAATTACCTTGAAAAAATAAATAACATTGGTGTAAAACGCTAATATTTATATTTTATGATTATAAAAAGAGTAAGTAACTGACGAATAGTCAATTCTTGCAATCTGATTTTATCTCGTAACCTGAATTCGGGATAAGAAAGTAGGTTGAAAACAAGCATGGCCTCCGTTGGACAACAGGGGATGGGAACTTATGTCTCTATAAAAAATGAAAGGATGTATCAAACTTATCCTGAACTCAGGTTTGACGATGCGGCTGTCTCCACTTTAGGGGAAGTCCCATCTCCGTGTGGAGAGGAAGGAGAAAAGGGGAGGAAGGGGAAAGACAGATTCAGACAGAAAGTTTGTCAAACTATTTGGCCGGTTTCGCGCCTTGTGCTTGCGATATTTGCAAGCGTTTCCCTTTTGGTCGGGAATACGCGAAAAATGACGAGGATGCCAACCTGTTGACGGTCAGCGGTTTGACTTTTCTTGATATCTTAAACCACCTTAAACAGCGTGCCGGAGAGCCCGAATGAGGGAGCAAAACAGCCCGGGCGAGGCCGCCATTCGGGCCGTTTGAGATGCCGACTGTGCCCGTTTGGCACGTTGACTGTGGCCCTTTGACGGGGCGGAGTGGGTTTTTGCTGTTTGCATTTACGGTTTCCGGCTCTTCCCCCGCTGTTTTCCCGCACCGGATGGAGGAGTTTTGAAGAAACCGTTTTGTCAAGAAAACACGTAATCTTCCCAGCTTCCACAAAACCGAATCAGGCTGTGCGAAATCGCCGGCCGGAAGTGTTAACCAATCAAAAAAGCGAAAGAAAACGGGGCAGCGATGGCGGTGTTAAGAATAAAAGTGCTACCTTTGCCGCCGATAAACTTTGTATTCACAAAGAGGGGTGCTGCCCTTGCGGGCGGCTGAGATTATACCCGTATAACCTGATGCAGGTAATGCTGCCGTAGGAATTGCGCAACCCGTTTGCCGCACTTTATCATTATACCTCGTAGAATCATGCCCCTCTTTGCGCTTTGACGGAAAGAAGGGCATGACTTGTTTCAAGACATTGACAATCGCCGGCTCCGACTGTAGTGGCGGGGCAGGCATACAGGCCGACATCAAAACCATGTCGGCTCTGGGCTGCTATGCCGCCTCGGTGGTGACGGCTGTGACGGCACAAAACACGCTCGGCGTGAGTGCGATAGAGCCGGTGAGCCCCCCGATGGTGGCCGCCCAGATACGCACCGTAATGGACGACCTGCGCCCCGATGCCGTGAAAGTGGGCATGGTGGCCGATGCCGCTACGGTGGATGCCGTGGCCGAGACCCTCCTATTATATAAGGTGAAGCACTTGGTGGTGGATCCCGTGATGGTGGCCACCACGGGCGGGCGTCTCATGCGCCCCGACGCGCTCGACGCGTTCTGCCGGCAACTGCTGCCGCAGGCCACGCTGCTCACCCCCAATCTGCCCGAAGCGGAGATGCTGACGGGCATCACCATCCGTTCGGCCGATGATGCCGACCTGGCCGCCCGTCTCCTCCTGCGCCGCGGTTGCCGGCAACTGCTCATCAAGGGCGGCCATCGGGAAGGCACCGAGAAGACCGACCGGCTCTATGTGGACGGTCGGCAGGTGGCCGAATTCACCGCCCCTGCCGTCGCCACGCGCCACACCCATGGCACGGGCTGCACACTCTCGAGTGCCATCACGGCATGGTTGGCCCGTGGATTGTCGCTCGCCGAGGCCGTCGGTGCGGCCAAAGGTTATGTCACGCAGGCCCTGCAGACCGGAGCCGCCTTGGAAGTGGGCCGGGGACAGGGCCCCGTGAACCATTTCTTCGCCCCCGAAAAACTTATCACGCTATGACACCCGTTCAGTTCATCACCCACCACAACGCGCGTTTCAGCTATCTGGAAGGGGCCGTGCAGGCCCTGCTCGGCGATTGCCGATGGATTCAGCTGCGCATGAAAGAAGCCTCCGACGAGGAGTTTCTGGAGGTCGGCCGACAGCTTGTGCCGCTCTGCCGCGCCCACGGTGCGCGGTTGACGGTGGACGACCGTGCCCACCTCGTGGCTCCCCTTGGGGCCGACGGTGTGCATCTCGGACGAGGCGACATGCCGCCCGACGAAGCCCGCCGGCTGCTCGGCCCCCACGCCCTCATCGGGGGCACGGCCAACACCTTTGCCGACATCGAGCGGCTTTGCACCCTCGGGGTGGATTACATCGGCTGCGGCCCGTTCCGCTTCACCGCCACCAAGCAGCGTCTGTCGCCCCTGTTGGGGCTCGACGGCTACCGGCGGCTCACGGCCCGGATGCGGGCGTCGGGCCTGCATGTGCCCCTCGTGGCCATCGGCGGCATCACACTTGCCGACATCCCGGCCCTCATGGCTGCCGGAGTGGACGGCATCGCCGTGAGCGGGGCCGTGCTCGGGGCGGAACATCCGGCGGAGGAAATGAGGCGGATGGTGCATGAGACAATTTGCTGCCGACACAATCAAAACACATAAAACCAATGAACAACAACATCAGAATTTCTTATCCCTCATCGGAGAAGATGTACATGCAGGGCACGATCTATCCCGACCTCCGGGTGGGGATGCGCCGCATAAGGCTCACGCCCACCGTGAAGACGGTGGGAGGCCGGCGCGTGGCGGTGGAGAACGAGCCCGTGGTGGTCTACGACACGAGCGGGCCCTACAGCGACCCCGACGTGGAAATCGACCTTGCCCGCGGACTGCCCCCACTGCGAAAGCCGTGGACGCAACGCCGCCACGGCACACAGATGGCGTGTGCCCGGCGGGGCATCATCACCGAAGAGATGGAGTATGTGGCCATCCGCGAGAATATGAACTGCGAGGCGTTGGGCATCGCGACCCACATCACGCCCGAGTTTGTGCGCAGTGAGGTGGCGGCGGGCCGGGCTGTGATACCGGCCAATGTCAACCATCCGGAGTCGGAACCGATGATCATCGGCCCGGCCTTCCTTGTGAAAATCAATGCCAACATCGGCAACTCATCCTCCACGTCGGGCATCGGCGAGGAGGTGGAGAAGGCCGTGTGGAGCTGCAAGTGGGGCGGAGACACGCTCATGGATCTCTCCACGGGTCCTGACATACACGAAACCCGCGAGCGGATATTGCGCAACAGTCCGGTGCCGGTGGGCACGGTGCCGATGTATCAGGCCTTCGAGAAGGTGGGCGGCCGGATCGAAAGGCTCTCGTGGGAGGTGTTCCGCGACACGCTCGTCGAGCAGTGCGAGCAGGGGGTGGACTACTTCACGATACACTGCGGCATCAGGCGGAAGAATGTGCCGCTGGCCAACGGTCGTCTCACGGGGATGGTGAGCCGCGGCGGAAGCATCATCTCCAAGTGGTGCATGGTGCATGACGAGGAGAGTTTCCTCTACACCCACTTCGACGACATCTGCGACATCTGCTCCCGCTACGATGCGGCCATCTCGCTGGGCGACGGGTTGCGGCCCGGTTGCACGTTTGATGCCAACGACGCGGCGCAGTTTGCCGAACTCGACACCATGGGCGAACTCGTGGAACGGGCGTGGGCCAAAAACGTGCAGGTGTTCATTGAAGGCCCCGGACATGTGCCGATGCAGAAGATACGGGCCAACATGGACCGGCAGATAGCGAAGTGTCACGGTGCACCGTTCTACACGCTCGGCCCTCTCGTGACCGACATTGCGCCGGGCTACGACCACATCACCAGTGCCATCGGGGCGGCCCAGATAGGGTGGCAGGGCACGGCCATGCTCTGCTATGTCACGCCCAAGGAGCATTTGGCCCTGCCCGACAAGGAGGATGTGCGCACGGGTGTCGTCACCTACAAGATAGCCGCCCATGCAGCCGACCTGGCCAAGGGACACCCCGGAGCGGCCGTGCGCGACAATGCGCTGAGCAAGGCCCGCTACGAGTTTCGGTGGAAAGACCAGTTCAACCTCTCGCTCGACCCCGAACGTGCGGTCGAATACTACAAGACCTCCAACAGCGTGGGCGGAAAATACTGCACCATGTGCGGCCCCGACTTCTGCGCCATGCGCATCAGCGGAGAGTTGGAAGCGAGGGGTTGTGATTTAGGAGTTAAGGAGTGAAAGGGAGTTAAAGGGAGTTAAGACAATAGCTTTGTCTCTTATAGCCCCCCTTGACGACTCCAACCGGCACGCAATCAGCAAAGCTGTTGTCTTAACTCCCTTTAACTCCCTTTAACTCCCTTTAACTCCCTTTAACTCCTTAACTCCTAAAAAATACATTCATCAATCAACAAAGCAACAATGATAGAAAAACAAGTATCAAGAGGTATCATCCGTACCTATTTCGAGAAACTGGATCGTAATCTTGAACTCGATGTGGCCATCGTCGGCGGCGGGCCGTCGGGCATCGTGGCGGCCTACTACATGGCCAAAGCTGGTCTGCGTGTGGCACTCTTCGACCGCAAACTCTCTCCCGGCGGGGGCATGTGGGGCGGCGCGATGATGTTCAACCAGATTGTGGTGCAGCGCGAAGCCCTCGGCATCATCGAGGATTTCGGCATCCGCTATGAGCCCTACGAAGACGAACTGTTCACCGTGGACTCCATCGAGAGCACCTCGGCACTGCTCTACAAAGCCGTGCATGAGGGGGCCACGCTCTTCAACTGCTACTCGGTGGAAGACGTGGTGTTCAAAGACAATGCCGTGAGCGGAGTGGTGGTCAACTGGACACCCGTGCTGCGCGAGGGGCTGCATGTTGATCCGCTCAACATCATGGCGCGCTTTGTGGTCGACGGCACGGGGCACGACAGCGAGATGTGCAGGGTGGTGGCCCGCAAAAATGGCATCTCCCTTGCCACGGCTACGGGCGAAGTGGTGGGCGAGCGGTCGCTCGATGTGGTGGAAGGAGAGCGGCTCGTGGTCGAGGGCACCAAGGAAATCTATCCCGGTCTTTATGTCTGCGGCATGGCTTCCTCGGCAGTCTCGGGTACGCCCCGCATGGGACCCATCTTCGGCGGGATGCTCCTCTCGGGCAAAAAGGTGGCTGATGACATCATCGCCCGCATCAAGGGGCGGCTCTGATGAAGACCATCGTTATCACCTCGCCCGACCACTGGCCGGGCGAGGAGACCGTCATTCCACGGCTGTTGGAGGCCGGTGTCGACTTTGTTCACCTGCGCAAGCCTGCGTGGAGTGAGGCCGATTGCGCCCGGTTGCTGTCGCTCGTGCCTGCGTGGTGCCATGGCCGCATCGTCGTTCACGACCACTTTGCACTTTGCCGCCGTTTCGCCTTGCGGGGCATCCACCTCAATGGCCGGTGTCCCGAGATTCCCGTGGGGTTTGAGGGGGCGGTCTCTCGTTCGTGCCATTCGCTGCGCGAGGTGGAGGAGGGCAAGCCTTTGAGCAGCTATGTGTTCCTGAGCCCCGTCTTCGACAGCATCTCCAAACCGGGCTACCGGGCTGCTTTCACGCCCGCCGAACTGCAAAGTGCGGCCCGCCGGGGCATCATCGACAGGCGCGTGGTGGCCCTCGGCGGTGTGTCGGTGGACAATGTGGCGCTGCTCCGGGCCTGCGGTTTCGGCGGTGTGGCACTCTTGGGAGAGGTGTGGAGACAGGCTGCCGGCGCACACTTTGACGACTATCTCCGGCGGCTTGCAGCTCTCTGAAAACGTCGGCGGGAAGGCCGGGCACGTGCGCTGCAAGCCGCCGGGGCCTTTTCCCGGTTTCTTGGTCGATGTGGAATGAAGATAGTTTGATATTTGTAATCAAACTGCTTGTTGTTTGTTAAATACTTGAAAAACACTCTAAATAGTTAACATAATTGTGTTAACCATTTAAGAAAAAACGTATCTTTGTCACCGTATGAAGAAGAAAACTATTTGGACTATTGCCATCATCATGGGGCTCTCGTTCCTCGGACTGCTCTTCCTGCAACTGAACTACATCAGGGAAATGGCAGAGATGAAGAAGGAACAGTTTGACGAGTCGGTCAACAGAGCCCTCTATCAGGCATCCCGCAATCTCGAACTCAACGAGACGCTCCGCTATCTGGAGAAGGATGTCAACGAGACCGAGCGTCGCGCCTATCGCGTAGACTCTGCCGGCACTCGTTCGGGTATGCCCGATGGCACCGTGCAGCACTCCCACCAATATTCGGTAACGGGCAAGGACGGGACGGTCTATTCTTCGTTTGAACTGAAGACTATCAGCAGCAAGCCTTCGCAGATGCCCAAGGCGATGATCGTGAAGAACGACCGCAACTCCATTTCGGAGGCGCAGAAGTCGCTTCAGGAGATAGTGAAAAACCGCTACGTCTATCAGAAGGCATTGCTCGACGAGGTGGTCTACTCCATTCTCTACTCGGCATCGGAGAAGCCGCTCAAGGAGCGCATCAACTTCAAGTTGCTGGATCAAGACCTCAAGGCCGAGTTGATGAACAACGGCATCAACATTCCCTATCATTTCACGGTGTCTACACAAGACGGGCGCGAGGTGTACCGCTGTCCCGACTACACCGAAGATGGTGAGGAATACGCCTACTCACAGGTGCTCTTCCGCAACGACCCGCAGTCGAAAATAGGCATCATCCGTGTGCATTTCCCCGACATGAACAGCTATGTGTTCTCGTCCGTGCGCTTCATGATTCCGTCCATCATCTTCACGCTGGTGCTGCTCGTGACGTTCATCTTCACCATCGTGGTCATCTTCCGGCAGAAACGGTACACCGAAATCAAGAACGATTTCATCAACAACATGACCCACGAGCTCAAGACTCCCATCGCGAGCATCTCGCTGGCGGCCCAGATGCTGAACGACAACAGCGTGACGAAGAGTCCTACGATGATGGCACACCTCGGCGGGGTGATCAACGATGAGTCGAAGCGGTTGCGCTTCCTCGTGGAGAAGGTACTGCAAATGTCGATGTTCGACCGCAAGAAGGCGGTCTTCAAGAAGAAGGAACTCGACCTCAACGAACTGATAGAGAATATCGCCAATTCCTTTACGCTGCGCGTGGAGCACACGGGTGGCAAGGTGTACACGCAGATAGAGGCCATCGACTCCACTATCTATGTGGACGAGGTACACTTTCAGAACATGATATTCAACCTGTTGGACAACGCTGTGAAGTATCGCCGGCCCGACCAGCCGATTGACATCTACATCAAGACTTGGAACGACGACTCCAATCTCTACTTCTCCGTGCGCGACACAGGAATGGGCATCAAGAAGGAGAATCTGAAGAAAGTGTTCGAAAAGTTCTATCGGGTGCATACCGGCAATGTACACGACGTGAAAGGGTTCGGCCTCGGACTGGCCTACGTGAAGAAAGTGGTGGACCTGCACGACGGTGAAATCAAGGTGGACAGCGAACTGGGCAAGGGAACGAAGTTCACCGTCAAGCTGCCGGTGATCAAAGCCCCCTAAGTTAGGGGGTTGGGGGTCTGAACAAGCAACATACGCCCTATATCCTTTCCCCCATCAGTGGATGGTAAAGCCCCCTTTAGGGGGTTGGGGGGCTCTTTTACTGATTATTCATTTAAACCAATACGATTATGGAAGAAAAATTGAAAATCCTGCTTTGCGAAGACGACGAGAATCTCGGCATGTTGCTTCGCGAATATCTGCAAGCCAAAAACTATACGGCTGTACTCTGTCCCGACGGTGAAGTGGGCTACAGAGAGTTTCTCAAAACCAAGTTTGACATCTGCGTGCTCGACGTGATGATGCCCAAAAAAGACGGCTTCACCCTGGCACAGGAGATTCGTCAGGCCAATGCCGAAATACCCATCATCTTCCTCACGGCCAAGACCTTGAAGGACGATATACTCGAAGGGTTCAAGATTGGTGCCGACGACTACATCACCAAGCCTTTCTCGATGGAGGAGCTTGTGTTCCGCATTGAGGCCATCCTGCGTCGTGTGCGCGGCAAGAAGAGCAAGGAGTCTACCCTCTATCGTCTCGGCCGCTTCATGTTCGACACCCAGAAGCAACTGCTCACCATCGGTGACAAGCAGACCAAACTCACTACCAAGGAGAACGAACTGCTGGCCCTGCTCTGCGCCCACCGCAACGAGATACTCCAGCGCGATTTTGCTCTGAAGACCATCTGGATAGACGACAACTATTTCAATGCCCGTTCGATGGATGTGTATATCACCAAACTGCGCAAGCATCTGCGTGACGATGACCAGATAGAAATCATCAACATCCACGGCAAAGGCTACAAACTCATCACGCCCGACGAGGATTGATGGAGACCCCCCGGCCGAAAGCCCCACCCCGGCCCTCCCTGTAGGGAGGGAGACAAGGACAAAAAGACTTTCTCCAATCATTCTTGTAGGGAATGGGAATCTTTAGGGGGAGTTTTTCCTCAAGCAGCCCTTGTCCTTTGCTTCCTCCCTACAGGGAGGGCGGGGGTCTGTCTCTTATACACATCTCCGAGCCC
>OWJE01000334.1_pt1 | contig 21596 bp, 10 predicted proteins | sample 1732931 | NCBI WGS metagenome assembly OWJE01 (sample SAMN05065769, study PRJEB22554) | human gut metagenome | biome: ENVO:2100002; feature: ENVO:00000062; material: ENVO:00002003 | host: Homo sapiens | place: USA | reverse complement strand
GGTTATTTGTACAGCAAAATGGCGCTTGTACATCTATTTCCCCCAATGCAGGATGATAAATATCACGGGAGAATAGAAAATCATCAATCAGGTAAGAGTCTGGAATTTCACACTGTACCCTTTATACTGCCCTATCACTTCGCGAAGTTTTAACAGGTCATAAACACGAATGCGTCAGAAAGAGACAACGGCCACGACCCGCTTTTCACTCCTACCGGGGAGCATTACCCGCTTCTTTTTACTGTTGATCATTGTGTTACTGGTGACGATGGGGGTAATGGTACAAAGCGCCGTTAACGCCTGGCTGAAAGATAAAAGTTACCAGATTGTCGACATTACCCACGCTATCCAAAAGCGCGTCGATACCTGGCGTTACGTGACCTGGCAGATCTACGACAACATTGCCGCGACGACCTCCCCCTCCTCCGGCGAAGGTTTACAAGAGACGCGCCTGAAACAGGATGTCTACTATCTGGAGAAACCACGCCGCAAAACGGAAGCGTTAATCTTTGGCTCTCACGACAACTCAACGCTTGAGATGACTCAACGGATGTCCACTTATCTGGATACATTGTGGGGCGCAGAAAATGTACCGTGGTCGATGTATTACCTGAATGGTCAGGATAACAGTCTGGTGCTGATCTCAACCCTGCCCCTTAAAGATCTCACCTCCGGATTTAAAGAATCGACCGTCAGCGACATTGTTGATTCACGTCGTGCAGAGATGTTGCAACAGGCCAACGCCCTCGATGAACGCGAAAGCTTTTCTAACATGCGCCGCCTGGCCTGGCAGAACGGTCATTACTTTACCTTGCGTACTACCTTTAACCAGCCAGGACATCTGGCAACGGTCGTGGCTTTTGATCTGCCGATTAATGATTTGATCCCACCGGGTATGCCGCTGGACAGTTTCCGCCTTGAGCCAGACGCGACGGCAACGGGAGACAATGATAATGAGAAAGAAGGGACGGATAGCGTCAGTATCCACTTTAACAGTACGAAGATTGAAATCTCCTCGGCACTCAACTCTACCGATATGCGCCTGGTCTGGCAGGTTCCTTATGGCACCTTATTGCTGGATACGTTGCAAAACATTCTGCTGCCACTGCTGCTGAATATCGGTTTGCTGGCGCTGGCGTTATTTGGCTATACCACATTCCGCCATTTCTCCAGTCGCAGTACAGAAAGTCTACCCAACACGGCGGTCAATAACGAATTGCGCATTTTACGGGCAATCAATGAAGAGATAGTCTCACTGCTGCCGCTCGGCCTGCTGGTTCACGATCAGGAATCGAACCGCACGGTCATAAGTAACAAAATTGCCGATCATTTGCTGCCGCATTTGAATCTGCAAAACATCACCACCATGGCGGAACAGCATCAGGGGATTATTCAGGCGACGATCAATAACGAGCTGTATGAGATCCGCATGTTCCGCAGCCAGGTCGCGCCGCGCACACAAATTTTCATTATTCGCGATCAGGATCGCGAAGTGCTGGTAAACAAGAAACTCAAGCAGGCGCAGCGTCTGTATGAGAAAAACCAGCAGGGGCGGATGACCTTTATGAAAAACATTGGCGATGCGCTGAAAGAACCTGCACAGTCCCTGGCGGAGAGCGCGGCTAAACTCAACGCCCCGGAAAGCAAACAACTGGCGAATCAGGCAGATGTGCTGGTGCGGCTGGTCGATGAAATACAGTTAGCGAACATGCTTGCGGACGATAGCTGGAAAAGTGAGACGGTGCTGTTCTCCGTGCAGGATTTAATTGATGAAGTTGTGCCTTCAGTGTTGCCTGCCATCAAGCGTAAAGGTCTGCAACTGCTGATTAACAATCATCTGAAAGCACACGATATGCGCCGCGGCGATCGCGATGCCTTACGACGCATTTTGCTGCTACTGATGCAATATGCCGTGACCTCAACGCAATTGGGAAAAATCACCCTTGAGGTTGATCAGGATGAGTCCTCCGAAGACCGCCTGACGTTCCGCATTCTGGACACCGGAGAAGGCGTAAGCATTCATGAAATGGATAATTTGCACTTCCCGTTTATCAACCAGACCCAAAACGATCGCTATGGCAAGGCGGACCCGCTGGCATTCTGGCTGAGCGATCAACTGGCACGTAAACTGGGCGGTCATTTAAACATCAAAACGCGGGATGGGCTTGGTACACGTTACTCTGTGCATATCAAAATGCTCGCAGCTGACCCGGAAGTTGAAGAGGAAGAAGAGCGTTTACTGGATGATGTCTGCGTAATGGTGGATGTTACTTCGGCAGAAATTCGGAATATTGTCACTCGCCAGTTAGAAAATTGGGGTGCAACCTGTATCACACCCGATGAAAGATTAATTAGTCAAGATTATGATATCTTTTTAACGGATAATCCGTCTAATCTTACTGCCTCTGGCTTGCTTTTAAGCGATGATGAGTCTGGCGTACGGGAAATTGGGCCTGGTCAATTGTGCGTCAACTTCAATATGAGCAACGCTATGCAGGAAGCGGTCTTACAATTAATTGAAGTGCAACTGGCGCAGGAAGAGGTGACAGAATCGCCTCTGGGCGGAGATGAAAATGCGCAACTCCATGCCAGCGGCTATTATGCGCTCTTTGTAGACACAGTACCGGATGATGTTAAGAGGCTGTATACTGAAGCAGCAACCAGTGACTTTGCTGCGTTAGCCCAAACGGCTCATCGTCTTAAAGGCGTATTTGCCATGCTAAATCTGGTACCCGGCAAGCAGTTATGTGAAACGCTGGAACATCTGATTCGTGAGAAGGATGTTCCAGGAATAGAAAAATACATCAGCGACATTGACAGTTATGTCAAGAGCTTGCTGTAGCAAGGTAGCCTATTACATGAACAATATGAACGTAATTATTGCCGATGACCATCCGATAGTCTTGTTCGGTATTCGCAAATCACTTGAGCAAATTGAGTGGGTGAATGTTGTCGGCGAATTTGAAGACTCTACAGCACTGATCAACAACCTGCCGAAACTGGATGCGCATGTGTTGATTACCGATCTCTCCATGCCTGGCGATAAGTACGGCGATGGCATTACCTTAATCAAGTACATCAAGCGCCATTTCCCAAGCCTGTCGATCATTGTTCTGACTATGAACAACAACCCGGCGATTCTTAGTGCGGTATTGGATCTGGATATCGAAGGGATCGTGCTGAAACAAGGTGCACCGACCGATCTGCCGAAAGCTCTCGCCGCGCTGCAGAAAGGGAAGAAATTTACCCCGGAAAGCGTTTCTCGCCTGTTGGAAAAAATCAGTGCTGGTGGTTACGGTGACAAGCGTCTCTCGCCAAAAGAGAGTGAAGTTCTGCGCCTGTTTGCGGAAGGCTTCCTGGTGACCGAGATCGCTAAAAAGCTGAACCGCAGTATTAAAACCATCAGTAGCCAGAAGAAATCTGCGATGATGAAACTGGGTGTCGAGAACGATATCGCTCTGCTGAATTATCTCTCTTCTGTGACCTTAAGTCCGGCAGATAAAGACTAATCATCTGTAGGCCAGATAAGACGCGTCAGCGTCGCATCTGGCATTTGCACTGAATGCCAGATGCGGCGTAAACGCCTTATCCGTCCTACGAATCCCGCGATTTCCTGACCCTCTCGGCATATACCGTTAGCGTCTGTTTTATCACATCCAGCGTTACCGGCTTCGACAGGCAGCTGTCCATACCAGACTCCAGACACCGCTGCTTCTCTTCAGCCAACGCATTAGCAGTTACTCCGATTACCGGCAACGTCAGTCCCAACTGACGAATGCGTTGCGTCAAGCGGTAACCATCCATATTTGGCATGTTGACGTCGCTAAGCACGATATCAATATGATTCTTGCTAAGTACATTAAGCGCATCGACGCCATCATTCGCGGTTTTACATTGATAGCCCAACGATCCCAACTGATCTGCCAGAAGACGCCGGTTAATCGGATGATCATCCACGACCAGAATCATCATATCGTCGTTATCGCTGACCGCTTTGTCCGTTAACGGCAGAGCGTTAGCAGGATCGTCGCTCTCCATCTCGATCAAATAAATACGCGCCAACAATGCCGGTAGCTCATGCGGGGCAGCCACACTGTGTACCCACTCCCCTGGCGCTTTCTCCAGCGGAATACCAATATGGCGACGACAGAAGGTCACTACCGCTCTACCCTGCCATTTTTTACTCACTACCTCGTCAGTAATTAACACATCTTCGGGAGTCGGTTCCTGCCCTTCGTATGTTGTAACGACGATGCCGCTGCGCTGCAAACTGGTTTCCAGGAACTGACAGAGCGACGCATTGCGGACCGCCAGCCAGCAGCGTTTACCACTCAACCCTTCCACGCCTTTTTTCTGCGGGTACTGAGCGCCGTACAACGGAATACGCACGGTAAACTGGCTGCCCATTCCCGGTTCTGAATCTACCGAGATATCGCCGTCCATCATGCTGATCAGTTTTTCACAAATCGCCAGACCCAGACCGGTCCCCTGGAAGTTTCGCTGTACGCCTGTTCCGACCTGGAAGAAGGGATCAAACAAGCGCACCACTTCTTTCGCCGGTATCCCCACGCCGGTATCGCGAACACGGATAGAGAGATAATCGCCATCAGCGCGAACATGCAAAACTATACAGCCGGTATCGGTGAATTTTATGGCGTTACTCAACAGGTTGGAGATGACCTGCTGTAAACGCATCGGGTCGCCATTTAAGGCCACTGGCACATCCGGTTCAATAAAGCAGTACAAGCCTAGCTGCTTGCGTACCACTAGCGGTAAATAGTTGGCGGTGATGTGGTTCATCACTTCACGCGGTGAAAACTCACGCGGTTCGATCTTCAACTGTTCTGATTCAATTTTCGAGAAATCGAGAATATCGCTGATAATTTTCAACAACAGGCTGGAAGAGTTGTTCATTGCCGTCACCAGACGATCGACGCCTTTCGGTAACTCTTTGGTTTGCAACAGATCCAGGTTACCGATAATGCCATACAGCGGCGTTCGCAGCTCATGACTGACGGTGGCAAGGAACATCGATTTTGACTGGCTCGCCTGTTCCGCTGCTTGTGCCATCTCCTGCAACGACTCTTCCATCTTCACGCGCGAAGAAACATCCACCAGCACACAAATGGCCACGTTTTCATTACGATAGCGCGAATGGACGAAGCTGATTTGCAGATTGGTATTGTTGCTGGTCAGGACATCAACAAAATTGACCTGCTGCCCACAGATAATTTGTGTCAGCCGTTGGCGATCCTCATGCGTAAGCATATTGAGATAGGTATGCGCCAGTTCGTTACTTAAAATATTGACGCCATCAGCGGTACGCAAAATGCAGATACCCACTGGCGCGGAGGCGACAATCTTGCGATTAAACTGCTCATGTTCTTCCAGTCGCAGGGCGTCGCTTTCCGCCGGAATGAAAATACGTCGCTCGTACATCCGCGCGAGAGTAAACAATGCAGCTCCGGCAAGCACATTCAGCAAAATTGCGTTAAGGATCAACATGCGAATGCGTTCCAGCACCTTATCAACCGGCACCGAATACACGATGCTTAGCGATGAGGGTGGCAGATTTTTCTTCAGCACCAGCTCCCGGAACCCTTCCGTATAGCCAAACCAGGAGCGTTCCTGCATCCAGCGAGGATCGCCCTTAATTTTGCTTTCTGGTCCGGTAAGCGAAATCAGGGTATGACCATTTTCATCAAGAATGGTAACCCCCATCGGCAACGTACCAGGTAAGAAAAAATTCTCCATCCGGATAGTCTGCTCGACACCCAAAAGCGCCTGCAACCGGTTCGCCAGATAAACTGGCGTCAACGCGTAAAAATACCCGACGCCAGGGCGCGGACCTTCGCTGATCCAGTAGAGGTTACTGCCACTATCATCTTGTGGTGCATTTCGATATTTATTAATGCGTTCATGCAACGCTTTCAACGCGGTATCGCGTTCCACTGGCATATCACGCAGACCGAAATTGGCCATGCAGAGGTTATCGCTGCCGATTAAAAATACCCGGTTGAGATCGTAAGCCGCAGAAAAATTATCGCGCCAGTAGCGCATAAACCACGCCAATGACTCCAGAGAGCCTCGCCAGGTGTTACTCATTGCGGAACAATCGGAGTCGGCAAACAGCGGTTCAAACGCAGGCACATCCGCCTGCGTTTCTCGTCCACGCGGGGAAAGCACACCGTTTTCTGCCGATAAGCGATTTTCGGCGATGTACTTCAGCTCTTTCATCACATCAGAGGTGCGTTGAATAAAGCGCTGAGCCTGATCGGAACTCAGATTAAATTCCTGACGAATTTCCGATTCTCGCTGATGTAACGCATTAACGATGTAAAAAACGGATGAAAAAGCAATCAACAGCCAGAGCACTAACGCCAATGCTCTGAACATGTAGCGCGAGGCTTTCAGGGTTGTACGAAAAGAAGCAAGGTATTTCAAAGGGGCGAAGCTCCGCCTCAGGTGACCGATGGAGTGTGGTTAAGGTAGCGGTAAAAGCGTGTTACCGCAATGTTCTCTCTTCTCTGGAATATGATACACCGCCGAGAAATCATCACCTTAACCTCTGATAATCGTCATATACCGGACAAGACTAGTGGATTTCAGCATGCATTATATGAAGTGGATTTATCCACGCCGCTTACGCAATCAAATGATCCTGATGGCAATCCTGATGGTCATTGTCCCAACGCTTACTATTGGTTATATCGTAGAAACGGAAGGACGTTCAGCAGTCTTATCTGAAAAAGAGAAAAAACTTTCTGCCGTGGTCAACCTGCTTAATCAGGCACTAGGCGATCGCTATGATCTCTACATCGACTTACCACGTGAGGAGCGTATCCGCGCATTAAATGCAGAACTTGCCCCCATTACCGAAAATATCACTCACGCCTTCCCTGGCATCGGCGCTGGTTATTACAACAAAACGCTGGATGCGATAATCACCTACGCGCCTTCAGCGCTATATCAGAATAATGTCGGCGTTACCATTGCCGCAGATCACCCTGGTCGCGAAGTCATGCGTACAAATACCCCTTTGGTTTATTCAGGCAGGCAGGTGCGCGGCGATATTTTGAATTCAATGATCCCCATTGAGCGTAATGGTGAAATCCTCGGCTATATCTGGGCCAATGAATTAACCGAAGATATTCGCCGCCAGGCCTGGAAAATGGATGTGAGGATTATCATTGTGCTCACCGCCGGTTTGCTGATAAGCCTGCTGTTGATTGTCCTTTTCTCCCGTCGCCTGAGCGCCAATATTGATATCATCACCGATGGCCTCTCGACTCTGGCGCAAAATATTCCCACTCGATTACCACAATTGCCCGGTGAAATGGGGCAAATCAGTCAGAGTGTTAACAACCTCGCCCAGGCACTGCGTGAAACGCGGACACTTAACGATCTGATTATTGAAAACGCTGCCGATGGCGTCATTGCCATTGACCGCCAGGGTGATGTAACCACCATGAACCCGGCAGCAGAAGTCATCACTGGCTATCAACGTCATGAACTGGTAGGGCAGCCTTACTCCATGTTGTTCGACAATACTCAGTTCTACAGTCCAGTACTGGATACGCTGGAACATGGCACCGAACATGTAGCGCTGGAGATCAGTTTTCCAGGCCGTGACCGCACCATTGAACTCAGTGTCACTACCAGTCGTATTCATAACACGCATGGTGAAATGATAGGTGCTTTGGTGATTTTCTCTGATTTAACTGCCCGCAAAGAAACCCAGCGCCGCATGGCGCAAGCAGAACGCCTCGCCACACTGGGTGAGCTGATGGCTGGCGTCGCGCATGAAGTACGTAATCCGCTAACGGCTATTCGTGGTTATGTACAGATCTTGCGCCAACAAACCGGTGACCCAATACATCAGGAATATCTGTCCGTAGTACTCAAAGAAATCGATTCAATTAACAAAGTTATTCAGCAATTGCTCGAATTTTCACGTCCACGCCACAGTCAATGGCAACAAGTCAGCCTCAATGCATTGGTTGAAGAAACTCTGGTACTGGTACAAACCGCTGGCGTACAAGCGCGGATCGACTTCATAAGCGAACTGGATAATGAATTAAGCCCGATTAACGCCGATCGTGAACTGCTCAAACAGGTACTACTGAATATCCTGATCAATGCCGTCCAGGCTATCAGTGCACGAGGGAAAATTCGCATTCGAACCTGGCAGTACAGCGACTCACAACAGGTCATTTCGATAGAGGACAACGGCTGTGGCATTGATCTCTCGCTGCAAAAAAAGATCTTCGATCCCTTTTTCACCACCAAAGCCTCAGGAACCGGGCTTGGTCTGGCGTTAAGTCAACGCATCATTAATGCCCATCAGGGTGATATTCGCGTCGCCAGTTTGCCGGGCTACGGCGCAACCTTCACGCTTATTTTACCGATCAACCCGCAGGGAAATCAGACTGTATGACTGCTATTAATCGCATCCTTATTGTGGATGATGAAGATAATGTTCGCCGTATGCTGAGCACCGCTTTTGCACTACAAGGTTTCGAAACACATTGTGCGAACAACGGACGCACAGCATTACACCTGTTTGCTGATATTCACCCTGACGTGGTGTTGATGGATATCCGCATGCCAGAGATGGACGGCATCAAGGCACTCAAGGAGATGCGCAGCCATGAGACACGGACCCCCGTTATTCTGATGACGGCCTATGCTGAAGTGGAAACCGCCGTCGAAGCGCTACGCTGCGGGGCCTTCGACTATGTTATCAAACCGTTTGATCTCGATGAGTTGAATTTAATCGTTCAGCGCGCTTTACAACTCCAGTCAATGAAAAAAGAGATCCGTCATCTGCACCAGGCACTGAGCACCAGCTGGCAATGGGGGCACATTCTCACCAACAGCCCGGCGATGATGGATATCTGCAAAGACACCGCCAAAATTGCCCTTTCTCAGGCCAGCGTCTTGATTAGCGGTGAAAGCGGCACCGGGAAAGAGTTGATTGCCAGAGCGATTCACTACAATTCGCGGCGGGCAAAGGGGCCGTTCATTAAAGTCAACTGCGCGGCGCTGCCGGAATCGTTGCTCGAAAGTGAACTGTTTGGTCATGAAAAAGGGGCATTTACTGGTGCACAAACCTTGCGTCAGGGATTATTTGAACGTGCCAACGAAGGTACTCTGCTCCTCGACGAAATTGGCGAAATGCCGCTCGTACTGCAAGCCAAATTACTACGCATTCTGCAGGAACGGGAATTTGAACGGATTGGCGGCCATCAGACCATAAAAGTTGATATCCGCATCATTGCTGCCACCAACCGCGACTTGCAGGCAATGGTGAAAGAAGGCACCTTCCGTGAAGATCTCTTTTATCGCCTTAACGTTATTCATTTAATACTGCCGCCTCTGCGCGATCGCCGGGAAGATATTTCCCTGTTAGCTAATCACTTTTTGCAAAAATTCAGTAGTGAGAATCAGCGCGATATTATCGACATCGATCCGATGGCAATGTCACTGCTTACCGCCTGGTCATGGCCGGGAAATATTCGAGAGCTTTCCAACGTTATTGAACGCGCCGTCGTGATGAACTCAGGCCCGATCATTTTTTCTGAGGATCTTCCGCCGCAGATTCGTCAGCCAGTCTGTAATGCTGGCGAGGTAAAAACAGCCCCTGTCGGTGAGCGTAATTTAAAAGAGGAAATTAAACGCGTCGAAAAACGCATCATTATGGAAGTGCTGGAACAACAAGAAGGAAACCGAACCCGCACTGCTTTAATGCTGGGCATCAGTCGCCGTGCATTGATGTATAAACTCCAGGAATACGGTATCGATCCGGCGGATGTATAACGCCAAAACTTGCTATGCAGAAATTTGCACAGTGCGCAATTTTCTGCATAGCCGCTCATTCTTCTTATAAATCCCCATCCAATTTATCCCTTCATATTCAATTAGTTAAATAACAAAATCCAATAATCTCATTCTGGCACTCCCCTTGCTATTCCCTGACTGTACCCACAACGGTGTATGCAAGAGGGATAAAAAATGAAAACAAAATTGATGACATTACAAGATGCCACCGGCTTCTTTCGTGACGGCATGACCATCATGGTGGGCGGATTTATGGGGATTGGCACTCCATCCCGCCTGGTTGAAGCATTACTGGAATCTGGTGTTCGCGACCTGACATTGATAGCCAATGATACCGCGTTTGTTGATACTGGCATCGGTCCGCTCATCGTCAATGGTCGAGTCCGCAAAGTGATTGCTTCACATATCGGCACCAACCCGGAAACAGGTCGGCGCATGATATCTGGTGAGATGGACGTCGTTCTGGTGCCGCAAGGTACGCTAATCGAGCAAATTCGCTGTGGTGGAGCTGGACTTGGTGGTTTTCTCACCCCAACGGGTGTCGGCACCGTCGTAGAGGAAGGCAAACAGACACTGACACTCGACGGTAAAACCTGGCTGCTCGAACGCCCACTGCGCGCCGACCTGGCGCTAATTCGCGCTCATCGTTGCGACACACTTGGCAACCTGACCTATCACCTTAGCGCCCGCAACTTTAACCCCCTGATAGCCCTTGCGGCTGATATCACGCTGGTAGAGCCAGATGAACTGGTCGAAACCGGCGAGCTGCAACCTGACCATATTGTCACCCCTGGTGCCGTTATCGACCACATCATCGTTTCACAGGAGAGCAAATAATGGATGCGAAACAACGTATTGCGCGCCGTGTGGCGCAAGAGCTTCGTGATGGTGACATCGTTAACTTAGGGATCGGTTTACCCACAATGGTCGCCAATTATTTACCGGAGGGTATTCATATCACTCTGCAATCGGAAAACGGCTTCCTCGGTTTAGGCCCGGTCACGACAGCGCATCCAGATCTGGTGAACGCTGGCGGGCAACCGTGCGGTGTTTTACCCGGTGCAGCCATGTTTGATAGCGCCATGTCATTTGCGCTAATCCGCGGCGGTCATATTGATGCCTGCGTGCTCGGCGGTTTGCAGGTAGACGAAGAAGCCAACCTCGCGAACTGGGTAGTGCCTGGGAAAATGGTGCCCGGTATGGGTGGCGCGATGGATCTGGTGACCGGGTCGCGCAAAGTGATCATCGCCATGGAACATTGTGCCAAAGATGGTTCAGCAAAAATTTTGCGCCGCTGCACCATGCCACTCACTGCGCAACATGCGGTGCATATGCTGGTTACTGAACTGGCTGTCTTTCGTTTTATTGACGGCAAAATGTGGCTCACCGAAATTGCCGACGGGTGTGATTTAGCCACCGTGTTTGCCAAAACAGAAGCTCGGTTTGAAGTTGCCGCCGATCTGAATACGCAACGGGGTGATTTATGATTGGTCGCATATCGCGTTTTATGACGCGTTTTGTCAGCCGGTGGCTTCCCGATCCACTGATCTTTGCCATGTTGCTGACATTGCTAACTTTCGTGATCGCGCTTTGGTTAACACCACAAACGCCGATCAGCATGGTGAAAATGTGGGGTGACGGTTTCTGGAACTTGCTGGCGTTTGGTATGCAGATGGCGCTTATCATCGTTACCGGTCATGCCCTTGCCAGCTCTGCTCCGGTAAAAAGTTTGCTGCGTACTGCCGCCTCCGCCGCAAAGACGCCCGTACAGGGCGTCATGCTGGTTACTTTCTTCGGTTCAGTCGCTTGTGTCATCAACTGGGGATTTGGTTTGGTTGTCGGCGCAATGTTTGCCCGTGAAGTCGCCCGCCGAGTACCCGGTTCTGATTATCCGTTGCTCATTGCCTGCGCCTACATTGGTTTTCTCACCTGGGGTGGCGGTTTCTCTGGCTCAATGCCTCTGTTGGCTGCAACACCGGGCAACCCGGTTGAGCATATCGCCGGGCTGATCCCGGTGGGCGATACTCTGTTCAGTGGTTTTAACATTTTCATCACTGTGGCGTTGATTGTGGTGATGCCATTTATCACCCGCATGATGATGCCAAAACCGTCTGACGTGGTGAGTATCGATCCGAAACTACTCATGGAAGAGGCTGATTTCCAAAAGCAGCTACCGAAAGATGCCCCACCATCCGAGCGACTGGAAGAAAGCCGCATTCTGACGTTGATCATCGGCGCACTCGGTATCGCTTACCTTGCGATGTACTTCAGCGAACATGGCTTCAACATCACCATCAATACCGTCAACCTGATGTTTATGATTGCGGGTCTGCTGCTACATAAAACGCCAATGGCTTATATGCGTGCTATCAGCGCGGCAGCACGCAGTACTGCCGGTATTCTGGTGCAATTCCCCTTCTACGCTGGGATCCAACTGATGATGGAGCATTCCGGTCTGGGCGGACTCATTACCGAATTCTTCATCAATGTTGCGAACAAAGACACCTTCCCGGTAATGACCTTTTTTAGTTCTGCACTGATTAACTTCGCCGTTCCGTCTGGCGGCGGTCACTGGGTTATTCAGGGACCTTTCGTGATACCCGCAGCCCAGGCGCTGGGCGCTGATCTCGGTAAATCGGTAATGGCGATCGCCTACGGCGAGCAATGGATGAACATGGCACAACCATTCTGGGCGCTGCCAGCACTGGCAATCGCCGGACTCGGTGTCCGCGACATCATGGGCTATTGCATCACTGCCCTGCTCTTCTCCGGCGTCATTTTCGTCATTGGTTTAACGCTGTTCTGACGGCAACCCTACAGACAGAAGGAATAAAAAATGAAAAATTGTGTCATCGTCAGTGCGGTACGTACTGCTATCGGTAGTTTTAACGGTTCACTCGCTTCCACCAGCGCCATCGACCTGGGGGCGACAGTAATTAAAGCCGCCATTGAACGTGCAAAAATCGATTCACTACACATTGATGAAGTGATTATGGGTAACGTGTTGCAAGCCGGGTTGGGGCAAAATCCAGCACGTCAGGCACTGTTAAAAAGCGGGCTGGCAGAAACGGTGTGCGGATTCACGGTCAATAAAGTGTGTGGTTCGGGTCTTAAAAGTGTGGCGCTTGCCGCCCAGGCAATTCAGGCAGGTCAGGCGCAAAGCATTGTGGCGGGGGGTATGGAAAATATGAGTTTAGCGCCCTACTTACTCGATGCAAAAGCACGCTCTGGTTATCGTCTTGGAGACGGACAGGTTTATGACGTAATCCTGCGCGATGGTCTGATGTGCGCCACCCATGGTTATCATATGGGGATTACCGCCGAGAACGTGGCCAAAGAGTACGGAATTACCCGAGAAATGCAGGATGAACTGGCGCTACATTCACAGCGTAAAGCGGCAGCCGCAATTGAGTCCGGTGCTTTTACAGCCGAAATCGTCCCGGTAAATGTTGTCACTCGGAAGAAAACCTTCGTCTTCAGTCAAGACGAATTCCCGAAAGCGGATTCTACGACTGAAGCGTTAGGCGCATTGCGCCCGGCCTTCGATAAAGCAGGAACAGTCACCGCCGGGAACGCGTCTGGTATTAACGACGGTGCTGCCGCTCTGGTGATTATGGAAGAATCTGCGGCGCTGGCAGCAGGCCTTCCCCCCCTGGCTCGCATTAAAAGTTATGCCAGCGGTGGCGTGCCCCCCGCATTGATGGGTATGGGGCCAGTACCTGCCACGCAAAAAGCGTTACAACTGGCGGGGCTGCAACTGGCGGATATTGATCTCATTGAGGCTAATGAAGCATTTGCTGCACAGTTCCTTGCCGTTGGGAAAACCCTGGGCTTTGATTCTGAGAAAGTGAATGTCAACGGCGGGGCCATCGCGCTCGGGCATCCTATCGGTGCCAGTGGTGCTCGTATTCTGGTCACACTATTACATGCCATGCAGGCACGCGATAAAACGCTGGGGCTGGCAACACTGTGCATTGGTGGCGGCCAGGGAATTGCGATGGTGATTGAACGGTTGAATTAACAAATCAGAACCACTCGCATGGCGGGTGGTTATCTGTTTCAGCCACGATGCGCCAGAAACAGACTAAAGTCAGAAAAGTAAAGGGCCGAATTTTCGGCCCTTTTAACTTGATTACTCGTCAGCGTCGTCTGCGACATCATCGTCGCTTTCCACTTCCGGAGCGATTTCATCGTCCCCTTCCGCGGCACTGCCGTCGATGGTATCCAGATCTTCCTCGTCAACCGGTTCAGCAACACGTTGCAGACCCACTACGTTTTCATCTTCCGCAGTACGGATGAGGATCACGCCCTGGGTGTTACGGCCCACGATGCTGATTTCCGAAACGCGAGTACGTACCAGCGTACCGGCATCGGTGATCATCATGATCTGGTCGCAGTCATCTACCTGCACCGCACCAACCACTAAACCGTTACGTTCGGTAACCTTGATGGAGATAACCCCTTTCGTCGCACGCGACTTAGTCGGGTATTCCGCCACTGCGGTACGTTTACCATAACCGTTCTGCGTTGCGGTGAGGATTGCGCCATCGCCACGAGGCACGATCAGAGAGACGACTTTATCGCCTTCACCTAAGCGAATACCGCGAACACCGGTGGTGTTGCAGCCCATCGCACGGACAGAAGACTCTTTAAAGCGCACCACTTTACCTTCGGCGGAGAACAGCATTACTTCATCTTCGCCGCTGGTCAGGTCAACGCCGATCAGCTCATCGCCTTCAACCAGTTTGATCGCCACTTTACCGGCGGTACGCAGACGGTTGAATTCGGTGAGGACGGTTTTCTTAACAGTACCGTTAGCGGTCGCCATGAAGACTTTCACGCCTTCTTCAAACTCGGTCACCGGCAGGATCGCGGTGATACGTTCGTCCTGCTCCAGCGGCAGCAGGTTGACAATCGGACGACCGCGCGCGCCACGAGTGGCTTCCGGCAACTGATAGACTTTCATCGAATAGACGCGACCACGGCTGGAGAAGCACAGAATATGGTCGTGGGTGTTCGCCACCAGCAGTCGGTCAATAAAGTCTTCTTCTTTAATACGTGCGGCAGATTTGCCTTTCCCGCCACGACGCTGCGCTTCGTATTCAGAAAGCGGCTGATACTTCACGTAGCCCTGGTGAGAGAGCGTCACAACCACATCTTCCTGAGTGATCAGATCTTCCAGGTTGATGTCTGCGCTGTTGGCGGTGATTTCAGTGCGACGTTTGTCACCGAACTGTTCACGAACCAGTTCCAGCTCTTCGCGGATCACTTCCATCAGACGATCGGCACTGCCAAGAATACGCAGCAGTTCTGCGATCTGATCCAGCAGCTCTTTGTATTCGTCGAGCAGTTTTTCGTGCTCAAGACCGGTCAGTTTCTGCAAACGCAGATCCAGAATCGCCTGAGCTTGCTGTTCGGTCAGGTAGTACAGACCATCACGCACCCCGAACTCTGGCTCCAGCCATTCCGGACGCGCAGCATCATCGCCCGCACGTTCGAGCATGGCGGCAACGTTGCCCAGCTGCCACGGATTAGCAACCAGCGCAGTTTTCGCTTCTGCAGGCGTCGGCGCATGACGGATCAGTTCGATGATCGGGTCGATGTTCGCCAGCGCCACGGCTAATGCTTCAAGGATATGAGCACGATCGCGAGCTTTACGCAGTTCGAAAATAGTACGACGGGTCACCACTTCACGGCGGTGACGAACAAACGCCGCGATGATGTCTTTCAGGTTCATGATCTTCGGCTGACCATGGTGCAATGCCACCATGTTGATACCGAAAGAAACCTGCAACTGGGTCTGGGAGTAGAGGTTGTTGAGTACAACTTCACCGACCGCATCGCGTTTCACTTCAATCACGATGCGCATACCGTCTTTGTCAGACTCGTCACGCAGCGCGCTGATGCCTTCCACGCGTTTTTCTTTTACCAGTTCCGCAATCTTCTCGATCAGGCGCGCTTTGTTCACCTGATACGGAATTTCGTGGACGATAATGGTTTCACGTCCGGTTTTAGCGTCAACTTCCACTTCAGCACGGGCGCGGATATATACCTTGCCGCGACCGGTACGGTAAGCTTCTTCAATACCGCGACGACCGTTGATGATTGCCGCCGTCGGGAAGTCCGGCCCCGGGATGTGTTCCATCAGCCCTTCAATGCTGATGTCTTCATCATCGATATACGCCAGACAACCGTTGATAACTTCCGTCAGGTTGTGCGGCGGGATGTTGGTTGCCATACCTACGGCGATACCGGAAGAACCGTTCACCAGCAGGTTAGGAATTTTGGTTGGCATGACGTCGGGAATTTTTTCCGTGCCGTCATAGTTATCAACGAAATCGACCGTCTCTTTTTCGAGATCGGCCATCAGTTCATGGGCAATTTTCGCCAGACGGATTTCCGTATAACGCATTGCCGCCGCAGAGTCGCCGTCGATGGAACCGAAGTTACCCTGACCGTCTACCAGCATGTAACGCAGCGAGAATGGCTGCGCCATACGGACGATCGTGTCATAAACCGCCGAGTCACCATGGGGATGGTATTTACCGATTACGTCACCAACGACACGGGCAGATTTTTTATAGGCTTTGTTCCAGTCATTGCCTAGTACGTTCATGGCGTAAAGTACGCGACGGTGTACCGGCTTCAGGCCATCTCGGACATCCGGCAGCGCACGGCCAACAATGACCGACATCGCATAATCCAGATAGGAGCTCTTCAGCTCTTCCTCAATGTTGACCGGTGTAATTTCTCTCGCAAGGTCGCTCATCTAACCGCTATCCCTCTACTGTATCCCGGATTCAAAGGTCGCAAATTATAACACAGCCGCGCAGTTTGAGGTAAACCTATACGCTTTATTCACATCCAATGCCTGATATACTCGTTTGTCTTGCCAATTACGGAGTAGAAGTGCCAATGAATGCCGAAAAATCGCCGGTAAACCATAACGTAGACCACGAAGAGATCGCTAAATTTGAAGCTGTCGCCTCCCGCTGGTGGGATCTTGAAGGTGAGTTCAAACCGCTGCACCGCATTAACCCGCTGCGTCTGGGCTATATTGCCGAGCGTGCTGGCGGTTTATTTGGCAAAAAGGTGCTCGATGTCGGTTGTGGCGGCGGCATTCTGGCCGAGAGCATGGCGCGGGAAGGCGCGACGGTGACCGGTCTGGATATGGGCTTTGAGCCATTGCAGGTGGCAAAGTTGCACGCGCTGGAAAGTGGCATTCAGGTAGAGTACGTGCAGGAAACCGTGGAAGAGCACGCGGCAAAACATGCCGAACAGTATGACGTGGTGACCTGCATGGAGATGCTGGAGCACGTACCCGATCCGCAGTCAGTGGTCAGAGCCTGTGCGCAACTGGTGAAACCGGGCGGCGATGTCTTTTTCTCGACGCTTAACCGCAACGGCAAGTCATGGCTGATGGCGGTGGTTGGCGCGGAATATATTTTGCGCATGGTGCCCAAAGGCACGCATGATGTGAAGAAGTTTATTAAACCGGCAGAGCTGCTTGGCTGGGTAGATCAGACAAGCCTTAAAGAGCGACATATAACCGGGCTACATTACAACCCGATCACTAATACTTTTAAACTCGGCCCCGGCGTGGATGTGAACTATATGCTGCACACGCAGAATAAGTGAGGTTGTTGTTTGGATTCATCCGGCAACCGCGCCAATGCCTGATGCGACGCTTGCCGCGCCTTATCAGGCCTACAAATGCTCCCGTAGGCCAGATAAGGCGTTTACGCCGCATCCGGCAATAGTGCCGGTCAGACAGCGATTACCATTTCACCGTCATCGACAAAAACCCTGCCGTCTGGGCAAAATCATCACTCCCTTTCTGCCACGCCACGCTACCACGCAGGGACACTCGCTGACTGATATTGCCCGTGACTCCCACTTTTATTTCACCCCGTTGTTTTACCGCTTCGTCACTGATAGTGCTGCCATCTTCTTCAATTTTCGTCGAATGGGGATCGTAATAATAATTCAGATCTAATGTTGGTGTGACATGAACAGCGGTACGCCATTCGCTGTGTAAACCTAGCCGCGTCTGAATATCATCACCCTGCGATTGTGACACGCGCGCATGGTTAGCGGCGGTAAAATCATCCTGCTGCACGCCCTGATAAATCACCTGCGCCTGCGGTTCAATCACCACACCACGCCCCGGTAACCACTGATACCCCGCTTCCAGCGAGGCGATAATCCCCGACGAATGGTAATGATCTGTGCCATCGTCTTGTTCGGAAACATCATTGTTAAACCACGCGTATTGCAGCCAGCTATCCAGCCAGGCCCCCTGCTTCTGATTACCGTGCTGAAACCAGCTTGAGGTCAGACCAACGGCATAACCGTGGTTCTGGTTATCGGCGCGAGTTCCGGTCATATTCGAGCGGCTGTCGCCCTGGTTATCACTGTAGCCACCAACCGCCCCAAGCATCCACTCGCCATCCGCGCCCCAGCGCCCGCTAAACAAGTCGCCGCTAAGCTGCACCGTAGAAGTGTCTTCATGCTGAGCCAGTTGCCCCGCTGCTGTGTAATGATAATTTCCGCCGATAACACGTAAATTCAGCGTCTGACCATCGCCACCAGCGTGATCGTGTCGCTCCATCACAAACGCCTGATTTGCCGCCCGCAGGTTATTAAAATATCCACCAACTTTGGCATTCAACACCGGCTGGTAGGCAGGCGTAGGGTCCGGGGCCGGGTCGGGTGTTGGATCAGGATCCGGCGTGGGATCAGGATCGGGAGTCGGGTCTGGATCAGGTGGCGATGGTGGCGTTACTTCTTGCGATCGCAGATACCAGTCGTTGTTATCTTCCACCAGCGTGTAGTCATACGCTCCCATATTGACGTAGCCGCTGCCTGCCAGACTGAACTGCGCATTGTTTTGAAACTGCGTGGGATCAGCTGCGAAATCAACCACTTTAATGCCTGTCGATGTCGGCTCACCAATACCCGTAATGGGATTAATTACCACGGTCGTGTTGCCAGCAGTATTACCGTTCAACACCAGTTGGTCACTTGCCGAGTCATCGCCGTTTAATTCGCTATCGAGCAGTAGCGTACCGCCGCCGGTATAATCACCGTTTACCGTCAGCGTATCGCCAGCGACGCCATTTTGCAGGCTAACCGCACCGGACGTATTGGTCAGATCACCATTAACCGTCACGTCGGCAAGATAGGTCAGGCTGTCAGTTTCAAGGTTGGTATTAAGCTCGCCTGTCAACGTCACGCCATCAGTAGCATTCACCAGCGTCCCATCGCCGTTAAACAGTGAGGCATTAAGGGCGACGGAAGTATCCTGCCCGGTCAGGCGCAAAACCGTACCATCGCTGATGTCGATAGTGCCGCTGGAAGTAACATCAATTGACTGAATATCCTGATCCGCGCCAGTCTTGAACGTTGCCCCGTCACCGACCCACAGCGACGAAGCATAAGGGAAGATATCCGCAACATCGCCTTGCAGCGTGCCTTCTTCGACACGTACCGCCGACTGCGTCGTACCACTGGCGGTCATTTCCAGCGTACCCGCTCCCGTTTTAGTCAATGTGCTACCCTCATCCAGATGCTGCCCGCTGCTGTCAGCCATCAGTGCGCCCCACTGCGTGTCTACCCCCGCATCAACCGCCACTTCACCGTCGGCGCGCATTTCAATATCACGCCCGTGACCTGCTGCCTCTGAACGAGTATCAACGTCAGCGGTAATTTCCATCTCACTTTGTTGTTGGCTATCAGTAAAGATGAGCTGACGGTTTTCGTCGGTATTGCCAAGCTGCGAGTTGTCGCTCACCACCAGCGTACCGGAAGCGATTTGCGTGGTGCCCAGGTAACTATTATTGTTTGCCAGGCTAACCAGCCCGTCGCCCGCATCGACCACCACGTAGACGCCATCTTTCCCGTCACCGCCGATATGCATATCGTTTCCGCCTGCAAGATCTACCACATCCTGACTGCCGATAACCGTTCCGCTGCTGCCGCTGACTTCAAGGCCATCGTTGTATGATGTACCGCTCTGCCAGGTGGAGAAATCAGAGAGATCGAGCACACCGCCGTTTAACACGATCGACTGCGGATCGTCCTGGAGAGCGGCAAGATCTGCCGCGTCGCCTTCCAGCGTAAGCACCGCGCCATCATCAACGACTATATCGCCGGTTAGCGCCATCGACTGCGCCCCTGCCAGCACGTAGCTGCCGTTTTGCGCAATGGTGAGCTGACCAGCACCTTCGACGGTGCCAGCAAAACTGCCCTGATTAACAGTAACGTTGCCACCAGCATCGATATTTAAAGTGCCATTCTGAAAGCCCGTCAATGCGTGCACAAAAGTTTGTTGGGTCGAGCCAACGTTTAGCTCAGCCTGATTCTGATACTGATCAATACTCCCTATCGTCAGACCGTAGCAGTCTTGCGGATCGTCCTGGCAATGCGTATCGCCGACATTCATCAGGGAGTTGCTGCGGCCCAGGGTAACTTCACCGTTTTCTATCTGCATCTCGCCAGTAAAGTCATTGTTATCTGCATTAAGTACCAGATCGCCGGAACCTGTTTTGGTGATTACCCCGGTACCAGCAATAGAGTCAACAGCTCCGTCATTCTCTGTATTGCCGATAACCAGCGTTTTTCCGTCGGCAATATCAAAGGTAACTTCACTTAAGCCGAGATACATAAAACCGCCCGCCGCAGTGGAAGGACCATCCCCATAACCTGCCGCGCTATTGTTCTCATCGATTAACACGCCGCCGTTCTGGCTGTAGCTGTCATCAATCGAAATATCAATAAGATAGGGAGCCGACACGCTATTGGTATAAATTGCCCCGCCATAACCTTCGGCAGTGTTATTTGTAAATGCGGTGTTATTTATTATTGTGAAACCTGACGGATGCGTGATATCGCTATTATTATCGGTGACATCGATTGCACCCCCATCGCCATCACTGTAACTTGTTGATGTATATGCCTGGTTGTTATCAAAAATAACTTTACTTAAATAGACGTCATTGTTGATGGTATAAATTCCACCACCTTTGCCGTCATTAGCGATGTTATTGCGAAACACGGCGTTAGTGACACTTAAATCGACGACACCGGTATCGTTAGTACCAGAAGAATAGATTGCGCCACCATAGCCACCTGCAACGTTACCGGAAAAAATAACATTAGTAAGATTCAGCGTTGAGTTTTCTTTAGCAAATATTGCCCCGCCGTTATTATATTCTCCTGAGACAGTATTATTGGCAAACAGAGTCATTCCAGTTTCATTTTCTGGCGATAGAGAAAACTCCGCTCCTTGTTGCAAAAATACGGCCCCACCGCTGGCGTTATTGTTCATATCCGAAAAAACCAGCCATTGCCCATCGGCGATGCTCCAGTCCTGCGTAATGCCTGAAAGGCTTTGCCTGCTGGCGTGACAACTCGCTTTGATATCATATCCCTGACATGAATCAATGACCGCCGCGACACCGTTAGCAGAGAAAAGAGATGCAATCATTGACGGGAGTAAAGATAAATACTCCTTGCGTAGAAAAATAATCCGCATATTAATCTGACCATCATTTTCTATAAGACGGCATATTTAATCGCATTATACGATATGGGTTATTTTTCTTTTGTAAATTGTTCAACCCGGTGCAATGGCTATTTTGTTATTATTTCATGAATAATATCAGTGCGTCATAATTCAAGTTAATCACCTTAAGGGATATCAGTTATGTTTAAACCTGTCTCTTATACACGTCTCCGAGCCCACGAGACACTCG
>OWJE01000325.1_pt1 | contig 22316 bp, 18 predicted proteins | sample 1732931 | NCBI WGS metagenome assembly OWJE01 (sample SAMN05065769, study PRJEB22554) | human gut metagenome | biome: ENVO:2100002; feature: ENVO:00000062; material: ENVO:00002003 | host: Homo sapiens | place: USA | reverse complement strand
CCAAGGTGAGCAATCCTGTTTGGCCAAAGGGGTCAAAGCAGAGTGGCTTTTCCAATTAGTCACTCATAAATGAAAGCCATTTACTATGTCGATAATTATCTTCTTTATCAACATAATTGTTATTGTACTTCCAGCTCTTATTTCCCGTATTATACGGTGGATCAATATAAATTACATCAATTTTCTTTTTGTGAGTAAAATTGAGTGTATATAGCGAATGATAGTTATCTCCTTCGATGATAAAATTGTAAGGTTTTTCAGGGTCGCATACAATTTCACGAGTAACATCTTCTATCAGTACTGGTAATTCCGTTTCGCACTGTTTAGCAACGTTCTCTTCTTTGTCTTCCCAAACCAATCCGTAGCGTTCTCGTTCTAATTTTTCTAACTTTGCTTCTAATTGTTCTCATGAGAAATGACTATATTTTGATTTTTCCATAATTCCTATTTTACTAATTCTTTTGGTGACACACCGAGCAAATCTGCCACTTTGAAAATGATAGCAAGATTTGGTTGCAAACATAGGCGTTTGTGATGCTAAAACTCATACCCAACTCTTTGGCGAGCCATGTTTGAGTAATGCCTCGCTTCTTCAAATTCTCCTTAATGAGGTTGCTATGTTCTTTCTTTTGTCCCATCGAATGATAGTTTATCTTGATATTGACTACAAAGTCATGAACTTATAATGAATAAAACGAAGAAAAACGGAACTTTCACGCTAATGGAAATAATTTTTCCTGTGAGAGGACACCAAAAGTAATCTCTTTAACAATCAATGATGATTAAAGAACTTTTGCTAGAACCAAGCCGATGCGGCTAAAGATGTAGTATTAGCAACAATATGCAAGAGTGTGCAGATTAGTAACGTTGGTGTCTTATGGTATGAGTAACTGAAGATGATGCCCATTAAAAACGCGTAAATCACAGCCGTAACATTAGAAACCATCGAAGCCTCTGGGGCCAAGTTACAATGGACTAATGAAAATAACAAAGAAGTAGCAACAATAGCCGTCTTAGGCGTGTACCTCGTTAATAATCCTCTAAGAAATACACCACGGAAAATGAACTCTTCTACAATAGGACCTGCCAATGTTATAGAGAGTAACATTAACGCCGTATAACTTTTTGGGTGTTCAGCACCCATATCACCTGCTCCTATAAAATACAAGATTGCTTTGTAGATAAGTTCTAACAGCAATATAGCTAAAAGAGGATATATTATGGCCTTTGCTGGGGGAAAAGGGGATGCTCTCAGTAATTTATGTCGTTTCTTCCAATTTACGCCGTAGAAGGCTATAGCAGTCAGTACAAACATAATTGCATACATCAATATATTAGATATTTCATTAGAGATGTCTGCAATTGCACATACAGCTATGCTAGATATGATTAAAAAAAGAATGACGCATTGATATATTCTATTGGGAAATATTCTAATATGGACGTTCATGTTATTCTGCTTTTGCTACGGCTTAATTATTATTTGCTCTTCTGTATGGTACCCTAACCTTTACAATCAAAGATAATCATTATTGGAAAATCCACTCGAAAATGGCCCGGTTGCCCCACGCAAAGCGGGCCACTCAAGTTACTGCGTTTTGGATATGTTAACATGTCCGTCATTCTTTCTGCTGTTCTGTTTTCCTACGCCAGTGTTAGTAATTGTTTTTGCAAATATAAACATTATTTTTCGTCTAGCAAGTTTTTTAATTCTTTTTAGCTTGCATTTTTCTGAGAGACTCCCATATAATTCTATCCTGACAACCTGATATGCGATTCTGTCCATCACGGCATCAGCCATGGTCTTGTCGACTATGGCATCATACAATCCCTTGGCAGGTATCTGTGAAGCAATAAGTGTAGATTTTCTCTCATGTCTGTCTTCAATGATGTCCATGAGATAGTTCCTTGCCTGCGTGTCAAAAGCTGGAGAGCGAAGTCATTGAGTATGAGCAGGTCCACGCGCTCTATTTTTTTTAAGTTTCTGTAGGATGATCCCCTTCTTCTTGGCCATCCTGAGCTGTGCCATAAGTCTTGCCGTGTTGGCATACAGCACCTTGTATCCTTTCTGGCAGGCCCTGTACCCAAGGCTGTGGCCAGATAGCTCTTGCCAGCCCCCGTGCTTCCGGTGATGAACACGTTCCTCCCTTCAGACATAAAATCCCAGCCCTGCCAGCCGCTGCATGAGATTGCAGTCAATCCCCCTTTCGGTACTGTAGTCTATGTGATCTACCGAGGCCTGATAGCGGAAGCCGGCCTGCCGGATGAGCCTCTCTATGGTGCGGTTGCACCTGTCGTCCCACTCGCTGGTGACGAGCCATGGGACGAACTCCTCAGTTGTCATGCGGTCCGTAGTGAAGTATTCCCGTGAGGCCTTGAAAGCCGCGTGCGTCCCCAGCAGACGCATTTGCAGCATCCTGCCGAGGGGTTGTTCCTTGTTCCTTTAAGTTTATCAGTTGTAATAATCCTTCCCCATTATGTTCACGTGCCTTGACATTGATTTCGGCACCGTCTCGTCCTCGGGGGGTGCGGTGAGGTTCTGTTTGGTTCTGAAACACCAAAGCAGGAGTTTTACAAATATTATTCGTAATATTGCACTTGCCGATTGACGCTACGAGGCAGCATATTTATGTTGAACGCTTATGAATCTCCCCATAAATTTTGTCATGTCGTGAAATTTGGCTATATTTGCACGCATTAAATTAGAAAATGATGCAAGCAATGATTTTCGCAGCAGGGCTGGGGACTCGCCTGAAACCGCTCACCGACACAATGCCCAAGGCATTGGTACGTGTGGGGGGCGAGCCATTACTCGGTCGTGTCATCTTTCGATTGAAAGAAGCGGGATTTAACCGGATAGTGGTCAATGTACATCATTTTGCCGATCAAGTCATTGACTATCTGAAAGGAAACGACAACTTTGGCCTTGACATTCATATCAGTGACGAGCGTGATGCGCTCCTTGACACCGGGGGAGGCATCAAGAAGGCTATGCCTTTTTTCGACACTTCCCAACCAATATTGATTCACAACGTAGACATATTAAGTAATGTGAACCTCGGGCAACTTTATGAGGAAGGAAAAAAAGGAGATGCCACCTTGCTTGTCAGTTCCCGTAGCACCAAGCGCTATCTGCTTTTCTCCAAAGACGAATCACGACTGTTGACCGGTTGGACCAATATTGAAACTCGGGAGGTCAAGAGCCCCTACCCTCGTCTGGAGCCTGCCTCGTGTGACATGTATGCTTTTAGCGGCATTCATGTCTTTTCCCCTTCCCTCTTCCCTTGCATAGATGAAATGCCGGCCAAATTTGGCATTGTCGATTTCTATCTGAAATGGTGTGACCGCTATGCCATCAGAGGCTATGTAAAAGAAGATTTAAAACTGATGGATGTAGGAAAACAAGAAACATTGCAAGAGGCGGAGGACTTTTTGCGACACATCAAATAGCATATTATCATCACCTCCCGACCGATTCTGCGCGAGACTGTCTCATCACAACGAGAACCGGAACGGAACATAAACTCTCTTATCATAATGCAACAAAAGATTATCATTCTCGACTTCGGTTCACAGACAACCCAGCTCATTGGTCGCCGTGTGCGCGAACTCGACACCTTTTGTGAGATCCTTCCTTACAACAAGTTCCCGAAGGACGACCCCGACGTGATAGGTGTCATTCTCAGTGGTTCGCCTTACAGTGTCCACGACCCGGAGGCATTCAAGACCGACCTCAGTCAGTTTGTCGGCAAATATCCCGTGCTGGGCATCTGCTACGGAGCACAGTTCATTTCCCACACCAATGGGGGAAAGGTGGAACAAACCGGCACACGCGAGTATGGCCGGGCCCACCTCCAGCAGTTTGACGGTGAGAATCCTCTTTTCAAAGGTTTTGAACCAAACTCACAAGTGTGGATGAGTCATGGCGATACGATTACCGCCATTCCGCAAGATTGCCATGTCATAGCCAGTACGGCAGATGTGAAATTTGCCGCTTACGCTTCAACAAAGCACCCACTTTGGGCCGTACAATTCCATCCCGAAGTGTATCACACCTCACAAGGCACACAGCTGCTGCGCAACTTTGTGGTGGACATCTGCGGGAGCCGGCAGGAATGGAGCGCAGCTTCGTTTGTAGAGAGCACCGTGGCAGAGCTCAAACGGCAGTTGGGCAACGACCGTGTGATTCTCGGACTTTCGGGCGGTGTAGACTCCAGCGTTTGTGCCACACTGCTGAACAAGGCTATCGGCAAAAACCTCACCTGCATTTTCGTTGACCACGGCATGTTGCGCAAGAACGAGTTCAAGAAGGTGATGGAAGCATACGAAGGCCTCGGACTCAATGTCGTCGGGGTAGATGCAAGCGACAAGTTCTTCAAAGACTTGGAAGGAGTGACAGATCCCGAGAAGAAACGCAAGATCATCGGTCGCGATTTCGTGGAAGTGTTCAATGCCGAGGCCAAGAAAATTACCGACGCCAAGTGGTTGGCCCAAGGCACCATCTACCCCGACCGCATTGAGAGCCTGAGCATCACCGGAATGGTCATCAAGAGTCATCACAACGTGGGAGGCCTGCCCAAGGAGATGCACTTGCAGCTTTGCGAACCCCTACAATGGCTCTTCAAAGACGAAGTGCGCCGTGTGGGCTACGAGCTCGGGATGCCCGAACGACTCATCAAGCGGCATCCGTTCCCCGGTCCCGGCCTTGCCGTGCGCATCCTTGGCGACATCACCCGTGAGAAAGTGCGCATTCTGCAAGATGCAGACGACATCTATATCGAGCACATGCACCATTACACCATGCCCGACGGCAGCTGCCTCTACGACCATGTCTGGCAGGCCGGCACTGTGCTGCTCTCCACCATCCGCTCTGTGGGCGTGATGGGCGACGAACGTACTTATGAGCATCCTGTGGCTTTGCGCGCCGTGACTTCGCAAGACGCCATGACGGCCGACTGGGCCCATTTGCCATACGATTTCATGGCCAAGGTGAGCAATGAGATCATCAATAAGGTGAAGGGGGTCAACCGGGTATGCTATGACATTTCCTCTAAACCACCTTCAACCATTGAGTGGGAGTAAATCCCGGCTCTTTGGCGGGTCATCGTTGATTCATGTTTATGACTTAACCTTTGCGTTATGAATTTCGGACAACAACACGATGAAGGACGGAGGGAAGAGTTGATACGACAGATTGAGCATTCGGTGGCTCATCTGTCGCTTCCCGAACTGGAAGCCCTCTATTATGATATGCTGACGAAGGATTATATCCGGAAGTAAAGAGACCCCCGGGCAGGGCCGGTGGGTCTTTCGGCCGGATAAATCGTTGTCAAACTATTTGTTCGGTTTCGGCCTCTCTGCTTGCGATATTTGCAACAGGCAGCTACTCGGGCGTAAATGAGCGAATTTTGGCAACACTACCAAAACGCTGATAATCAGCTGTTTGAATTTTATTGACACGACTTTAAGTCCGAAAACGGGCTTAAGAAAGCCCAAACGAGCTTACAAAAGGGCCACAGTTGCGACGCAACTGTGGCCCTTTCGTTTGCTAACTGTAGCCCTTTTACAAGCTCGGAGAGCACGAATGGAAAAGTCGGCGGGCTTTTTCAGTGGTTCAAACCCGGTTTCCCGCTCTGGTTGGAGGATTTTGCCGGATGTGTTCCTGTCAATATTATTCGGTACTGTCCGGCCTCTTGCGGAACTTCCTTTCACCTGTTTCTGTTGGTGTGCGCCCCATACATACTATTCTTTTTCTCCCGTCTAACAACAACTATCCCATTTTCCCGAATCGTTCAGGGAAGAGTGAAAAAGAAAGCATGCACCCGACCATGTCACAGTCGGATACATGCTTTTGTGGTATGGCTTCCCCTGCAAGTGAAGCACTCTGTCGGTTTCCGGCAGTCCGCTTATTGCTGCTTTTTCAGCAGGTCGCGGATTTCGGTAAGCAATTTTTCTTCAGCCGTGGGCTCCGGTGCGGGTGCTTCGGGAACAGGTGTTTCCTCTTTCTTCTTGCGGGCCAGTTTGTTGATACCCTTCACAAGCAAGAACACACAGAAGGCAATGATGGTGAAATCGATCAGTGTCTGGAGAAAATTACCGTAGTTGATGGTGGCAGCCGTCATGTTCTCCACACCGGGAATCTCCACCGCAGGCAATGTGAATTTCAAGTCGCTGAAGTTGACACCCCCGATGAGCCATCCGACGGGTGGCATGATGATGTCGTCTACTATGGAAGATACGATTTTGCCGAAAGCACCGCCAATGATCACACCGACAGCCATGTCTACGGCATTGCCTTTCACAGCAAATTCCTTGAACTCATTTAAAAATTTACTCATACTTTTATTGTGTTATTATTGTTGGAATCTTATAATTGTAACATCGGGGTGACACTCTCGCAAGTTTGTTTTTTCTGTCCCTTGGATATGGGAGAAAGAGTGTGTTTTTTATATAATTTAATACTCAATTCGGCTGCAAATATAGAAAATATTTTGTAACTTTGCGCTCAGACAAAGAAAAAATTGCTTGAAAGTGTCGTATTTTTATGTAGCAGTAGGAATGAAGGCACGAAGAAGTGGCGCAACAGAATTGACAGGTATATCACAAAGGCAAATATTATTTTAACCCTTAAAATAAACAAATAGAAATGATTAAAATTGGTATTAACGGTTTCGGTCGTATCGGCCGTTTCGTTTTCCGCTCAACTGTTGAGGCTGAGAATGCAAAGGATGTGCAGGTAGTGGCTATCAATGACCTCTGCCCGGTAGACTACATGGCTTACATGCTGAAGTATGACACCATGCACGGCCAGTTCAACGGCACTATCGAGGCTGACGTTGAGAAGAGCGAGCTGATCGTGAACGGAAACCACATCCGCGTTACAGCAGAGCGTGATCCCGAGAATCTGAAGTGGGACGAGGTTGGTGCAGAGTATGTGGTTGAGTCTACAGGTCTGTTCCTCGCTATGGACAAGGCTGAAAAGCACCTCAAGGCCGGTGCCAAGTACGTTGTTCTTTCCGCTCCTTCCAAAGCCGGTGAAGACGGTCGTCAGGCTGACATGTTCGTGTGCGGCGTTAACACCGACAAGTATGCCGGCCAGAAGGTTGTTTCCAACGCTTCTTGCACAACCAACTGCTTGGCTCCCATCGCTAAGGTGCTGAACGACAACTTCGGCATCGAGAACGGTCTGATGACAACCGTACACTCTACTACAGCCACACAGAAGACCGTTGACGGTCCTTCGATGAAAGACTGGCGTGGTGGCCGTGCCGCTTCCGGCAACATCATTCCTTCTTCCACCGGTGCTGCCAAGGCTGTGGGTAAGGTTATCCCCGAGCTGAACGGCAAACTGACAGGTATCTCCATGCGCGTTCCTACTTTGGACGTTTCTGTGGTTGACCTGACCGTTAACCTGAAGAAGGCCGCTTCCAAGGAGGCTATCTGCAATGCCATGAAGGCTGCTGCCGAAGGCGAACTGAAAGGCATTCTGGGCTACACCGAAGATGCCGTTGTTTCTTCCGACTTCTTGGGTTGCCCGTTGACATCCATCTTCGATGCCAATGCCGGTGTTTACCTCACAGACAACTTCGTAAAGGTTGTTTCTTGGTATGACAACGAAATCGGTTACAGCCATAAGGTGGTTGACCTGATCAAGGTGATGAAGAAGTACAACGGTTAATCTCCGCACTTTAATTACCGAAATACAAGTCGCCCGACATTGTCGGGCGGCTTTTTTCGTTTAATTGTTTTGTCGTTTGACCGAATTATATTATTTTTGTTGCCGTGTTCGCGACATTGCAGTATTTCCAGAGAAAGAAAAAGTCGGGAACGCGGCATATAGAAGATGACATGGAGAACTGAATGGTGAAAAGACTGATCACGATATTGGGCCCTACAGCCAGTGGCAAGACAAGTCTTGCGGCGGCTTTGGCTGCAGAGACAGATGCTGAGATCATCAGTGCCGACTCGCGTCAGGTCTATCGTGGGATGACTATCGGCACGGGAAAGGATCTGGCCGACTATATTATCGACGGCCGGCAGATACCCTATCACCTTATAGATATATGCGAACCCGGGACGAAATATAACCTCTTTCAATATCAGCAAGACTTCTATGACGCCTATCTTGACATCACGGGCAGAGGCGTGCAGCCCATCCTCTGCGGTGGCACGGGACTTTACATAGAATCGGTGTTGAAAGGCTATAGGCTTTCCCCCGTGCCTCAAAATCAGACACTGCGTGATGCACTGGCCCCAAAATCGCTCGATGAGCTGACACGCATGTTGGAAGACTTGAAAACGAAGGCGGGAACCAAGATGCACAACCGCACGGATGTCGACACGGCGCAGCGGGCCATCAGGGCCATCGAGATAGAAACCTACAATCTGGAGCATCCCATGCCGGAACGGGAGCTGCCGGCTGTTGACTCGTTGATTATCGGTGTAGCCATCGACCGCGATGCGCGTAGAGAAAAAATAAGCCGAAGGCTGAAAGCCAGACTCGACGAAGGGATGGCAAATGAAGTCAGAGGGCTGCTCCAGAGGGGGATACCGGCCGAGGACTTGATTTATTATGGGCTGGAGTATAAATTCGTCACGGAGTATGTGACGGGCCGCATCACTTACAACGAGATGTTCAGAGACTTGGAAATAGCCATTCACCAGTTTGCCAAACGGCAGATGACCTGGTTTCGGGGAATGGAGCGGCGGGGCTTCACCATCCATTGGATTGACGCACTGCTGCCCATGCCCGAGAAGGTGGCACAATGCAAGCAGCTCATGAAGAATAGTAATATGCAATGAATTGTAGATAAACTTCTCCTATGATGGAGAAGACAGGAAGATATTTTTATGGTAGATGAGAACAAATGGGGCATTCTCTATTGCCCGAAAGGCGGATGGAGAAACGGAAAGCGTTGGGAGAAGATAGAAAGGGCTCTCAAGCAGTATCATGTGGACTATGACTTTGTCCAGAGTGAAAACACCGGAAGTGTGGAACGGTTGGTGCGAATGCTCATCAACAACGGCTACAAGACTATCGTCATCGTCGGTGGAGACTCGGCATTGAATGATGCCGTAAACTGTCTGATGCAACTGGACCGGCAGGCCCGGGACGAGATCTCTCTGGGGGTCATTCCCAATGGCGTGATGAATGATTTTGCCCATTTCTGGGGCTTCAGGGAGAATGAGTATGAGCAGACCATCGGCTGGCTTAAAGAGCGTCGCGTGCGTAAGATTGATTTGGGCTGCATTCGCTACACGAATAAAAACGGCGAGCGCTGTCACCGTTATTTCCTCAACTGCATCAATATCGGATTGATAGCTGCCATCATGAATCTCCGGCGGAAAACCCGCCATCTTCTCGGTTCACGCACATTATCGTTCATATCTTCTTTCATCCTCCTCATATTCCAGCGCATGGACTATAAAATGCATCTCAAGATCAATAGTGACGAGGTGAAGCGCAAAGTGATGACTGTATGCATAGGCAATGCCAACGGCTATGGACAGACACCAAACGCCGTACCCTATAACGGTCTGCTTGATGTGTCGGTCGTCTATCATCCGGAAATCACCCAGCTGTTTGAGGGCATCTATCTGTTTGTCAAAGGAAAATTCCTCAACCATCGTAGTGTGCACCCCTATCGCACCCGTGAGGTGATTGTCAAAGAGGCATCACATGCACTGGTGGGCATTGACGGGCGACTGATGAAGACTCCCGTTGGCGCTTACGCCATCTCGGTGGAACAAGAAGTTGTCAATTTTCTCATTCCGGTGTGAAGTTGATGCAGGTTCTTTATCAATGAAAGAGAGAGGGACAAAACGGCAAAAGGCGTTATCCCATTTTGGAAATCTTTTTTAGTTCGTCATCAGCGATGAACTTAATTTTCCGCCCGTCTATGGCAATAAGCTTTTCATTGGCAAAGGCTGAAAGCGTGCGGATAGCGTTGCTAGTGGTCATATTCGACAAACTGGCCAAATCTTCCCGGCTCAGGTAAATGCTAAGTGTGTAGCCATCTTCTTCCAGTCCATAACTATCTTTGAGAAACAAGAGGGCCTCTGCCAGCCGACCGCGAATGTGCTTTTGGGTGAGATTGACAGTGCGGTCGTCCGAGCGTCCCAATTCCACGCTGAGATATCTGATGAAGAATTTGGCAATCTCAAAATTAGCAGTCATCAACTCTATCAGTACATTGATGGGAAAAAAGGCTATTACACAATTTTCAAAAGCCATAGCAGCTGTCTTGTAATCCTCACCGGCAAAGTAGGCCCTGAATCCGAAAAACTCGACAGGTTTGATAACCCTTACAATCTGGTTACGCCCCCCTACTCCATCCTTGTAAATTTTCACTTTGCCTTGGATGAGGCACATGGCTTTGGTCGGGCTCTCAAATTCTTTATAGATGATTTCATTCTTCTTGAAATGCTGCACTGAAAGATTTTTAAAGAGTAAAGTGTAGTGCTCTTCGCGGAGGTTTTCCCACAACGAAGTGATACTTTTTGCTATCTTTTCCTTGTCTAAATCAACCTTATTTACCATTATCTGTTTTGAAACTTTTCCTACTCTGTTGCAAAATTACATCTTTTTTTTCAATTTATTATTTTTCTTGACTATTTTTGTTTTATAGAGCATGAATTGTTACTCTTTTTTCAAAAACAAAACCTTTTATTTTGTTGTAAGACATATTTTTCTTATCTTTGGTGAAGAATGGGGAGGTTGCGAGAATACAAGCCGACTCGTCTTTCAATCAACAAAGCGTGTAAATAACTAAACCTTAATACAGATCTATGAGTTATATAAGATTTGAAAGAGCTCTGATGACCAATCTACAAGAGTCATTGTCAAAAGAGTTGCTTCGTACGAATCGTTCGGGGGCCTACTCTTGTTCGACGATTGTAGACTGCAATACGCGTAAGTATCATGGTCTGCTGGTTGTTCCGGTTCCGGAACTTGACGACGAAAACCATGTGCTGCTTAGTTCGCTTGACGTTACGGTCATTCAGCATGGTGCCGAGTTCAATCTCGGCTTGCATAAGTATCAGGGCAATAACTACAGCCCTAATGGTCATAAGTATATTCGGGAATTTGATTGCGACAAGGTTCCAACCACACTTTATCGTGTTGGTGGAGTCGTGTTGAAGAAAGAGGTGGTCTTCCAGCACTATGAAGACCGTATCCTCATTCGCTACACGCTTGAGGATGCCCATTCCGACACGACTCTCCGCTTCCGTCCGTTCCTTGCCTTTCGCAGTGTACGCCAGTTCACGCACGAGAACTCCACGGCAAGCAGGGAATACAACCTCGTGGACAATGGCATCAGCACATGTATGTATGCCGGTTATCCTAATCTTTTCATGCAGTTCTCCAAGAAAAATGAGTTTGTATTTCTGCCCGACTGGTATCGCGGTGTGGAATACCCCAAAGAACAAGAAAGAGGCTATGCTTCCAATGAAGACCTTTATGTGCCGGGGTATTTCGAGATGAAAATAAAGAAAGGAGAGAGCATCGTGTTTGCAGCATCCACTTCGGAAATGAAAACGCGTGGCTTGAAAACCCTTTTTGAAAAAGAAGTGGAGGAGCGCAACCCACGGGACAATTTCTTCCATTGTCTGGTGAATGCCGCCCATCAATTTCATAATCGGCTGAAGAATGACGAAAGATATATCCTTGCCGGTTACCCTTGGTTCAAGTGCCGTGCCAGAGACACGTTTATCTCGCTTCCCGGCCTGACACTGTCGATAGAGGAAGAATCCTATTTTGAATTGGTGATGAAGACGGCAGAACGAGGTCTCCGGGAATTTATGGAGGGAAAGCCCTCGACGGTGAAGATGACCGAAATAGAACAGCCGGATGTGCCTTTGTGGTGCATCTGGGCCATTCAGCAGTATGCCAAAGAGGCGGGCAGCGAGCGTTGCCGGAAACTTTATGGCAAACTGGTATTTGACATCGTGGAATACATCATGGCCGGCAAGCATCCTAACCTCACATTGGAAGAGAATGCCCTGTTGCACACCGAGGGCCGTGATAAGGCCGTCACTTGGATGAATTCCACTGCCAATGGCAAACCGGTTGTCCCGCGCACCGGATTTATCGTCGAGTTCAATGCCCTTTGGTACAATGCTTTGAAGTTTGCTGCAGCCATTGCCGGAGACGATGGATTGAGCGAAATGGCTGTCCGGTTTGAAGAACTTGCAGGCAGAGTGAAGATATCTTTCCTCGACACATTCCTCAATGAGTATGGCTATCTTTACGACTATGTGGATGGTAACATGATAGATTGGAGTGTGCGGCCGAACATGATATTCCCTGTGGCATTCGACTATTCGCCCCTTTCGCAAGATCAGAAAAAAGCCGTGCTTGACATTTGCACACGTGAATTGCTAACGCCAAAGGGACTACGTTCGCTTTCTCCGAAGAGCGGTGGTTACAATCCAATCTATGTGGGGTCACAAAATCAGCGAGACTATGCCTATCATCAAGGAACGGCATGGCCGTGGCTGAGTGGATTCTACATGGAGGCCTGCCTGAAACTTTACAAGCGTACTCGTCTTAGCTTTATCGAACGCCAGATGGTGGGATTTGAGGACGAGATGTCCTGCCATTGCCTTGGGACAATCAGCGAGCTTTTTGATGGCAACCCTCCATTCCAGGGGCGTGGAGCAATCTCGTTTGCCATGAATGTCGGCGAAATTCTCCGCACGTTGGAACTTTTGGAAAAGTATCAATATCAATAAAAGGGAGGAGGTGACTATGAAAGTTTTAATGTTTGGATGGGAGTATCCTCCTCACGTGTTCGGTGGGTTGGCCACTGCCAACTACGGTATAACCGAGGGGCTTCATGCCCAAGGCGATGTCGATATTACACTCTGTCTGCCACATCCGTTTGGCGATGAAGACCGCTCGGCAGCAAGGATTATTGCCATGAACGGTGTGCCCATCGTATGGCGGGATGTTGCTCATGATTACGTGCAAAGCAGAATAGGCAATATCATGTCTCCTGACGATTACTATCGTTTCCGCGACCACATCTATGCCGATTTCAATTATATGCATGTCAATGATTTGGGGTGCATGGAGTTTGCCGGTGGTTATCCGGCCAATTTGCATGATGAGATAAACAACTATTCTGTGATAGCCGGCGTTATCGCACGGACGGAAGAGTTTGACATCATCCATGCACACGACTGGCTGACCTATCCTGCCGGCATCCATGCCAAGCAGGTTTCAGGCAAACCACTTTGCATCCATGTCCATGCCACCGACTTCGACCGCAGCCGTGGGCATGTCAATCCTACCGTCTATTCGATAGAGAAAGACGGTATGGACAATGCCGATTGCATCATGTGTGTGTCTGAACTGACACGCCAAACCGTCATCAATCAGTATCATCAAGACCCGCGCAAATGTTTCACGGTGCATAATGCCGTCTATCCTCTCCGGCAAGAACTCCAAGATATTCCCCGTCCCGACCACACTGGCAGGGAAAAGGTAGTTACTTTCCTTGGCCGTTTAACGATGCAGAAAGGACCGGAATATTTTGTCGAAGCAGCCAACATGGTACTCCATCGCACTCGTAATGTCCGCTTCTGTATGGCCGGTTCGGGCGATATGATGGACCAGATGATAGAGCTGGCTGCCATCCGGGGCATTGCCGACCGTTTCCACTTCCCCGGCTTCATGCGGGGCAAAGAGGTGTATGAGTGCCTGAAAGACTCCGATGTGTATGTGATGCCTTCGGTCAGTGAACCCTTCGGCATCTCGCCATTGGAGGCAATGCAGTGCGGAACGCCGACCATCATATCCAAGCAGAGCGGTTGTGCCGAGATTCTCGACAACTGTTTCAAGATAGATTATTGGGATATCCATGCTCTGGCAGATGCCATTTACAGCATTTGCCACAATGAGAGCCTTTTCAAATATTTGCAAGAGGAGGGCAAACATGAGGTTGACCAAATCACCTGGGAGAAAGTGGGACTTTGGATTCGTGAACTCTACGAGCGCACCCTCGGGTGGAAATAGTCTTTCCTGCCCTCTGAACTTTTTCATTCAATTAAAACTTACCTAACGAATTACACAAGATGAAAACAATTTGTTTATATTTCGAGATACACCAGATAATCCATCTGAAGAGATACCGTTTTTTCGATATCGGCACCGATCACTACTATTATGATGATTATGAGAACGAACGCGCCATCACAGACATTGCCGAGCGTTCTTATATGCCGGCCCTGAATGCCTTGCAAGAGATGATCAATGCCAACGGCAAATATTTCAAAGTGGCTTTCTCCATCTCCGGTGTAGGCATGGAACAGTTGGAGTTCCATGCCCCTCAAGTGCTGACCAAATTGCAAGAACTTAACAGCACCGGATGTGTAGAGTTTCTTGCAGAGCCCTATTCCCACGGTCTGTCCTCTCTCGTCAATGAAGCTGCTTTCGAGGCAGAGGTGAAAAGACAAAGTGCCAAGATTAAAGAGTATTTCGGACAGGAACCGAAAGTGCTTCGCAATTCGTCGCTCATTTACAGTGATGACATCGGCCTGCTGGTTTCCCATTTGGGATTTAAGGGGATGCTCACGGAAGGTGCAAAGCATGTATTGGGGTGGAAGAGCCCCCACTACATCTATAACTGCGCCATGGCTCCCAATCTCAAGCTCCTGCTTCGCGACATCACCTTGAGCGATGATATATCCTTGCGTTTCAACAACAGCGATTGGCCTGGCTATCCGCTTTTTGCCGACACCTATATGGATAGGATTGCAGCTTTTCCGGAAGAAGAGCAGGTAATAAATATCTTTATGGAGCTTTCCGCTTTAGGCATAGCCCAACCGTTGTCAAGCAATATCCTCGAATTCCTTAAAGCCTTGCCAACCTGCGCAAAAGCACGGGGTATAACGTTCTCTACACCTACGGAACTCTGCATGAAGATTAAGGCTATAGACACGCTCAACGTCCCGGACACATTGAGTTGGGTAGATGAAGAGCGCGACGTAAGCTCATGGTTGGGCAATCCTATGCAGCGCGAGGCTTTTAACAAGCTCTATAGTGTGGCCGACCGTGTGCGCATCGCCAATGACCCTCGTATCAATCAAGACTGGGACTATCTGCAGGCGAGCAACAATTTCCGTTTTATGACCACTAAGCCAAGTAACGTTGGTATCGATCGTGGCATCTACAGTAGTCCTTTTGATGCTTTCACCAACTATATGAACATCTTGGGGGACTTCATCAACCGTGTCAACAACCTCTATCCTGAAGAAATAGACAACGATCAGTTGGAAGGTCTTCTCACCACTATCAAGAATCAAGGGGACGAGATCGAGATGAAGGATAAGGAGATAAGCCGCCTGCAAGCCAAGATCGAAAAGATTGAGGCGGAAAGCGACAAACTTCGCGAAGCATGTGAAGGAAAGAAAGCAGAGGCCAAAGCAGCCAAGAAACCTACGGCTAAAAAGGCTGCCACCGGTAAATCGTCTTCAGCCATAAAGACTACAACGAAAAAAGCCGAATCCACAGAAAAGTAACAACCGGCGTTGCTTACGAGTTATAAAGCTACAGAAACGGCACCGTATAGTTCTACGGTATCGTTTTTGTAGCTTTTGGTTTGCCCTAATTGTTGTTTGGCAAGAAGACCTCCGAATTAAATGATTGTTAAATTATTTATTCATTTTCGGCCTCTCAGATTACGATATTCGCAACAAACAACCCACTCGGCTGCAAACAAGCGATTTTGGTGGCATTTACAAAACGCTGACAATCAGCTGTTTGAATTTTATTGACACGATTTAAGGCCGAGAAAGGAAGCTTAAAAGGCCCAAACAGGCTTACAAAAGGGCCACGGTTGCAATACGACTGTAGCCCTTCCAGCTTTCAACTGTGGCTCTTTTGTAAATTCGGAGAACCCGAATGAGAAAATCAGCGGGCTTTTCCCGTGGTTTAAAGCTGGTTTTTTATCCTGGTTGGCGAATTTCTTCGGACACTTTTTTGTCAAAATTATCCACCACAGCCCAACTTCCCGCGGAGATACCTTTCACCGCTTTTTGTTGGTGCATACCCAATACCTACACTCACCTCCCTATCAAATAGCGACCGTTACTTTATTTTCTATCTCATCACTATTTTCATGACCTTCACATTTCCATCCCTCATTGTTTGTCTTACAATATTGATTCCCTTTTGCGGAATGGGGCGTTCAATACCGTCGATAGAGTAAAAGCGGGGTGATGCGACCTCCATAAAAGTAGTCCTGTTATTGTCTATTCCGGTGTCATCATCTTTCTTTTTGGGCACCACCTCGCCCTTGATGCCGGTTTCTGCTTCCTGTTGCCCTTCGAGCATCATGCCTCCTTTAAGCTGTGCTGTCGTGATGTCGGCAACCACACTGTTAGCGTAGTTTTCGATGTTGGCGTAGCCATTAGCTGCCAACATTGCAGCATCGTCAAAGGTGGGATCACATCCATTGGCCGTTTCCCATTCATCGGGCATGCCGTCCCCATCGGTATCTGTCGGTGACAAACCTTGTTGGAGTGTCGGCCAAGGAGTCCAGTCTTCTCCGGCATCAGTCGGTTTCATGTCATTTTGGCTGTTGATGATGCCCGGTGTTTTTCCATTGCCTTTTCCCGTATAAGTAGCAGTCCCGTTTCTGACATCGTCTGCCAACAGCCGGTCTACCGCATCGCGGTGAAGAGAGGCACCGGCGTATGCCAACACCTTGTCGTATGCCTCGTATGCCGTCTCCGTGGTGACGGGATAGAAGGCAAGAGGTGTCGTGGAACATATCGTGTCTTTCGTTCTCTGGGTGTAAGTATTGTCTACCTTGCTGTTGTCTATCTGGTTATAGATGCCATACGCCCAGTTATCCTTGGTCACATCAGCATGGGCGGAGTTGACATTCCCCCGCACATAGAAATCTCCCCACACATGCCACATCTTGTCCCATTCATTGGCTTCGGTCGTGCCATGATGCGTGTATTCCGTTGTCCTGATGCCTATTCCCGCGATGCGTCGTTGGATGAGCGCGCTGCGTTTCAGTGTGGCAGGTCCTACCTTGTAGTAGTTGTTGACGATGTTCACATTCATGCCCTCTCCACCGTAACATCCGTTTCCGGCCCAGTTGTAGAACACGTTGTTTCGCAAGTCCATCCGCTCGTCAGTCTGTGTGCTCTGTCTAGGCCCGAGACGGGGCACACGGCTTTCATGGTGGGCAAGCAGATTATGGTGATAAGTGGCTCCGCTTCCTCCCCAGTTGCCCCCGTAACCGTGGGCCCCTTTCGAGTGGCCTGCATTTTTAAGACTCTGTCCCACAAGGCACCACTGCACCGTAAGATTCTTGCTGCCATAAACCGACAGGCATTCGTCGATGCTCCAACTCACCGAACAGTGGTCGACCATCACATCGTGTAAATCCATACCCCCCAGCCCATCGCCTTCGTGATGGGCCACCTGTCGGTTGCCCAACCGGAAACGCAGATAGCGAGTGATGGTGTTGCTGTTCAGCGTCACCGGATAGTCGGCAATGCAAATCCCGTCTCCCGGTGCCGTTTGTCCTTCTATCGTGGTGTTTTCATTGATTTTCAAAGCTGATTTCAAAAAGATAGTTCCCGAAACATCAAATACGATGATGCGCGGGCCCGCTTGGGCATTGGCCCAACGCAGAGAACCTTTAAGAGAGGTTTTGCCATTGTCTTCAAGGGTTGTGACGTGATAAACTTTTCCACCGCGTCCACCGGTGGTATACATGCCGAATCCTTCTGCGCCCGGGAAGGCCGGAAGTGTCTGGCCCTTTGCCGTGTAGGCAGTGCCAAGCGTGCCGGCGAGCATGGCCGATAAGATGATTTTGCTGAGATTCATTGTTTTAGCTCTTTGAAATTTGTTTGTTGTCGCAAAGTTATGGATTATATCCCCATCATAGGAGGAATATTTTCTCTTTCTATGGTGAAAAAAGTGTATAAGTGCAAAAAACAAAGGCTGCCCTCTGTGGAAAGGCAGCCCTTGTTGGCATTCGGATGCTCCTCAGATGCCCCTTACTTGCCAATCACCTTGGAACAGCTCCGACTTCCGTCGGCAAATATTTTCACAGCGATGTTGACCCCTTGCTGCGGTGTAGACACCTTTGCTCCACCGATGGTGAAATATTCTATGCGAATGGCTTTTGCATCCTTTGATTCCACTTTGCCGATGCCTGTAGTGACGGTAGATGGCTTTCCAAAACCTCCCATGCTGTTGGCAGCCCGCACAGAATAGTTGCCCGCTTCCGTCAGTTTATAGTCAGTGGAGGTAGTGATGGTGACAAGCTTGTCATGGTTGAAGACAGCATAGGCTGTAGCACCCTCCACGGCATCCCAGCTGAAGATGTCACTTCCAGCACTGATTTGGGCATTGGCTATATTCATCTGCCCGGCGAGCATTTCCGGTCGCCAGTCGGTGAACACCTTGTCGATGGCATATTCGGCAGCTTCGCCGGCAGTGAGAATGGTCTCGTAGGTCTTGCTCTTGTTGTCCTTTTTGAATGTCAGTGTGTTACTTGCCGGAGACACAACCTTGCCGGAGGCATCCACGGAATTGTATTCCACAAATTTGTCAGCGTAGGTGTTCATGCCTCCGGTGGTGAATCGCGTGCTTTCCACTTCTGCCGGTTGGTTGATAGTGGTGTTGAGCCATGCCAATCGTGGCGTGCCTCCCCATGCCCGGCCGAAGTTGAAACTTTTGGCACGATTCTCTATGGTGCAACCGCTCATCACGTAGCCCCATTGCGTGCCATCGGTGTAGGGGGCGGCGATGGTCACGCTTCCGGTCTTGGGAGTTGCCGAACGAGACTCGTTGACAAACTTCACCCGGTTGTAGAACACGTCTCCGCCACCGCATACATAGTCTACCACACCGTGTATCTCGCCGTCTTCAAAATAGAACTGCCCCTTATTGTTGTTGCTGTAATAGGTGTCCTGATAGGAGAGCAGCCTCACATTCTTGCAAATGGTTCTGTTGCCTTTGTCCTGGATAACGACTGCACGGCCTGCAGCCTTATTCATGTCGTAGGGCATGGCATTCTGTAGCGACAGGTCTTGGAAATAAGTGTTGCTGCCCGTGACAAGGAAGAGTGCCGTGGTGCCGATGCCTTCGTTTTCCACTCTGGGTGCATTCTTGATGAGTGTGCCTTCTTCACTCTGCCCGATGAGGGAGATGTTGTTACCGGAAATGGGAGTAAGCACGGTCTCACCGAGATCGTATGTACCGTCGGGCACGAAAATATAAGTACGGCTATCCTCCTTGGCTTCGGCGTTGGCTATCATCAGCGTGTTGAGCAGATGGGCTGCGTCTCCGGCCTTTACGATAAAGTAGCCGGCCTCATTCTTGTCTATCGGATTGTCCTGCACGTTAGCAATCGTCAGACTGTGTATGTAGGGAGAGCAGTCGAAAGTAAGATGTAGGACATCGGCTCCACCTTCATAATGGAAAGAAACGCTCTCTCCGTCTTTAGCTGCCGGGTAAGAAGCCGTACCGATGATGTTGCCTTTCGAATCCTTCAGCGTAAGTGTCCCTGCCCCGCCGTATTTGCAGCTTGAAAGAATAATATAGGCATTGCCGCCTACGAGCAGTTCAATGTCGTCACCACTTTTAAATAGCCAGCCGTGCTGATTGTCGTGATAGCCCCCCTGCCCGATACAGTTGAAAGCCTCATGGTCTTCGTCATAGAAATATTGATCGGTCAGATTGAAAGTGTAGCGGGCCGTTGTGCTCTGCACTTCCTTATCATTGACAATGGCATAAAGGGCGGTGTTGCCGGTGATGGTCTCATCGGGCGTGTATTTTCGATTGCCGCTGCCTGAAGCATTGACAAACCAACCGCGGAAAACTTTACCAACAGGGATGTTCAGGTCGGCTGCCTCATATTTGAATGCGCCAATCTTCGAGTCTTTTTCCACCATTTGGATACCAAGTTCGTTCCCGTCGGCGTTGTAATAAGTCAGCGTGAAGTCTTTCTTCGGTACGAAGGTGGCGATATAATTGGTCGTTGCACCATTGGCTGTCACAGGAATAGTGACAATGGTGTTGTCTCCTTCTAAAATATAGGTGATGTCACCGATTTCGCCATTGTCAGCGGTGAGGTCTGACACCGGGTTTTCAACCGAAATCTTAGGTTCTGCTTTAGATAGTTCTATCGTGGCGGCCATGTTACCATCGGCAGTCTCACTGAAGATATCAGCAGCTACATAGCTTTTGCCATTGGCTTTGAAGCCGGCCAATGCCGGGCTCTTGCTCATGTCCACATTGCCATAGATGTCAAGTCCGAAGAGGTAGGCATTTTGTGAAGCATTGAGATTGGTGAAGCGTAGCCGGCAATTCGTTCTGTTCACCTCGACGGTCACTTCACACCGATTGGCCGGATTGGCCGGCGTGTCACTGAGAGTCACCCAATCACCGTCTCCATCACCTTTGGCTTCCAACTTCCAACCGCGCTTGCTTCCTGTCGCTGCATGCACGAAGCATACTTTCGTGATGCTGCCCAACGCCGATGTCGTGATGTAGGGATCAGCCGCTTTTGAAGCCATGAGCCAACCGAGTGGATTGCCGTTGTTGAATTTGGGGTTCACCCCCGCCGGTTCTACAGCCGTGTTGAAGATACTGAAATCCAGTTTCTCATGACTGTATTTGGTACTCTGTGCTACGGTCGATTCCTCTTTTGCCGCAGCAGCTTTAGTCCAATCGGAAAAGTCGGTGGAATAGAGTAGTTTCTCCTGAATCATGCTCACTTGCACCAATCTCACGCCATAGATATAGTTGTTTCCGGCTGTGGCGGTGATTTCTACATATCCTTGGGTCACCTCTGCGGCGGTTGCACGATGAACGGTGTTGTCATTGGTCGCTTCAATGCCTCCAATGGCGTAGTGGTTGTATTTCGGGTAACCGAATACGGTTACTGTATCTTTCGTTGATTTCACCGGCACACGGAGTATGGTGCCCGGATTCATCTGCGCATTGTTTCGTCCAATGCAATAGAGTTTGCCCTTGGTGGCATCCACATACATGGAAATTCCCTCTACGGTAGAAGGGATTTCTGCGGTCGCCTTTTGGTAGTTTGTTGCATCACAAATGCCCGTAGGCAAGTCTTTTTGGAAATTCCATTCCGCGACTATGTCTTTCTGCGCCTGTGCGGATATGGCACAACAGAGCGTAAGACACAGCATACTCATTCTAAGTAGATACTTTCTCATCATTTTTCGGATTAGTTTATAAATTGTTGTTATTAGAGTTATAATAGTTTGTTGGAGACAAATTTACACCAAATATATGAAAGAAACAAACTATTTGGGAAGAAAATGCTTATCTTCTTTCCTGTCATGATTTCTTTTCCGGTTCTTCTCGCTCGCTGATATTTATGGGAAAAGAAAGCTTGCATAAAAAATGAAAGACGGTCGGGATATTCCCCACCGCCTTTCGCTGTATAGATAGGATAGATTCTTCCTCCTGCTTACTTCAGGATATATTTCTGTCCGTTTTTGATGATTATGCCTTTGTAACCTTTTTCCACGCGCTGACCTGCGAGGTTGAAGGTCGATGTCTTTGTCTTCTGAGTTTCAGTATCAAGATTGTTGATGCCTGTAGTGCCATCGAGGGTAACGGTGAGAGATTTGAGATAGGTGTCCCCTGCAATCGTCAATGCAACTTGCTCTGCCATGCCACTCCATGTGACGGAAGTGGATTCTCCTGCTTGGTATGCTGACAAGCTGCCTTTGTCAACGGCGTTCCCGTTTGCCCATTTTGCTTCTTTCGGATCTTGGTTCAGTTTATATTCAACGGCCTTGAGCTGTTTCCCCTGTGGGGCTTTTATAATTAGCTTACCATTATACAAATGGAGTTTGGGAGTTTCGTGCCAGACTTGATTGAGACTATTGTGGTCGTGTTTGTCCCAATCAGAGGCTGTAATGTTTATATTGATGCCGTCTATGGTAGCTGTCGCGTCTTCATAGAAATCTCCATCGTTGCTATACTCCGTAGATTCTCCTGAGGTATTAAATAGTTGCTCTGCTTTGTCAAAATCAAATGTCGTTTGTGCAACGGTGTAACTACTTGCGAATGTAAGAACTGCGAGAGATAAATAACGTAAAGTCTTAATCATAATTCTTGTGTTTAAATTTATAGTTGGTAAATGATTCCTGAATGCTTTTTGTTTTCTTTTTTAAATCGGATGCAAAGATAATAAAAAGCCATGAATGTGGGAAATGAATCAATATTAAATATTCATGCGATCTAATGAATTTAGGCTTATATGACAAAAAGAGACCTAAAATGGGTCTCTTTTTCTCTTATACGCCAA
>OWJE01000312.1_pt1 | contig 23053 bp, 22 predicted proteins | sample 1732931 | NCBI WGS metagenome assembly OWJE01 (sample SAMN05065769, study PRJEB22554) | human gut metagenome | biome: ENVO:2100002; feature: ENVO:00000062; material: ENVO:00002003 | host: Homo sapiens | place: USA | reverse complement strand
CATCGGCGGGCAGGCTCTCGCCCAGCTCCACGCGGCGCTCGAAGGTCATGCCCTCAATGATGCGGATCTTCACCTTGCCGCTGGCGATCTCGGGAGCCAGCAGCTGGTTCAGAACGCGGAGAGCCTGGGTCATGATGAGGGGGCCGATGCCGTCACCGGGCATCACGCCGATGGTGATGGTCTCCAGCTTGGAGAAATCGGTCACTTCCTGGTCGGCCTTCATCCGCTCAATGCGGGCGAAATCGCTGCGGATAAGCTCTGCCAGCTTTTCCTGTGCAGCCTTGATCTGCTGTTCCTGAAGCTCAGTCGTTGCCATGATGTTACCTCCTGAATACTCGTTTTATCCTGCGCTGAGCGGTACACCGCTCTATCTTGTGATTTCATTGTATCAGGAGATAATTATAATGTAAAATAGTGCTTTTACAGAATACTCATTCGAAATTTGCATAATCTGTGGTAAAATTCGGCAGAATGCCGATTCAGCACCAGAAATTTGAGCAAATCAGACAAATCCGGCAGGTCGCTTTTTCTGGTATAACAAAAATGGCATACTTTGCATCCATATATTGAATAAATTTTTGTCAAACAAAAAATGAGGTCGATGCCATGCACCGACCTCATTCAAAATAGAGCCTCAGGAACGGGACTGATAGAATTCCAGCAGAAGCGAGAGCAGATACTTTTCAGCCCTGGTCTGGTAGCGTCCCTTGCGGAAAGCGGCCAGCACACCCCAGACGATAGGCGGGTTGGAAATCGAGTAAGTGTTCACAGCTACACAGCCCTGATGCATCTTTACGATACGGTCTGGTATCAGAGCAAGTCCGATTTTTGCCGCCGCCATCCGCAGCACCAGCGCGTTGCTGTCGCACTCAAACGAGATTTTGGGCTCAAAGCCATATTGCTTGAAGAGCTTATCGCAGAGCCGACGGCTGCCATGGCCAGAAGTCAACAGAACAAAAGGATAGTCCTTCAGGCGGGAAAAATCCACCGTCTTGCTGAAGCCATCCAGACAGTTTTCCCGACTGAGCACACCCTCGCCGCAGACCAGCTGAAATTCCTCCCGGCCCAGCACCATGATGTCGATAAGCTCATTGGCCTGCAATGAGGTCTGGTCAGGAAAAATAACCAAATCGACCTGACCTTTCAGAAGTGCCTGTTCCAGATAGGAAGAATCCTGCTCGCAGGTGCGTATCTGGATGCCGGGATACCGCTCCATAAATTTGGGCAGGACGGCGGGCAGAGTATATGCCGCCCGCTGGCTGGAGCATCCGATGATGATTTGTCCGCTGGAGCAGTCGGTGATGTCTTTCAGCTGTCGGTTCAGATCATCGTTGAGTTCCAGCATTTTCTTTGCGGTGGCGTAATATTGCTGTCCTGCAAAGGTCAGGCTCAATGGGCGGCTGGTGCGGTCCAGCAAAAGCGTGCCTGCTTCTTCCTCTACCGCCGCAATGCAACGGCTGAGAGAAGGCTGAGAAATATAAAGCTGCTGCGCCGCCTTGGTTACGCTCCGACATTCTGCCACGGCGATAAAATAACGCATCTGGTCTAGATCCATCGTCTGCTCACTCCGTTTCCCAATTTGTGCTGATTTACTGCTATTATACTCATGTCCGACCTTTTCCGCAACCCTGTGAGAAAGCAGCAGAGCCGGGACTCTATGAAAATCCCGGCTCTGCCATATGAAAAGGAAGTCTTGGTGATAATATCGAAGATTTGCTGAAGCTGTCGTCTCAGAGCCAGAAAGAGAACACGAAAGAGGCAATGATAAGGACGATAGCGCCGCCCAGACGAGAGGACAGCTGTGCATAGGCCATCAGTTCCATACGCTTTGCGGCACCCAGACAGGCGAGGTCGCCGGAACCGCCACGGTTGGCCATGCACAGACCGGCGGTCAGAGCAGTATCGACGGGATAGAAGCCGACCAGATAGCCCACGGCACCGGAGCCGATGACGGCACCCACGACGATGGCCAGAGCCATAGCTACATTGCCCGGGGTCATGACACTGAACAGCTCGGCAATATCAAAATCCGTGCCCATACCGACCATGATGACCATGCCCATAACGGTACCCATAAAGTTCTGCATCCGCTTTGCACCGGCGCGGACACTCTCCGGGATGATGCCGGAAGCGGCGAGGATAACGACGAAAATGATCATGTAAGCGTAAGCGTGGATGGAAGCACCTGCGATCTTGGGCAGAATGACTTTGCTCATCAGACGACCCACACCATAGCAGCCCAGGGTCAGGACGACTGCGCCCAGCTCATCCTGCATGGTGCAGACGACCTTTTTGTCCTCACGGGCCAGATGCTCACCGCCGCGAACGATGGTCTTTTTGTCGCCGGTCAGGAAGGGAAACTTCTCGCCCAGCGTGTTCAGCAGAGCGGAACCGATGATAGCGAAGATGTTGCCGATAGTCAGGATGATGATGGCGAAGCCGTAGAAGTTTGCAGCGGCATCGCCGGTGACCGTCTCGTAAATGTTGCTCAGGGGAACGGCACCAGCGCCGTTGCCGCCGCCCATAATGGGCAGGACGTACTTCATAATAGTGGTCTGGGGGTCAACACCGACAGCCAGACCAGCGAGAACACCAAAGAGTGTGGCCACAGCCAGACCACCCAGAATTGCCGGGATATAGCCAACAAAGCTCTTGAGCAGGATATCCTTGTCCAGAGCCAGAACAGAACCTGCAATCAGGAAGATGATATAGACCTCCAGCAGGTTGACATCATCGCCGGAGATGACACGGTTGATGTTCTCCAGCGTCTTTTCCGGGATGATGTTGAAGAATTTCAGCAGTGCGGTGCCAAAGAATGCCATCAGCAGGCCGCCGCCGATGTAGTTGTTCCAGATGGGGAGACGCTCGCCCAGCTCATACAGGATGACACCCAGACCGAATGCGGAACACAGCGTACCAGAAAGGCTGCTGGACTGCACGCCCAGATAGATGCAGGCCATGCTGATGAGCACGACTGCCAGTGCCTGCCACCACGGCAGACCACCCAGCCGCAGGATCTTCTTTTCTTCGTTTGCCATAAATTTTGCTTTTCCTCCTTGCGAACGCACTGCCTTGCGCAGGGACAGTTGACGACGCATTGACATTTTTCTGACGATTTGAAGCCCGGCTTTTCTGACAACATTCTAGCATCTTTTCACCTCCCTTTGAAATGACGGTTTCTGTATGGGCATTATGCAGCTTTTGCATAACGCCCCATGAAGTATCCCACGGTTTGTGCAATCCGCTTGATATGCAGTGACTTTTCTTGTGAGCTTTCTCTGAAACAAAAAGAACTTGATTTCTCTGACTCCATTGGAATATCAAAATCAGAATAGTTTCCATGCAAAATACAAATAGAAGACTTCTTGATTCGTTGGAGACCCGCCTTTATACTGTTCCGGGAATAATAAATAGTTCAAAAGGAGAAAAATTATGCGCGAGTATGCAGAAACCTTCTGCCCCATCGATCACGCTTCCATTGATGTAAAAAATATTGCCGAGTATACCCGATTCTTTGAAAATGTGTTTGGGATGAAGGTCTGGCGAGTCAAAGGCCCGGCAGAATCTCCTGATTCTCGTCGCAACTACCAAGAAGGCAAAAAGAAAAGCACCGTACTTCAAACGAAGTACAGTGCTTTTTTGGTGGAGAATAGCGGGATCGAACCGCTGACCTCTTGCATGCCATGCAAGCGCTCTCCCAGCTGAGCTAATCCCCCATAGCTGATGTGCCGTCCCTGACGACGTGTGTTATTATACCAGCCAAATGGAGAGTTGTCAATAACTTTTTTTATTTTTTGTGAGCGACGCTGCGGCTGGTGCTGCGTTTGTAGTAGAACAAGTACTGCTGTACGATGCCAGCCTGCTGATCATAGGAAGGAAAAGGGTCGCGGCCGCCGAATTCCTCATCAATGAGTCGCTGTATCCAGACATCAATGGGAGCCATCGCGGTACGGCCATAGCCAAAGAGGCAGACGCAGTTTGCTACCTTTTTGCCGACGCCGTCCAGCTCGAGGAGGCGGGAAAAGAGCGCGTCGTCGGGCAGCGCCGCCAGAGCACCGAGGTCGAGTGTGCCGCTAGAAGCCTGAGCGGCAGCGTTCTGGATGTAACGGGTGCGGTAGCCCAGACCACAGCCCATCAGCTGCGCCTCAGAGAGGCCACAGAGCTGCTGCGGGGTAGGGAAGAGGAAAACTTCATCGCCTTCGGCACTGAGCGGTTCGCCGCAGCACCGGGCAAGGTGTTCCACGGCGGTGCGGATGGCCGGAATGCTCTTGCGCTGGGAGATGAGAAAGGTGATGAGCATTTCCCATGGGTCCTGATGCAGGATTCGGATGCCCTGCCCGAAATCGAGCGATTTGTCCAGATAGCTGCTCTGTCCCGCCAAGCTGCACCGCAGCGCGGCATAGTTCCGGCCCAAATCAAAGTAGTCGGCCCAGTACTCCCGATCTGAGCCATACCATGCGGCGTCGTATTGACCATCGCCCAGCGGAGTCAGATAAAGAAGTGCGCTGCCGGAAAGAAAACGGTAGCGCCCGTCGGACAGCTTCTGTGGCCGGAAGCACTGGCCGCTTTCGATGATCTTGTCGAGGTCAAAGTCGTCCTGGATGGCGACGAGCTGATGGGTGAGGGAAACTGTATGCATGGAAAACTCCTTTTTGGAAAAATTGTGGCGATGCCCGATTCGCGGTGGAAACTGGTTTCTATCCGTACCCTCCGCGAGGAGGGTGACGTGGCTCAAAAGTTGGGAGAACTGATTGATAAGATTTCTATCCACGCCCTCCGCGAGGAGGGCGACCCGGTCACCCCGCCCCACCAACCACCGAGGATAAATTTCTATCCACGCCCTCCGCGAGGAGGGCGACGTGGGCAGGCCGTCCATCAGGCCCTGCATCAGGTTATTTCTATCCACGCCCTCCGCGAGGAGGGCGACTTCGATCGGTTTGTCCCAAGGCTGATACGGCAGCATTTCTATCCACGCCCTCCGCGAGGAGGGCGACCGACGCTCTGGCTTTGGCTGCCGTGCCGCCGGATATTTCTATCCACGCCCTCCGCGAGGAGGGCGACGGCTGTACCGGCATAGTCAAGCCGATGTTGTCAATTTCTATCCACGCCCTCCGCAAGGAGGGCGACGCAACCGCTCGACCATCTTATCCGAGAGAGAGCCATTTCTATCCACGCCCTCCGCAAGGAGGGCGACGTATTCGGTATGCTCCCATTTCGGTCGGTAAAGAATTTCTATCCACGCCCTCCGCGAGGAGGGCGACGTCGGTGGTGACCCGGCCCTCGGTCTCTTTGGCATTTCTATCCACGCCCTCCGCGAGGAGGGCGACGCTGGCCCACAACTACGAGAGCGGCCTGAACGGATTTCTATCCACGCCCTCCGCGAGGAGGGCGACGAGGAAGGCCCGAAGGTTTTTCGCCTGAAAACTAATTTCTATCCACGCCCTCCGCGAGGAGGGCGACCGCTCACGGTCAGGCTTTCAGCTTTGCCGAGGTCATTTCTATCCACGCCCTCCGCGAGGAGGGCGACGAGCGCAAGTTTACCCTGTCGTTCTCCAGCGAGATTTCTATCCACGCCCTCCGCGAGGAGGGCGACCTATCTCCTTACGGTGCCGCCCACGAGCATCAAGATTTCTATCCACGCCCTCCGCGAGGAGGGCGACGCGGCTGAACTTCCGGGCGTCGTCAATAGTCGGGTATTTCTATCCACGCCCTCCGCGAGGAGGGCGACGGGCTGTTCACCGTCCCCTACGAGGCCGTGAAGATATTTCTATCCACGCCCTCCGCGAGGAGGGCGACTCCTGAAAAACGGCTGCGCCTTTGTTTCCATGAACATTTCTATCCACGCCCTCCGCGAGGAGGGCGACCGGTCATCAACTACGAAAGCACCCACCGGGACGATTTCTATCCACGCCCTCCGCGAGGAGGGCGACCTCCATAGCCCTGCCGCAATGGTTCTGGATCGCACAATTTCTATCCACGCCCTCCGCGAGGAGGGCGACGGTTGCAAGTTGCGGAATCTGCGGGATGTTGAAGCTATTTCTATCCACGCCCTCCGCGAGGAGGGCGACTGGCGGGTGAGGTGATAGACCACGCTGAAAAGGCATTTCTATCCACGCCCTCCGCGAGGAGGGCGACATGGCCGTGCTGGCGGAGTGTTGCTGCTCGACCTATTTCTATCCACGCCCTCCGCGAGGAGGGCGACGGGAAAGAATCATCTTCGCCCCAGCCATCGACCGATTTCTATCCACGCCCTCCGCGAGGAGGGCGACGCGAGGAAGAGCTGGCGGCGCACCACCAGAAGCTATTTCTATCCACGCCCTCCGCGAGGAGGGCAACCGAGCGCTTACGGGTACCTCGGCTGTCGTCTCCAAATTTCTATCCACGCCCTCCGCGAGGAGGGCGACATCTGGAGGGGCTGACCGTGAGATCCGGCATCTGATTTCTATCCACGCCCTCCGCGAGGAGGGCGACTGGATGGCGTTTCCGATGGTTTGAGGTGATGTTATATTTCTATCCACGCCCTCCGCGAGGAGGGCGACCAGTGGGACGCCAACGTCGACCAGCTCACTCGGATTTCTATCCACGCCCTCCGCGAGGAGGGCGACACGAGGCCCGGCAGATGGGGCTCGCCTCGTATCTATTTCTATCCACGCCCTCCGCGAGGAGGGCGACCAAGGCAGCCGGCCAGATCGCCAAGCTCATGCAATTTCTATCCACGCCCTCCGCGAGGAGGGCGACTTGCTTGTAAAGGAGGTAAACCCATGAAAAACCAATTTCTATCCACGCCCTCCGCGAGGAGGGCGACAGAACGTCTTGATGAGGGTGTTGGAGACGTAGTCATTTCTATCCACGCCCTCCGCGAGGAGGGCGACACTACGTCACGAAACTCTAAAACCGCATAGAAAAGCAATTTCTATCCACGCCCTCCGCGAGGAGGGCGACTCCTCCGCTGCGTCTCCAAGGGCATCCCCGGCCTATTTCTATCCACGCCCTCCGCGAGGAGGGCGACTATTTGTTCTCCAAAAGTCCCAAATATTCTTCGATTATTTCTATCCACGCCCTCCGCGAGGAGGGCGACCTGGCTGCGGCGGTGAACTCGCGGTTAATGTCAATATTTCTATCCACGCCCTCCGCGAGGAGGGCGACGACTGCGGCACACAGGGCCTCCGTTGGATAGCTATTTCTATCCACGCCCTCCGCGAGGAGGGCGACGGGAGGAGGTACTTCATGGGACTGTTTAATTTCTTATTTCTATCCACGCCCTCCGCGAGGAGGGCGACATTTCCTACGTCGAAACCGACACGGAAACAATCGTATTTCTATCCACGCCCTCCGCGAGGAGGGCGACCCACACCTAGCAAAACAGGCCGCAGGGGGGGTGATTTCTATCCACGCCCTCCGCGAGGAGGGCGACCGCTGAAAGATGACGGCTTAGTGGCAATTAAAAAATTTCTATCCACGCCCTCCGCGAGGAGGGCGACAAGTATGCCTTGTTCGACATGACCCAGTCCACGATATTTCTATCCACGCCCTCCGCGAGGAGGGCGACCGTCGGCGAGGTTCCGTTCACCTACCTTGTGCTTGAATTTCTATCCACGCCCTCCGCGAGGAGGGCGACCGGAGCTATACACGGCGGGGAGACTTTTCAATGGAATTTCTATCCACGCCCTCCGCGAGGAGGGCGACGCAATGCGGTCAACTCCGTCATCAACTTCTTCAAGATTTCTATCCACGCCCTCCGCGAGGAGGGCGACGGCTTGCGAAAATCATCGGACACGCCCTGAATGCTATTTCTATCCACGCCCTCCGCGAGGAGGGCGACGGGCTGCTCTACGACTACTACACCCTCGCAGACCTATTTCTATCCACGCCCTCCGCGAGGAGGGCGACCGGGCATCGTCTAATCTGCTTTATGCTGGCACATATTTCTATCCACGCCCTCCGCGAGGAGGGCGACTCACGTTGAATAAAGTACAATTAGGTCAAGATAGATTTCTATCCACGCCCTCCGCGAGGAGGGCGACGGCCCCGCCTAGCTTTTTTGGCCACGGCGGGGGTTATTTCTATCCACGCCCTCCGCGAGGAGGGCGACGACGACGCAAAATTTTACCTTGACATGATATTCCAATTTCTATCCACGCCCTCCGCGAGGAGGGCGACGACCACGCCGAGCCTAAGCCAGGCATGGATGAAGATTTCTATCCACGCCCTCCGCGAGGAGGGCGACCGGCGGCAGTCAGCAGCACAACGAGAGCAGCAGCATTTCTATCCACGCCCTCCGCGAGGAGGGCGACAGTATCAGGGCGACAATCTGCTTTTGGCAAGGGTATTTCTATCCACGCCCTCCGCGAGGAGGGCGACTCACCGAGTAAGGCGATGGCACTGTTTAGCCACATTTCTATCCACGCCCTCCGCGAGGAGGGCGACGACATCATCACAGACGAGGAGACGCTCGAGCTCCTATTTCTATCCACGCCCTCCGCGAGGAGGGCGACCTCGTCGTAGACGACCAGCTTGCCGTCATACACCAATTTCTATCCACGCCCTCCGCGAGGAGGGCGACAGCTGCGGCGCTTGACCGTCCGCAGCAGCTTCAATTTCTATCCACGCCCTCCGCGAGGAGGGCGACCTGCGCCCATGTGCCGCTCCCGACCTTGCGCTCCAATTTCTATCCACGCCCTCCGCGAGGAGGGCGACTCCTCCGTTGCCGGGATCGTCGCAAGATCAGCGGCATTTCTATCCACGCCCTCCGCGAGGAGGGCGACGTCATACGCGCGGGAGAGGATTTCTTCGATCATGGATTTCTATCCACGCCCTCCGCGAGGAGGGCGACTTTCCACGTTACTGTCGCGGACACTTGGCTTGAAAATTTCTATCCACGCCCTCCGCGAGGAGGGCGACCTTCACGTTTCGGCTCACCCCTGACGCATTCCGGATTTCTATCCACGCCCTCCGCGAGGAGGGCGACGAAAAGGGCCTGACGCTCTTTGATGGATTCACCGGATTTCTATCCACGCCCTCCGCGAGGAGGGCGACTGCTGGCCTTGTGCTGCTGCTCTGTCACCTCGAAATTTCTATCCACGCCCTCCGCGAGGAGGGCGACGGTGACGGGTGGCGATCTGGTTTATTTTCTTGTCATTTCTATCCACGCCCTCCGCGAGGAGGGCGACCAAGAACCAGCGCGCCATATTGGATTCTGTGGCAAAATTTCTATCCACGCCCTCCGCGAGGAGGGCGACACCTTGAGGCGCTGCGGGTCATCCTTGGCGTCGAGATTTCTATCCACGCCCTCCGCGAGGAGGGCGACCTGCCCGCGGTTCATACTCTTCTACCGCGTCCAATTTCTATCCACGCCCTCCGCGAGGAGGGCGACGCATACTTTGGTGGGGCGCTGCTTTGGGGTCGAAATTTCTATCCACGCCCTCCGCGAGGAGGGCGACTTCCGCCGCTGCTTTCCATCAGATTTCCGCCTAGATTTCTATCCACGCCCTCCGCGAGGAGGGCGACCCTGAAAAAGCATGGAGAATCAAGAAGTATCGGCAGATTTCTATCCACGCCCTCCGCGAGGAGGGCGACCTTGTTCGCCCAGATTTGCGAAGACAGGGTAATAATTTCTATCCACGCCCTCCGCGAGGAGGGCGACCCGTACAACGGCAGTATGTTTACTAAGAGCTTTATTTCTATCCACGCCCTCCGCGAGGAGGGCGACAGCAAAAACAGAGACAAAATCTCTATTTTCTTATAAATTATACAACATTCTGCACGAATTTAGAAGAGCCTTGATTTACAACGGGTCAAAGAACTATCCAAATCATGCAAAATGACACAAAAATCCGGTGCGAAGGTGCCGGAAAAATGCTGAGAACTCACCCTTCGCACCGGGGCGGGAAACTCAGAACAACAGCAGGCCGTCCTGCTCGAAGGGCGGATGAACGCCGATATGCTCCACCTTGCTCTTATAGTTGTTGCCCAGCTGGTAGAAGCGCAGGCTGTCCAGCGCGGGATCGATGAGGGCCGTCAGCTCCGCCTTGAGAACGGCATACTGCGCGGCATCCAGCAGACACTCGAACACGGAGTTCTGCACCCGCTGGCCGTGGTCCACACAGCGCTTGGCGACTTTGCGCAGACGTTTGCGCCCGGCAGGAGTTTCGGTGTTGACGTCGTAGGTGATAAGGACCAGCATACACATCCCTCACTTCCAGAAAAATGGCGGGTAAAGCTCCATATCGCCCCGCAGGGTGCGGGCCAGAAGCAGAGCCTGCACATAAGGCACGAGGCCCCACGGAAGCTTTTCGTTCAGGAACGGGTGGGTGATGGTCTCCTGTTTGCGGGTCTGCCACCCGCCCAGAAAGGCGCGGCGGCCCTCATCGGTGAGAAGGACAGCTCCGTTCTCCTGCTTCTGGAAATGCTTCGGCGTCATGATCTTCTGGTTGATGCAGGAGAGCACAAAACGGTCGGCGTAAACAGTGCGCAGCTCTTCCATGAGGTCGAGGGCGAGGCTCCTGCGCCCGGGCCGGGCGCGGTGGAGAAAGCCGACGTAGGGGTCGAGGCCCACACTCTGAAGAGCCGCCGTGCAGTCGGAGGCCAGAAGCGAATAAGCGAAGGAGAGCAGGGCATTGGTGTTGTCCAGAGGCGGGCGGCGGCTTCGGCCAGCGAAAGAAAAATCATCGTGCTGCTGCAGGATAAGTGAATCAAAGCAGTCGAAATACCGCTGTGCCGCCTCGCCCTCCAGGCCGCGAAGCTGGTCGAGGTCGTCGCACTGCTCGATGAGGGGCAGCGCTGCCGCCAGCTGGGCGCTGGTGCGCTTGAGCTGTTCCACCGGCACCCGCTGGGGGTGGTCGCGGGTGGCCCGTTCCAGCACCCAGCGGGCGTTATAGACTTTGCCCAGAATGAAATTGCGCGCATAGAGACAACTCTCTGCCTCGCTGTCTGAGATGCGGTACTGGGTCTGCCGCAGCAGGACGTTGCCCCGCTCTTCGCCTACAGCCCGGGCCAGAAAGCGTCCCTGCGGGCTGAAAAAGCTCAAATCGACCCCGAGGCGGGCGCATTTGCCCATCAGGGCAGGGCTTGCGCCGGGATAGCTGAAGCAGACGATGCCTTCCAGCCTGTGGAGCGGGACCCGGCCAATTTCAGCCTTGTTGCAGAGCAGGACGATGTTCTCCCCCTCGAGGGAAAGGTAGGTGTCCTTGTTGAGGACGTAGAGCGTGTTCAAAAACTTTCTCATGGCGCGGCCTCCTGCATCTCGTCCAGATGGGCGCGGAGATAGGCTTTCGGGTCGGCACGCTGATACAGCACGGGGAGGCAGAGCTCTTTGAGGGAGCAGGCGCTGCAGTGGGTGCCGGGCTTCGACTTGGGGGTATAGCCCCGGGCAAAATAGGCGTGCATCTCATCGGCCATCTTCTGGGTGGTCTGGCGCAGTTCTTCGGTCAGCGGCACGACCTCCCGCCGCCGCGTTTCCTCGTAGAAGAGCGCACCCTCCGGGATGATGCACACCAACATCTCTTCCAGCGCCATGGCCTGTGCGCAGAGCTGCAGCCGGTCGGCGTCGTCGGCCTTGGCACGGCCATGCTTGTACTCGACAGGCATGGGTTTCCAGAGCCCTTCCGCGTTTTGCAGGGGGATGCCCTCCGGGTCGGCCCGGAACTCGACGACGTCGCAGTTTCCGCTCAGGCCAAGCCGACGGCTGACCACCTGCATCCCTCGGGTGATGAGCAGGCCGCCGCGCCGTTCGGTCTGGTTTGCGTCATGGCAGCGGGCGTGGTCGAGCTGGCCTTCGACGGTGCGGCGGTTCTCCGCCCACTGCTGTTCCAGATGGATGAGCGCCCACTGGCGGCGGCAGAAGCAGAAGTGCTGGATGCCCGACAGGGGCAGCCAGTCGTCCGGGCCGGCCATCAGGACAGCCTCTCGCAGGTGACTCCTTCCGGCAGAGTGTCTGCCACCGTGACGGTGTAGTCGCGGTAGCTGCGGGCGGCGTCCACATCGGGCTTGCGCTGGACGGCGACGGAGTCGAAGAGCTTATAGGCCGGGGCATTGCCCAGCTCAGAATCGTGCTTGAACACGATGAGCTCCCGCACGGCCATCTTGCCCCGGGCGGCGCTGTGGTCGTTCTCGAACATATTCAGGATGGCAGTCCACAGAAGTTTCAAATCATCCTCGGAGAAGCCGGTGGTCTTCCGGGCGAGGTTGGCCGAGACATAGCCCTCGGCGCGGTAGAGGGCGTAAGGCACGATGTGCTTGCGGCCCATCTCAGTACCCTTCTTCTCGGCATCGGCCTCGGTGGTGATGGCCACGCGGGTGATGGTGACTTCCTGCGGGACGATGGGGTCCACCGACCGGGCAAAGCTCAGCTGGACGGGGCCGCGCACCTGACCGCAGTTCAGCGCACCCTTGACGAAGGTGGTCATGACGGCACCGAAGGTGCGGATGTCGAAGTAGTTCCCACACATATAGTCCCGCAGCCTGGCATCGATGTCGGGGTCGGCCTTTTTGGCGGCTTTCAGGTCGGGGTCGATGCCCAGTGTGCTGATGGCCTCGGCATCGCTGCGGTTGAGGGGAACGCCGTCCTTGATGTAGATGCGGTAGCCTTTTTCGTCCTCTTTCAGGGTCTCGACATAGTTGCGGATCTTCCGCTTGAGGCAGACGTCGGTCACCAGACCGTAGCCCGTCTCGGGGTCGATACGGGGCATATTGCCTGCATCGGGGTCGCCGTTGGGATTGCCGTTCTCGACGTCGAACAGGATGACGAAATCATAGCGGTTCTTGATGGGCTCAGACATGGTTTATTCCTCCTCATTCTTTTTGGCGTAGCGTTTCTGGGTCTGGTGGTAGTAGCCGATCTCAAAGGCACCCTGCTCCGGCAGGCTGAGCCGCGCCGGGAAGCCTGTCTCGGGCAGCTGAGCCATCAGCTCGGTGAGCTGTTTGCTGAAATGCACCTCGTTGGGGGTGGTCATCTTCTGCAGATGCTTCTGAGCCAGCTTGACCAGCGTAGGGAAGGCCGTTGCCGGGGTGGCACAGGCCGAGTTGAAGTACCGGTCTTTGATGGTGGCGTTGATGCCGGGATTGGCGACGCTCTGGATCGTCTCCAGCACAGAGAAGAGACGCCCCAGAACATAGGGGACATGGCTGCTTTCGTTCAGGCTCACGGTAAATACCTCCTTGTTGAGCTCGGTGGGGTAGTTGCGGAGATAGTAGGCTTTCAGGATGGCGGCGCGGCCCCGGGTGACTTCCCGTTCGGCCCGGATGCGCAGAGTCACGCCGTTGAGCAGGGTGGCGGGATAGGGTCCGCCGGTGAGGATGGCCCGGAGCAGATCGCCCACCAGCTGGGGCGATGGATTTTTGTCCCGGGATCTCTGGTTGACCGTCTCCTGCGCCAGCGCCCAGACCGACAGGTTTTCCCGCTTGTCGAAGGCGGGGCGGGTGATGCTGAGCCGGTCGGCGTGGTTCTGCAGATTTTTGGCAAACTGTCCGAAGCTGCTGTGCAGGAAGAACCGGACGGAGAGCCGGGCTGCGTTGGGCGATATGCCCAGCACATAGAAGTTCTGGTTCGGGTCCAGCTTGTCGTCGAGGAAGGAGACGGGGCGTCCCTGAGAAAGGGCTTTCAGTGCGGCGGCAAGGTCGCTTTCCGAGACGCCGTGTGCCTCGGCACCGCCGCAGAAAAACATCAGCATGGCGTTTGAGTAGGCGGGGGCGGCGTTTTCGGCCCAGCAGACGATGGTGGTATCCCCGATGCGCTGGCAGCAGTTCCGGTCAGCCAGCAGCAGATTGAGGGCCGTGGTGTAGGCGAAGGCCGCGTACTCGCTGACAGGGGCGTTGGCACCTTTGATATGCCCGTAAGAGCAGGACGAGTCGTTATTGAAGGAAACGAGGGGAGCGCCAGAGGATTGTGCGCCATAGACGCCTTTGATGACTGGATGAAGGATAGCAACGGGAGCATTTTTGCCGGTGATGAGACACTGGGCAGAAGGAGCATCCGGAGAAGAAGAATCGTATTCCGCCTGCCATGCAGAGCAGATGGCAGCGTCTTCGGTAGCCAGCCAGTGGGAGCCGTCGGGGGATTCGTAGCCGAACACAAGGTTCGCGTTGTTGTTCAGGTCAGCCCACTGCTCTGCCAGCAGCGGGTGGGTGGGGGCTGTATCCGGCTCCCAGCTGTCAAAAAAGGCGAGGATGGCTTTGGCGGCAGGGGAGTCCACGCCATCCAATAGTTTGTGATGAAGAGTGGAACAAGCCTCAAAACATTGAAGCACCCGCTGGGATGCGCCGTCCTTGTTGGCACCTAGGATATAGTCTGACTTGTCGCAGAGGAACCGGGAGTCTACGCCAGAGGTGCGGGTCTTGTGAAAGGGGACTTTCATGATGCGAGGAGTCAGAACGGTTTTTTTGCCCTTGGGGACTTCCTGCCGCAGGTCGTTGAGGGCGAGGAGCTGGCCGTCGGGGCCGAGGCGCAGCTCGTAGCTGACCTTGAAGCGGCTGTCCCAGCCGGGGGCCTCCACCTTGCCCTGCTTCAAGAGCTGTTCATAATAGGCGGTGAGTGCCTGGAGTATCATGTAAACACCTCCACGTCCCGGCATTCCATCACGCCGTCCACCAGTTTTGCGCGGAAGAACTGGCTGCGGATGTTGGCCGAATCAGAGTAATCGAGGCTGTGGAGCATGAAGCCGAGGTCCTGCGTGACCTTCAGTGCCGGAATGCTGCCGCCCGGCCACTCCCGGAAGTTGGCCGGGAACTCCCGGCACCCGAAACAGGGCTGATGATAGCACTGGCCTTTGCGCAGGCGTCGGCGCAGGATGTCCTGGAACTTGCCGGGATTGTCGCTGGGGGCGGCCTTGTCCGTCAAATCAAAGTGACACTCGATGACGTAGTGGACGTCCTGCAGGACCATCGCGGCCCGCTGCTGGATGTCCTCCGAGGTGTAGAGCACCGGCGGCGTGCCGCCTTTGGCCGCACTGAGGGCGGCGGAGGACAGCAGGGTGGACTTGACCTCGTTGCGCCGGATGTTGGTGAACCGGATGGGCCGCTGGGTGTATTCCTCGGTGGATGCCTCGTCCTCGGGGTCGAGGCCGAAGGGCTTGAGCAGATAGATGCGGTCAACCGTATAACGCAGCCCGGGGTGCCAGTAGATGGCTTCCACAAGGCCCCGCGCAGCGGACGGGGTGATCATGTCGTAGCTCACACGCTCGGTCTTCATTTCCGGACGAGTGAAACAGGCATAGTCGCCCCATACTTCAATGAGCATGGACATCAGCATCGCCTCCTTTCCGGGTGAAGTTGAATTTTCAGACTAAGATGAATATCAGCCATTGCAACCACCTCTTTCTTTTAGAAGTAAAGGCCGATGCCCGTCTCCACATCCATGGCAAGGCCGGTCTTTTCGCTGTAGCAGCTGGTGTCGGTGAGGATGGCCGAGCCATCGGGCCGCAGTTTCAGCGCCCCGGCGGCGTCGAGCTTGTCGAACTGGTCCTTATAACAGGAGACACTGTAAACGCCCAGCTTCCGCAGCAGCGTCCGGGTAACATGACCGCTGCGCAGCTGTTCACAGAGGGCTGCGCCCTCGCCGACGGGCAGATAGACCGTGCGGGCAGCGTTCTCGATGAGGCGGAATTCCTCCGCCACCTGTGCAAAGGGGAACTGGCAGCCCCGGATGCCCCGGAGAAAGGCATCCAGAATGCCGTGCTTGTCCACGGCGTCGGGGCCGCGCAGGTCGGAAAGCTCGTTGAAGTAGAGCTGAATGGCCCGGGGCGTGTCCAGTGTGTCCTGATGCCGGGCGGTGTAATCCAGCGCGCTGACGTTCTGCCTGAGCATCTGGGGCGTGGAACACTCATCCAGCCGGAACCGGTAGACGATGCTTTCCTCTGCGCCCCGCCGCCCCTCGCGGTTGCAGCGCCCGGCAGTCTGTAAGAGCGAGTCAAGACCGCACTGCTCGCGGTAAGCGACGGGAAAATCCACGTCCACGCCCGCCTCGATGAGAGAGGTGGACACCACCCGGCAGGGCAGACCCTCTTTCAGCCGCTGGCGGATGGCGTCCAGCTGACGGCGGCGGTCGGCGGCGCAGAGCAGGGTGGTCAGGCAGTAGCTGCCCTCGGCGGGCAGAGCAGCGTAGAGCTGCTGGGCCGTCTTGCGGCGGTTGACCACGCAGAGCACCTGCGGATGATTTGCCAGCCGGGCGGCGAACTCCTCCTGCGGCAGGGTGCCGAGGTCTTGCAGTGTGGTGCGCCGGAGCACTTCGTAGAGGCGGGGCGCGTCGGGCGTGATCTCCTGCGGGTGAAGCTCCGGCGCAAAGCGCCGGAACAGCGGCTCAAGGGCAGGCTGGGTGGCCGTGCAGAGGACAGCCGTGGAGTGGTAATGCTGGATGAGCTGGGCGATGGCACTGACGCAGGGGGCAAGGTAGTCGCCCGGGAGGGTCTGCGCCTCGTCGAAGATGATGACGCTGTCGGCGATGTTGTGGAGCTTGCGGCAGCGGCTGCTGCGGTTGGCGTAGAGCGACTCGAAGAACTGCACCGCCGTCGTCACCACGACGGGGGCGTCCCAGTTTTCACTGGCCAGCATCTGGCGGTACTGGGCGGGGGTCAGGTCGTCCTGCTCAACAGTTTTGTACTCGGCGTTGGAGAAGTCGGCCAGAACATTTTCTGCGCCCAGCAGGCCCGAGAAGACGGCGGCGGTCTGGTCGATGATGGACATATAAGGAATGACGTAGATGACCCGCTTCATCTTCTGGGCGGCGGCGTGCTCCAGCGCAAAGGCGAGGGAGGCGAAGGTCTTGCCGCCGCCGGTGGGTACGGTGAGGGTGTAGAGCCCCTGCGGGCCGTGCGCGCCTTTCTCGAGGCAGGCGCGGAGGACGGTGTTGCGCTGGACGCTGACGGGCGAGGGCGACTCGGCCCTGAGATAGCGCTGCGCCTGTGCCGAGACGATGTCCCGCAGCGCGGCGATGTCCGTGCCGCTGCCCCGGGGTGCGGCCTTGCCGTCCATGAAGGTCTCGGTGTCGATGAAGTCGGCGTCCACGAGGCAGGAGTAGAGCATCCGGGTAAAGAATGCGAGGCTCAGCGGGTCGGCGCAGGCCCACGCGGGCGGCGTCGAGGCGGGGAGCGTTACTTCCTGCCAGCCGTCGTAGGGGTCTACCGGCTTCTTGCTCCGGCCAAACAGGGTGGCGTCGCCCGGGTCATCGGCGGGGCTCCCGCCGTCGGGCAGGCCGCTGTGGTGTCCGGCCACGGCAAAGGCAGTGTGGAGATGTTGGCGAACCCAGGCCTCCTGCGCCCCGGCGGTGGAGTGGTCCACCTTGGGGCCGCCTTTGAGCCGCAGCTGGAAGGCGTCGCTGTACTTCCCGACGTCGTGGAGCCACGCGGCAAATTCGGCCTCGCTCTGCGCCCCGAAGGGGGCTGCGAAGGAACCGGCCAGTCTGGCAGTGCCGGCGAGATGGTCGTAGACGGTCTGGGTGCGGGTTCCGTCCTCGCTGATGTGGGCAAGACGTGTGGAGTGCTCCATAAAATGACCTCCTGACTCTGGTTTGCAATAAGGATACGCTTTTGAAAAAGCGGCTGTCAACAAAACGCGCTTTTCAACGAAAAATTCTGGGACTTTGCACAAAAAGCAGACGGAAAAATCTGCAATGTGCCAAAGAAGAAAGAAACGAGGTTTTTCTTGTTTTTATGATAATGCAAATGCTGTCCAATAAACTGGACTTTTTCTGATTTTTCAGGCAAAAATGAAAAGAGAGCTGCGTTTTCAGTACTGCGGGAGGAAGATTGCCCATCGGCAGAGAAAAAATGAAGATGTTGTGTACAACAACACTGCATTAAGATGGAATTAAGGCAGGGTTAAGAAAACTGCAAGAAAAGTGCCGAGTTATTCCATCTTGGAATGGACTTTCGGGAAAATCAAGGCGAATATCCCCCTTTTCATTTGCTGAAATCTGTTGTATTATGAATAACAGATATGGAATCAGAGAAAAAAGCGCCGCGATGAAGCGCAAACAGGAATGATAAGAAAAATAAAGGGCAATAGAGGGAGAGCTACGATGGACGAAAAAGATTACGAGCTGCTGCACGCGCTGGACGAGACGCGCAACATCACCCACGCAGCGGACAAACTGTACATGACCCAGTCGGCACTGTCCAAGCGCATCAAGGCGCTGGAACAGGAGCTGGGGGTGGAGATCGTCCTGCGCTCGCGGCAGGGCATCCGCTTCACGCCGGCAGGCGAACAGGTGCTGCTCCACAGCGCCGCCGCCGCCCGCGAGATGGAAAAGATGCGCCGCCAGCTGGCCTCCATCCAGGGCGAAGCCTGCGGCACCCTGCGGGCAGGTATCTCGGTGAACTTCTCCTACTACCGCCTGCCCGAGGTGCTGACCGAGTACCACAAAGCTTACCCGAAGGTACGCCTCGACATCGCCACCGGCCACAGCCGGAACATCTACCAGCAGATGCTGGATTCCTCGCTGGACGTGGCGGTGCTGCGGGGCGAGTATCCGTGGGACGGCACCCAGTTCCTGCTCTCGCAGGAGAATATCTGCCTGATCTGCAGCGAGGAGAACAAGGACAGGCCCATCTCCGATTACCTTTATATCGACCACAGCAGCGACGCCACCATCAGCGCCCAGATGGCCCGCTGGCGCTACGAGAACGGCGTGACCAACGATGCGGGCAATTTTGTGGTGGATAACATCATGGTCTGCCGCGAGATGGTGGAGCGGGGCCTCGGCTGGGCGCTGATGCCGGAAGTGGCGCTGGATAACTTCAAGGGCTATGTCAAGCCCTGCACCTTCGAGAACGGTGAGCCCTTCGTCCGGCGCACCTATATTTTCTGCCAGAGAGACGCAGCCGCCCTGCCGCAGGTGCAGCTCTTTATGGATATGCTCAAAAAGCACCGCTGAGAGGAGAAAAATATGGAAACGACTGTTTCGCTGGTCCAGATGCTGGATGCACGGGAGCGCCGGGTGCAGCATCAGCAGGAGCTGCTGGCCCGGTACCACAAGCCGCTCATCTGCTTTACCATGAATATCTGCGGCCCGATAAAGGATTCGCCCCTCATCCGGCGGGGCTTTGCGCGGGGGCGTCAGCTGCTGCGCCAGCAGTTTCTGCGGGCAAAGCTGACGCCGCTGTATCAGGACGCCGTCCGGGAAGTGACCGGCTGTGAGGCGTTCTATGTGCTGGACGCCGACCCGCTGACCATCAAGAAATTCACCACCGACATCGAGGACGCCACCCCGCTGGGGCGGCTGTTCGACATGGACGTCATCCGCCCGGACGGCCTCAAAGTGGACAGAGAAGAGCTGGACCTCGAAGGCCGCCGCTGTCTCATCTGCGGCGGGCCTGCTAAGGTGTGTAGCAGCCGCCGCATCCATACCGTGGCCGAACTGCAGGAAAAGACGACGGAGATCCTGACCGAGGCCCGGGACGTGCAGGACATTGCCGACGCGGCCCGTCTGGCCGTCCGCGCTCTGCTCTACGAAGTGACCACCACCCCGAAGCCCGGCCTTGTGGACCGGCGCAACAGCGGAAGCCACAGGGACATGGACGTCTTCACCTTCATGGACAGCGCCGCGGCGCTCTACCCCTATTTTGAAGCCTGCGCCCGGACGGGCCGCGAGACGGCGGAACAGCCCGCGCCCGAGACCTTCGCGGCCCTGCGGCCTCTGGGTTGTGAGGCCGAGGGCGAGATGCTGGACGCCACCGGCGGCGTCAACACCCACAAGGGCGCGGTCTTTTCGGTGGGCATCGTCTGCGCGGCGCTGGGACGCCTCGACCGCTCCCTCTGGGCCGAAGCAGCCCGCGTTCTGTCGGAAGTATCCGCCATGACGGCGGGCCTGACCGAGAAGGACTTTGCGGGCGTCACTGCCGAGAACGCCGCCACCGTGGGCCAGAAGCTTTATATTCAGTACAGTATCACTGGTGTGCGCGGGCAGGTGGAAGCTGGACTTCCCACGGTGCTGAATGTCGGTCTGCCGGTGCTGGAAGCCGGCCTTGCCAAGGGTTACGACTTCGACCGCGTCGGCGGCGGCGCACTGCTGGCCATCCTGGCCAACAGCACCGATACCAACATCATCGCCCGCTCGAGCCGGGAGCGTCAGCTGGCCCTCACCGAAGAGCTGAAAGCCCTTCTCGCCCAGACGCCTTACCCGGATAAAGATGCCCTCGCGGCGCTGGATGACCGGTTCATTGCAGAAAATCTCTCGCCCGGCGGCAGTGCCGACCTGCTGGCGCTGACCTGGCTGCTCCATTTTGTTACTACTGAGGGGAATATCGATGAGTGAATATACCATTTCGCAGGTCTATCCGACCGATAAAACCGTTCTGGCCCAAATCGACACACTGCTGAGTCAGGAGGGCATCCGCCGCGACGGCAATCTGGACTACATCTGCGCCATGTTCGACGAAGAATACAACGTCATCGGCACCGGCAGCTGCTTCGGCAACACCCTGCGGTGCTTCGCCGTCAGCAGCGCCCATCAGGGCGAGGGTCTGCTGAACCAGATCATCACCCACCTCATCGAGGTGCAGTGTGCGCGGGGGAATATGCACCTGTTTCTCTACACCAAGGTGAAAAGCTCCAAGTTTTTCGGCGACCTCGGCTTCTACGAGATCGCCCGGGTGGAGGATACCCTTGTCTTCATGGAGAACCGCCGCGACGGCTTCGGGGCCTATCTGCGCGATCTGGAAAAGACCAAAACCGAGGGCAAAAGTGCGGCCCTCGTCATGAACGCGAACCCTTTTACCCTCGGTCATCAGTATCTTGTGGAAAAAGCCGCTGCCGCCTGCGACACGCTCCACCTGTTCGTGGTCAGTGAGGACGCCAGCCTCGTGCCTTTCGCCGTGCGCAGGAAGCTGGTGGAGGCGGGCGTGGCCCATCTGCCCAACGTCGTGCTCCACGACAGCGGCCCCTACATCATCTCGAATGCCACCTTCCCCAGCTACTTCCTGAAGGATGAGGCAGCTGTCATCGACGGCCACGCCCGGCTGGACCTTGCCGTCTTTACGAAAATCGCGGCGGCGCTGAACATCACTGCCCGCTATGTGGGCGAGGAGCCTGCCAGTCAGGTGACGGGGCTTTACAACCAGATCATGTGCGAGCAGCTGCCCAAAGCGGGTATCGAGTGTGTCGTTGTACCCCGCAAAGAAGCAAACGGCAAGGCCATCAGTGCTTCCACCGTCCGCCAGTGCCTGCAGAGCGGCGATTGGGATACCCTCGAGACGCTGCTGCCCAAGACCAGCCTCGACTATTTCCGCAGCCCGGAGGCAGAGCCGGTGCTGGCGCGCATCCGCAATGCGGGCAATGTCGTGCATTACTGAGAAGAACTTTCTCTCTCTTTGTGGGCATGACAACGAAAAGCGCAAACCGAAAAAAGCAGACGCTGCACAAAGCGTCTGCTTTTTCTGTATCATTCAGTTTGTGGTCTGGGCGGCAGACTGTATCATCTTCCAGACAGACTCGATGCTCTGGCGTATCTGAGCCAGCGTGGCGATGTCCTCGTCACTCATCCGGGAAGCCGGGGGAGAGAGCACCGTCTTGGCAGAAGCCACCGTGCCGGTGAGCTGGATGTGGACGTTGTGGTCCGGGATGGTCAGCAGCACATGGATGGGCGTGGTCTTCGAGAAGAGAGCGTCCGTCGAAAAGCCGAGCACGAGGGTCGTGCCGTCGGCTGCGGCAGGGAACTGATAGTAGCGGTAGCCGTCCCGTGCGGCGGAAGGAGAGACTTTTTTCAGCCCCTTGAGCGAGAGGGTGAAGCCGGAAAGCTCCTGCAGCTCGACCTTGTTCGTCTCGACGCCCAGTACGGCGGCAGCCTGCGTCTGGGAGATGTAGTCTCCGAGGCTCCACTCGGGCAGAAGAACGCTTGCGAGGGAGAGTTTATCGGTGACAGCCTGACGCAGAACGGTGTAGAGCTGCCCGATGTCGAAGAGCGTCTCTTCCGAGTCGATATAGACCCGGGTGAAGGGGGACGTCTTGACGGAATCGTCTTCGTTGAGCTGGTAGAAGGAAAGCTGCAGCTTTCCGGGCGCATACTGCCCGCTGACGCTTCCGCTGGAAGCGTTTACCCGTTCGAGGATGTTCAGCAGCGGCGGCTTATCCGGGCTGTTGGGCGCTATCTCATACCGGAAGGTGAAGGATGCACCGGTTTGCAGAGCCGAGATTTTGCTGTGCAGCTGGAAAAAGACCACGCCCACAGCGGCCACTACAGCCACCAGCACGACCGCTAAAGCAACAAACAGCGGATTGACACGTTTTTTTGGAGATGCCATCTGCAAGACCTCCTGTCATAGACTCTATGATTATAGCATACGAGCAGGCAGACGAAATGTCAAGCCGGAACTTGACGTTATCAGACGGTCAGCGTATACTGTCTGATACATCTTATATAAGGTAAGGGGAGGCAGAGATGAAAATAGCGATACTTGGTACCAGCGGCAGCGGGAAATCCACGCTGGCAAAGTGCCTGGGAGAGAGATACGGCCTGCCGGTGCTCTATATGGATACCGTGCATTTCCTGCCCGGCTGGGTGGAGCGGCCCTTCGCCGAGGAAGAAGCCATTGTCCGGCAGTTTCTCGACGAGAACGCAGGCGGCTGGGTCATCGACGGCAATTATAGCAAGACCTGCTATGCCCGGCGGCTGGAAGAAGCGGATAAAATCATCGTGCTCTGGTTTTCGCCGCTGGTCTGCCTCTGGCGGGCGGTACGGCGCTGGCAGCAGAACAAAGGCCGTGTGAGGGAGTCGTCTGCGCCCGGGTGCAAAGAGAAGATAGATGCCGAATTTGTCCGCTGGATCCTCCACGATGGGCGTACAAAGCAAAAGCGGGCGAAGATGGAGAGGATCGGGGAAAAGTATCCGGAGAACTATATATTGATCCGGAACCAGCGGGAGCTGGATGGGTTCTTGAAGGAACTTTGAACTGGTTCTCGCGCCTGTGGCGCGGGGGTAGAGCGCTTTTTCGCTGGGCTAAGTTCTCTTTTGCGTGCCAAAAGAGAACCAGAAAAGCACCCGCTTCTCGCGCCTGTGCGCGGGGCAGAGCGCTTTTTCATTAAGGCTAATTGTTCTCTTTTGATGTCAAAAGAGAACCAGAAAACCACC
>OWJE01000261.1_pt1 | contig 29039 bp, 35 predicted proteins | sample 1732931 | NCBI WGS metagenome assembly OWJE01 (sample SAMN05065769, study PRJEB22554) | human gut metagenome | biome: ENVO:2100002; feature: ENVO:00000062; material: ENVO:00002003 | host: Homo sapiens | place: USA | reverse complement strand
ATTAAGTCGTCGGCAGCGTCAGATGTGTATAAGAGACAGCTATTCCCCCATCCCCCAAAGAAAAACCCCCTAAAGGGGGTAAAAAGAAAGTCCCCCCAACGGTGGAAGAAGTCCGCGCCTATTGCCAGGAACGGGGGAACGGCATAGACCCGGAGGCCTTTGTGGACTTCTACGCAGCGCGGGGGTGGAAATACGGCGCAGGGCGGCCCGTTGTAGACTGGAAAGCCGCCGTGCGAACCTGGGAAGCCCGCCGAAGGGCGGAGCAGCCAGCCACTACGGAGACATACCGCCCCAGGGCCTATCACCTGGAGCGGGACGAGGATGGACAGGAGGTTGTAGTCTATGACGATTGACGCACTGGAGGCGGAGAGCGCGGTATGCGGCTCTATCCTGCTGGACGATGCATGTCTACCAGAGGTGCTGGAGCACCTGACAGAGGCGGATTTCGCGCTGGAGGCGAACCGGGCGATTTTCCGGGCGGCGGTTGAGCTTTACCGGCGCGAGGAGCCGGTAGATCCTGTGAGCATCCGGGCGGAGGCCAGGGGCGCAGTCAGCGACGCCTACATGATGGAGCTGATGCAGGCCACCAACACGGCGGCCAACGCCGGGATTTACGCGGAGGAGACCCGGCGGGCGTCCATGCGGCGCAGTCTGGCCGCCCTCGGGCAAGATCTGGAGCAACGTGCGTCTACCCTGGAGGAAACCCCTAGGGAGCTGATTTCCGCCGCTCAGCGAGATCTGGAGGCCATTGAGGCCCAGGACACCGCAAGGGAGCTGGCTACCTCCGGGGATACTCTGCTGGCCTATTACCGGCACCGGGAGCGGGTGGACGCCGGTTCCGGCGGATACGTCCCAACAGGCTACCGGAGCTTGGACCGACTGCTGGGCGGAGGCCTGCTGAACAGCGGATTTTACATCCTGGCCGCCAGGCCCGGCATGGGCAAGACCACCTTCGGGCTGGCCGTGGCGGATCAGGTAGCCCAGCAGCGGGGGCCAGTGCTCTTCGTCTCCCTGGAAATGGATGAGGAGCAGCTGGCCGCCAAACGGCTGGCGCGGGCCGCCGGTATTTCCTATGACGCCCTCATGATGGGCAATCTTGGGGACGAAGAGCGAGCCCGTGCGGCGGAGTGGAGTTCGAAGGTGTCCCAGATACCTGTCTACACAAACCGCAAGCCCCGCGCCACCGTGGACGATATCGCCAACATGGCCCGAAAGGTTAAGGGGCTCAAGCTGCTGGTGGTGGACTATTTCGGGCTGATCCGGACAGAGGAGCGGGCTAAAAACCGCTATGAGGCTATGACCGAGGTGTCGGGGCAGCTCAAGGCGTTGGCGCGGAAGCTCAAAGTCCCGCTGCTCTGCCTGGCGCAGATCAACCGGGAGAACGCACAGCGGCAGGACAAGCGGCCCCAGCTCTCCGACCTGCGGGATACCGGGGCACTGGAGCAGGATGCGGATGGCGTAATCTTTTTACACTGCAACAGCTATTACAACCAGGAGCGTCCCGACCCGTGGGAGCCTGACTATATGCAAATTATTTTAGCGAAAAACCGGCACGCCAGCACCGGGACGTGCGACGCGGCGTTCTACCGGGCGGTGGGGCGGATTATACCAGCGAGGTGATATCAGTGACAGATAGAAAAGCAGTAGATAGCCTGACCGCCCTAAAGGATAAGCATAACGCAATATGGAATACGTGGACAGACTTGGCGCGGGAGCACGGGGAAATCGTAGAGGCGCTGGAACGGGCGCTGGAGGCACTTGGGGATGGCAAGTAAATACGGCAACAAGAAAGCCGTGCGAAACGGCATCACCTTCGACAGCCAAAAAGAGGCCGCACGGTATGACCAGCTCATGCTCCGGCTGTGCGCCGGAGAGATTCGGGATCTGAAACTCCAGCCGGAGTTCACGCTTCAGGAGGCGTTCACGACACCGCTGGGCGAGCGTGTGCGGGCGATTAAGTACCGGGCCGACTTCTCATACCGCCGGGCGGTAAAAGAGGGTGTAGACACCCGATGGGAGGTCGTTGTGGAGGACGTGAAGGGCTACAAGACCAAAGAATACAAGCTGAAGAAAAAGCTCATGGCCGGGCGCGGAATCCATGTGGTGGAGGTGTAGGACATGGACAAGCACTGTGCTGACTGCATCTACAGATGCTATATCACCGCCGGGCTGTACTGCTGTGACTACATAGGCTATACCGGGCATGCCCGCTCTTTGATCTGCCCGCCAGGCGCACGCTGCACAGAGAAAAAGACAGTTCAACGCACCCCGCCGAATCCAAACGGGAGGCCAAAGGCTGTATTTGACGAGGCAACATGTATGCAACTGTACCAGAAGGGCATGAGCGATATCAAGATTGGGAAGCACTTTGGCTTATCAAAAAATCCAATCGCCGCATGGAGGGCTCGGAATAACCTGCCATCAAACAGTAGGTCTCCGCAAGCCAGGATGGCATTTCTCAATGGCCGATGATAAAGGAGGACCCGAACAATGGACGATAAGACGCGCGACCTGCTGGGCGACCACGAGGCGGCCAAGCGCCTGACGGATGCGGGGGTGCGTATTCCGTGCAGATGCGGGGCAAAGGGAGAAATTATCACTATGGCGAAATATGGTGAGAACAGATGGAAACCGGCGGTTATCCGTTGCCCTAAGTGCCATTACGAAGCGTGCCTTACTGTCTGGAACACCCGCGCGCCGATTCTGAGCGCGGAGGAATTACAGAGATTGGAGGCCCGGCCATGACGCGGGAAGAAGCGATTAAGTGCTTGAAAGCTATACAGCAGAGGACTCCGGAATGGGATTACCGGGAAGATGGGCTGTCTTATTGGGATGCTATTGATATGGCCCTCTCCGCCCTCCGCCCCGTCAGCCGGGAGCAGGTGGAGCGGGTGCGGGGAGAATGGATAAACACCAACAAAGAGGTGGAGCAAATGTGTAAATGCTCAAAGTGTGGGTATCCAATAAGCTATTTTTGGAGTAGAACACCATTTTGTCCTAACTGCGGCGCTCCCATGACGGACGAGGCCGTGGACATCAGATTGAAGGAATTGGAGGCGCTGAAAGATGAGTGCGATTGATTCGGATGCGCTAAAGGAGTATATCAAGAAAACAGATTTAACCGCTGTTGAACGGGGTGCGCTTTTGCAGGCGATCTCTAATATGCCCACCCTCACCCCGCAGAACGAGTGGGTGAGCGTGGAGGAAAGGCTTCCGGAACTGCCAGAGAAGGATTGGTGCAGCAAAATGGTTATTTCTTGCGATAAAAATGGCCATGTAGCACCGATGATTTGGGAGCGTGCACAGGTTAGATGGAAAATGATAGAACGATGGAAATATCATTGGGATAGAATCTATGACGGCGCTGGAATCACCCACTGGATGCCACTCCCCGCACCGCCTGGTGAGGGCAATAATGTCCCTAACGAACCGCCGAACGAGCCGCTGACATGGAATGAGCTGGGCAATATGGTGGAAAAGCCTGTATATATCGTCGAGCTGGAAGATGGGGAAAGTTGCTGGGTGTTAGTGCATACCGTTGACGATATTAAGGCTTTGTTTGTGTCGGCGTTTGACCAGTACGATTACGGGAATAGAGAACTATACGGCCAAACATGGCTTGCCTACCGCCGCCTGCCGGAGGTATCGCCATGAGGCACCAATACACCCGCGCAGAGCTAGAATCCATCACCCAGGAGACCGCAATCTACATTGAGGGAGCAGGGATAGCCCAGCTCCAATGGGGCGGCCTGGAGATTGTAGAGGGGTGTAGGGATGGATATCTGTACTGCAAGCACATCAAGCCGTTTGCAATGGAGCTGTACGGCAAATACTGGACGGCCTGGGATGGGCCGCCGGAGAGGAAGGAAAACGCATGAAAACGATTTGCATTACTTGCAAAAATGACTGCAATAACGCCGGGACAACGGCCAGAATTTCTTGGTGCCCTCAGTACAAACCGGGACGAATTTTGTCCAACGCCGACCGCATCCGGACCATGGGCGACGAGGAACTGGCGAAACTGCTGTGTATCTATGACTGGCGACTTGGAGAAATGGATGAGTGTCTGGCTTGGCTCAAGCAGCCCGCAGAGGAGGAACCCTGATGGACATTGAGAAGCTGATTGAGCAGTTAAATGGATATTTTGAAGGGGAAAAATTGAGAAGGGGCGCGGCGCTTGACGCCGCCACCGCCCTCTCCACGCTCCAGACCGAAAACGAGAGGTTGCGGGCTGCGGTTGATAACTGGAAAAAGAAGTATGTGGAAGCCAACGGCAAATGGATTGAGGCAGAAAACAAATGGGCAGGGCTTGATAAGGCTGTAAGAAATGGAACAGTATATAGGCCCATGCAGGAAGAATTAAACCTTACCCATGAAGAAAATCAATCATTGAAAGATGCAATCGAGAAGCTGCGGGCCGAGCTGGAGCAGGTGAAGCGGGAGAGGGATACGGCCTTGTGTAGATTGGATGCTGTGTACGAGACATAAGGAGGGGTGAGCATGGAGAGGTTGACCTATCGTGACGCAAATGGTGAACTGTGGTATAGCGATGCAGGTACAGAGCGAGACAGATTACACCGCCTCGCCGCCTACGAGGAAATAGGACTGGAGCCAGGGGAAATCGAACAGCTCAAAGGTGAAGCATTTGGTCTGAGAGTGGACAAGCAAGAGCTGGAGCAATATCGTGCTCTCGGCCCATTGACCGCCTCCGCGAACTGGCCCAGACGGACAAAGACGGAAAAATAAAAGCGTACATCGTGGATAGCTTTTATTGCGATATCTGCCAGAAACGGCACGACAGGATAAAAGAGATCAAAGTTTATTTGACCCGCGACGCTGCCGAGGCCGCACTTTCAGAAAGAAGGTAGTTTATGCCAAGCAAAAAAGAAAATGGACGGTATAAGCATGGAGGAACGGGCACCAAATTATATGAAGTTTGGTGTTCAATGCGGGCAAGGTGCAATAGAAAAACTGATAAAAGATATGACCATTATGGAGGGCGTGGCATTTCCGTTTGTGAAGAGTGGAGTGATTTTGTAGCATTTAGAAATTGGGCGCTCAAAAACGGATATCAGGAAGGCTTAACAATCGATAGGATAGATAACGATGGCCCATATTCTCCAGAGAATTGTCGCTGGACAACAAAGAAAGTACAAAACAATAATCAATCTACCACAACCATCATTAAAGTTGGAGATGTTGAAAAGCCACTACATATTTGGGCGGATTTTATTGGCATACCGCCAGAGGCATTAAGACGACGGCTTTATGACGGATGGAACGTCGAAAGAGCGTTGTTTGAAAAGATAGATACAACCAAATGCCCTAAAAAATATAGAGCCGCACTACGGAGGGAGCAGGAAAAGGAGGAGGAGGACGAGCATGAGACTAGTTGATGCGGATAAAGCCAGAGAGTGCTTTGGTGGTGATGGGGTGACTGGATCCGTCATGCAGCGTATGTTTGATAGCCTGCCCACCATCGACGCCGTGCCTGTGGTCAGGTGCCGGGAGTGCAAGTATTGGCTTGGAGAGCATGTGTGCGACCTAGACTGCAACCATGAGACGCATACTGGCCCTGACGACTTTTGCAGCCGTGGCCAGAGAAAGGAGGCCGACCATGAAGTTTCGGAACCCTGAGACGGGGGAAGTTTACGATAATATCTATGATGCCAGAAGCCCGTTTTGTAAAAAGAATCGTTATCGTTGTGGTACTTGCGCAATTTCAAATCTGTTTCAAGCAGAGGAGTTGCTCAGTGACGTAAGAACCTGTGTTGGTTTTTGCAAGGAGTATTCTTACGAAGCCGCCCGCCTGATGGGCTATGAGGTGGTGGAGGATGAAAATGTACTTACAAAAAATGATAGCAAAGGTGAAAGTTTGGAGGCCAACATGGACAAGCCGAGAATTTGCGAGGTGCTGGGGGTTGATGTGGATGAAGTTTTTACAATCGAAACGCCGGTTCGAAAATCCACTTATTGCAGAATTGATGAAGAAGGGAAAATCTATAACACGTGTATAGAGACACTCTGCTATGCCATAAACCACCCCGACCGCATCATCCGCAAGCCCCGCTGGACGGAGCAGGAGGTGGAGGACGCCAGAGCGGTCAAACGGTTGCTTGAGGTTGATTCGGTAAGCCGTGCGGCATATGGAAATGGACTGTTTGCAGTCAAAAACGATTGGTCAGTGTCCATCGTTTTGAGCAGAGATTGTTTCCCCTCCCTCCGACCCGGCGAAACCGTCACCCTTGACGAGATTATCGGAGGTGCGAAATGAACGCTGTATTAGCTAACGTCAGGCAACTGGTGGACGTTGAGCTGGCTGCCGCCAATGAGCGGTTTCCGCAGTTCCACAGCCAGCATGAGGGATGGGCGGTGCTAAAAGAAGAAGCAGAAGAGGCCGAAGAAGAGGTAAGCAAGATGAAACTACTCTTGGAGTGTGCTTGGGGAAATATCACAAGTGACCTTCCGGCCAATGAAGATATTAGATGCTTAAAACAAAACGCCATCAACGCAGCCTGCGAGGCCATTCAGGCTGCGGCCATGTGCCAGAAGTTTTTGGATATGGAGGGCTCCATCCACGACGGGGAGGGCGGACAGCATGAGTGAGTGGATCAGCGTCAAGGAGAGGTTGCCGGAGGAAAAGCAGAGAGTTATCGTGCGTTGTGAGCGCATTGGAACATCTGTAGGTTGGATTTTGTGGGGTGAATGGATGACGGATATTGGGCCCCGTGCGGGTAAAATCACCCACTGGATACCCCTCCCTGAACCGCCGAAGGAGGGATAGCCCTTGAACCGTGCAGAGCAGGAGGCCCTTATTATCAAATATCGCTATCTGGTACGCTCCGTGGCCTATTCTGTCTCCAATGAGGCAGCTAAAGACGAAGACGCCCTACAAAATGGTCTGATCGGTTTATGGGAAGCAACCAAAAGGTGGGACGGAAACCGTCCCTTTGAGCCTCTAGCCCGCCGCTGCATCCGCTGCAACATTATTGATTACATACGCTCAATACACCCGGATGACTCGTTGGAGGAGGACATTCCATCCGAGGAGAACATTGCAGCTCTCCAATCCTATGAGGACCAGGACTTTCTTGCTCTGGTTTATAAATTGTTCCCCCGCCGAAGCCGGGAGCGAAGGGTGCTGCTGGCTCTGATGCGCGGAGAATCCAAGCCAGTTATCGCCGCCAAGCTAGGGTGTTCTCGTCAAACCGTCTACAATATCAGTCGGGCCGCCTGGCAAAAACTACAGGTCGAAGCCGAACAAGAAGCGCAGGGGCGTTGACCCCTGCGCTTTCTTTATAGCCTGTATTGGTCGAGCATGACCCTTATGTGGGCCACATCATCCACCATTTTCTCGTGCTATCAGCCCCAGTTCGCCTTCTGGATTGCCAGCTTCATTTCTGAGGTCAGAAACGCTCCTGGAACCGCACGCGGGCCATTGACATGCCTTTACCCCATTCCAAGCCTGGCCAAGAGGAATCCAACCACTCCGGTGATGATGGCCGTGATCACTGTCTCCCAGCGCTTGTTCGGCTTCTCTTTCAGGGCGTTTATATCAGCGGACATGGTGGCAAGCTGTGCAATGATCTGGCTGTACTGGGTGGTAACAGCCGTCATACCACGCTCCAAGGCCCCAAGGCGGTTGTAGATCTTCTCGTGAGAGCGTGAGCGCTCCTTCTTCTCGTCCTCCAGCGTCCTCTCCAGTGCCTTGATGCGGACGAGGGAAGCGCAGTCCGTCCCGCTGCACTCGTGCTCCGACATCGGTCACGCCCCCTTCCCCTGTGCCCGCTCGGCCTGTGTTCCGAAGTAGAACGCAATGATAACGGTGAACACGGTAAGGAACTGGTCGATGCCCACCATCCCACTGGCGGAAAGATAAGCAAATACCACCGTCAGAATAAGGGTGACGATGGACTTCACGGTCAGCAGTCTGGACAGTCGTTCTTTCATGGTAAGTACCTTCCTTTCTAATTCTTGCTCATAAGGCTCCAGAAATAGTTTGCCTGGGCCGCAGTCATACCGGCCCTTTGCAATGCTGTCAGCTTTTCCTCCTTCTTTCCGTCTCCGGAATAGATAGCGTAGTATCGTTGGTAGTCCTCAACACTCAGGCCCCAGTCTCGTGCCCGCTCCCATTTCCGGCGTCCCGCATCCGATACCTGTTCCACGGCATAGAGCACTTCCTTTTCCTCCTGGCTCAATCCACTAGTTTCAATGGCGGCGATGATCTCAGCCTGGTTCGTCCTTCCACTTCCGTCCGTATCCTTTTCCTGGACGGCCCAGTGCAGATAGTCCTGTGCCGGCATACCGGCCTGATATGCCTCCCGCACCTTCTTTCCGCTGAGGAGAGAGCCCCCATACTGCCCACGCAGCAGAAGATATTCCGATGTCGAAATGCCCAATTCTTTCTTTGCGTTTTGGGCCTCCACCGCCCAATCTTCCGGCTGATAATCACTGACCGCAGCCTTCCCTAGCATATCAGCGTAGTTATACACGCTGCTCACCGCCTGAGACTTCTCTTCATCACTCAGGCTTCGGTACAGACTGCTGTCCAGCAATTCCTCCAGAAGCTTAAACTGGGTCTGCCCCCGCTTTGTGGCATACTCCACATATTGCTCCCCGGTCAGATCCACCCGCTCGCCGTCCACCGTGATGTACTTCTGCGGCCGATCCGGCACCACGCCGCCGTCTCCGGTCTGGTTGTAGAGCCGTTGAATCTCTTTGTCTACGTCCGTCACCTGCATACTAGAGGTATAGGCCGGATTCAGGAAGTTGTCCATCGCCCGCATGGGCAGCGTCCCGCTCTTCTCCTCTCTCCCCCATGCGTCGATATAGGGCACTTGCTGGTAGTCCCAGCCTGGAATCCGGGCGCTGGCCCGCCCGATGGCGTACTGGATATCGGTGGGCAGCCGCAGGTTCTTGTCGGTGTAGGTGGTCATGCGCACGTCCTCGGCGGAGCGCTCAATCTGTCCGCCAAAGGTGGGGATTGGCTGCGTGAAGTAGCTGACCAGCGCGGAGGAGACCAACGCCCCCAGCTTGTTCTCCGAGAAGGAAACACTGTCAATTACATCGTTGAGGGACTGGAGCATGGACAGCTCCAGCATGGGGTCGGAGATGGACTTCAGGGCGGTGGAAATGCTCTCCGCCGTGTTTCCCCCCTGTCCCATGGAGTCCATCAGCTCCACGCCCATGAAGAAGGGCAGTGCCTCCGGGGCCAGCCAGTCCAGCGTGACGTTCCCGCCGCTGGGGAGGTTCAGCGCGTAATTCTGAACACCCGTCAGATCGTTTATGGTGTCCTGCCCCTCGTCATCTCCGCCGCCGCTGGTGACAATCCCCTGGGCGAACAGATATGCGCCCAGTGCCATGAGACCCGAGCCGGTCAGCCCGGCGGCAATGTGGTCGATGGCTTCCGCTCCCGTCATCTCACCCTTCTTCACCTTCACCAGATCATAGCTCAGTGCCTTAGCCAGCCCCGCCGGGCTGTACTCCAGGCCCCTCACAAGGATGTTGGCTGGGGTACGTCGGAACGGAAGCACTGCGTCTATCGCAGAGTTTACAACCTTTCTCCCTTTGCCCTGATATCGAGTGGAGACAAAATCCGACACCGCGTTTCGGTCTTGATAGGTTGCCTTTAGCGCTTCCTGCCCTGCGTAGTCCCGCGCCCGGCTGAGAAGCTGCGCGTCCACCGTGTTGTTCCGCATCTGCTCTGCCGTCACGCCGTTTGCCTGGAGGTATCCGGCCAGGGCGTCGGCATAGGTGATGCGCTTGAAAATGGCGTCCTCAAACTCCAGCGCGGCGGAGTTCCCTTTCCGGGCCGCCTCCAGCGGCAGTGTCTTGAAAATCCTCCGGCGGCTGTTGATGTCGCTCCTGATGTCGTCATACTTATTCCCGGAAAGCACGTCCTGCACATTTGTCCAGTCCGCCCACGCCGCCTTGTAGAGCGCCGGGTTGGCCGCGAACGATTTGGTGCGCTCCAGCTTTCCACCGCTGGCCTTGGAGACTCCCGCCTCGATGGCCGCCGCCACCCGGTCTTTTGTCCAGCGCAGCGGCTGAAATCCGACGTTGCCTACGATGTTTCGGATATGCGTCCTGGGGTTAAAGAGCATTGCCATGTACCGCCAGGCGTTCCACTTGTCCTGCCATGTAGCGGGCACCTGGGCGGCCACGTTATCCTTGATTTTATCCAGCACTGCGTCCCGGCCCGTCTGGTCGGTCTGCTGGTTGAACTCCTCAATCAACGCCGGGTCGATGGTGATCTCCAGATCCTTATAGTTTTTCTGGATGGTCTTTTCCAGCTCAATTACCACGTGCTGGGCGGCGTAGAGCTGGTCACTGGGGGCCAGCTTGCGCAGGATGGAGGCCGCCTGTACCGCCTGCCCGGCGGTGGTCTCCATCTGCGCGTAGAGGGAAAGCAGCTCCGCCGTGGCCTTCCCGTCTCCCGCGTTGGCTGCATTGACCAGAAGCTGCTGCCCCAGGGTGGCAATGTCCTTGGAAACTAAGCCCTTGCGCACCTGGGTGGAGAACTCCTCCAGCGCCCGCTGATATCCCTTCATCTCAATGGTTTTCACGGCCCGGTCAATGGAAGCCCTGTCACTCACTCGGTCATAGGACAGCTCCCCGCGCAGCACCATGTTCTGAATGTCGCCCACCGCCTCGTCGGGAATAGCCTTTGCCCCCATGGCGGTGGAGGCGGTCTTGCGGATGGGCCGCCCCTGCGGGTCTGTGGTGGGCACGTCCACCGGGCGGGCCGCGTTGGCCCCTTCGGGGAAGAACTCGCTCTTGGTGCCCTGGAACTCCGACCAGGGGTCGAAGCCCTTCCGAGCTGCGCCGACGGAACTCTCCGGGCCTATCTCAAAGGCAGGCCCAGGCCCCTCCCTGGGCGTATCCTGTGTTTCACCGCGATCGCCCTGCTGTAGGTTGACATCCTGCCCGGCTGGGGGTATACTGTTTCTAGCGAGGACATCATCAGCCATCGCCTGGGGCACTGGACGCCCTTTGGAAAGAAGCTGATAAATGTCCTCGTTATTTTTTGTATACAGCACATTTTCGCCATTATTACCAATGATTCTTTGGATATAATCCGCCCCAAATGCAGATGCAACATCGTTTTGAACATCAATTGCACCCTGTGCATTTAGGTGGATCGGAATAATAACAGGTTTTCCGCCCAAATCGTTCCATTCTGTAAGAACGATCTTACTCGCAAGACCTCTCGAATTGCTTTGCGGGTTCTCTATAATTGCAATGGGGTCTGCAAGTTGATAAGGGAGATTTTTAAGCGCTGATAGCCCAAGATTATGCTTTCCACCCATATATCCGGATGGATATGCAATTTTCCTTGCGACGCTTTGCCGCATGTGCAGATCAAGCGCAGGCGCTCCATACTCAGCGAGAATGGATGGCGTCTGCCCGAGCACGATATCGGCGCCAGTAGGAAGCGTGCCCATAAAAACGCCGTCGATTGCAGATTGATACCGGCGTATATTATCTATTGAAACAAGAGGTTCCACATCTGCATTTTTCTGCCCAGCTCCAGGAAGTTCCGCCCGGATAACCTGCTCGCCCGGCATGCGGTTATCCGCCTGCTGATAGGCGGGGGAACCGGGCAGGAAGAGGCCACTTTTGGCCTCTTCGACCGTCGGTAAGGTAACGGCCAGCGGATTTCCGCTGGAATACCGGGCCATGTTCTGACCCGCCTGGATATTGGCGGTGGCTCTCTGGGCAATGTCCTCTTTGCTCCCGATAGCCATCCGGGTGGTTCTGATGTCGGACGCCGCATTAGAAATCGCCCCCGGCAGCTCTAGGCCGCCCTGGAGCACTCCGGCGGCCACCGCGCCCATGATGGCACTCTGCGCAATCTCCTCCGGTGTGGCGTTGGGGGCGTCCGGGTCATAAATGGCCCGCTGCAAATAAGGGGTGAGAACGGTGGAAAGCGCCTCCTCGCCGCCCTCGCCTGCGATATCCAGGGCCCGGCTGACCAGGGGGCTGGCCTTGACTGCCTCGGCAATCTGCTCCACCTTGCCGCCGCCCAGGCCGGGGATGCCGCCCGCGATGCCCTCAATGGCGGTCTCCAGGGCCCCGGAGGCCGCGCCGAAGGCCAGGGCCTGCCCGGATGTCGCCCCCTCCGCTTTGGCCTGGCTGGCCGCGTTGCCCGCCGCCTGGAGGCCGAACAGCGCCCGGCCCACGTTCTCCCCGCGGGAAATCGCCTGGGCGGCGTTGAGCCCCTTCCCCGCGGCGGACACGATTTTGGACGCGCCAATGCCGGGGAGCATCTGTACTACGGTCTGCCCGATGCCCGTCACGTTCTGCGCACCCTGGCTGGGATGGTACTTCTCCACCAGTTTCTGCTCCAGGTCTTGCGTTATACTATTATTTAAAAAAGCATCGGCGTTTCGCCCGGCCCACTCTGATACCGGGTTGGGAGCCAGGCCACCAAGAGAACTAATCCCCTGCACTCCCTTATAGAAGCCACTGCCGATGAAGTCTGTAACCCCTTCTGCCGCCCCTAAAAGAGCCGTACCAGCCCGTCCCCATGCATATGGGCTAATGAGTTCATCTGGAGAAGAAGGCAAAATACTGAGACCTTCAAAAAATCCACTCTTGGCTGGGGTGGTCAGGGGGTTGGTTTTCTGCTTAACCGTCGGAAGTGTGACCTTCTTTCCCTTGCTCTCCGGCAAAGAGGAGGGAGCTGTGGTTTTACTGATACGTGGAGACGGGGCAGCGCTCTGTGATACACTCTGCTGCAAGGTGTTAAAAACCGTCTGCGTTGTCGGCCGCTTTTTCCCAAGCGGGTCAACATTGATTGCGCTCCCTGTTACCTTGGATTGCAGCTCTGACAGCTTCGCCATAAGGGCACCTCTAAATCAAGGACTGAATATTACCGAAACTGGGCCGGGAAGGGACTGTCGAAGTGGTTCCGCGCCGGAATTTGATCAGCCCGGTAGCAGGATCTTGATATGCTTCTACCTGACCACTATCCACCATCTGTTCCAGGTAGGCCCTGCTGACCGGTCCATAGCCGAGCGCCGTCACGCTGTCCATGTCAATTCCACTCCATTCTGAATTGTTCCCCTGCACCTGGTTGCCACCAACCGAGCCTCCTGCGTTGGAGATTGGGGCAGATACTTTCTCAACGGTGTCACTGCCGGTAGTTTCTCCAGTGACTCTGCCGGAACTCCCGCTCCTTCCGCCAGCGGCTGCGAGGGATGCCTGGAGCGAAAGCTGATTAATATACGCCTGCGCGTCCGCCGCCGTAATGCCCATGGCGTCCAGCATCTCCTGAGAGGGCATAAGCCCCATCTCCAGAAAAGTGTTCCCGTACTGGGCCATCTGCTGGCGCTCGGCCAGAGCCGAACTGGCTGCATCCTGCTGCTGCTGATATTGGAGCTGCTGATTCTGGAGATCCATCTGATACTGCTGCATCAGAGCCTCCATGTTTGCCTGCTGGACACGCACCTTTTCCTGATACAAGGCCGCCGCCAGAGCGGCATCGCCGTTGGCCTCCGCCTCCGCGATGGCGTTGTTGTACTCCACCTCGGCGTTCGCCATCTGCTGTTCCAGGTCTGCGTAGGTCTGCGCTTCCGCTGTACTCAGGTCGTTCAGGTTGTTCTGCAAAGCCACGTTGCGGGCCAGCTCGGCCTGACCGCCCGCGCCGGAGTTCAACCCAGCCGCCGCCGCATACTCATTGAAGTTACGAGCCGCCAGCTCACTGGCCCCTGCCGCCTGGTTCCGGGCGTTCTGATACCGGGTGTCCACACCCTCCCCCGCCCGGTTGATTGCATTGACGTTCTGCTGGTAGGCGTTATTAATCTGCGCCAAAGCGGCCCGTTTCTGCGCCGCGTACATCTCCTCCAGATAATTGGAATAGTCCTCAACTTGAGGGAGCTGCGGAGTCGTGATCGCGCCAGCCGTACCGCTCCAGGTGCCAGTCCCGGGGTTAAAACTCACGTTTCCGCCGTTCTGGTTGAGCTGCGATGCCAGCTGACGGTTTTCCTCCTCCAGCCTGGCCTTCTCCTCCGGGCTCGCCGTGTGCCAGGCGTTGGAGTTGTCGTTCATCTGGTCTCGGATCGTCTGCTGCCAGCCCGTATTGACATTGACTCCGGATGCACTGTTGCCCTTCGGCTTGGAAGAAGAACCGGATGGCGGCCTGGAGCCGGAGCCGGAAGAGCTGGGCCTGCTCTGGTTGGCGATCTTGTTGATATCCGCCGTGGCGTGCTGCTCCGCCACGCCCTGCTGACGCCGGATGGCGTTTGCACCGTCGTTGGCGGCCTGCATACCGGCGGCGTCGCCCCGCTGGCGGGCGTCCTCGTAGTCTTTCTTATAGTCGGCGATGGTCTTTGCCATAGCTCTATCTCCCTTCAAAGCGGAAAGGCCGGACAGAGGTAACCCCTCCGACCGGCCTTTCAGGCTCTTTTGTTATGGTTCAGTCCAGCAGCCCAAGCCGCTCCAGCACAACGGCCAGCTCCTGTCTGGTTACAGGGTCTTCGGGTCGGGTACCGTCCAGGATACCGGCCTCTTTCGCGGCCTGCCACGCTTCGTCGCGCTCCTGTTCCCAATCGCTCACAGGTTCATCCTTCTTCCAATCCACGTTAAGATAAGTGCAGATGCCCTTTGCGGTGGCCTCGGCCAGCTTGTCCCGGTACTTGCTATCCTTGAGATACTCCGTGTCCATCTTGTTGGTATGGAAGCCATACTCAATGAGTGCGGCGGGGGCGTCGGTCTTAGCGAGCACGGTATACATCTTGTGCTTGATAGGCTCGCTTCGGAGGCTTACGCCCGCCGCGTGGAACGCGTTGACCAGGTCAGAGGCCAGCACATTGCGCTGCGCCGTCATGGGCCCGGCGCTGGTGTAGATCTCCAGCCCGGACGCGCTCGACCATCCGCCCTCCCCGTAAGCGTTAGTGTGAATGCTCACAAAGCAGTCCGGCGTTGCCTTATTGCTGATGTTGGCCCGCTCCGTGAGGCCGGGGTAGTTGTCCGCCGTCTTGGTGAGCACCACGCCCACCCCTTGGGCCTCCAGAAGCGGTTTGATACGCTGGGCCATGTCCCAGGTAAACTCCCACTCTTTGTAGGTGCCGTCCGGGGAACCGTTGACGTTGCCCGGCCCGTGTCCGGGGTCAAGGCATACAGTGTGCTTGCTCATAGGCTTGTCCTCCTCTTCCGGCGGTGTCTGCTCCGCCTGCTTGAGATACACGCAAATCCAGTTGTGCACCTTGCGGCTGGCGGTGATGCGCTCTCCGCCAAAGTCGCACTGGCTGGAGCCGCCCCCATCCAGCATAACGGCGGAGGCCCAGCCCAGCCCGGCCAGCTCGTCCCGCAGAGTTTCCGGCGTGGCTGCGTCTCCGGTCCCATCGCCAGAACAATAGAGGGCCAGACTGCCACCACGCAGGCCAATGGCGCTGCGCCCCCGCTTGCCTCCCTGGGCCGAGCCGTAGGAGGGCTTATCCACTGGCTCGCCGGAGGAAATAAGGGCGGTTACCGCAATAAAGTTATCCGCTCCCCCGTACTCGGAGGTCATGTGGATGTCTGGGCCCTTATCCCAGGCGTAGCCCATCGCCCTCCAGGGCGTGCCGGAGCGCATTACCCTACCCACCTTGAGCAGCGGGCAGGGGGTGCCGTCTGGGTTCCACATGCCGCCATTGAGCACGTAATGAGCCTTTGTTTCAGCCTTGACCTGAGAGAGCGTCTTGCGGCAGTTGGTGACTCTCAGCTCAATCCGCTCCACGGACGAGAGCGGGATGTATGTAATGAGCTTACTCATGGTCGCTGGGCTTCTCGCCGTTGATGGGGCCGGGGTCGGCGGCGTGCTCCATCAGCTCAACCATGCCCTGATAGTCCTTTGCATTCCACAGGGCAGCCAGGGCCTTAACGTTAGCCTGACGCTTTCTGATCCAGGCGTTAAACGCGTCATTCTCCTCGGCCAGATCTGCACCAGCGCCCAGGGCATCCCAGTCAGGCCGGAAAGCTACAGGCAGATTTTCCGCGCCGATGTCCACCGCCTTACTGTGTCGAATGTTGTTCTGCACCATGCTGCCGCCTACGCCAAGATCTACATCGTTAGCGTTGGCGATCGCGTAGCAGGCGGGGGTGAGCTCATTCCAGTTGATGTTTTTCATAATAAGCTTCCTTTCTTTTATCCGGCGGTTTCGCCGTTGATTACTGTTCCGGGGCCAGCAGCCCGGCCAGCTCCTGGTACTCCTCCGGGGTGAGCCGGTCGGCGGCGAGATAGACATCCATCTTGTCCTGGAGGCCGTCGGTGCGGCCCCGTTCAATGAGCAGCTTGCAGAGGTTGTATACGGTTGTCATGGCGTCTCCTTTCTCATGTGGTGGTGGTCAGCTCCAGCATACACAGCCGCGCCTCGTGCTCGGCCAGCATGTCCAAGGTGATGTCCTCCTCAGAGGGCGGCTGGGGCTCCGGCTCCGGCTCTGGAGGCCGCTCAGTAGGCGTGATACCCACCAGCCTGCCCTCCTCAATCTGGAGGTCGCACCAACCCAGGGTGGCCCACACGGCGGCTTCCAGGTGGACGGGCACCTCTATGTAGCCCTCCAGCCAGCAGGCGCGCCGCCCGCTCTGCCTCTGGATCGGGTGCTGGCCGGTCTCCAGCGGGTCAATTTGGATGATAGTCATAGGTGGTCTCCTTTTAGCCGATGGCGATATAGTAATAAGCATACCCACTGCTATTCAGTTGTTTACTTGCATTGTCCGCGTGGTACCAGATTATCGTCTTGCCATTATCCGCAACTTTCGCATAGCTTCTACTGGCCGCCGAATCGTTATAAAATCCTCCACCTTCTGTATAATTTTCGGAAAGAATTGGTGTGTATATCATCGGGCTTTCATTCTCTTCTTGCGCAAAATATGTATTGCCCTCTACCCGATATTTAACCACCCAAAACAAAATTGGAGCGAAGTCAAACGTTATACTGTTCGGATTTTTCGCCCCATATGTCCCTGTTCCGATATAGCTGCCTGTGACTATTTTTGTGTCTACCGGCCTATCCTTACTCCACGCCTGTAGCACCCCGGACATCACCCCCGCGCCGTACACGCCTGGGCTGTCAACGACCTGTCCCTCCGTCACCCAGTCCGCCGCCACGGTGCCGGAGTAGACGACCTCGATGCTCTGTCCGGCTGTGCCGCTCTGGAGGGCGATAGCATCTTGGCTCCCGTCCATAAAGCTGCCCGCGATCTGGTTGCCCATGACGTTCAAGATGGTGGAGGTTCCGTAACCAGAGTTACCTGCAGCAGAATAACAAAGCAGCACTTGCTTATTGGCTATTGCCGTAATATCTAACGATTTAGATGTGCCGCTTGAGTGCAAAAATTTGTAGGTTGCAGCAAGCGATAATTCACTTCCTTCATTAAGCAGGAGGTACGCATTTCCGTTTTCACATGAGACAACACAAGCTCCTGGAATCTGTGCGATTGTATTCTCAATCACACCTGATGTACTTGTAATTTGTAATGGAGCGAATCGTGGAATGATAGTGTTGCCAGATACGATGCATGTCCTCGCCGCGACCCCTACAGGGCTGCTTGAGTAATAAGATATGACAACATTTCCTTTTTGGTTTGATGCACACCTCGGCTTTACTGTATAAGTGTCATTGAATACCGCCACATCGCCCCACGTCACCTGATTGGCGCTGTCGATGGTGGCGATGACGGCCTTGCCCTTGTTTCCGTCGTTGCTGGCAGAGAAGCACATACAAACTCGATGCTTCCCCGAAGAATCATCCGGTAATGTTGTTGTGGAGGCAATATCCGCCCATGCGGAAACGCTACCACTAGATACTTTGCTCCCAATCGTATTCCCTTCATATTGGTATACAGATGCATCTATCAGGGCTCCGGGGGATGAATCTGCAATTACAACCATAAGCCCAAGCGCAATGGCGGAAAATCCGTAAACATGATATTCTGCCCCTTCCCCAATCGCCTTTTGTGCCCCAAAAGAGATAGAGCCTCCAGATACACTCCCGATCCTAATGTAGCCTCCATTAGAAGTTGACCACCCCACCACAAACTGCGTGTCGCTCAGGCGGGCGAGGGAAAGTGAAGATATCGTTTTCTCGTTAAAATAGACCGCTTCACTTACATTTTCCCCGGTTTTCTTGCTTATAAGGTGAGCATCATGGTTGTTTCCACTACTGGCGGCCTCTGCAACAACTGCATATTCCGAATTTAAATCGCATGCGGCCATACAGTCTACTGCACCCGCATTCACCACCGTCTCCACATTTGCCACCGGCGTGAGGGTCTTCTGCGCCTTCCCTTCCACCACATCCACCACATCGCCCGCCTGGATGCTCTGGCCCTCTGCGATGGGATAGGTGCCCTTGACCGCACGGGAGGCCCCCACCTGCTCTGCCGTGACGGCGTGGGGGTTGTTCTTGTTCCCGGTGTGGGCGCTCAGGGCCTTCTGCACCGCCGCCGCGCTGCCCGCCGGGTCATAGTCCATCGGCGGCAGCTCCGAGGGGGGCAGCGTCCCGTCGTCGCCCAGAACCGGGATATGCAGGTTTTTACCCGCGCCGCCGATGTAGAGCTCCCCGGCGTCTGTCGCCAGCCCGAACTCCCCGGGGGCCAGGGTGGGCAGCTTGGCCTTGCTGCCCCGTTTTATTTGGATTTTCGGCATGATGCCGTCACCTCCTCACTCAAATGTCCCGCCGTCCACGGTGCTCAGGGACAGGCTGCCGTCTCCGCCCACCTTGAACTCCGTACCCGGCTTGACGTGGCCGAGCTGGCTGGCGGACGCGGCCACGCCTGTGTGGGCCGCCGGAGCCGCGCCCACGTCGGCGGCGGTGGTGCCGTGTGGGTTGCCCGTCTTGATCTGGCTGTGGTCGTAGGCCGCCTTGCCCTTGTCGCCGGGGTAGGCGGTGCTGGAGGTCTCGCCCAGGGCCAGGGAGGAGGAGATCTCCACATACTGCGTGCCGCTCCAGCGGTAGGTCAGGTTGGTATCCTCGGCCACATAGATCTTGCCGTCCTCGCCCTCCTCCGGGAAGGCCGCCCGGTTCTCAAACTCCAGCACATCGTCCACATAGCCGGGGAGCTGGGCGGCTGGCACCTTGCCGTCACTCCCCAGGGTGGCGACGCCGTTGGCCGCGCCCTTTTCGGCGGCTGGGACGGCACCCACGTCTCCGGCAGCCAGGGTGACATTCCCGCTCAGGGGCTTGCCGTTGATGGTGGTGGTGACGGGCACATAGGTGCCGGACAGGTCGGGCAGCAGGGAGGCCAGCAGCTTCCCGCCCGCCTGCACCATGGGCACGTTGCCCTCCTCTGCTCCGGTGTTGGCCGCCGCCGCTGTGCCCAGGCCGGTGACCTTGGAGCTGGGGATGCTGGGGATATCGGAGACCTCCAGTGTCTGCCCGGCGGTCACCTGGCCCTTGGTGTTGACCGTGACCTTGGTGTACGTCCCGGCCTTGAGCCCGGACAGGGCCGCCAGCACGAGCTGGAGCTCCACATTTTGCGCACCGTCAAAATTCACCGCTTGAGCCGTACCATCCCCGGAAATACTGAACGCCCGAGGCGTTTTCAGCCGTTCCGCCGTGTCCGCCGTGCCGCCGGTGGGGTTAATGTGCACCTTGCCGGAGGTCGTGCCCACATAGACGTTGCCGGTGTCCAGGGCCACCGCCAGCTCGCCCTCCGCCAGCTCCAGGCGGGCCACCGCTTCCTGTAGACCTCTCTTGATCTGGATTTTCGCCATGTTCATTCATCCTTCCTGTTTTTTTGATTTATTTCCCGGCGTTGCCGTCAATCACAAGATTCTGGTGGGCCATGGGATTGCGCATGTGCTCCTCCAGCGTAGTGGAGCCATCCGCCGCCGCTACGCTGTTCCCGTCCACCCGCAGGTTGGTGTGGGCCAGGGCCGCGCCGTTGTGGGTCTCCACCGGGTCTGTGTCCCAGTTCCCCCCGTCCACGTCCTGCACCAGCTTCCCGTCCTGCCCCAGCGTCGCCACCCCATTGGGCGCGCCCTTCTCGGTGATGGGAACCGCCCCGGTATCTGCCGCCGACGGTATCCAGCTTTCCGGCCTCGCCCCTACCATTTTCGCGGTATAGTCTCCATCGGCGGGAACCACGGCTCCGCTGCGTCCGTTGAAGGTCGTCACACCGCCGCCTGCCGCGCCCTGCGCTACACCCGCCCAGTATTTGGCGTTATTGGTATTCTCACCCTCCCGGATTCCAGTGCCACCCTCAGTCCAGCTTTGAGAGAGTGTAGCGCTGGCCTCCGCCGCGTTCTTCGCCGCCAGCGCCTGGGCCGCATTGCTCTGTGCGCTCTCCGCACTGGCCGCCGCTGCCCCTGCACTCTGCGCGGCCTGGGATGCGCTGCCGGATGCCGCTCCGGCGCTCTGTGCAGACTGGGACGCACTCCCGGACGCCGCCGTCTCGCTCCCCTTCGCGTTGGTCTCGCTGGCCTTGGCCGCCTGGGCGGAGGCCGCCGCCGCGTCGGCGTTGGCCTTGCTGGTGGCGTTGTACTGCTCCAGCTTCTGTGTAACCTCCAGAGTAAAGCGATCCAGGCCGATGGAGGCGGGGCGGATGGAGGCCGTCACCGTTTTATTGTTCCCGCTCCCATCCACGGAAAAGGCCACCTCGGCGGAGTTCTGGAAGGTGTAGGTGTCGATCAGCTTGGAAACATCCGTCTTGGTCTGGCTGCCGTCCACGTTGGTGATCACCAGATAGGTGCCGCTCTCCTCGTCCACCAGGGCCATGGTGGCAGGCACCTTCTCCAGCGCCGTGTCGAAGGTCTCCTTGGAGCCGTCCTTCTTGGTGACGGTAATCACTCCGGTGGTCAGATCCACATGCACGGTCTCCACCAGGTTTTCCGTCTCCTGGCCCACGTAGCTGTTTGTCTCAGACTTAGTATAGCGGTCGGTCAGCGCGTCGTTGAAGGCGTCCAGCACCTCCTGCACTGTCTCGCCGGGGAAGTCATCCACCGCCGCGCCAATGTTGGACGCGCCGCCGGTGCCGCCGTCCCCGGTAATGGCGGGGATCAGCGTCCCGTTGATGTACTCTTTGAGCCAGATAGCCGCCTGATCGAATCGCTTTTTCAGCTCCTCCGGGGTAAGGCCCTGTACGTCGTTGGGTTCGTCGTCCAGCTTCTGGATGATCTCAATGTCCTTTTCAAAAGGTGTGATTGCCACAAAAGCACCTCATTTCACGTTTCCGGTGTAGCGCACCTGCAAATCCACGGAAAGCACGGTCGCCGTGGCGGAGGCAGACTTGCTGCGGATAATGAGCTTGTAGTAGGTTACCTTCTTCACCTTCAGCTTGGAGCGAATGAGCTGCGGCTTCCGGTTGGTGCCGAAACTCCAGTGCTCAAAGCTCATGTTCAGGAAGGTCGCCAGACCGGCGGAGACAATCTTGTCCGGGTACTCCGACTTGACGTTGGACTCCGCCGTCAGCGTCACAATGGCCTGGCTCTCCGGCTTCATGGCTGTCCAGACGGTGGAGGAGTATTTACGCCTCCAATCCAGGTCAAAATCCATGGAACCGCTCTCCCAGTATGCGTTGATGTCCTCAAGGTTGTCATTCCGGTACTCCCTGGAGAACTCCATGATCCGGCCATCTAGCGTCCCGAAATAGAGCGTGCCCTCCACGGCCACCACGGCGTTTACCGGAAGATTGTCGTAAAAGTACCAGGAATTATTTTGGTAGTTGTTGACGATGGCCTGCCCGCCGTAGAAAATGTAATATTCCTGGTTCCACTCGTCGTCAAAGCAAATGGCCTGCGCCAGATCAAACGCTCCCAGGGTGGCTGCCACCTTATCGGAGACCCGCTTGGCATTGCGCTCGTCGCGGACGGAGTTGGCCGCCAGTGACCACTCGTAGACCGAACGCCCGTAGACTGTGCGGGCGTTGTTGTCCACCAGCTTTGCCTGGCCCGGTGCCGCGTTTCCGATGGAGCGGTTCAGCGACGAAGTGTAGAACGCCGCCGACACACTGCCGTCCCCCAGGGTAAGGGTGGAGTACGAACAGGAGTAGGCCGAGTCTGTTTTGAAGATCAGTAGGCGGTCATAGTGGCGTATCATAGCGGTAATGGGTGTATTGGCGCTGTCCACCGCCACCGTGTTGTACTGCGGGAAATACTCTGCCGACGCCTGCCCGTTCTCGTCCAGGCCGGAGAAAATCGCCTCGTTGGTGCCGTCTCCATACAAGAATGCCCGGCTGTCCGATTCGCCGTTGTAGAGCTCTGCAAACCGCATTCCGGTTACCTTGGCCCGCTCTCCCGTGCCCTTCCGCCATGTAAAGGTAATTGTGTTAACACCCTTTGGCGGCGCAGAGTCGAAGGTCACCTTTCCCTTTTCCAGGTCTGCCGTATACTTGATCTCGGTGCCCTCCACCGAGATGACCTCGTCCAGCTTGTTCTCAGGGAGCTGGAACTCCTTGGCCTCGCCATCCGGGGAATACTCCGCCCTCTTCTTCCCTGTCAGCAGATTCATCGGCTCCAGAAGCGTGCCGCCGCCAGTGGGCGGGGCCGCAGTAGTGACAATGGGTATGTATCCCTCCACCGCCGCCGGGGCCCCCTCACCGTCCCAGGAATAGTATTCCGTGCCGGTGAGGATATAGAGCTTGTCGGAAAACCCAAACATGGAGGTCTGGCTGTCGTGGATGGCCCCCTTGTCCGCCGCCGTGCGCTCCTCCAGATCCAAGTCCCACAGGTGTCCGCCGCAGGCCGCCAGAACATGGTGCTTCCCCGCGATGTAGCCGCTCCACATCCCTCGTACCGGGTTCCCGGGGGACAGCTCCGCCAAGGGGCCGTAGCCGGGCCGGATCTGCAAGTGGTTTTCGGCGGTAATGCGGAAATTGCGCATCTCGGCGGCCTCTCCCATTTTCATATGGGTATCCCCGTCGGGAGACTCATTCAGGCCAAGCCACTTCTTAATCTGATAGATTTTGGTCTCACTGGTGCTGACAATGTTCGCCACGTCACCACCTCCCGAAGCATCCGTACTCAATCCCGCCGTACATGGTCTCGATGTCCTCCGCCTGCGCCGGAATCGCACTGCGGTACTCCTCCAGCAGCTCGTCATACCTCTGGTTGAAGTAGGCGGCCACGTCCGGATTTTCATCCAGCAGCAGATGGGCCGCCAGCCCATAGGGAAGAACGCCCTGGCAAATACCGTCGTCCAGCCCGATCGGGGTGTCAAAGTCCGCAATCTCCGGGCAGATAGGCCGCTTGCCCGGCTCCGTCACCCGGTAGGTGTCCGAGGCCGGAAAACACTCCACCCGCAGTATGTTGAGAATGGGGATTGTGCGGTTTTTATACTCGCGGGTATCCGCCGTGTCGGTGGCACCAGTGGACTCGTTCACCTCGTCCATCAGGTTCATGGCCTTTTCAAAAATCCATTGGGCGGTCGTTGCCACGCCGTTCTTCCTCCTCTCTGTTGGCAGTCGGGCGGGGCTGAAGCCCCGCCCGGGCCCTTTCTGCTTAACCGCCGGCGCCTACCACGGTGTAGCTGGCCACCGCGGAGGGGAACTTGCCGGTCTCCACGTCCACGGCCTTGACCACAACGCCCTTCTCCGCGCTGAACGTGTTGGAATACACCTGCGCCGTAGCGGAATAGCGGGGGTCGGTGCCGTCCACGGTGTACTTGCAGGTGCCCTTCTTGGTGATGGTCACAGTGCCGGTGGTGTCCTTAATGGTGGGAGCCGCCGTCACACTGCCAGATGCTCCGGCCACGTACAGTCCGTTGGCCTTGGTACCCAGCACGAAGGAGTCGTGATAGATGCGCCCCTCCAGCAGATTGCCGCCGATGCCGGGCGGATCCTGGTGGATCTTCATGTCGTTCAGCTTCACCGGGTCTACCGTGGAGCCCTTGTACTTCACCAGGAAGTACACCCCGGCGGGCAGATAGGAGGCGGGCACCCGCTTGACTACCATATTGTCAATCTCTCCCACCTCGCCCTTGCTGACGGACTTCTTGCCCAGGGCCTCGATGGAGATGAACTGGTCAGACAGGGCCAGCAGCTTGAAATACTCGTTGGGGATGTAGAGGGTGCGGTTGCTCCAGGGAACCAGCCGGTCGGACATGGCCGCGCCAGCGTCGAAGATCGCGTCCACAATGTCGCCCTTGGTCGGCGCAGCAGACAGGCCCTCAATAATACCCGCATTGGTGCACCACTCGCGGAAGCGGTACTTGTCCACATAGGGAATGACCTGCTGCTCAATCTGCCGCTTGGCGGCGCGGGTGGCTCCCTTGATGTTGTACTGGTCGGACTGGTTGCCCTTGTCGATGGTGAACGTCCAGGACTTCTCGTCCCGCATGGTCATCTCCTGGACGGTATCACCCAGCTCCACGGGGGTGCCGTACCGGTTGGAACCGGTGCGCTGGTAGTCCACCAGGGGCACGGTGTCCACGCTCCACACCCGCACCGTGCGGGTGCCGGAGAAGGAGTAGTCGTGGCCGGTGGCGCTGTCGGTCAGAGAGTCCTGCTTGAATGCCTCGGCTACCTTCTTGGAGAAGGCTTCCGCTAAATTGATTGCCATAATACTTCCTTTCCGCCCTCACCGAACCGGGCGGAGGGATGGGCCTCACCGTCTCCGGTTCGGCCTCTTGGGCTCTTTTCATTAATCTACCTCGTCCCAGTATTTGGAGATTAGGCCGGCGTTGTCGTCTGCGGTGTCCCCGCCCAGGCTGCCGGGGGTCTTGTCCCGGTTGGCCTTGTTCTGCCGCTCAGCGGCCAGCTCGGCCTGGAGGCGCTTGTTCTCCCAGCGGGTGTACGCATTTGTGAGCGTGTCGCCCCCGCGCACCGCGCCCCACACCTCGGGCGGAATGCTCTTGGGATCTACGCCGGGGTATGACTGATAGAACGCCTCAATGTCCTGCTTCCGGGCCTGGGCCTGCTGCTGAGCATGCTTCAGAACGCTGTTTTGCTGGTCTTGATACGCCTGGATTTCGGCCCGCTGCCGCGCAAGGTCGGCCCGTTCCTTTTCCATGCTCACCCTGGCTGCCGCGTCCTGCTCGTTCATGCCGGTTGCGATGAGCTCCTGCTTTCTGCAATAGTCCAGGTAATCGCCAACCGACATACCGTTGCGCTGGGCGTAGGATTTCACCAGCTCCAGGGCGGGATCCGCTTCCTGTCGGTACTGCCGGAGCTGGTCTCGCTCCTGCCGCACATGGTCGTAGTCCCACCCCTTCTGCGCCATGGCGACCAGCTCGTCACGGGTCACCTGGCGGGTCTCGTCCCGGTTCTTGAGGGTAAACAGCTCCGGCTGCGCTACCGGCGCATCCGGCGCTTTTGGTTCCGCAGGAGGGGTTTCCTCGCCGCCCTTCGGCTGGTCTGCCGCAGCCGCCGCCTCCGTCCCCTCTGCTTCGCCCGCCGTGTCCTCCGCGCTCCAGGCGGATTCAATGTCGCCCTGCACGGTCTCCATGGTCTCGTCCATATTGCTTCGCTCCTTCCCGCCCTGGTCTGGGCGGCTTTTATTTGGTCACGGCTGGTCCGCCGCTATACCCGTATCTGGGAGAGGTCCATTCCCTCCATGCCGGTCTGATTGATGGCCCTCTGTAGGTTCCCGTAGCCGGAACCCGCCGCCAGGTCGATTGTGTTACCCTGCCCAGCCTGTACGGCTCCCGTCTGCCCCTGCATGGCTGGCTGAACCATCCCCATCCGCTCCCGCAGGGTCTGAATCAGCTCCTGCTGGTTGGAGATGTAGCCGTTGGGCACCCGCTCCAGGTAGTCCACCACGTTAATCTGGCCGTTCATCAGGAGATTGTCCAGGGTCTGCATCTGCGCAATCTCACTCCAGTAGGCCGAGCCGCCCACGTCCAGCTTAATGGACAACGGCACCTGGTTGAGCAGGGAGAAGTCAAACTCCGTGGGCCGCGGCTTGTCGTCCGGCACCTGCCCCAGGTAGAGCATCTCCTGCTTCTCTTCCTCGGTTGGTTTCAAGTCCACATAGCGAACCCCATAGTAGGCCCGCATCTGATCCAGCCAGATACGCCCCAAATCCTCAACGCACTGGAAGAAATTCTGCTTGGTTAGCTCCATGGGCACCGAGGAGGCTTTCTGCAAGGCGATGATGGCGGAGGTGTTGTCCGGCCTGGTATCGCCCAGGGCCGCGTCTGTGGCCCCCATAAACTCCTTGGTTAGGGAGATGGCAAGCTCGATAAACTGGCTCACCTGGGGCGAGATGGCCGCCGGGTCGATGGCACGGGCCACGTTGGTCACGTCTCCGCCGTTGACCGGGATGGCCTTCCCCACCCCGGAGTCCCACCGGGCAATCCGGGTCTTGTCGTATACAATCTTCGGATAGGCGGTGGTCATGAGGGAGATCATCGTCATGGCAAACATCTTGTTCACGAAGATCTGGTTTGGAATCAGCCCGGTCACCGCCGCCTGGCCGTGATAACAGTTCTGCACGTAGTCCCAATTCATCCAAACAATGGGATAGAGCTGCATCCCCGTGTCCCACTGGCTGCGCACCACCGCGTCCTTGGTGGTCTTGATGGCGCGGACGGTTCCCCCATCTTTCCAGAAGCGGGTGATGGTGGTCACCTTTCCGTCGGTCATAGCGTCAAAGCGGTCGCCGGTCTCGTCGCAGTCCGATAAGATGTCCTCCGCCGCGCCGCCCTGCGCCCTGGCCTGCTCCTTTACCTCGTCCAGCAGCTCCCGGCGGGAGATCAGAAGATAGGGCTGGCTCTGCACATCCCGGTTTGTGGGGTTACCGAAGGACACGCGGGTATTTTCCAAAATTTCTGTGCGGATGGTGCCCTTCGCCGTCTGCCCGGTCTCCGCATCGGGGTCAAACCAAACGTAAATGCAGGCGTCTCCGTCTACTGCGGCGTTGCGCATGAACTCGCGGGTCTGTTTCCCTAGCTTATTTTGCTCAAACAGGGCCTCAAACTGGGCGTTGACCACATCCGTCAGCTGTTCCAGATCCCCCAGGGCCGCCATGCCGGAGGAGGACAGAGGCGACGCCGCCATTTTGAGATTGTCCGTGGCTGTAGAGGCCACCACATAGAGGATGATCCGCTTGATGAAGTTGAACACGGGGGTAGGAAGGCCGTTGGACTGCACTCCCTCCCACTGCTTCCCGATGTAAAAGTTCTCGTTGGCCCGCACATTGTCATACAGATTGAGCCCGGCCTTGAAGTTGCAGGCCGTCTCGTACTCGTTCCACACGGACTCGGGGGTGATTTCCTTCTTTGCCATCACTCACCCTCCCGCCGGGGCGGCCACTGATAGCCCATGATATTGTCAATGCCCTCCTGCAACAGCCGCTCCGCCTGGCGTGCGTCCTCCTCCGCCTTCGGGTCGGCCCCCGTGGCCGCATGTCCCAGCTCCACGTGCACCTCCGGCGCGGGCGGTTCCCGCTCCAGCCGTTTCTCCAGAGCCTCCAGGCGGGCCTCCAGCCGCCCCACGTGCAGGGCAAGCGAAATCAGCTTGTTCATGTCCTTATCCTCCGTAGCTCAGATATCCGTCGGCGGCCTCTCCGCCGGTCATGTAGTCGTCGTACTCCTCCACATAGTCCACATCGTCCCGCTCCGGCCGCACCGGCTCCAGCCGTGCCCCCATCGTCCGGTAGATCAGCCCATAGCGCAGGGCGTCGGGACTGTGGGTAATCTCGTGGGGCTCTTTGGCGCAGTCCGAGGGGTTCTTTTCGTCGTGCTGGAGGGCGGGCAAATCCCGGATCATCCGAGGGCAGTCCTCGGTGAAGAGCATCCCCGGGCGTCCGTCCGGTCGCTCCTTCAGGAACTCCTTCACCACCATCCAGCCCTGCACCCGCTGGCTGGAGGCCCGGACAATCCCGATGCCGTTCTCCATGAAAATCTCGGCCATGGTGCGCCCCGTGTCCTTCTGGGTGCTCCACATGTCCGGCGGGGCAACAGTAAACTGAATCTGCTCCTCCGGCGGGGTCAGCCGACGCATGGCCGCCGCTGCCTCGGACACAATCAGGCCGCTCTCGCAATACTCCCGGTACACCCACACCCGGTCGTCAAAGTCAATGGCAAACCAGTAACAGGCGAACATATCAAGTCCGTAGTCAAACGCCCGGTAGCGGGGCCACTCCGTCGGCACAATAAAGGGCTTCACTACGTGCCGCTCCCGCCGGAACTCGCTGAAATACTGTCCGGCCATGGCATCCCAGTCGCCGTAGCGGTGTGCTGCCCGGATGTCCTCGGGAAGCGTGTCTAGCATCTGGATGTACTCCGGGGACGCTTTCAGCAGCTCCTTGTTGTCCTCCACCGTGGCTGGGATGAAGGAGTAATCCCGTCCGCTCTCGACGCCCTCATACTCTCGTGTGACAAACAGCCGCTTCACCCACTGATGCCCGACGCCGCCGGGGTTACAGGTCAAATAGAAGTGCTTCGGAATCTCGTTGACGCCACGGAGCGTCGCGCCCATGGTGCGGAACTCATACTCGGTGAAGTGGGTGGCCTCGTCCATGAAAATCCAGTCGTATTCCTGACCCTGGTACTCCGTGATAGCCGCTGCGCTCTGCAAGTGGCCGAACTTCACGGTGGAACCGTTGGCAAAGAACAGCATTCGCATGGTGCCGTTGTAGGTGGCAATCAGGTCGCCGCAAGGCCGCCCGTCCATCGTAGCGGAGTTAACCAGTTTGTTCATGGGCTGGATGATAGTCTGCTCCAGCTCCGGGTAGGTACGCCGCAGAATCAGAATCTTGATGCCCGGATACTGCAAGGCCCCCCGGATGCAGGCCCGGATCAGCACGTGGGTCTTACCGCCGCCCCGCGCGCCGCCGTAAGCCGTGTACCGGGTCTTGCTCTCTATGAACTGCCACTGCTTGGGATACAGCTCCCCCAGCTCCAGCTTGATTTCCCCCGTGGGCTGATTCGGTTTCCGCCTTGCCACAACCTACCTCCAGACAAACGAAAAGAGGCCAACCGCCGAGTTTTCCTCGGTAGTTGGCCTCTAGGGCTCTTTCAATATCACCGGATGGGATGCCTTGCACTTGGGGCAGTAGGGAGCCACCCCGCTCCCGTGGGCACCCTTCTCCAGCGCCCCGATCTTGGCCCAGGTCACCGGACACAATACCTGTCTCTTATACACATCTCCGAGCCCACGAGACACTCGCTAATCT
>OWJE01000241.1_pt1 | contig 31295 bp, 29 predicted proteins | sample 1732931 | NCBI WGS metagenome assembly OWJE01 (sample SAMN05065769, study PRJEB22554) | human gut metagenome | biome: ENVO:2100002; feature: ENVO:00000062; material: ENVO:00002003 | host: Homo sapiens | place: USA | reverse complement strand
TAGACAGATCGTCGTTTAATACAGAACCCGGCTTACGGTCTATCTCGTTTTCCATCTTTTGTTTTCAGCGCTGTCTGCGGTGTGCAGGCAGCGTTTTTTCGTTTCTTTAACCACACTGTCACTTTTCGTTTGGGCCGGTTTGTGGTATACTGAACAAAACCCCACAGAGCACGTCTCCGCCGGGGCCTTAATTCAACAGACAGGATGTGAAATCCTCCGATGAAAGATGGTTTTTTGAAAGCAGCTGCCCTCTCGCCCTCACTGCGGGTGGCCGACTGCAATTATAACGCTTCCCAAATCGTATCTCAGTTACAGGACGCTGCGGCCCGCGGCGTCAAGCTGGCGGTGTTCCCCGAGTTCTGCCTCACCGGCTACACCTGCGGCGATCTGTTCTTGCAGCGCACGCTGCAGCAGGGCGCGCTGGACGCCTTGCAGACCGTGCTGGACGCCAGCCGGGAGCTGGACGTCGTGGCCCTCGTGGGCCTGCCGCTGCTGGTGCGGGGCAAGCTGTACAACTGCGCCGCCGTCCTCTGCGGCGGGCGTCTGCTGGGCCTTGTCCCCAAGACCTACCTGCCCAACTACGGCGAGTTCTACGAAAAGCGCCAGTTCACCCCGGGCAGCACTGAGGTAGAGACGGTAACAGTCTGCGGGCAGGAGGTGCCTTTCGGTACGTCCCTGCTCTTCCGCTGCCGCCAGATGCCCAGCTTCGTTCTGGGCGTGGAGATCTGCGAAGACCTGTGGAGCGCTCTGCCCCCCTCCACCTTCCACACGCTGGCCGGTGCCACCGTCATTGCGAACCTTTCGGCCAGCGATGAGACGGTCGGCAAGGCCGAGTACCGCCGGGCGCTGGTGTCGAACCAGTCCGCCCGCCTGCTCTGCGGCTACCTGTACGCTTCTGCCGGCCACGGCGAGAGCACCCAGGACATGGTCTTCGCCGGCCACGACCTCATCGCCGAGAACGGCACCATCCTCGCCGAGACGTCTCCCTTCGAGGGCGGCTGGGCTGAGACGGAGCTGGACTGCCAGCGGATGGAGTCGGAGCGGGCGCGCAACACCAGCTTCGAGCCCAGCGCCGAGGGGTATCTGACCGTCGATTTCGACCTTGCCCTCACCGAGACCAAGCTTTCCCGCTGGGTAGACCCCACACCTTTCATCCCCCACGACGAGCGCCGCCGGGCCGAGCGCTGTGAGCTGATCTTGAAAATGCAGGCCGACGGCCTCGCCAAGCGCCTCGAGCACGCCCACGCCAAGACGGCGGTCATCGGCATCTCGGGCGGTCTGGACAGCTGCCTCGCTCTGCTGGTGGCCGTCCGCGCCATGAAACAGCTGGGCCGCCCCACCAGCGATGTGCTGGCCGTGACCATGCCCTGCTTCGGCACCACCCACCGCACCCGCAGCAATGCGGAGATCTTATGCGACGAGCTGGCCGTCAGCTTTACCGAGATCGACATCGCCAACACCGTCCACAGCCACTTCAGGGACATCGGCCAGGACGAGAGCGTGCTGGACGTCACCTTCGAGAACGGACAGGCCCGTGTGCGCACCCTCGAGCTGATGGACACCGCCAACCGCACCGGCGGCCTCGTCGTCGGCACCGGCGACCTCTCCGAGCTGGCGCTGGGCTGGGCCACCTACAACGGCGACCACATGAGCATGTACGGCGTCAACGCCGGTGTCCCCAAGACGCTGGTGCGCCACCTCGTCCAGTATGAGGCCGACATTGCCGCCTCCGCCGAGCTGCGCCGGGTGCTGCTGGACATCCTCGACACCCCCGTCTCCCCGGAGCTGCTGCCTGCCAAGGACGGCGAGATCTCTCAGAAGACGGAAGACCTCGTGGGTCCCTATGAGCTGCACGACTTCTACCTTTATTATGTTCTCCGCTTCGGCTTCGGCCCATCGAAGATATTCCGGCTGGCGAAAGCGGCCTTCGCAGGCCGGGCCGAGTACCCGGACGAAGTGCTCTACAAGTGGCTGCGCAACTTCTACTGGCGGTTCTTCGCCCAGCAGTTCAAACGCAGCTGCCTGCCCGACGGCCCCAAGGTGGGCAGCGTCACCCTCTCGCCCCGGGGCGACTGGCGGATGCCCAGCGACGCAGCCGCCGCGCTCTGGCTGGCCGAGCTGGAGCAGATCCCGCTCAAAGGATAATTTTTCATGAAACAACACAAAAAACTGCTGATGGATCTGGTCTTTGCTGCCGTCATTCTGGCCGCAGCCGCCGTGCTGCTGCTGGTGCGGAAAGCAAACCAGACCGGTGCGCCGCTCTGCGCAGAGCTCATCTATGGCGACAGCAACACCAAGCTCACCTTTCCTCTCGAAAAAGACGCCGACTATGACGTGGACACCGGCTACCTCACCGTTCACATCAAGATCCAGGACGGCGCGGCCCGCTTTGTGGATTCGCCCTGCCCTGACCACATCTGCGAGTCCTTCGGCTGGCTCAGCGAAGAAGACCAGACGGCCACCTGCCTGCCCGCCCGGGCTGTGCTGAGCATTATTCCCACCACATGATGGCATACACATCCAAAGGAGTGAACGCCTATGTTTGACGAAAACGAGCATCTCCATCCCCAGAATAACGATGAAGGCCCCCGGCACATCCACCGGGGCATCAAGCGCAGCGAACCTGACGAAGTGGAGGTAGACAGCGCCGATTTCTTCTCGCCGGAGCCTCCCCGCCCCAAAGCGCCGCCGACACCGACGCCTCCGTCTGAGCCGCCGAAGCCTCCGGTGCCGCCCCGCAGACAGTGGGAGCCGCTGCACCCCAGCGAGCCCGCCCCCGCTGACGACAAACTTCCGAAAGGAGGAATGGTCTTGCTGGTACTGCAGGCCATCCTGAGCCTTGCCGCGCTGGTGCAGCTCTGGCGCACCCAGATGCTGCCGGTGCTCTACCTCGTTATCATCACCGCGCTTCTGGTGCTGCTCTGGCTGCTGGTGCGCAAGTGCCTCGCCTCCCGCAGCGGTGCCGTCGTGGCCCGGGTGCTGTCCGTCCTGCTCTGCGCCGCGCTGGCCGTGGGCTGTGTCTGGGCGCAGCAGGGTCTGACCGCACTGGACAGCATGACTTCCGGCCTGCTCACCGGCGCAGAGGCGAATAAGATCACGAAAGAGCCCTTCGTCGTCTACCTCAGCGGCGTGGACAACCGCGGCGAGTTGACCGAAAAGGCCCGCAGCGACGTGAACATCCTCGCCGTGGTCAACCCCACCACCAAGCAGGCGGCCCTCATCAACACCCCGCGCGATTACTATGTTGACCTCGCAGGCACCGACAGCAAGGACAAGCTGACCCACGCCGGCCTCTACGGCGTCGAGACCAGCATGGCCACGCTGGGCAACCTCTACGGCGTGGATGTGGAGCACTACCTCCGTATCAATTTTGCGGGCTTCATCAACATCATCGACGCCATCGGCGGCGTGGACGTCTACTCCGACCAGGCCTTCACCTCGGTGGGCAGCCCCGGCTACTACGACCCCACCACCTTCGCCGAGGGCTGGAACCATCTGGACGGCAAGTCTGCTCTGGCTTTTGCCCGTGAGCGCCACGCCTTCAAGACCGGCGACATCCAGCGCGGCATCAACCAGATGAAAGTCATCGACGCGATGGCCAACAAGCTCAAATCCCCGGCCCTGCTCATGGGCTTCTCCAAGCTGATGGACGCCGCCGCCGACTGCTTCGTCACCAGCCTCTCGCAGGAACAGATCTCTGCGCTGGTCCGGATGCAGCTGGGCGACCTTGCCAACTGGGACATCCAGAGCTACACCGTCACCGGCTCGGGCGCGAAGAGCAGCAAGTGCTACTCCGCCAAGGGCCAGAGCCTCTACGTCATGAAGCCGGATGAGAACTCGGTCAACGAGGCCAAGGCCCTCATCGCAGCGGTTCTGGGCGGCGAGGACAAGCTCACCGGCACCAGCCAGACCCCCGAGAAGACCGAGGTCTTCACGCCGACTGCCGACCCCAACGCCGGTGCATCCATCCCGGAGGAATCTCCCGACAGCGTGATCGCAGAAGAGCCCGCCGAGAGCGAAGTCCCGGCGGAAGAGGCCCCCGCTGACAGCCAGCCCGCCGAGGGCGACGCCTCCGGTGAGCCCAGCGCTTCCACCGAGGTCCCTGCAGACGGCAGCGAAGAAGCCCCGGCAGACTCCACCGAGTCGCCGTCCTTCAGTATGCCGACCCAGGAGCAGGTGGAGCAGGCGGCTTCCTCTCTGCATCAGGCCGCTTCCACCGTGCTGGACGCCCTGTTCGGCTCCGGCAGCGGCGACGCTTCCAGCGCTGAAAATGATGCAGCGTAAATAGAATTGCAAAAGAAAAAGGACTGCTCACGCAGTCCTTTTTCTTTTGCCTGTTTAAGCTAAAATGTCGCTCAGCACGCTCTGGCCGTCCAGCGTGGAAGCATCCACGCCCAGATAGTCGCAGATGGTGTGTGCGATGGTGCCGAAGCAGAGCTTGGTGCCGAGGTCAACGCCCGGCTTGACGCCCTTGCCGCAGATGAGGTACGGCACATACTCGCGGGTATGGTCGGTGGTCTTGGTGTAGGAGGGGTCGCAGCCGTGGTCAGCCGTGACCATCAGGATGTCGCCCTCCCGCATCCCGGGGATGAAGTCGGCAACGAACTTGTCGAACTCGGTGGCGGCGGCGGCGTAGCCCGCCACATCGCGGCGGTGGCCGTAGAGCATATCGAAATCGACGAGGTTCACGAAGGCCAGACCCTCGAAGTCGCGGGTCTGCAAAGCCTTGGTGAAGGCGATGCCGTTGGTGTTGCCGGTGGTCTTGATCTTTTCCGTCACGCCCTCGCCGTCGAAGATGTCGAAAATTTTGCCGACGGCGATGACATCCCTGCCTGCGTCCTTGAGCAGATCAAGCATGGTCTTGCGGGGCGGCTTGAGGCTCAGGTCGTGGCGGTTGGTGGTGCGGTAGAAGGTGTCGGCGGTGTGGCCGAGGAAGGGGCGGGCGATGACGCGGCCCACGCCGTACTCGCCCTTCAGCATCTCGCGGGCGATCTCGCAATAGCGGTACAGCTCATGCACCGGCACAAGCTCCTCGTTGGCGGCGACCTGGAACACGCTGTCGGCGCTGGTGTAGACGATGAGGGCATCCTCCTTCATGGCCTGCTCGCCGTAGTCCTTCAGCACCTGCGTGCCGGAGTAGGGCTTGTTGCAGAGGACTTTGTGGCCGGTCTTTTCCTCGAACTCGTGGATGAGGCTGTCCGGGAAGCCGTCCGGGAAGGTGGGCAGGGGCCTCGGGCTGACGACACCGGCGATCTCCCAGTGGCCGATGGTGGTATCCTTGCCCATGCTCTGCTCCTGCAGGCGGGCGAAGGAGCCGATGGGAGCGGCATCCTTCTCGCCGACGGTCACACCGTCGATGTTGAACAGTCCGAGCTTTTTCAGGTTGGGGCAGTTGAAGTTGGGGTGGTTGGCGATGGCGCCGAGGGTGTTGGTCCCCTCATCGCCAAAGGCGGCGGCATCCGGCTCTGCGCCGATGCCGAAGCTGTCCAGAACGATCAGAAAAACGCGCTTTTCCATTACGCTTTCACTCCGTTTCTATCATTTTGCGCTCACCTCTGTCCCTTCGGGGCAGAAGTGAGACTTTTGCTTAGCCCTATTATAGGCGATGGACGCACTTTTCGCAAGCGTTTTATCGCTCCGGCATCTATCACGAAAATTTAAGGTTTTCTTTGCCGAATTTTTTCTTGCTCTCTTGTACACAAGCGGTTATAATATAGAATGGTAAGGTTTTCAAACACCCCTGACCGGGCCGATGTCCGGCCAGCGGCCGCAGGGCATATTTGGCACCTGCGCGCCCATCATAGAGGAAAAAAGAGACTGTTAGAGGTATATTTATGAGAAAAACGAAGATCATCTGCACCCTTGGCCCTTCTACCGATAAGGACGGCGTCCTGCGCGAGCTGGTCGCCAACGGCATGAACGTGGCCCGCTTCAACTTTTCCCACGGCTCCTACGAGGAGCACAAGGGCCGTCTGGACATGCTGAAGGCTGTCCGCGCTGAGCTGAACAAGCCCGTTGCTGCCCTGCTGGACACCAAAGGCCCCGAGATTCGCCTGAAGGAGTTCAAGAACGGCGTTGAGATGCTGGAAGCCGGCCAGACCTTCACCCTGACCACCCGCGAGGTGGAGGGCACCAAGGAGATCTGCTCCATCACCTACAAGGACCTGCCCCAGGACGTCCACGAGGGCGGCACCATCATGCTGGACGACGGCCTCATCAAGCTGGCCATCAAGAGCGTCACGGACACCGACATCGTCTGCGAAGTGCTCAACAGCGGCAAGATCAAGACCAAGAAGGGCGTCAATGTCCCCGGCGTCCACCTGTCCATGCCCTACCTGAGCCAGCGCGACCGCGATGACATCATCTTCGGTGTCCAGCAGGGCTTCGACTTCATCGCCGCTTCCTTCGTGCGCACCGCACAGGACGTCTACGACATCCGCAACCTGCTGAACGAGTACGACTCCCACATCCGCATCATCGCCAAGATCGAGAACCGCGAGGGCGTCAATAACATCGACAGCATCCTGTCCGCTGCCGACGCCGTCATGGTCGCCCGCGGCGACCTGGGCGTCGAGATCGACTTCACCGAGCTGCCCGGCATCCAGAAGAGCGTCATCGACCGCTCCTTCTCCTTCGGCAAGCCCATCGTCACTGCTACCCAGATGCTGGACAGCATGATCGTCAACCCCCGCCCCACCCGCGCCGAGATCTCTGACGTGGCAAACGCCATCTACGACGGCACTTCCGCTATCATGCTCTCCGGCGAGACCGCTGCGGGCGCATACCCTGTTGAGGCCCTCAAGACCATGTCCGCTATCGCAGAGCGCACCGAGAACGAGGTCCACTACCGCGACAACCGCCTGACCGATACCACCGGCCAGATCAGCGTCAGCGACGCTACCGCACACGCTGCCTGCCTGACCGCAAAGGACGTCAACGCTTCTGCCATCGTCACCGTGTCCGAGTCCGGCAACACTGCCCGCCTGCTGAGCAAGTACCGCCCCTCTCAGCCCATCATCGCCTGCGTCATGGACGAGCAGGTCCAGCGCCAGCTGTCCGTCTCCTGGGGCATCACCCCGCTCATGATGGACCTCGCCGCCAGCACCGATGAGCTCATCGAGAAGTCCACCGCTCTGGCAAAAGAGCACGGCTATCTGCACGACGGTGAGCTGGCTGTCGTGACCGCCGGCGTCCCCGTGGGCGTCTCCGGCACCACCAACATGATCAAGATCCACATGATCGGCAACTGCCTGGCTACCGGCGTCGGCGTCGGCCCCGAGGGCGCTGCTCTGGCCAACGCCACCGGCAAGGCCTGCGTCTGCCGCACCATCGAGGAGATCCGTGCAAAGTTCAAGCCCGGCATGGTCCTGGTCGTCCCCTCCACCTCCAACGAGATGCTGAGCTACGTCCGTGACGCCGCCGCTCTGGTGGTCGAGGAAGCCGGCCTGAACAGCCACGCCGCCATCGCCGGCAAGGCCCTGCTCAAGCCCACCATCGTGGGCGCCCTCGGCGCTACCGCCCACATCCGCGACGGTCTGATGGTCGCTGTGGACTGCGCACACGGCAGCGTCCAGCGCCTGCAGGCCTGATCCCGGGAGGCGCAGTATGGAACGCATCGCAAGTTTCTGCGTAGACCACACCAGGCTCGACCGCGGCATGTACCTGAGCCGTCAGGACGGCGATGTTCTGACCTGGGACATCCGGATGAAGAAGCCGAACCACGGCGATTATCTCTCCACCGGCGCAGCCCACACGCTGGAGCACCTCTTCGCCACCTACGCCCGCAACAGCCAGTATAAGGACGGCGTCATCTACGTCGGCCCCATGGGCTGCCGCACCGGCTTTTACCTGCTGACCCGGGGCCTGACCCCCGCCGAGGCGCTGAGCCTGACGGTGGAGTCCTTCCGCTTCATGGCTGCGTTTGAGGGCGATGTCCCCGGCGCAAGCGAGGTGGAGTGCGGCAACTACCGCGACATGGACCTGCCCGCCGCAAAGGCTGAGGCTGCCGCCATGCTGCCCGTGCTCGAGGCACTGACCGCTGACAAGCTGCACTACTAAGCTATAATACACAAAGAGGCTGTTGCACTGCAACAGCCTCTTTTCTTTATACTTCCCCGATGACCGGGAGCAGGTCTTCGAGCTTATTGAAATAATTCACGATGGTGACCACATTGTTGACGATGGAGCTGCCTGCCGAGAAGATACGGGCCACATAGTTCAGCACCCGGCCAATGTCCTGAAACGTCTGCCATGCTGTGGTCTCGCCGCCGCAGAGCAGCGCCATTTCGTCGTCCCCGATGGATGTATACTGGGCGGGCATCTGCATCCGATAATTCCTCATAGTATCCTTTCCTTTCCGCTGGTGAGAAGTTTTTTGTTCCTCGTTCAGAGTCAGCGCCCTCGGGGCCTGTCCTCTATTCCATCCTACCAGATACGAAAGGCAAAGCATGTCAGAGCGTGGGAAGACAGCAAAAAACACAAGGACCCGGGGTGTTTCCACTCCGGGCCCTTGTGCCATTTTTATTTCGAGGAATAGATAATATCGTTTTATCGCTGGGCTTGTGTCAGCTCAGGTGCGATCAGCCTACAGTCTCAGTGGAAGCAACAGCCTTGCAGGTGACAACGACCATGACGTAATCGACCTTGTCCTTGCCCTCGCCCTTGCTGAAGGTCTCGGTGCCGATCTCGTACTTGTCGCCAGCCATGGCCTTGTAGGTCTTGTCCTTATCCTTCTCGGTAGTACCCTTGAAGTTTTCAACAACGGATGCGTTCTTAGCCTTGGTGGTATCCTTCACCTGGCCGAAGATCTTGTTGGCCTGGTCAACAGTCTTCACGTCCTTGGTAGCGATGTACATGACCCAGACGTACTTGTCCTTGGTCTCGCTGAGCTTCAGAGCCTCGGTAATAGCCGCCTGCTCAGTCTTCTTGGCAGGAGTCTGAGTCTCGCTATTATCAACAACAACAGCACCAGTGCCGCCAAAGTCAACGTCATCCTTCTGAACAGCCTTGGCAGCCTTCTTAGCCAGGTCCTCAGCGTCGTTGGTAGCAGAAACGGTAGCCTTAGTGTTGACGCTCTTCAGCATACCCTCCAGCTGATCTGCGATCTGACGGGTCTTGATGTCAGCGCAGCCGGTCAGCATGGACACAGCCATGACACCGGTGAGAACGACGGCCAGCAGTTTTTTCATTTTCATGATTTTTGCCTCCATAAATAAAGATAAATTATACAGGCAGGCTAGCATTTTTTCGACTGTCGGCCTGTGGGCCAATTATACCCCCCCCCCCTACCGGTCTGTCAATAGATTTTTTGCACTTTCGTCACATTTACAAAATATAGTCCCATCAACCGTGCATTTTCCACAAAATAACAGGATCTGAGGGGCTGAAAGCAAAAAATGCAGCCCCGGGGCCTGACTGCCGACGAGCTGCACTACTGATTTCAAAAACAAACGAGGCCCGGAGTGGAAATGCTCCGGGCCTCGCCGTTTTTTATTTGTGGTTATGACAGATCGGAAAAATCAGACCTTGTCCTGCACAGCATCCGCAGTGATGACGGCAAAGAGATATTCCACGCCATTCTCAGTGATGGGAACAGTGCCGATGGAACGGACGTCTGCAGGGCTTTTGCCATCCGCGACTTTGCCGTTGATATTACTATCAGTGTCCACATCTTCGAGCAGATTGGAAGCCTGAGTCATCACATCATAGCCCTTGGTCGCAGTAACAGCGATCCAAACATACTTGTTATCATAATCATGACCCATGATCGCCATGATTTTATCGTAGATGTTGTTTTTATTCTCAGAATCGTTTTCCGCTCTTCTTCTGAACTTCTCAGCAATCCGTCTTGCTTTCTCATTCAGCTCGGGGTCCGCCTCGTATACAAACCCTTCATCTTTGCTCACATCACTCATTGCTTCCGCGATGGCCTTGGTGCTCACAGCGCCGCCGCAACCCGTCAGGACAGACAGGGCCAGAACACCAGCGAGGACGACGGCCAGAAGTTTCTTTGCCATTTTCATCTTGTTTCCTCCCACATGATGATAAAATGGATTTCAGGGGCCGAACGTCCATTTCCGACCGTCAGCCTGTAAACGCATTATATCACCACCCCCCTGTCCATCTGTCAATAGGATTTTCTCACTTTCGTCACATTTACAAAATACAGTCCCATCAACCGTGCATTTTCCACAAAATAACAGGATTTGAGGGGCTGAAAGCAAAAAAATGCAGCCCCGGGGCCGCTTTGGGGGCGGCAGCCCGGGGCTGCAGGTGCAGTATTTTTTTCAGTCTCCCGCCGGGGAGCAGGGGGCTTTACTGGTACAGGGGGAACGCTCTGGTCAGGGCCAGCACCCGGGCGGAGATGTCGTCCTTCTTCTCGTCGTAGTGCCAGATGCAGTCGGCGATGCAGTCCGCAATGACCTTCATCTCGGCTTCGCCCATGCCGCGGGTGGTGACAGCCGGAGTACCCAGACGGACGCCGGAAGTCACGAAGGGGCTGCGGGTCTCGCCGGGGACGGTGTTCTTGTTGGCGGTGATGTGGACGCTGTCGAGGCGGGCTTCCAGCTCCTTGCCGGTGCATTCCTCGTCCCGCAGGTCGAGGAGCATCAGGTGGTTGTCGGTGCCGCCGGACACCAGCTTGACACCGCGGGCCTGCAGTTCAGCGGCCATGGCCTGTGCGTTCTCCACGATCCTGCGGGCGTAGTCCTTGAACTCGGGCTTGAGTGCCTCGCCAAAGCAGACGGCCTTGGCCGCGATGACGTGCTCCAGCGGGCCGCCCTGGGTGCCGGGGAAGACGGCGGAGTTGATGCGCTTGGCCAGCACGGCGTTGTTGGTCAGGATGAGGCCGCCCCGGGGGCCGCGCAGGGTCTTGTGGGTGGTGGTGGTCACGACGTCGGCGTAAGGCACCGGGCTCTGGTGCATCCCGCCGGCCACGAGGCCCGCGATGTGGGCCATATCCACCATCAGGAAGGCCCCGTATCCGTGGGCGATCTCGGCCAGCTTCTCGAAGTCGATGGCACGGGGGTAGGCCGAAGCGCCTGCCACGATCATCCTGGGACGGACCTTTCTGACCTGCTTTTCCAGCTCAGCATAGTCGATGCGGCCATCTTCGCCGACGCCGTAGGAGACGAAGTGGTAGTTCTTGCCGGACATATTCACCGGAGAGCCGTGGGTCAGATGACCGCCCTGAGACAGGTCCATGCCCATGACGGTATCGCCCAGATCGAGCAGGGCGAAGTAGACGGCCAGATTGGCCTGTGCGCCGGAGTGGGGCTGGACGTTGGCGTACTTTGCGCCGAACAGCTTGCAGGCGCGCTGGATGGCGATGTTCTCCACCTCATCCACATAGGCACAGCCGCCGTAGTAGCGCTTGCCGGGCAGGCCCTCGGCGTACTTGTTGGTGAGGATGCTGCCCATGGCGGCCATGACGGCGGGCGAGACGATGTTCTCGCTGGCGATGAGCTCGATATTTTCCCGCTGGCGGGTCAGCTCACGGTCCATGGCCGCAGCCAGCTCCGGGTCGGCCTTTTCCACGAGGCCGATGGTATCCATCATATCGTTGTACATACGATTTACCCCTCTCTCTGATGCAAAAAATCAGTTCGCGCGGGCGTCCGCTCATTCCGGCCCCGCCTGTTTCCATGATACCAGACATCGTGGATTTCTTCAACAGCATTTCGCACAAACCGATACGGTTTGATTCGTTTCTTTTCGGTTGGATGAAGATATTTCACCCATCCTGCCAAAGCCTTGCTTTTTCTGCGCCCAGCGCTTATTATTATAACAAAAATCCGTCCCGGTTTTTGTGCAGATTTGCCCACCGGGTGCAGAAAGGAGCGCATTGCCATGACCATCACGGAGCAAAAAGCCGCACAGCGCAAAGCGGGCATTGCGGCCCGCCGGGCGTTGTCGGACACCGAGCGCACCCGTTCCAACGCCGCTCTCTGCGCCCGCATCATGGCTCTGGACTGCTTCAAAAAGGCAGAAAACATCCTGCTTTATGCGGCCTTCGGCGGTGAAGCCGATCTCTCGACGCTGGCTGTGGAAGCGGCCCGGCAGGGTAAAACGCTGTCCTACCCCGTCTGCGGCGAGGGCTTTTCGCTGACAGCCGCTGTGCCGGGGCCGAACGGCTGGGAAGTGGGTACTTACGGCATCCGCACGCCCATTTTGAGCCGGTCTGTAGTTTTGCCACCGGACAAGCTCGACCTCGTGCTGGTCCCCTGCACGGCTTTTGATGCAGTCTGCCGCCGGGTGGGGATGGGGAAAGGCTATTATGACCGCTATCTCCCCCGCTGCACCCGGGCTGTGAAACTGGGCGTGGCCTTTGAGGCCCAGCGGGTGGATAAAGCGGCAGTGGACGCCCATGACGAAAAACTGGACGGATTCGTGACAGAGGGAGGACTTTACTTTGGATTTGACACAACTGAGCTGTGAGGACTTTCTGAGCCGGCTTGCCAGCAAAGCCCCCGCCCCGGGCGGCGGCGGTGCGGCAGCCCTCGTGGGCGCGGCAGGCGTGGCGCTGGGCAATATGGTGGGGAATCTTACCACCGGCAAAAAGAAATATGCCGCCGTGGAAGAAGAGATCCTGGTGCTGAATGCCCGTGCGGAAACCCTGCGCAAACGGCTGGAAGCCCTCGTGCAGGCTGACGCCGACGCATTCACGCCTCTGGCGGCGGCCTACAGCCTGCCCAGAGAGACGCCCGAACAGCAGGCCCGCAAGGCCGCTGTGCTGGCCGAGGCGCTGGACGGGGCCTGCGCCGTGCCGCTGGACCTCATGGACGCCTGCTGTGAGGGCATCCGTCTTGCGGCCGATTACGCCGAAAAGGGCAGCGTGCTGGCTGTCTCAGACGCAGGCTGTGCGGCGCTGTTCTGCAAGGCCGCACTTCAGGCGTCGGCGCTGAATGTCGCCATCAACACAAAGCTCATGACCGACCGCGCCCATGCCGCCGCGCTGGACGAAAAAGCGGCCCGGATGCTGGCGGAATATCTGCCGCTGGCCGACGAAGTCTACCAGTCCGTGGCAAGCCGCCTGCGGGCCTGATGCAGAGAAAGGGAACGTATATGTCTACCATTTTGAAGGGCGCGCCCGTCGTGGCCGCCATGAACGAAGCAAATGCCGCCCGCTGCGCCGCACTGCGGGAAAAGGGCGTTGTCCCCACGCTGGCCGTCGTCCGGGTGGGTGAACGCCCCGATGACCTCTCCTACGAGAAAGGCGTCATGGCCCGCTGTGCGAAAGTGGGCGTCGAGGTGAAGCAGTTCCTTCTGCCCGCCGACGCTTCGCAGGAAGAGCTGCTGCGCGTCATTGCCGGCATCAACGCAGACGCCGCCATCCACGGCTGTCTGCTCTTCCGCCCCCTGCCCAAACAGTTTGATGACAGGACCATCCGCGCCGCACTCTCGCCCGAAAAGGACATTGACGGCATCACCGACGGCTCGCTGGCCGGTGTCTTCACCAACACTGCCGTCGGCTACCCGCCCTGCACGGCGCAGGCCTGTCTTGAAATTTTGAAATTCTACAACATTCCCCTCTCCGGCAGGCGGGCCGTCGTCGTGGGCCGCAGCCTCGTGGTGGGCAAGCCCGCAGCCATGATGCTGGACCGGGAAAACGCCACCGTCACCCTCTGCAACTCCCGCACCCAGAACCTGCCCGATGTCTGCCGTGAGGCCGATGTTGTGGTGGTGGCCATGGGCAGGATGGGCTTCATCGGCGCAGAGCATCTGCGGGCCGGTCAGGTCGTCGTGGATGTGGGCATCCATGTCAACGAGGAAGGCAGGCTCTGCGGTGACGTCCGCTTTGGCGAGGCAGAGCCTGTGGTGGAGGCCATCACCCCCGTCCCCGGCGGCGTCGGCACCGTGACGACTTCCGTGCTCGTGAGCCATGTGGTGGAGGCGGCAGAGAAAGCTGCATCATAATAACCTCTCCGTCACGCCTGCGGCGTGCCACCTCCCCTAATAGGGGAGGCTTTGGCAGTCCCCTCGAAGTAAACGGTTTCGCCAGAGGCTCCCCTCGGTAGGGGAGCTGGCGAGCGAAGCGAGACTGAGAGGTTTATTCCCTTGAACACCAAAAGCGCCCGGCGGATACCCGCCGGGCGCTTTTGGCATTGACAGAACAATGACAGGAGAATAATTGGGAATTGGGAAATTGGAATAGGTCTTAGTTTATGCGGCCTTTGCCGGGGCAAAGACCAGAGCCTTCTTGCGGCGGTTCTGCATTGCGCGCACCACACAGCTCAGAGTGAAGTTGATGATGAAGTAGATGACACAGGCCGTGCCGAACAGCACCATGACGTCGGAGACATTCACCGTGCCGAGACCGTTGTAAGTACCGGCGGCGCTCAGCAGCTGGCGGATGCGGGCCATCAGCTCGATGGTGGCCACGTTTGCCAGATAGGAGGAGTCCTTGATGGTGGTGATGACCTGGCTGAGCAGGGTCGGCACGATGTTGCGGTAGGCCTGCGGCAGGACGATGTAGAGCAGCACCTCAGCGGTGTTGAAGCCCTGTGCATAGCCGGCCTCGAACTGGCCCTTGGACACGCCGTTCAGGCCGCCGCGGACGATCTCGGCGATGACGGAGGAGTTGAAGAGGATGAGGGCCAGAGCGGCCTTGAACAGAAGCTTCATCTCCACGCTGGTCAGGCCGAACATCTTGCGGGCGAAGAAGCCCGGGCAGGGGCAGAACACCACGCAGATGAAGATCCAGAGCAGGTAGGGCGTATTGCGGAACAGCTCGATGTAGGCGGTAGCGAACCAGCCGAGGATGCGGGCCGGACCCTTTTTGCAGTAGGTGCGGGCCAGCGCCAGCAGAGAGCCCACGATGAGGCCCATGATGACGCCCAGCACCGAGATGATGCAGGTGAAGGCCACGCCGCGCAGCAGGTAGAGCATGACGCCTTCTCTTGTCAGGATGGAAAGGCTTGCAGCAAGCGTCTTCATATCAGGCAGCCTCCTTCAGCTCTACTTTCTTGGCAGCGGTCTTGAGACTCGTGTTCACGCGGCCCTTGCGCTCCTTGAGGGAAGCTTCCCAGCGGGCTGCCAGCGTGGACAGCGGGAAGCAGACCACGAAGAAGATGAGGCCGCAGACGATATAAGCGGGGGCGTATGCGCCGCCGGTGGAAGCACCGGTGACGAAGCTGTAGGTCACGCTGATGAGGTCAGCGCCGCCCACGATGTAGAGGCAGGAGGTGTTCTTGAAGAGGTTGACCACCTGGTTGACCATCGGAGGGAGCATCACGGGGATGCTCTGGGGCAGGATGATGTAGCCCATCCGCTGCAGATAGTTGAAGCCCTGCGCCTGTGCGGCCTCGAACTGGCCCTTCGGCACAGACTCGATGGCGGCGCGGACGACCTCGCCCATGTAAGCGCCGGTGTAAACGCCCAGTGCAATGATGCCGGTGCGGATGACGCCGAGGCTCACGCCTGCAAATGCCAGCGCATAATACAGGAAGCACAGCTGCAGCAGCAGCGGGGTGTTCTGGACGAACTCAACGTAAATGCGGGCGATGATGCGCAGCAGCTTACTGCCGCTGGTGGACATCAGGCCCAGCGCAGCGCCGATGATGAAGGCCAGCGCCAGTGCGCAGACGGCGGTCTGCAGCGTGTTGCCCAGACCCAGCAGAAAACTCTCACGATGCGTCCAGACGGTGGACCAGGACTCTAACGAAAACAAGCCAGACATGGCAAACTCCCCTTTCCCTGCACTCTCTTGGTTCTGAAAAGTCTGGGCTTAATCCAGACCGTTGTCTTTGATGAGCTGCTCGATGGTGCCATCTGCCAGCCAGCCCTTGACGAGGTCGTCGCACAGGGTGGAGAAGTCGCTGCCCTTCTTGGTGGCGACGCCATACTCCTGCGGGCTGAACTCAGCGTCAATGTAGCTGCGGCCCTCGGTCTTGTAGATGGCGAGGATGGACTTATCGACGCAGAAGCCCTGCACTTCGCCTGCGCTCAGTGCGGTGCTGATGGCGGGATAGTCGTCGTACTGACGGAAGGAGACGCCATCCTTCCAGGTGTCGGCGTTGAAGGTGTCGGCGTCGAAGTTTGCGCCGTCCAGCACGCCCTCGTCGATCATGGCCTTGACCAGAGCACGAGCGGAGGTGGAGCCGGAGGAGACGCCCACGACCTTGTCCTTCAGGTCAGCCAGGCCCTTGATGCCGGTGGAGTCCTCCACCAGAACGGAAACGTAGTCGGTATAGTAGGGGGTGGAGAAGTCCCAGGTCTTCTTGCGCTCTTCGGTGATGGTGAAGGTAGCCAGAACGGCGTCGATGTCGCCGGAGTCCAGCAGCTCGCCGCGGGTGGCGGCGGTAACTGTGGTGAACTCAACGTCCACGCCGAGGTGCTCTGCGATCATCTCTGCGAGGCTGTCCTCGAGACCCTTGTACTCGCCGGTGAGGGTATCCTGGAAGCTGAAGCCCTGAACTGCGTTCTTGACGCCCACTTTCAGGACACCGCGGTCCACGATGGCCTGAGTGTCAGCGCCCAGCGCTGCAGTGGAAGCGGCTGCGCTGCCGACGGCAGAAGATACCGTGGAGGCTGCGGTGGAGCTTGCAGAGCCGCCGCAGGCGGTCAGGGCAGCAGCAGCGCCCACCAAACCAGTGACTTTCAGGAAATCACGACGCGAGATCTTTTTCATAATAAACCACTCCTCTTTGTTTTTTCGGCCCGAGCGGCTTTCCCTGTCCGCTCCGAAAACGGCCTGTTATCAACAACGGCGTCTCACCACAACTTGTGAGCCCCTGCCGTGTCAACCTTTGTTGTTCGTCCTCTCAGCGGACGATCTTGCTCAGGAACTGCCGGACGCGCTCGTTCTTGGGGTTGGTGAAGAAGTGCTCCGGCGTGCCTTCCTCGATGATCTGGCCGTCCGCCATAAAGACGATACGGTCGGCCACGTTTCGTGCAAAGCCCATCTCGTGGGTGACGACCACCATCGTGATGTTCTTCTCGTGTGCCAGCTTTACCATGACATCCAGCACTTCCTGGATGGTCTCAGGGTCGAGGGCCGAAGTCGGCTCGTCGAACAGGATGATCTTGGTCTGTGCGCAGAGGGCGCGTGCAATGGCGATGCGCTGCTGCTGGCCGCCGGACAGCTGCGGAGGGTAGACATCCGCTTTGTCCCGGAGGCCGACGACCTCAAGATAATGATATGCCAGCTCTTCGGCCTCTGCCTTGGTCTTGTGATGGAGCTTCATGGGTGCCAGCGTCAGGTTTTTGAGCACCGTCATGTGGGGGTAGAGGTTGAACTGCTGGAAGACCATGCTCATGTTGTCGCGGACGATCCTGGTCTTATTCTTGTTGGTCAGCTCCTGACCGTCGATGTAGACGTGGCCGCTGGTCGGCTCTTCCAGAAAGTTCATGCAGCGGACGGTGGTAGATTTGCCGCTGCCGGACGGTCCGATAATGACCAGCTTTTCGCCCTCGGCGACCTCGAGGTTCACGTCTTTGAGGACGTGCAGGTCTCCGAAGTACTTGTCAACGTGTTCGAGTTTGATCACTGTGATCCCCGCCTTTCCCTATCCTGTTCTGTCGTCCGTGCTCCAGCGCCGCGGACAGCGCATCCTGTGCGGCTTTCCCGAACCGCACACAAAAACGAAAAAACAAAAAAAGGCGCAAAGTGAATCCATTCACTTAAGCGCCTTTGCTTTCGTTGGTTAAAGTATAGTCTTTTTCCGCTCGACTTTCAATCCATAAAGTGCAACAAAAATCAGAGCGGGTCAATCTGCATTTTGGAAAGCTGCACAAACATCGTACTTAAAATCCGTAAATCAGCGAGTCATCAGCAGGAGCAGCGCCGATGCGACGGTCTGCAGGATGAGCCAGCGGGCCACCACCTGCTCGTCGCTCCAGCCCATGCGCTTGCGCACATGGTCGTGCAGCGGGGTGAGGGTGTTCTTGAGGATGCTGATGTGGAGGAAGCGCTTGAAGCTGATCTTCAGGATGCCGAGGCTGCCGTCCACGATGAACACCAGCGCCGCCAGCAGGAAGGCGAACGGGTGGCCGCACTTGAGGGCCAGGATGGCGAGGAAGAAGCCCATGGCGCGGCTGCCGGCGTCGCCCATCAGGAGGCTGGAGGGCTTTGCGTTGGACCACAGGTAGGCCAGCAGTGCGCCGATAAAGACGATGGCAGCGGTGGAGTAGTCCCCCAGCTCCTCGCCGTAAGCCAGCAGGAAGGTGCCGATGCTCACCACCGCGAGGCTGGCAGACAGGCCGTCCACGCCGTCGGTGCAGTTGACCACATTGATGCTGGCCCAGATGAGGATGACGATGAGCAGTAGGTAGAGCGGATAGGCAATGGTGAAAGTAGTGCTCAGGAAGTTGACGCTCGTGCCGTTGAAGTTCAGGTAGGTAACACCTGCCACCACGGCAATGACGAAGTCGATGAGGCCCTTCTTATACTCGTTCCACGCCGTCTCGGAGGCGTCGTCAAAGTAGCCCGACAGCATGGAGGCGATGAGCAGAACGGTATAAATAAGGTACTCTACCTTAAAAGGCACCACCGCCAGTGTCACCAGCGCGATGCAGAGCACGAAGATGAGTCCGGAACCCCGGGCCTTGCCCTTGGAGAGCTCGCCGTTGACGGCGAAGGCACGGCCATGGTCGTGGGGGAGCTTGTCGTGGAAGACCGAGTCCATCAGGGCGGTCAGGGCAAACGCCAGCAGGAACGCCAGCGCGTCCACGGTCTGCTGGCCGGTAGCTGAAATAAGCTGCAGCATATTTTGAACCTCTTTCAATGATATTCTTCTTACTCCGAGAGTGTATCACGCCAGAGCCAAAAAATCAATCGCCCGGTTTGACAATTTTCCTCCCCGTGCCTATAATAGTAAGACAGCTTATCAACACAGAAAACAGGAGACGACATGACACTTTCTTTGGAGCAGCTCTCGGCCCGGATGCGGCAGGGCGAGGACATCCCGCTGTCCGACACGGCCCGCATCGCGCTGGCGCTGAGCATCCCTTCCATTCTGGAGCAGCTTGTGGTCACGGCGATGGAGTACATCGACGCCGCCATGGTGGGCCACATCGGCGCAGAGGCCACCGCCGCCATCGGCATCGTCAGCTCGAGCACCTGGCTGCTCCACGGCATCCTTGTGGGACTGTACACCGCGTTTTCGATCCAAATCGCCCAGTACCTCGGGGCCGACCGCCAGCAGGATGCCCGGGGCGTGCTGCGGCAGTCCATGCTCTTCAACCTCATCCTGGGTCTGGGCGCTGCGGCTTTCGGCGTCGGCATCAGCCGCTTCCTGCCCGGGTGGCTGGGGGCGGACATCTCGCTCCAGGCCAATTCCAGCGCCTACTTCGCCATCTGGTCGGCGGCCCTCCCCTTCACGATGGCCATGGGAATGTACACAGCCATGCTCCGTGCCACCGGCGACGCCCTGACGCCCAGCCTGATCAGCTTGCTGGTCTGTGCGCTGGACGTGGTATTCAACTTCTTCCTCATCAATCCCACCCGGCAGATCCTGCTCTTCGGCCAGAGCGTCACAGTCTGGGGTGCCGGCCTCGAAGTCCCGGGTGCGGCGCTTGGCACAGCGCTTTCCACGACCATCGGCGGTCTGCTGGCGCTGGGCGTCCTGCTGCTGCGGGACGGCCCGCTTTGCATCCGAAAGCCCGGAAGCTGGCGCATCACTTCCGCCTGTCTGCGCAATCTCTGGCGGGTGGGTACACCGCTGGCCGCGGAGCGTGCGGCCCTCTCGTCGGCGCAGGTGCTGCTCGTCCGTATCGTCTCGGGCCTCGGCACGGTGGCCATCGCGGCCAACAGCCTCGGCGTCAGCGCCGAGGGCCTCTGCTACATGGCAGGCTACGGCATTCAGGACGCCTCCATCGCCCTCATCGGGCAGGCCGTCGGCGCACACCGCCGGGATATGGCGAAGCGGTTCGCCTGGCTCTGCACCATGATGGGCATCGGCATCATGGCACTGTCCGGCGTGGGGCTCTGGCTCTTCGCCCCGGCCCTTATGGGCATCTTCACGGCAGATGCCGCCGTCATCGCGCTGGGTGCGCAGGTCCTCCGCATCGAGGCTTTTGCAGAACCGATGTTCGGAGCCAGCATCGTAGCAAGCGGCGCGATGCAGGGCGCAGGCGACAGCACAGGCTGCTTTGTGCTGAACCTGTTCAGCATGTGGGGCGTCCGGCTCACCCTCGCCTTCCTGCTGGCTCCCCGGCTGGGCCTCGTGGGCGTCTGGGCCGCCATGTGCATCGAGCTCTGCATCCGGGGCGCGCTGTTCCTCCTTCGGCTTGCAAGGGGCAAGTGGCTCGATAAAGGAGCGTTACAATAAACAAAATGGGCATGTGCCAGCGGCACATGCCCATTTTGTTTATTCAAATTTACTTCCGGCCATGCAGGATGGGAGACAGGGGCTTATAGATGACCATGCAGAGCACGGCGTCCAGCAGACCCTTGACCAGCGTGAAGGGCAGGTTGAAGATGACGAGGCACTTTATGAGGCTGTCGGCAGAGGGCAGGATGGCCTGATACATGCCGAGGATGGCTTCCAGCGGCATATGGTAGAACTCCACATAGGCCGGGTAGGTGATGAAGTAGTTGGAGGGTACGCTGAACAGGGCCATGGCGGCGGCACCCGCTACCGCGCCGAGGATGGCGGTCTTGCGGCTCTTATGATGCTTGTAGATGAAGCCCGCCACAGCGGAGAAGACAGCGCCCAGCATAAAGTTGCACAGCTCGCCGACACAGGCAGTGCTGGTACCCTTGACGACGATGTGGAGCAGGTTCTTCATGAAGCTGATGGCCACGCCGTACACCGGGCCGAGGGCGAACGCGCCCAGCAGGGCGGGCAGGTCGGAGAAGTCCATCTTGACGAAGGACGGGATGAGCATCGGGACGGGGAACTCGATGAACATCAGGATGAACGCCACTGCGCTGAGCATGGCGGCAACGGTCAGGTTGTGGGTCGTATCTTTTCTCATAATTTTCCTCCCGGGGCGGCTGCCCCATTCAAATAAAGACTGGAAAGCCCTTTTCTCGCTCGCCGGAACCGGGAAGACAAATGAAAACGCGCCCTGCCATAGCTTACACTATAACAGGGCGCGCACAAACAAATCAAATTGCCTGCCGTTTCTTGCATCCGGACTATACCGTTGGCCCCGGAGTCTCACCGGGTCAGCACTCTTTGGGAGTGGTCGCGGGCTGTACCGCCAGTGGGGAATCGCACCCCGCCCTGAAACGAACTTTCTTCGCAGAGTATAACGCGGCGGGTTTGTCTTGTCAAGCCCTTTTATGCATTTTTTTAACAAGCCTCTCCCGATTTGCACCGCTGGCTGTAATATGATATACTGATTTTATTATTCGTCAGGAAGGTATCTGTTTCTATGCTTTTCACCATCAACGATCTCGGCTTTTCCATCGCCGGGCTGCTGCTGGAAGGCTGGCTGGCCTTTGCAGCCCGGTGCGTCTGTGCGCTGGCCCTGCTGTTCATCGGCTGGGTCGTCAGCCGCTGGCTGCAAAAAAGCCTCTTTCCCCGCCTGCTGAAGCGCAGCTGGCACTTTGCCTTTACGCACCCCCTGCTGGAAAGCTTTGCCCGCCCGGCGGCCCGCATCGCGTGGTACACCGGCATGTATCTGGCCCTGCGCAGCCTGCCCTGGGCCATCCCCGGCCTTGCGGCCCTGCTGCTCAAAGCCTACCGGATGATGCTGGTCTTCCTCATCGGCACCGGCTTCTACCATGCTTCCGGCATCGCGGCTCTGCTGCTGGCCTCGTCCAGCGAAGAAGTCCGCACCAACCGCACCCTGCTCACCCTGCTGGATAAAGTCTACAAAGTAGCCGTCGTCGTGCTCTGCGGCGCGACCATCGCACAGGAAAGCGGCCTGCCCGTGGGCAGCGTCGTGGCCAGTGCCGGTCTCATCGGCCTTACGATCTCTCTGGCCGCACAGGATATGGCCAAGAATTTCTTCAGCGGCGTGGTCATCCTGCTGGACAAGCCCTTCTCCATCGGCGACTGGATCACCGTCGGCGACGTGGAGGGCGAAGTGGTGGACATCAACTTCCGCTCCACGAAAGTCCGGGCCGTGGATAACTCCATCTACATCCTCACCAACAGCACCGTCAGCAGTGCCACCATCAACAACGCTACCCTCCGCAACAAGCGGCTCTACCGCTTCACGCTGGGCGTCACCTACGACACCACCCGACCCCAGCTGGAAAAGCTGATGGCCGACCTCGACGCCATGCTCAAGGCCAGCCCCGACACCTACGAGGACACCGCCTTTGTCCGGATGACCGGCTTCGGCGACTCGAGCATCAACCTGATGGTCTCTGCCTATCTGCGCACCGCCGACCTCGGCGTGTTTTTGCGGATGCAGAACGATCTGAACCTCAACATCATGGACGTGATGAAGGCCGACGGCGTGGATTTCGCATTTCCCTCCACGACGGTCTACCTCGCAAAAGAGAACTGACAGCAAAAAAGCCGATGCAGCTGCATCGGCTTTTTTGTTACAGCGCAATATCCAGCGCCATCATGAGGGCGAACCCCAGCACCACGCTGATGACGCCCGCCGGTTCGTCCTGCTCCACGGCTTCCGGTATCATCTCCTGAGCCGTCACGCAGACCATGCACCCGGCGGCGGCGCTCATGAGCCACGGCAGAGCCGCGCTCACCCAGCCCGCGAGAGCCAGCGCCAGCAATGCCCCCAGCGGCTCCACGAGGCCCGACGCCGCACCGGCGCAGAAGGCTTTCCGCCTCCCCTGCCCGGCCTGCGCCAGCGGCAGGCTCACCGCCGCGCCTTCCGGGATATTCTGCAAGCCGATGCCCAGCGCAAGGGCCAGCGCCCCGCTGACGGCCTCCGGCTCACCCTGCAGGGCCAGCGCCGCCGCAAGTCCCACCACCATGCCCTCGGGCAGATTGTGGAGGGTCACGGCCAGCACCACCCGGCCCATCCGGCCATGCTCTTTTGACCCGGTGTGCATCAGCCGCCCGGCAGCCTCTTCCAGCCGCAGCAGACCCACAGCACCCAGCACCAACCCCGCCGCCGGGGCCAGCCAGACCGGCAGCGTCCCGGCCTCCGCCCGCTCGATGGCAGGCAGCAGCAGGCTCCACACGCTGGCGGCCAGCATGATGCCCGCCGCCATGCCGCAGAGCATCCGCCGGGTGCGGGGCTCGTCGGCCCGACGCACCAGAAAGACCCCCGCCGCCCCCAGCGCCGTACAGAGCGCCGGCAGCAGCAGGATGACCGCCGCAAACAGATAGATGTTCACATTGCATTCCCCCTTCCCACCGATGTATGCGAAGGGAGGGGGGAATGTTCAGCTCTCCTCAAAAATCGCTGTCGTCTGCGCTGTCATCCGAGAAGTCGCTCTCGAAAGCATCTTCATATCCGGGGAGAATTTAGGCCGGGAGAGGGTGCGGACCGTCCGTTTCTGACGCACAAAAAGACTGCCGTGCATCGTCTTTCTGCACGGCAGTCTTGTCAAATCGGATCTTCAGTTACGGTAGCAGCGGTCCTGGCCTACCAGCCAGTCCTCGCACAGGCGCTCGGCCTCTTCCCGGCTGCAGCTCACACAGCGGAACAGCCGCCCTTTCAGCGAGCAGTAAGAATAGCGAACTTTCGGCACCCCATTTGCATCCCGGAATGATTCCCATCGTTCCTGTCCCGGCATCAAATAGCTTTGTTCCATAGCTTTCGCGCTTCCTTTCCGGCTGCTCCGGCAGCACAACGTGTTTATTTTATCACGTTTTGGCCGGAAGGGCTATTCGCTCTTTCCACAAAAAGCGCTCTGCATTTTATGGGAGAATGCGCATTGACAACCCGCGATTCAACAGTGTTTCTTTTTCTTCCAGACAAAATACCCGGCGTATAGGACGAATGCCGCCAGCGCTGCCAGCGAGACTTTGCTGGCCAGGGAATAACCGTCGGCCTGATAGACGAAGTCGATGGTGTTCTCCCCCGCCGGGGCCAGGACGGCCATCAGCCCCTCGTCCACCCGGATGACATCCGTCTCTTCGCCGTTGACGTAGGCCGTGAATCCATCGTCGTACGGTACGGAGAAGAAGACGAGGTCGTCTTTTTTCAGCGTGATCTCCGCATGGAAGCCGGAGTTGGTCATCCGGAAGGTGCTGCAGGCCGAGGCGCGGCGGTCGGCGCAGTCCGAGACGTAGGTGTCGTACCACAGGTCGTCCAGCTTTGCTTCAGGCAGCTTCTCGAGGTACTTGCCGTAGGTTTCGGCGTCCTCTTCGCTGAGCACCAGCGCCCGCATCAGGAGGTTCGCGCGGGTATTTTTAACGGTCGTCTCGTAGGACTCCTCCGTGATATAGTAGTCGTAGGTAAAGCCCATGGGAACGTAGTTCTCGTTCTCGTAGAGCATGAAGCCGTCTTTGGTGTCGTAGTAGCTCCATCCGTCGTCCGCAGCGGCGAGAAGATCTTCCTGCTTTTCGGGCGTAGTGATGAGGTACTTGACGCTCAGCAGACCCCGCAGGGCGTAGTTGGAGATGTCCGGCTCACTGCGGACATCCCGCTTGACGCCCAGTGCCGGGTAGAAGCTGAGGATGCTGGGCGCGGCCGTGCTGCCGAAGTATTGCAGGCTGCTCTTGTCGAGCCAGAGGCCGAGGTTATCGTGGGTCTTGTAGGTATCCACGCGCCAGTCGCCCTCGGGCAGGTCATCCTTGAGCTTGATGGCAGAGGTGTACTGCTCCACAAGGTCGCTGTCGGTGTGCCACTGGCCGAACTTGCCGATGCCGATGTGTACCATGCTGAACGCGCAGGCAAAGGCCAGCACCACTGCCGTCATCCGACGGGCAAAGGCCTGGCTTCCCCGCCAGCGGCGGCAGAGCAGGCGGTACAGGATAAGACCGCCGATGCCGAAGCTCAGGACGGCGACATACTGGCCGGGATTCTGCAGCACACCCAGCGACCATTCTTTGGTATCACTGTCCTGCACCGGCACAAGGGCAAACGCCAGCGTCGCGACCATCAGCCAGCCGATGCCGCGGACCGGGGCCTCCAGCTCGTCGGCAGAGATGTCGGGGCTTTCCAGCGCACTGGCCGTCATGGCGCAGAGGATGAGCACCGGCATATAGTACCACCGGGCGTAGTAGCTGGAATTGAGGGCGTAGAAGGCGCTGTTGAGCACCGGCACCAGCGCAAAGATGGCGCAGGTGGCGACGATGCGCTTTTTGCTGTCGCCCTTCCGCGCCCGCCAGTAGGCCATCGCACCGGCCAGACTGCACAGGGGCAGATAGGCCGACATGCTCGTCCACTTGATGATGCCCTCCGACCAGATGGAGGTGATGTAGGGCGAATCGGGCGGTAAGATCCAGCTCAGCAGGATGGCCAGATACTGCTGCACCTTCGAGTAGGTCAGAAAGCCCCAGCCCGACGACAGGTCGATGGTGCGGGGATTCTGCAAAATGCTGAGTACCGCCGGCCAGAGCAGGACGAAGCCCAGAGCCGCGCCCAGCAGGCTCTCAAAGGCCAGCCGGACGAAGAGGCGGACATTCATCGGGAAATCTTTCGTCGTCAGCTTGCAGATGAAGTAGATGACGAGGAAGAGGACCTGTCCGATGAAGAAGAAGTAGTTGTTGAGCAGATTGACGCCCACCCAGAACGCGAAGAGGCCGTAGTGCTCTTCCTGCTCGTAGAGCGTTTCGTCCAGCGCCCAGAGCATCCACGGGAAGAGGGCCACCACGTCGATAAAGTGGTTGAAGAAGACATTGTAGATGCTGAAACCCGAGAAGGCATACAGGCAGGCCCCCAGCACCGCGTGGTCGGAGCGGCGGACATAGCGGCAGAGGTAGCGGTAAGCGCCGCCGCCCGCCACGGCAAATTTCAGCACCAGCAGCGGCACCATAAGGTAGGGCAGCCAGTTCTGGGGGAAGATGAGGGACAGCCAGAAGAAGGGCGAACCGTACAGGTAGAACGAGTAGGCGTTCATCGCGCCGCTGCCCAGGTCGGTGGCCCAGGAGAAGGTGCTGCGGGCCGCGCCGGCCATGCCGTCCGGGTAGCCTACCCCCTTGATGAAGCCGTTCATATAGCGGTAGAAGCTGATCTGCTGGCTGTTGAAATCGCCCGCGTAGTGGAAAAATCCACCGTCGATGATATAGAACGGCAGGAAGAATATCGCCGCCGTCAGCGCACAGAGCAGCATGGTGCGGAGCATCTGGTCCCGCCGCCCCGGCATATTGAGCAGCCGGGCATTTCCGGTCTGATTTTTTGAATCGTCCATTGTCTATCCTCTTTCCCCGCCCGGAGGGGCGGCACAGGCCCATCGCCTGCATCGTTCTCGCGTTCCAGTATAGCACGCGGCTGTGTGGAAAAAAAGAATTTTTGTGTTTTGCTTGACATTCGCCCGCCGGGCGGGTATAACCCTCTCAAAGACACTTCAAGGAGGCCGACATGAAGCTATACCCGTTCAGCGCCCTTCTGGCGCGGATGAAGTACATCACCCGGTGGAGTCTGATGCACTCCACCCGCCCGGAATCCCTCAGTGAGCACACCTGCGACACTGCCCTGCTGGCCCATACCCTCTGCCTCATCGCGCGGCGGTACACCGGCACGCCCTGCCGCCCCAAGACGGTGGCGGTGGCGGCGCTCTATCACGATGCACCCGAGATCATCACCGGCGATATGCCCACGCCGGTCAAGTACAGCAGCCCCGGCCTGCGGGACGCCTACAAGGCGCTGGAGACAGAGAGCGTGGATTCCATGACCCGCCTGCTGCCGCCGGAGCTGGCCGAGGAGGTCAGCCCCTTCATCACCGGCAGCCTGCTGACCGCCGAGGAAAAGCAGCTCCTGAAAGCCGCTGACCGGCTCTCGGCCCTCGTCAAGTGCATGGAGGAGCAGCGCAGCGGCAACCACGAATTTGACGCCGCGCTTCGTCAGCAGCGGGAGGCACTGGAAGGGATGCACTGCCCCGAGGCCGACTGGTTCATGGCACACTGCCTCCCCTGCTTCACCCAGAACCTCGACGAGCTGACCCGCAGCGAATGATCACGGGAAGGGGACTTCCCGCACATCGTCCGGGTCCAGCCCGGCCTTGCGCTGCTCTTCGAACACCGCCGCAATAAGCTCGTCCAGGTCTTCCAGACGGGACAGGGTGCAGCAGCAGCGGCGGAGGGCGGCAGCGCCCTTGAGGCCCTTCATATAGTGCATCGTCTGGGCGCGGGCCTGAGGCATGGCGGTATATTCGCCCTTCTGCTCCACCATCTCTTCCACCTGACGGCGGAGGGCGTTCATCCGGGCCTGCAGATTCGGCTCCTTGGGAGTCGGCAGGCCTTCAATGGCGGCGTTCACCCGCTCGAAGAGCCACGGGTCGCCCAGCGCGGCACGGGCGATCATGACGCCGTCGCAGCCGGTGCGCTGCATCATCTCCACGGCATCTTCTGCCGTGTGGATGTCGCCGTTGCCCAGCACAGGCACCTTCACCGCCGCCTTGACTTTGGCGATGATGTCCGGGTCGATGCCCGGGGTGTACATCTGCTCCCGGGTGCGGGCGTGGACGGCGATGAGTTCAGCCCCCGCCTGCTCGCAGGCTTTGGCGCACTCCACCGCCGTGATGTGGTCGGCGTCCCAGCCTTTCCGCATCTTGACCGTTACCGGGCGGGTGGTGTGGGCCTTGACCTGCTCGACGATGCGGCCGCAGAGGTCGGGGTCCAGCATCAGCTTGCTGCCTGCGCCGCCCGAGACGATCTTCGGGGCCGGGCAGCCCATGTTGATGTCCAGAAAGTCGAACTGATATTCTTCAATGGCCGCTGCGGCCTCGCCCATGATTTCCGGCACCTCGCCGAAGATCTGCACGCCGTAGGGTGCGCCGTTGGGTTCGGCTTTGAGCAGGCTGACCGTTTTGTGGTCGTGGTAGACCAGCGCCCGGCTGGACACCATCTCGCTGACCGTAAAGCCTGCGCCGTGCTGGGCCATCAGCCGGCGGCAGGGCGCGTCCGTAAAGCCCGCCATCGGGCCAAAAACTGCCCGGTGGGGCAGGGTGATATTTCCGATTTTCAGAGAATCCATCTTATCCCTCGTTTTGCTTGACAATGGCTTGCAAAAGCTCTATACTATAAACAAGAAAGGCACTGTCTGCGAATGGTCAGCGTCCTTCCGGCTTTAGATCAAAAGAAATGACCGCAGCTTGTCAGGGCTTGGGCGGTCATTTCTTTTTACTATTCGATATGGTCCATGTAATCTGAAACGTGACAAAAATCGCTCCGCCGATAATGGCGAGCAACTGAAGCACTTCGCTCAGCGTCATAGCACATCCCCCCTTTCGCACCATGCGTCAGGGGATAGCAAAAAGTTCACCTCCCCGGCGCAGGGCCGGAAGGGCGTGACCACCTACATTGCAGACAGTACCTTGCTGCATCGGCAGCACCTATAGAATATCATATTTCCCGCACGAATACAACACCCCGGCTTCCTGCAGGCCGGGGTGTTCGTCTTGTCTATCGCAATTTCTCCTGCTATACTTGGAGCAAAGGAGCGGCGGGCAGACCCCCGCCGGAGAAAATGGCTATGGAGTATCGTGATTGGACAAAAAAAGACGGCAGCGGGCGGGACATCTCCACCTCCCTGCTGGGCTACGGGTGTATGCGCTTTCCCACCCTACCGGATGGCCGCATCGACGAAGTGCGGGCCGAAAAGCTGCTGAACACTGCCCGGGAGGCGGGCGTCAACTACTTTGACACCGCTTTCCCCTACCACGGCGGTGAGAGCGAACCTTTCGTGGGCCGGGTCATTGCCAAGTGGCCTCGGGAGAGCTTCTACCTCGCCACCAAGCTGCCTCTGTGGAGCTGCAAGACCCTCGACGAGGCCAAAGACATCTTCGAGAAGCAGTTCGAGCGGCTGGGTGTGGACTACATCGACTTCTATCTGCTGCATTCCCTGCACAAAGCCCGCTACGATGCGGCCAAAGAGATGGGCATTGTGGACTGGCTCTGGGAGCAGAAGGCTGCCGGGCGCATCCGGAATTTTGGCTTCTCCTGCCACGACAACGCGGCGGGCTTCGAGCATATCCTGCGCGACCAGCCGTGGGACTTCTGCCAGCTGCAGTACAACTACCTCGACACCGACGACCGTGCCGAGGAGATCGCAGGCGACCGGGGCTATGCTCTTACCGAAGAACTGAATGTTCCCCTCATCATCATGGAGCCCATCAAGGGCGGTACGCTGGCACAGCTGCCGCCGGACGCTGCCGCGCCGCTGAATGCACTGGACGCAGACGCCAGTGCAGCCTCGTGGGCGCTGCGCTGGGTGGCCAGCCACAAAAATGTGAAGGTCGTCCTCTCCGGCATGAGTGCAGAAGACCAGCTGGACGACAACCTCGCCACCTTCGGAGATTTCTGCCCCATGACCGACGCCGAGAACGCCGCCATCCGGCAGACTGCCGACGTCCTGCGCAGCCACATCAAAATCGGCTGCACCGGCTGCCGCTACTGTATGCCCTGCCCCATGGGCGTGGACATTCCCGACAACTTCAGCATCTGGAACAAGCTCGGGATGTTCGGCAATAAGGACGCCATCCGCCAGCAGTGGACAGCCTGCTTCCCGGATGCCGAAAAGGCCATTCACTGCGTCCGCTGCGGCAAGTGTGAGGCCGTCTGCCCCCAGCATCTGCCGATTCGGGACTCTCTTGCAAAGCTCCAGACGGAACTGGACAATTTATAATGAGTGAAAGCGGGCGCTCCTCTGTCTCTCCGGACAGGTAGAGCGCCCGCTTTTTGTTTAACCTACGTTGATGTGACCCACCGGGAGGACTTTGCGCTTGTTGTCGTCGGGCTTTGCCGTCAGGCTGATCGCCAGCGACACCGGGCCGACGCGGCCCATGAACATACAGGCCATATACAGCAGCTTTGCGCCGGTGTTCAGCTGCCCCGTGACACCCACCGACAGGCCCACCGTACCGAACGCCGAGCAGGACTCGAAGATGCAGTCGATGACCGACACCGTCTCTGCGGTGTTGTAGTACACCACGACGGCAGAGCCGAACGCCGCCACCGCGCCGATTACGATGATGGTCAGAGCGCGGTAGACCGTCTTGGACTCGATGTGGTGACCGCCGATAACGCAGTCATCGCGGCCCTGTGCCACGCTGCGGATGGTCAGGATGAGCACCGCGAAGGTCGTCACCTTGACGCCGCCGCCCGTCGAACCGGGGGCCGCACCGATGAACTGCAGCACGCTCATCAGCAGCTTGCTGATGGGGCTGCAGGCCGCGAGGTCGATAGTGTTCATACCCGCAGTACGGGTGGATACCGACTGGAACAGCGCCGCCATGATCTTGCCCGGGACGGACAGGCCGCCCATCGTCCTGGGGTTCGACCACTCGAGCAGGGCCAGCAGCACCGCGCCGCCCACCCAGAAGATGACCGAGAACTGCAGCACGACTTTCGCGTGGAGAGAGAGCCGCCGCTTTTTGCGGTACTCCGCCAGCTCCACCCAGACCATGAAGCCCAGACCACCGGCCATGATCATGAACATGATGACAGCCTGCACATAGTAGTTGTTGACGTACGGCACCAGCGAGGAGTAGGCGCCAAACCGTCCGAAGAGGTCAAAGCCTGCGTTGCAGAAAGCCGAGATGGCCGTGAACACGCTGACCCACACACCCTCTGCGCCGAACTGTGGCACGAATGCGAAGAGCAGCAGCACGATGCCCACGGCCTCGAAAGCCGCCGCCAGCTTGATGACGATCTTCAGCACTTCAGTGGCCTTGGACAGGCCGTCTGCCGAGACGCTCTCGCCCAGCAGCCGCAGGTCGCGGAAGCCCATCCGCCGCCGGGCCGCCAGCGCGAAGAAGCTGGTGAGGGTGACAAGGCCGAGGCCGCCCACCTGAATGAGCATCAGGATGATTACCTGCCCGAACAGCGAAAACTGGCTCCATGTATCCCGCACGACGAGGCCCGTCACACAGGTGGCACTGGTGGCGGTGAACAGGGCGTCGATGACGCCCAGCCGCCCCGTCCTGCTGGAAATGGGCAGGGTGAGCAACAGCGTCCCCACCGCGATGACCAGCAGAAAGCTGCCGCAGATGGTCTGCGTCGCACTGCTGCCCGCCAGCCATCCCTTGTTGGGTCGGCGTGTCCGCTTTTTGGTTTTGTTTTTTCCCATTGCAACCTCCCGGGGCTCCCCCGGCCAGCAGCCAGAGGGGCGAGTCGTTCTGCCGCCCCTGCGCAAAGTTTCCCGGCGCAGGAGCCTCTCTTTATAGGATACACCTTTTTTCTCTCCGATTCAACTTGATTTTGTGCGCTGTTTGCGGTATCATATCTGTAATGCGTCTCAGTAGCTCAGTTGGATAGAGCGTCCCCCTCCTAAGGTTGTGCTCTACCAGCTGCCTTACGGGGAAAAGTGATCGTTGCCAG
>OWJE01000217.1_pt1 | contig 35995 bp, 27 predicted proteins | sample 1732931 | NCBI WGS metagenome assembly OWJE01 (sample SAMN05065769, study PRJEB22554) | human gut metagenome | biome: ENVO:2100002; feature: ENVO:00000062; material: ENVO:00002003 | host: Homo sapiens | place: USA | reverse complement strand
TATACGCGAAGATAACCAAAGAGAAGCTCAACCAAGACATGGAGAACCTTGCCGCAAGATTGAACCAAATCGAGGAATTTGCAGGATGTACCATCTAAAACAGAGACGCCATGAAACGTGACATAATCATTATAGAGGACAAGACGGTCAGCGTAACCGGTAACGAGGTATGGATGACCGCCGGGGAAATCGCCGAAGAGTTCCATGCCACCGTCCCGGCAGTGAACGCCGCCATCAAAGCCGTCCGCAAGTCGGACGTGCTGAACGACTACGAGGTATGCCGCTACATACAGCTTGAAAACGGCCTGTACGCGGATGTTTACTCGCTTGAAATCATCATTCCAGTAGCCTTCCGGCTGAACACCTACTATACACACGTGTTCCGCATGTGGCTGGTGGAGAAGGCACTCTCAAAGGAAAAGAGGCAGGCATACGTGATGTTCATACAGAACGGGAAAACCGGATATTGCTGAACACGCATACAGACAACGAAAAAGGAAACGGACAACACCATCGGGTGCTGTCCGTTTCCTTTTTTTTCATGCAACCGCCTTATTCCAGCGGCTTGAGGTAATTCGCCTCCAACAGTTCACGCAGTCCAGATTCGGGATAAAGCACCTTACCTGCCAGAAGGATAAAGGGCAGCATCCTGTTGTTGCGATACTCCTGCAAGGTGCGGCGGCTTACCCGGAGCATTTCCGCCACCTCCCTGTCCGTCAGGTAATGTTCCCCGTCCAGTGGCGGACGGTAACTTTCCAAAAATGCGGAGAGCCATTTGGAGCCTTTGAGCATATTCTGTATCGCGGTGGCAACCGGCTCGTCCTCCATTGAGAAAACCTCGTTGTTCTCGTTCATCATAACATCGGATTAAGTGGTTAATAAAAACAGAGTCATTTTCCATCGGGATAGATCGTGCCGATAAGCGGAATAAGCCGCCTGACCTCCTCCGGCCTGTAATAGAACCTGCGGTTCATCTGCGAGTAGCCGATAAGCCGCCTGTCACGCAATGACTGCAACGTGCGCGGGCTGATTCTCAACTGCCCGCAGACCTCCTCGCCCGTGAGCCACCTTTCCAGCCGCCCGCCGTCGCTTTTGCGCCTGAGGGCGGCGACTTTCTCCGAGAGGGCGTTGAATGACGCCAGCATCATCTCGAAGGTCTTTTTCTCGATAGATACGATTTCCATATACCAAAACATTTAATGATTTACCGCAAAGGTAACGCAGCCGCCTTGAATGCGTGCCGTTTTCCGCTATACGGCAGCTTGTTGCGCCGGTTGTCCGGGTTACGGAGTCACTTTCAAAGAAAATCTTACGTGAGTCACGTAATGAGTTGTTAAAGCCCCTTTTGTTTATTGCCGAATTTTGCCGCAGAGAAACAAAAGAAAGGACAAAATATGAAAGTGATAACGATTGAAAGTTCCGCCTTCACCGCCCTGACGGAACAGATAGCCGAGATAGCGGTCTATGTGCGTGCCGTTTCCGGTGAGAGGAAGGGAGAGTCTTCCGACATGCTGCTCACCACCCGCGAGGCGGCGCACCTGCTGAACGTGAGTACCCGTACCCTCCAACGTATGCGCAGCGAACAGCGCATCGGCTATATCGTGCTGCGCGGCAAATGCCGCTACCGCCGGTCGGAAATAGACCGCCTGCTCGCAGACTGCACCGTGGCAGAAGATGCAGCGACACTGACGGAACTGAAACGCAACCACACGCTGCGCACGGGCGGCGGCAAACCCAAAGGAAGGAGGACATAAGATATGGAACTGCTTACACGAAACAATTTTGAGGACTGGATGCAGAAGCTGATGGAACGGCTCGACCGTCAGGACGAGCTGCTGCTCTCCCTGCGACCGTCCGGCAAAGCCCCAAACCCGATGGAAAGTATCAGGATGTTCGACAACCAAGACCTCTGCATGCTGCTCCAGATAAGCAAGCGTACCCTGCAGCGCTACCGCAGCATCGGTGCATTGCCGTACAAGACGCTCGGCAAAAAGACCTATTACAGCGAGGAGGACGTACTGACATTCCTCTCCGAACACGTAAAGGATTTCCGCAAGGAAGATATAGCCTTCTACAAGGCGCGTATCCATAATTTCTTTAATAAATAACCCATTAAAACATTTTTCAAATGGCAAAGAAAACAACAGAAAAAGACGTGCTGATAGTCCGCGACGAGAAGACGGGCGAGATTAGCGTGGTAGCCGGGCTTAACGCCGACGGCTCACCCAAGCGTACCCCCGCAAAGGCGGAGAACGCGCAGAGTTTCCTGCAATTCGACAGGCACGGAGACGTGCTGGACAACTTCTTTAAAAACTTCTTCCGGCAGTGCAAGGAACCCAGCCGCTTCGGTTTCTACCGTGTCGCGGCGGACCAAGCCGACAAGCTGCTGGAAGTTATCAAGGACTTGCTGAAAGACCCCGAGGGCAACAAGGAGATGCTTGCGCCCCACAAGGTGGACACCTCCGGCTACGAAAAGAAAGTACAGGAGGAGCAGTCCGCCGAAAAGCAGGAACAACCGGGACAGAAACAAGATGACGAACCTAAAAAACAGGAAGAAATGGAACAGAAAAACGAACAGAATCAGGAAAACCCGCAGCAGGCGCAGAGCAACCGGGGCTACCAACCCATCGACGAGAGCAAGATCAACTGGAAGGAGTTGGAGGAGAAATGGGGCGTGAAGCGCGACGACCTTGAAAAGTCGGGCAACCTTGACAGGATGCTCAACTACGGCAAGTCCGACTTGGTGAGGGTGTCGCCCAATTTCGGCGGAGAAGCTTTCGAGCTGGATGCCCGCCTCTCCTTCAAGAAGGACGGCGAGGGCAACGTCAGCCTTGTGCCGCACTTCATCCGCAAGGAGCAGAAACTCGACGAGTACAAGGAACACAAGTTCTCCGACGACGACCGGAAGAACCTGCGCGAAACGGGCAACCTCGGCAGGGTTGTGGACCTCGTGGACAGGGAAACGGGCGAGATCATCCCCTCGTTCGTCAGCATCGACCGCAAGACGAACGAAATCACGGATGTCCCGGCAAACAAGGTGCGCATACCGGAGCGCATCGGCAAGACGGAAATCACCAAGCAGGAGCAGGACATGCTGCGTGCCGGGCTGCCTGTGCGCGACAAACTCATCGAACGCAAGGACGGCAGGAAGTTCGTCACCACCCTGCAAGTGAACGTGGAGCAGCGCGGCGTGGAGTTCGTGCCGGGAACCGGCAGGTCGCCACGTGCCGCACAAGCACAGGAAGCCAAGAACAACCCCGCACAGGGACAGGCGCAGGGTACGGAAAATACAGCCAACACGAACAAGGAGCAACGCCGCAACACGTGGACGAACGCCGACGGCAGCATCCGCCCCATCAGCAAATGGAGCGGCGTGGACTTCACCGAGCAGCAGAAAGCCGACTACGTGGCTGGCAAAGCCGTGAAACTGGAGAACGTGACCGACAAGCAGGGCTTCCACGCCACGATGTACATCAGGTTCAACCCGGAGAAGGGACGCCCGTACCGCTACGACACCAACCCCGACAACGCGCAGAAGATCGCGCCTTCCAACGAGAGCCGCACGCAGGTGGCGGTGAACAGCGAGGGCAAGACCAACGAGGCTACCAAGAACCTGAAGGAGCCGTTGCGGAAGGGACAGACCGCCCCGAAGGACACCGCACAGCAACAGCAGCAGGAGAAGCCGCAAAAGAAAAACAATAAGGGCATGAAGATGTAATCCGGTGTCCGCCACTAAATCCGAAGTAACATTTGTAAAATTCAAAACGACAGAAAAATATGAAGACAATCATTGCAGAAAAGCCGTCTGTGGCACGTGAGATCGCCCGTATCGTGGGCGCGACAAAGAGAGAGGAAGGATATTTCGAGGGAGGCGGCTACGCCGTGACATGGGCATTCGGGCACCTCGTCCAGCTTGCCATGCCCGACGGTTACGGCATACGCGGCTTTGTCCGTGACAACCTGCCCGTCATCCCCGACTCCTTCACGCTCATACCCCGTCAGGTAAAGGCTGAGAAGGGCTACAAACCCGACAGCGGCGTAGTGGCACAAATAAAAACCATAACCCGCCTGTTCAATGACAGTGAGCAAATCATCGTGGCGACCGATGCCGGTCGCGAGGGCGAACTTATCTTCCGATACCTCTACCATTACATAGGATGCGCCACCCCTTTCGTGCGCCTCTGGATAAGCTCGCTTACCGACAAGGCCATCCGCGATGGACTGCGCAACCTCGAAGCGGGGAGCAAGTATGACAACCTCTACCTCGCCGCCAAAGCGCGGAGCGAATCCGACTGGCTCGTGGGCATCAATGGCACGCAGGCTCTCTCCATCGCCGCCGGACACGGCACGTATTCCGTCGGGCGGGTGCAGACACCCACGTTGGCGATGGTGTGCGCACGCTATTGGGAGAACCGCCGCTTTACCCCCGAAGCCTTCTGGCAGCTCCATATCGCAACGGACGGCTGCGATGAAGGAACGGTGAAGTTTTCCTCTTCCGAAAAATGGAAAGAGAAAGAGTCCGCGACGGAACTGTATAATAAGGTGAAGTCGGCAGGCACAGCCACCGTCACGAAAGCCGAACGCAAGGAGAAGACGGAGGAAACACCGCTCCTGTACGACCTGACCACGCTCCAGAAGGAAGCCAACGCCAAGCATGGCTTCACGGCGGAACAGACGCTTGAAATCGCGCAGAAGCTCTACGAGAAGAAGCTCATCACCTATCCGCGAACCGGAAGCCGCTACATTCCCGAAGACGTGTTCGCGGAAATCCCCAAGCTGCTTGCCTTCATCGGCAGCCTGCCCGAATGGAAGGGCAAGTTGCAGCCGAAAGCCGTGCCGACACGCCGCAGCCTGGACGGCGGCAAGGTGACAGACCACCATGCCCTGCTCGTCACGGGCGAGAAGCCGCTGTTCCTCTCCAAAGAGGACAGCACCGTCTATCACATGATAGCCGGGCGCATGCTTGAGGCTTTCTCCGAAAAATGCGTCAAGGACACTGCCACCGTCACGGCAGAGTGTGCCGGAGTGGAGTTCGTGGCAAAAGGCAGCATCATCAGGCAAGCCGGATGGCGTGCCGTCTATGGCAAGGAGAATGGAGAAGAGAACAACAGCCAAGAGGAAACCGCCGCCATTCCCTGTTGGCAGGAAGGCGACACGCTGGCACTGAAAGCCGCCTCCATCACGGAGGGAAAGACCAAACCCAAGCCGCTGCATACCGAAGCCACCCTGCTGTCCGCGATGGAAACGACTGGCAAGGAGATAGAGGACGACGCATTGCGGCAGGCTATGAAGGATTGCGGCATCGGCACGCCCGCCACCCGTGCGTCCATCATCGAAACGCTTTTCAAGCGCGGCTATATGGAACGCTGCAAGAAGTCGCTTGTCCCCACCGAAAAAGGGCTTGCCCTCTACTCGGTCGTGAAGGCGATGCGTATTGCCGATGTCGCCATGACGGGCGAATGGGAAAAGGAATTGGCACGCATCGAGCGTGGGGAACTGCCCGCCGATGACTTCCGCAGGAAGATTGAGGCATATACACGGGAAATTACCTCCGAACTGCTGTCGTGCGACAAGCTGTTCGCCCGCAGGGATTCCGGCTGCAAGTGTCCCAAGTGCGGAGCGGGGACGATGCAGTTTTACGGCAAGGTCGTCCGCTGCGACAACGCGGAGTGCGGTCTGCCCGTGTTCCGCCTGAAAGCAAACCGCACCCTCTCTGATGATGAAATCAAAAACCTGCTCACCGACGGACACACGAAACTGCTCAAAGGATTCAAGAGCAAGCAGGGCAAGAGTTTTGATGCCGTAGTCGCCTTTGACGGGGACTATAACACGGTTTTCGTGTTCCCAGAAAGGAAAAGTAAAGCGACCTCTGCGAAAAGAAGAAAATAAATGTTTAACTTTGCCACTGGTTCAGAGTAATGAATTGTTCTTCGATACCGGATTACACTCATACTTTGGATTTAGTGGTGGCACTCGGAGGGATACCGGGTGCCTTTTTCTTCTCGTTTTCCAACGATTATCCCTATCATCATTATCAATCCACTAAATTCCAAAGAAATGAACAACAAGAAGAAAAACGAGGGTCGGACCGACTTTTCCTATTACGGTCTGTACCTGCTGGACTACCTCACCACGAACAAGTTCGAACAGGCAGCCGATGAAGCCTTCATCCGAGAAAGAACCGACCGTGCCGCCGAAGCGTATGAACGGGCAAGGCTCGAAGGCTATCCTGCCGACGGGGCGCAGGAACTAGCGATGAAGGTGCTGACGGAGGGCCTTCGCTACTCCAGGCACGCCATCCTGCGCGAAGTCGTGGAGAACGAATTTGCGGGTGAAGTACCGGGAGAAAAATGTGAAGCCTTTACCCAGAAGCTGCTACCGCTTGTCGGAAACGTATTCTCCATCTATGACCTCTCGGACGACAATTTCGCCCTGTCGCCCGAATATGACCTGCTCTACACGGAGCTGACGGGAGCCGTCATCCTCTATATCGAAGAGTATGGCGTTTAACCGCAAACAGAGGCTGAGGGACAACATCGAGGCGATACGGACGGCATTCCTCCTTGACAGGGAACAGCGCACACCCACCGCACGCGAACGGCTCTTGTTAGAGCGTTATTGCGGTTTCGGGGGACTGAAGAGCATACTCAACCCTGCAAGGGAACTGACGGATGCCGTCCACTGGGCGAAGTCCGACCTCGAACTGTTTGCCCCTACCGTGGAACTGCACAGGTTGCTGCGGGAGAACACAAAAGACGAGACGGAGTACAAACGGTATATGGATGCCATGAAGCAGTCCGTGCTGACCGCCTTCTATACCCCGCCGGAGATAACCGGGACCATCGCGGACGTGCTGCATGAACACGGCATCCGTCCCGACCGGGTGCTGGAGCCGTCGGCAGGTGTCGGTGCATTCGTGGACGCCGTGCTGGAGAACAGACCGGACGCGGACATCATGGCTTTTGAGAAAGACCTGATGACGGGCAAGATACTGAAGCACCTGCATCCCGGACAGAAAGTAAGGGTACAGGGCTTCGAGAAGATAGAAAAGCCGTTCATGAACCATTTTGATTTGGCTGTCTCCAATATACCATTTGGCGATGTGGCGGTGTTCGACCCGGAATTTTCGGGCAGCAAGGATCCTGCAAGGCACTCGGCGGCACGGACGATACACAATTACTTTTTCCTGAAAAGCCTTGACGCGGTGCGTGAAGGCGGAATCGTGGCGTTCATCACCTCGCAGGGGGTACTGGATGCCCCGACCAACGCGCCCATACGCGAGTATATGATGAACCATACCAATCTGGTGGGCGTAGCCCGCCTGCCGAACAACCTCTTTACGGATAACGCGGGAACGGAGGTGGGCAGCGACCTGATTATCCTGCAAAAGAACAGCGGAAAGAATGGTGAACTGTATTACAACGAAAAACTCTTCGTGCAGACCGAACAGACCCCTATCGGCACTTCCGTAAATGGGTATGTATGGAGCATCGGCTCGCTTTCACACACGGATTTGATCAGAAGTACCGACCCGTACGGGAAACCAGCCTATAAACTCCTGCACCGTGGGGACATCGCACAACTGGCGGAAGACTTGCGGGAGCATCTGAAAATAGAACTGCAACAACTTGACAGGAAACTGTATGAGAAACACAGCCTGCATCCGACAAAGGAGGAAAGCACGGCTGCGGAAGTGCAACCTGCTCCGAAAACAGAAAAGGTATCACCTTCTGTAATAGCCCCCGTTTCTGTAATTGAGCCTGTCAAGGGAGTGGAGAAGCCGCAGGCACAGCCCATAGAGGAAAAGCCGGAGATTGAGCCGCGCCAACCCAACCATTCGTCAGCCGTGCAGCTTACCCTGCTCGACCTTTGGGGTATGCCCATAGAGGAACCGGCAAAAAAGAAAAAGGCAGCGAAAAAGGAAAGCAAGCCGAAGCCTATGCCGTCCACGCCTAAACCGCAGGTCAAAGTTACTCCACCCGTTGAAGCCGCCAAGCCGGTAAACGGTAATAAGGAAGAAAAGCCGGAAAATGCCGAAAAGCCAAACGACCCGGACGACATTTACGCCACTCTGGATTGGGAAACCAATCCTCCCATCAACGGCTTCTATGAGACAATGATGAGTCTGACAGCGGAACGGCGCAAGGCCCTACGGCTTGAGGCAGAACGGCACAGGCAGGAACAACTGAAAAAGATGGGTATCAAAGACACGTTGAACCCTGCTTTTGCGCCTTCTTCGGACAATATGGATAAAAAGCCGGAACAAACGGAAGAAATAAAGCAACCTGAAACACCGGCAGAAGTTGTGCCTACTTCCGAAACGGTTGCCACTTCCCTGTTCCCGGAATTTGAAACGGAAAAGCCGAAAAAAGAAGCCCTCGACCTTACGCCGCGTCCCTATCACCGCACGCCGGAAATGCACCTGCGTGAAGGGTCGCTGGTGGCAAACAGGGCACGCGACATCGGTTATCTGAAGGACATTACTCCCTACGGTGCAACCTTCCAGCCGCTTGGACTAACCGGTTATCAGAAAGAGAAAGCGTTGCTGTATGTATCGCTCCGTGACGCATACGAGCGGTTGTACCGCTATGAATCGAACAGACGTGAGGAAAATGTACCTTGGCGTGAACACCTGAACACCTGTTACGACGAGTTTGTCATGCGTTATGGCAACCTCAACGCCAAACAGAACGTGAAACTGGTGATGATGGACGCCGGAGGGCGCGACATGACATCCTTTCGCTGGAACGTGCGGAGGACGGCAAGTTCGTCAAAGCGGACATCTTCGACCGTCCCGTTTCCTTCTCGGTGGAGAACCATGCCAACGTCGGTTCTCCGGAAGAAGCCTTGTCTGCATCGCTCAACAAGTATGGTACGGTCAATCTCAACTATATGCGGGGGATAACAGACAGTACGGAAGAGGAGCTTCTCAATGCCCTCAAGGGGCGTATCTTCTACAATCCGCTCGTAACCGGTTACGAGATTAAAGACCGCTTCATCGCGGGAAACGTGATAGAGAAGGCGGAGCGTATAGAGGCATGGATGGAAAATAATCTGGAAAGCGAAAGATTGCCGGAAGTGAAACAGGCTTTGGAGGCTTTGAAGGAAGCCGAGCCGCAGCGTATCGCCTTTGAAGACCTCGACTTCAACTTCGGTGAACGCTGGATTCCCACGGGCGTGTATGCCGCCTACATGAGCCATCTTTTCGACACGGACGTGAAAATCGCCTATTCCGCCAGCATGGACGAGTTTTCCGTGGCGTGCGGCTACCGCACCATGAAGATCACGGACGAGTTTCTGGTAAAGGGCTATTACCGGAACTATGACGGTATGCACTTGTTGAAACACGCTTTGCACAACACCTGTCCCGACATGATGAAAAGTATTGGCAAAGATGAGAACGGCAACGACATCAAGGTGCGTGACAGCGAGGGCATACAGCTCGCCAACGCCAAGATTGACGAAATCCGCAACGGGTTCTCGGAATGGTTGGAAGAGCAGTCGCCGCAGTTCAAGGAACGGCTCGTGACAATGTATAACCGCAAGTTCAACTGTTTCGTGCGCCCGAAGTATGACGGTTCGCACCAGACGTTTCCCGACCTCAATCTGAAAGGATTGGCAAGCCGGGGTATTCAAAGCGTTTATCCGTCGCAGAAGGATTGCGTCTGGATGATAAAACAGAATGGCGGCGGAATATGCGACCATGAAGTCGGAACAGGTAAAACACTGATAATGTGTATTGCAGCGCATGAAATGAAGCGTCTGAACTTGGCGCACAAGCCGATGATTATTGGTCTGAAAGCCAATGTCGCGGAGATTGCCGCCACTTATCAAGCTGCCTATCCGAATGCCCGCATCCTCTACGCTTCGGAAAAGGATTTCTCGACCGCCAACCGTGTGCGTTTCTTCAACAACATCAAAAACAATGACTATGATTGCGTCATCATGTCGCATGACCAGTTCGGCAAGATACCGCAGTCACCGGAGTTGCAGCAACGCATCCTGCAAGCGGAGCTTGACACGGTGGAGGAAAACCTCGAAGTCTTACGGCAGCAAGGCAAGAACGTGTCGCGGGCGATGCTGAAAGGATTGGAGAAGCGCAAGCACAACCTTGTGGCGAAGCTGGAGAAAGTGGAACACGCCATCAAGTCGCGCACAGATGACGTGGTGGACTTCAAACAGATGGGCATCGACCACATTTTCATAGACGAGAGCCACCAATTCAAGAACTTGACTTTCAACACCCGGCATGACCGTGTGGCGGGGTTGGGAAACTCGGAGGGGAGCCAGAAAGCCCTGAATATGCTTTTTGCCATACGAACTATACAGGAGCGTACGGGCAAAGACTTAGGGGCTACGTTCCTGTCCGGCACGACTATTTCCAACAGTCTGACGGAATTGTACCTGCTCTTTAAGTACCTGCGCCCGAAGGAACTGGAACGGCAGGACATCCGCTGTTTCGACGCATGGGCGGCTATCTTCGCCAAGAAGACGACCGACTTCGAGTTCAACGTGACAAACAACGTGGTGCAGAAGGAGCGTTTCCGCTACTTCATCAAAGTGCCGGAGCTTGCCGCCTTTTACAACGAAATCACCGACTACCGCACGGCGGAGGACGTGGGTGTGGATCGTCCGCACAAGAACGAGATACTGCACCACATACCGCCTACACCCGACCAAGAGTATTTCATCAAACAACTGATGGAATTTGCCAAGACAGGTGACGCGACGTTGTTGGGCAGGTTGCCGCTGTCTGAAACGGAAGAGAAGGCTAAGATGCTCATCGCTACCGACTACGCGCGGAAGATGGCTTTGGATATGCGCATGATAGACCCCAATTACGAAGACCACTCCGACAACAAGGCGAGCCACTGCGCCAAAATGATAGCGGAGTATTACCACAAATACGATGCGCACAAAGGAACGCAGTTCGTGTTCTCCGACTTGGGTACATATCAGCCGGGGGAAGGATGGAACGTGTACAGCGAGATAAAACGCAAGTTGGTGGAGGATTACGGCATACCGGCAAGTGAGGTGCGCTTCATTCAGGAGTGTAAGACGGATAAGGCTCGTAAGGCGGTGATAGATGCCATGAACGCAGGGACAGTGCGAGTGCTGTTCGGCTCCACAAGTATGCTCGGAACGGGCGTGAATGCGCAGAAAAGATGCGTCGCCATCCATCACCTTGATACACCGTGGCGACCGTCCGACCTGCAACAGCGTGACGGACGGGGTGTTAGAGCCGGGAACGAGATTGCTAAGCATTTTGCCGAGAACAACGTGGATATCATCATCTACGCGGTGGAAAAGTCGCTGGACAGCTACAAGTTCAATCTGCTGCACTGCAAGCAGACGTTCATATCGCAGCTCAAAAGTGGAGCGATGGGCGCACGTACCATCGACGAGGGAGCAATGGACGAAAAATCGGGTATGAACTTCTCGGAGTATATGGCGTTGCTCTCCGGCAATACCGACCTTTTGGATAAGGCGAAATTAGAGAAGCGTATCGCCTCGCTCGAAGGGGAACGCAAGTCGTTCAACAAGGGCAAGCGCGATTCGGAGTTCAAGCTGGAATCCAAGACGGGAGAACTGCGCAACAACACGGCTTTCATCGAAGCCATGACGGAAGACTGGAACCGTTTTCTTTCCGTTGTGCAGACTGATAAGGAAGGCAGCCGCCTTAATCTTGTCAAGGTGGACGGCGTGGATTCAACGGATGAGAAGGTCATCGGTAAGCGTTTGCAGGAAATCGCCAAGAACGCCACGACTGGTGGACTGTACAAGGCTGTCGGGGAACTTTACGGCTTTCCGATAAAGGTGGTCAGCGAGAGGACACTCAAAGAAGGTCTGGAGTTCACCGACAACCGCTTCGTGGTGGAGGGGAACTACAAGTACACCTACAACAACGGGCATCTGGCGATGGCAGACCCGATTGCTGCCGCACGAAACTTTCTGAACGCATTGGAGAGGATTCCGACCATCATCGACCAGTACAAGTCTAAGAACGAAGTGCTGGAAAAGGAGATTCCGCAGTTGCAGGAGATAGCGGGCAAGGTGTGGAAGAAGGAGGACGAGCTGAAACAGCTGAAGTCCGAACTCGCCGCACTGGACCGCAAGATACAGCTTGAGCTGGCTCCGGCTCAGGAAAACACAGAAGAGAACCGGCAAGGCAACGAGAAAAAACAGACGGAACAACAGCCGGAAAGCCCGCACGTGGACTTTGTACGCAGTCATTTAATTATAGGGAGACCCGGTTTATCGGAATCCAAAGGTGTAAAACTTTAATATCGAAGTCTTGACAGAAAAAGCCAGTGGTTGAATTTTTCACCACTGGCTTTAATTCTAATAATTTTTCAATCTAATATGACCGAATCTATAACGTTAAATCATAGATTATGTGTCTATTTGTGAAGAAAAAGACGTAACTTTGTATCAAAATCAAATAAGCATAACAATGGAACCATCTATATACAGTTTTTCACTTTATACCGCACTGCCGTTGATGTTATTCTTCGGCTTTTATTTTTTGTTTGCAAAGACTCCTGAAAAGAAAATTTTCAAGAATTATCTCCGCTCTCGACAGATTATGGGTATAGCTATGCTACTGCTTTCGGCAAACTATTCGGTACATTTCTTCTTTGGTATCCGATTCAAAAATGCGGATTCTGCCATATTGATGAACATGTCCACATACTTCCTGTGCTATTCTCTGTTCAGTTCGGCATTGATAATGTTGCTTGATCGTTTTTACATTACCAAACGGCGTGTGTGGACACATATCATTTTATGGATTATATTCTCAACTCTTTCCGGAGTTGTGTTGTTCCTGTTGCCAAGCGGAATCATGCAAAAAATCTCTTTATTTGCTTTAGCTGTATGGTTAGTCGTTTTTGGAATCGTTTTAGCTCGCAGAGTCATAATTGCATATCGTAGAGCCATTCGGATTTTCAATGAAACTCAGGCGGATGATATAGGCACATATATCGAATGGCTTTCCATATTCACTTATTGGGCTGTTATCTTCGGTGTCGGATGCGGATTGCTGACATTTCTGCCAGACAAATATGTTTTTATCTGGATTTTGTCGTCAATACCGTTCTACAGCTATCTTTTCTACAGCTATCAGAACTACCTGCTGTTCTATGAACAGGTGGAAAATGCTTTTGAGCAAGATATACAGTCTGAAGAAGAACTTCTGGCAGATACGGAAACAGAACCTGAAATAGTTTCTGAGAAAGAAGTTCCAGTGTCCTATACAGAAATTATAGAGAAAGTGGCCAACTGGATAAAGACAGACGGCTATGTCCAGCAGGGACTTACCATAAAAGAACTGTCCGAAATACTTCATACGAACCGTACCTATCTTTCCGCTTATATCAAGACTACGTATAAAATGACATTCCGCGAATGGATAACCGGTCTCCGGTTGGAGTATGCGAAAAACATACTGAAGGAGCATCCGGAAATCAATATACAGAAGCTGGCTGAGTCTTCCGGTTTTCTTTCCCGCAGTAACTTTATCAAATCATTTACAGAGAAGGAAGGATGTACGCCTGGCAAGTGGAAAAAAGCAAATCTGGAATAATTTGTGTGGTAAAAAGCCGATGAAAAAGGTCTCAGAAGCTCATTTTCAAAAAGTGCTCAAGCGACAAAAAAGTGCTAATTCGACAAAAAAAGTGCTCAAACGACAATTTGAAAAGTGCTCAAACGACAATTTTTATAAAACGCTGTATTTCAACAGAAAAAGTTTTTGTAATATTTTGGGCACTGAATGGCATTTATTACCTTTGGAGAAGACAAAGATAATAAATTCAAGTTTATATGAGCAGAAAAATCACTTTTCTCACCCTGTTTCTGTGGCTGATGACGGTAACTTTTCCTGTCATTGCGCAGCAGAAAGCAGACACGACCTACACCTTCCGGTTCGTTACGCAGAAGGACATGTTCTACGTGCCTTGGAATGGCAATGACACGGAACTTGCCCGCCTGTTGGAATGTATCGAAAACAACAAAGCAACAATTCTTGACGGCAAACTGCCGCTATTGGTTGACGGATATTGCAATTCGCAGAGCAGTGAAGTCAAGAACCTTGCAACAGCGAAGATTCGTGCCAACCGTGTGAAATCAGAACTGATTACACGAGCGAAAATCAAGGAAGAAAACTTCATTACCCGCAATCATGTGACAGAGGGTGATTTTGTCACCGTGCGCCTGACGGTACCGGTAAAGGAAACAGCCGTGACGGATGCGGAAGCAGAAGCACGACGCAAGGCGGAAGCCGAACGCTTAGAAACCGAGAAGCGTGCCGAGCAGGAACGGCTTGCCGAAGAGCAGCGCAAGGCGGAAGAAGCCCGACTTGCCGCTGAAAAGGCAGAAGCCGAGAAAACCGCTCAACAAAATACACTTGCCGACACGCTGTCGGAAACCAAAATCACAACTGATTATCATCTCTCCCTGCGTGCCAACCTGCTGCGCTGGGCTACCTTGACACCAGATTTAGGACTTGAATGGCGCATCTGTCCATCGTGGGGCATTGCCGTAAACGGCTCGTGGACTTCTTGGAGCTGGAGTGACAAAGACCGCCGCTATGCACTCTGGGAAGTGGCTCCGGAAGTACGTTACTATATGGGTGAGAAGAAAGCCTGGCATCTGGGCGCGATGTTCAAGGCTGGACAGTTCAACTACAAGCTTTCCGAAACAGGCAAGCAGGGCGACCTGATGGGTGGCGGCATCACCGCCGGCTATCAGCTGCGACTAAACAAGGCATTAGATCTTGATTTCAACCTCGGTTTGGGCTACCTGAATGCCGATTTCGAAAAATATGAAGTCATCGATGGTGTGCGCGTGCGCTGTGGCAACGAGACAAAAAATTGGTGTGGCCCCATCAACGCCGGTGTGACATTGGTATGGAAGTTATTCTAATACGGAGGAATAGAGTATGAAAGCAAGACAATATATAAATATGGTAGGAATGGCAGCCGCCGTGCTGCTCTCTTCCTGCGTGAAGGACACGCTTTATGACACGCCGCATCCCGACTATGGGAAGATTGCGGTGACAGCCGACTGGTCGGCACGCGGTGAGGGTATCGACATACCTACCACATGGACGGTTACCATGGGTGACTATACGGGTACGGAGACTTCCGCCACCCATGCCCCCAACCATCTGTTTGCTCCGGGCAGCTACACCCTTGCGGTGTGGAACCCTGCTGAAGGAATCATGGTAAATGGTACCACCGCCACCATTGCCGCAGCCACGGGAAACCGGGCAGGAACGGATGCCTTTGTGAACAATGCCCCGGGATGGTTCTTCACCTATACGAAACAGGTGAGCATCGAGAAAGACAAGGACTATCCGCTGACCGCCGCAATGAAGCAGCAGGTACGCGAACTGACGCTTATCATCAAACCGACGGGGGATGCCGCCGGACGCATCACGGAGATTGTTGCCCATCTGACGGGTGCAGCCAGAACTCTCGATTTCGCTACCGATACCTACGGAGCCGCTTCAAACGTCGTGCTGCCCTTCACCAAGATAACCGAAGGTGACGATGCCGGCAAGTGGAAAGCCACGGTGCGGTTGCTGGGTGTGACCGGCACGGAACAACTGCTGACGGGTGAAATCCGCTATGCGGACGGCAACCCGACCCCCACGACGCTGAAAAGCGACATCACGGAAGCCCTCAAGGGGTTCAACACCGGAAAGGGCGAATCGCTGACCCTCGGCGGAACGCTGGTTGAGACTCCCGAAGGCATGGAAGTGGACGGAGTCGAAATCAACGGCTGGGAAGAAGTGAAAGGTGATGATGTAAATGCCGATTTGTAAATAATTAGCAAACCGAACGCAGAAGCAAAGCTTGCTTTGATTTTGCTAAGGTGCAGCAATTATTGAAATGGAATTTAACTAATATAATAACAGAATATAATGAAGACAAGATTTTTTGCACTTGCGATGCTCGCCCTCGCACTGGTAGCCTGCAACAACGACAACGAGAACCTGAACGGTGACCCCGTGGCCGCCCAGTTTACCGCCGACATCGCCCCCGCCACCCGCGCCAGCGGAACCACCTGGACTGCCGGCGACCGTATCGGCATCACCGACATCGGCAACGATTCCCAGTACGGCAACGTGCCTTTCATCCTGAAAAACGGGAAATTTGAGGCAGAAGGAAAGGTTATCTATATCGAAGATACAAAGACCCATACTTTCCGCGCCTACTATCCGTACAACGCGGTGGGAGGCATCCTCGCAGCCACGACCGATGCCACGGCGCAGCAGAACCAGCCTGCCATCGACTTCCTCTTTGCTTCAGGAGCCACGGGAGACAAAAACAACCCGGTAGTAAGCTTCACCGACAAAACCGCCAAAGGCGGTGAAGACAACTCCTTCCACCACCGCATGAGCCAGATAACCCTTACCTTCGAGGCGGGCGACGGCGTGAATTTCAGCGTGGTCAAGCCTGAACGTTACACGCTGGACGGATTGTTACTCACCGGTACGTTCAACACGGCCGACGGTATTGCCACCGCAGACAACGGGGCACAGACCGGAGAACTGACCATGAATCTGGCAGACGGCAATCTCACGTCATCGATCATCCTCTTCCCGCAGACAGTTGCATCCCTGCCGTTGGTTGTGAATTACAAAGGTCAGGAATATCATGCCACACTCACCATGCCCGAAGGCGCACTGCAGGCGGGCAACAACTATACCTATACCGTCAAGGTACGCAACAAAATCCTTGAAGTCAGCGAAGCCACCATTGCAAAGTGGAACGATATAAACGGCGGAGAAGTGGATGCTGGCCTGTAAGACATTAATAATTAAGGATGAAGAATTATGAGGCATAGATTATTTATCCCCGCGGCCACCGCCCTGCTGCTCGGCCTTGCCGCCTGCACACAGGACGAACTGGCTGACGATAACCGTCTGCCCGAAGGTGAATACCCCGTAGTCATCCGTGCCACCGGATTGTCCGTAGAGGCAACGCTGCTGGCAGCCCCCTCCACCCGTGCCACCGTGGACGGCGATTGGCAGGGTGTCACTTCCGTGGCACTCAAGTTGGGTGATGCGGTAAAGGAATACACCGTAACGGCTTCTACCGATTTCAAGAGTGCCACGCTTTCACGTGAGAACGACCCGCACTACTGGACCAGCCGCGACCCGATTACCGTATCGGCATGGTGGCCCTTCGACAATGCCGACATCACACAGATGCCTGCCGTGAAGGTGGCCGAAGACCAAAGCAAATTGGCTGACTTTCAGAACAGCGACTTCATCGCCGCTGAGAACAGGAAGGTGGAATTTAACAACCCGACTCTTGAATTTACCCACCGCACGGCACGCGTGGCAATCGAACTGAAGCCCGGTACGGGATTCACAAGCGTGGACGGTGCCACGGTGAGCCTCGTGAGCCTGTCCGCCGATAACGGCAACCCGACCGCCATCAAGACTTACAACGCAAGCGGCAACACCTATGAGGCACTGACCGCCCCGCAGACCGTTGCGGCAGGCAAGCAGTTCATCCGGGTGGAACTCGGCGGCGGCACCTTCTACTTCTGCCCGCAGAACAACGTCGTATTAGAAGCGGGCAGCCGCTATAAATATACCGTCAAGGTGAACGCCACCGGCCTGACGTTAGAGGGTTGCACTATCGGTGAATGGGCTGACGGCGGCGGCGAGAGCGGCACAGCCGAGGATTTGGGCTACATCTACGACAGCAACACCAAGACCTACACGGTCTATAACGCCGACGGCCTGCTGGCATGGAACGAAGCCTCACAAAAAGATGAATCGATAAATTGCACCCTCGCCGCTGACATCGACCTGACGGGTAAGGAATGGACACGGTCAGGCATATTTACATTCTACTCCGGCGTCTTTAATGGGCAGGGACACCGCATTACAGGATTTAACTCTTCAGCAATGAATAATACTGGATTTTTGGGTTCACTCTTAAGTGAACGTGGAGTGATAAAGAACCTACAACTCATAGATGTGAATCTGTATGGCAGTAGTGGAAATACTGCTGGAATAGTGGGCCGAAATCATGGCCAAATCATTGCCTGCTCTGTGACGGGAAAAATTTCTGCATCATATGGTGGAACTTGTGGTATAGCCGAATCAAATTATGGCGATATCATCGCTTGCTGGTTCGACGGCACATTGAAAGAGTCTAACAATGGAGCTATAGTGCGTTATAACTACGCTGATATAACTTCCTGTTATTGGGGAGGCAATGCCGGGCAAGGAGTATTCCGTATTGAAAGAGGAACGGTAGATGCCACGAAGGTGGACGGCGCGACCGTGAAATGGCAGACAGCCGTCGACGGCATGAACACCGCCCTCACCGCTGGCGACTACCAGTGGATACTCGGCACCGACGGTCTGCCCGTATTACAAAAGAGACAATAACGAACCCTAAACGACACGCATCATGAAACGAGCAACCATCCATACATCCGCAGCCATCGCCCTGCTGCTCGGCCTTGCCGCCTGCACGCAGGACGAACTTGCCGACGATAACCGTCTGCCCGAAGGAGAATACCCCGTAGTCATCCGTGCCACCGGACTGTCCGTAGAGGCAACGCCGCAGGCAGCCCCATCAACCCGTGCCACCGTGGACGGCGACTGGCAGGGCGTCACTTCCGTGGCACTCAAGACGGGCGATGCGGTAAAGGAATACACCGTAACGGCTTCTACCGATTTCAAGAGTGCCACACTCTCACGCGAGAACGACCCGCACTACTGGACCAGCCGCGACCCGATTACCGTATCGGCATGGTGGCCCTTCGATAATGCCGACATCACCCAGATGCCTGCCGTGAAGGTGGCTGAAGACCAGAGCCAATTGGCTGACTTCCAGAACAGCGACTTCATCTCTGCCGAAAACCAGACGGTGAAATTTGACGACCCGACACTTGAATTTACCCACCGCACGGCACGCGTGGCAATCGATCTGAAGCCCGGCACGGGATTCACGAGCGTCGCCGGTGCCACGGTGAGCCTCGTAAGCCTGTCTGCCGATAACGGCAACCCGACCGCCATCAAGACCTACAACGCAAGCGGCAACACCTACGAGGCACTGACCGCTCCGCAGACCGTTGTGGCAGGCAAGCCGTTCATCAGGGTGGAACTCGGCAGCGGCACTTTCTACTTCCGTCCGCAGAACAACGTCGTGTTGGCAGCAGGCAGTCGCTATAAATATACCGTTAAGGTGAACGCCACTGGCCTGACATTAGATGGCTGCACTATCGGTGACTGGGCTGACGGTGGTAGCGAGAGCGGTGAGGCTGAGGATTTGGGTTATTCTATACAGAACGACGGCAGTTACACGGTCTATAACGCCGACGGCTTGCTGGCATGGAACAAAGCCGTACAAAAAGATGAATCAATAAATTGCACCCTCACCGCCGACATCGACCTGACGGGTAGGGAATGGACACGGATAGGCACATGGCCAGGTTACTCCGGCATCTTTAATGGGCAGGGACACCGCATTACGGGATTAAACTTTTCAGCAGCGACTACTGAACTTTTTGGGTTATTAAATGAACGTGGAGTGATAAAGAACTTACAACTCATAGATGTGAATCTGTATGGCAATAGTGGATCAGCAGCTGGAATAGTGGAGCAAAATAATGGCCAAATCATTGCCTGCTCTGTGACGGGAAAAATTTCTGCATATGGTAGAACTTGTGGTATAGCCGATTTAAATTATGGCAGAATCACCGCTTGCTGGTTCGACGGCACATTGAAAGAGTATGAATCCGGAGCTATAGTGCGTTATAACTACAAAATTATAACTTCCTGTTATTGGGGAGGCAATGTCGGGCAAGGAGTATTCCGTGATCATGGAGAAAAGGTAGATGCCACGAAGGTGGACGGCGCGACAGTGAAATGGCAGACAGCCGTCGACGGCATGAACACCGCCCTCACCGCTGGCGACTACCAGTGGGTACTCGGCACCGACGGTCTGCCCGTATTGCAAAAGAAACAATAACGAACCCTAAACAACACGCATCATGAAACGAACAATCATCCATACATCTGCAGCCATAGCCCTGCTGCTCGGCATTGCCGCCTGCACGCAGGACGAAGCGGGCTTCCTGCCGGAAGGGGCGGAAGGCACATCCATCGTCTTTACCGCCACGGGGCTGAACCCCGCTGCGACAGCCATCGCCAATACCCGTTCCACCGTGGACGGCGACTGGGAGGGTGTGCAGAGCGTGGCAGTCCTGATGGACGGTACGGTGAAGGCATACGACGTGACGCCCTCCACCGCCGACCCCACCAGCGCCACGCTGACCTCCACCGACCCGTACTACTGGACCAACCACAACGACATCACCGTCACAGCGTGGTGGCCCTACACCGCTGGCGAGACAACCCCACCTGCGGTAAAGGTAAAAGCCAACCAAAGTACCCAGAAAGACTTTGAGGGCAGCGACCTCATCGTAGCCGACGGGCAGACGGTGACCTACGGTAACCCCACGCTTCGCTTCACCCACCGCACGGCGCGAGTGACCATCGTTCTGACGGACTACACCGAGGGGCTGGCATCCGTGCGACTGACGGGCCTCTCCACCGAAGGCGACAACCCTGCCGAAATCACCCCGTATGACAAGGGCAGCAACACCTACACCGCCATCGTAGCCCCGCAAAGTGTGGCAGCTGGCACGACCTTTATTACCTGCACCTTCACTAACGGCAAGACCTTCGTTTATAAGATGAAGAATGCTACCGACTGGCAGGCGGGCGGTGAATATACCTACACCGTCTCCCTCGCTGCGGCAAGAGGCTATATAATAGAGGACGACGGCAGCTACACCGTGACCTCCGCCGATGGTCTGATGAATATAGCCGAATTAGTGAACGGAGGTAAGACCGACATAAACATTACCCTCGACACAGACATTGACCTCACAGGCAAAGACTGGACACCGATAGGCACAGACTACGACAACTCATACAAAGGCACCTTCGACGGTGGCGGCCATACCATTACGGGGCTGACCTTTACGACAAATGACGAATATGCGGGTCTGTTCGGCAGGCTCAATAGAGCTGGTACGGTGAAGAACGTGGTGATGGAGGGCGTACAGATAACAAGCAATCAAATAGATGGCGGCAGTATTGGCGGCGTGGTAGGATCTAGCTGGGGCACCATTGAAAACTGCTCGGTGTCGGGCAGCGTCAGCGGCACGGTGTATGTCGGCGGTGTGGTGGGTGTTCAAATAGGCGGTTCCATCACCGGATGCAGTTCCTCTGCCACAGTGAAGGGAATGGTCGATGTCGGCGGCGTGGCAGGTCAGACGAATTCGAGTGCCACCCTGACCGCTTGCTATGCCACGGGCAACGTGATCATAGAAATAAACCCCAAAAAGAATATCGCTGGCGGCAGTCTGGTGGGAATGAACGCAGGAATCAGCCTCCTTGCCTGCTATGCCACGGGCAACGTAACCAGTACGGGTAGTAGCACCGGCAAAGTACATATCGGCGGCTTTTTGGGAAATAACTACACCACCGTGACCGCCTGCTATTGGAAGAACAATCATGAACAAGGCATCGGCTACAATAAAGAAAACATCGTCCCCGAAGCCACGAAGGTGGACGGCACTGGCGTTACCTGGAAGAATGCCGTTGATGCCATGAACACCGCCTTGCAGAACGCAGGCTCAAAGTGGCGTTACGAACTTAACGGAGCATTGCCCACCTTGAGGAAGCAGTAAACCGTCGGGCGGAAAAAGTTCTGCCCGCAACGGAAAGAACCAGAGTAATAAAACAACAGATATTATGAGGATAAGATTTTTTGCACTTGCAGCGCTCGCCCTCTCACTCGCCGCCTGCACGCAGGACGAAGCGGGCTTTCTGCCGGAAGGGGCGGAAGGCACACCCATCGTCTTCACCGCCACGGGGCTGAATCCCGCCGCGAAAGCCATCGCCGGCACCCGTGCCCCCGCGGATGGCAATTGGGAGGGTGTGCAGAGCGTGGCAGTGCTGATGGACGGCATGGTGAAGACGTACGACGTGACGCCCTCCACCGCCGACCCCACCAGCGCCACGCTGACCTCCACCGACCCGTACTACTGGACCAACCACAACGACATCACCGTCACAGCGTGGTGGCCCTACACCGAGGGCGAGACAACCCCTTCTGCTGTGAAGGTAAAAGCCAACCAAAGTGCCCGGAAAGACTTCGAGGGCAGCGACCTCATCGTAGCCGACGGACAGACGGTGACCTATGGTAGCCCCACGCTCCGCTTCACCCACCGCACGGCGCGGGTGACCGTCGTTCTGACGGACTACACCGAGGGGCTGGCATCCGTGCAGCTGACGGGTCTCTCCACCGAGAATGACAATCCAGATAAAATCACCCCGTATGACAAGGGCAGCAACACCTACATCGCCCTCGTAGCCCCGCAAAGTGTGGCAGCTGGCAGGACCTTCATTACGTGCACCTTCACTAACGGCAAAACCTTCGTTTATAAGATGAAGAATGCTACCGACTGGCAGGCGGGCGGTGAATATACCTACACCGTCTCCCTCGCTGCGGCAAAAGACCTGGGCTATACCATAGAGAGCGACGGCAGCTACACCGTGACCTCCGCCGATGGCCTGATGAATGTAGCCGAATTAGTGAACGGAGGTAAGACCGACATTAACATTACCCTCGACAAAAACATTGATCTGACGGGCAAAGGCTGGACGCCGATAGGCACAAGCTTCGATAACTCATACAAAGGCACTTTCGACGGCGGCGGCCATACCATCACGGGGTTGACCGTTACGACAAATGACCAATTTGTGGGTCTGTTCGGCTATCTCAATAGAGCTGGTATGGTGAAGAACGTGGTGATGGAAGGCATACAGATAACAAGCAATCACATGTTTGGCTGTACTGGCGGCGTGGTAGGATATAGCTGGGGCACCATTGAAAACTGCTCGGTGTCGGGTAGCGTCAGCGGCACAGATTGTGTCGGCGGTGTGGTGGGTTCACAAAAGGCCGGTTCCATCATCGGATGCAGCTCCTCTGCCACTGTGAAGGGAAAGCACTATGTCGGCGGTGTGGCAGGAGAAAAATGGGGCACCATGACAGCTTGCTATGCCACAGGCAACGTGACCTTAGAAATAGCTTCCCAAAAGAATAACTTTGGCGGCGGTGTAGTGGGATTAAACGGAGGAAGCCGCGTCCTTGCCTGCTATGCCACGGGCAACGTAACCAGTACGGGTAGCAGCACCGGCAATGTGCATATCGGCGGCTTGTTTGGAGATAGCTACACCACCGTGACCGCCTGCTATTGGAAGAACAATCAGGAACGAGGCTATAAGACCGCCCCCGAATCCACGAAGGTGGACGGCACTTACGTTACCTGGCAGAAAGCCGTCGATGCCATGAACACCGCCTTGCAGAACGCAGGCTCAGAGTGGCGTTACGAACTTAATGGAGCATTGCCTACCTTGAGGAAGCAGTAAACCGTCGGGCGGAAAAAGTTCCGCCCGCAACGGAAAGAACCGAAGTATAACCCCAATAAAGAAAGGAGGACGTGATGGAACACACGGAGAATCCACCATATTGGTTTTGGCATCAAGGCATTGTCAATAATAATATAGTCTCCAGTGTAAATATGGAAGCTGTAAGCCGGACATTGTCAAGATTGGTGCTCATTAAAGACAACAAATCAAGTATTTAAGTTAAAAACATGGGACTTTTTCACAGAGGCAAGAAAAATAATGACGATGAGCCGGACAGTGTTCAAACCAATTCATTCTCTGATATTATGAATGGTTTGCAGTACGCCGTAAACAGTGCACAAGATACATTACAGAATCATCAGATACAAAATCTGACCAGACTTTTTGAAGGAACAAATGCAAATAACGCAAATACGTTCCAATCAAAAAAAATCATGGTTGGAGACAAGACTATTGATATTCCACTTATAGCCTTGATATCCCATCATTATCTTGCAATGGATAATGTGCAGATAAAGTTCAAGGCGAAGGTCGGAAGCGTGGAATCACAGATTCCGGAAAACAACTTGCTGTTATCCAGTCCGCACAGAGCCAATCTCCAGATGCAGATGAGCAACATAAAACCAGATACAGATGATATCATGGAGGTTTGCGTCAATTTTAAAGTTCAGGAGACTCCGGAGAGTATTTCCCGAATCATTGACGATTTTGTAAAAAATATCTAACAATTTTAAAATTCAAATGTTATGGCAGAAGAAATAAAGAACCAAGGGCAACAAGAAAATGCGGAAAACTTGAATGAAAATGTAAGCGGACAGGCGAAAGAAATTATCTCCGCTGCATTGGAAGAGACTCAAAACAGAGAAACTTCTCCAGTTCTTAAAGCAGATTCAAACGTGACTGACAAATTCAAGGGGCTTCCCATGCGGGAACTTATTGCAGCTCCACTTATTGCAGCAGCCGAAGCACAACAGGAATTGGCAGCGACAGCATGGAATTTCTACCAGCAAATTGCATTTGATGGTAAAAGCGGCAATAAAGCGCGTATATTGGAATTCGATGTCGAAAGACCGATACAGCAGGATGGAAAAATGACAACAATGTCACAAAGTGTCAAGGCTCCGTTTATAGGATTGGTGCCTATTCCTTCCCTGCTCATAGATCGCGTGGATGTCGATTTCCAGATGGAGGTTACCGATACATCAAACGTAAAAAGCACTACCAACGCAGAAGTAGAGGCAAAAGCTTCTGCAAAACATTGGTTTATAAATGCGGAAATCAGCGGCAAAGTCACGACCGCCCGCGAGAACACCCGCATGACCAACCAAACGGCAAAATACCAGATACATGTGACAGCCAGTCAGCAGCCGCAGACCGAAGGTCTGTCTAAACTGATGGATATAATGGCATCATGTATCGAGCCTATAACAAACGAAAGTAACAGTAAGTAAATATATGAATTTGATTCAAGCATTAAGATTGCCAAACAGTCAAGCAGTAATGACAAATATTGCACGGTTTCATTATCAAAATATTTATAATGTAGGTTTGACCCCTCCGATTTTCACGCAAAGTAATTTGACATTTCAAATAAAAGGATATACCCGTAACTATCGTTTTCTTAGATTAGACTACGCCTGTGTCATATATATTGCGGATAGAATAGCAGTCGTTGCTTCAAATGGCATAGATACTTTAAGTTCAGGTTTTTCGGGGTGTTATATGGCCAGTTTTAGGCACAATGGCATTAGGTATGTTGCTCATATTCCAACGCCTAACAATAGTATTAAAACATCATGGAATCGGGCGGTTAAAAATCTAATAATAGATAATGTTGTTCTTTTTAAACCTACTGAAGGATTGGCGAGAATCCCAGGAACCATTGGTATTTGGGGAATTATAACATTTAACGATAGATGTTATCGGCTTGATGTAAATGAAAACGCTCCTCCAAGTCAAGCCATACGTGGCCAAAGAATTTTTAACTCAATCCCGAGAAATCCCATACTAACAGAAATTCCACCTATCGCCGGTGGTCAGATGCCTTAATAATTATAACAATTGTAAATAAGGGAAGAATGGTTGTTTCATTGAGGAGTAGAATTCTATTCGGATATATAATTCTGGTGGCGGTCATAGGCAGCATGGCCGCCATTCTCATCCATGAACCTGCGAAGTTCCACGACCTATATGCGTATTTTAAATAACGGTATTTACACAAACAGCAAATGAGCGAACAATTCGTTACCACTACCAAGCATTTCCGCAAGATGCTTGCCGCAGGCTATCTGTTGATAGTCCTGCTGGTGGGCGGCATCATCTGCACGTGGCTCGGAGAATGGCGCGACTTGGAGTTGCTGGAACGGGAGAACCGTGAAATCAACCGCTTCCGCAAGGAAACACACGATGCGTATGTGGGTGTGGTGGAGTTGTCTCTTTTGGGCGAGTCGGTGCTGGAATGGGACGATAAGGATGTGGCGGCATACCGGCGGCAACGGATGACGGTGGATAGTATGCTTTGCCGCTTCAAGAGCCATTACGAATCGGTGCGCATAGACAGCGTGCGCCACTTGCTGGAGGACAAGGAAAAGCGGCTGTGCGCCATCATGGAGGCTCTGGAACAACAGGCGGACATCAACCGCCGGATAGCCAAGCAGGTGCCGGTGATAGTGCAAACGAGCAGGCAGGAAGAGCCGAAGAAACAGAGGAGGAAAGGTTTTCTCGGGTTGTTCGGCAAGAAACAGGAAGCACCTCCGACGACGACCACCACGATGCTCTACACACTGAACCGTGATATGATAGCGCAACAACGTGCCCAAAGCCATCGTCTGTCGGAATATGCCGACAGCCTTGCCAGCCGCAATGCGGAACTGAACCGCCAACTGCAAACCCTTATCCAGCAGATGGACCACAAGGTGCAGGCTGACTTGCAGGAACGTGAGGCGGAAATATCCGCTATGCGTGAAAAGTCGTTCTTGCAGGTAGGTATCATAACGGGTGTCATGCTGCTGTTGCTCATTATTTCATACATCATCATTCACCGCTATGCCACCCGCATCAAGCAGTACAAACGTAAGACAACAGATTTAATCGGGCAACTGCAAAAGTCCGTAAAACAAAACGAATCGTTGATAGCCTCACGCAAGAAAGCGATGCACACCATCACCCACGAGCTACGCACACCACTGACTGCCATACATGGATATGCGGAACTGATGCAGGACAACGAAGAAGAAAAGATAAGCGGTTATGCGGACAATATCCTGCAAGCCTCCAAGAGAATGACCGACATGCTCAACTCCCTGCTTGACTTCTTCCGCTTGGACAGCGGCAAGGAACAGGCGAATGTCCGTCCGTTTCGTTTGGAAAACATCGCGGAGCTGTTGCAAACGGAGTTTACGCAACAAGCAGAAGCAAAAGATCTTAAACTTACCATCGAGTGCCCGGAGGGTATTATCCTGAATGGCGACAAGGAGCGCATCATACAGATATGCGACAACCTGCTGGGCAATGCCGTCAAGTTCACGAATGCCGGAAGCGTTTCACTTGTCATAAGCTATGACGGCAATAGGCTGACCCTTGTAGTAGAGGACACCGGAACCGGCATGAGTGCGGAAGAACAACAGCGAGTGTTCGGAGCGTTCGAGCGGCTTTCCAACGCCGCCACGCAAGACGGTTTCGGATTGGGGTTAAGCATTGTGAAACAGATAGTCGGGATGCTTGGCGGCACTATACGCTTGGAAAGCGAAAAAGGAGAAGGCAGTCGTTTTACTGTGGAGTTGCCAATGAACACTGCCGATATTGGTATTGAAGAACAGACAGCCGCAGAAAGTCTGGCTCATATAGAAAGACCTTATTCTGTCATCGTATTGGACGACAATCCGATGGTATTATCCATGACAAAGGAAATGTATGCTGGTATAGGTGTGCATTGCGACACGTTCACCACTATTGGCGATGCAATGGAAGCCATGCGGCAGCACACATACGACCTCATGATAACCGATATGAAGATGCCGGAGATTAACGGCTATGAGGTGTTGGAGTTGTTACGCTCGTCAAGTGTCAGCAACTCGAAAGAGATTCCCATTGTCGTGGCGACCGCCTCCGGCAGTTGCAGCGAAGAGGAGCTGTTGGAAAATGGATTTACCGCCTGCCTGTTCAAGCCATTTTCCATTTCCGAACTGGTTGCTGTATCAGACAAATGCCTTTTGACAAGTACGGACAAGGATGAACTTCCCGACTTGTCCTCTCTGCTTGCATATGGTGACAAACGGGCGATGCTCGACCGTTTGATAACCGAAACAGAAAAGGATATGCAGGCTGTCCGGGAAATCATGGAGAGGAATGACCGCAAGGCGTTGGACGAATGGATACACCGTCAGCGAAGTTCATGGGCTGTTATCCGTGCTGACAAACCCTTGTGGAACCTGTATGAACTGCTGCATCAAGAATCTGAATGTTCCGAAATGGAATTGCGGAAATGCGTGGATGCCATGCTTCGTATGGGAACAGTTATCATAGAACTTGCGCAAAAGGAAAGGAGGTTGTCGGATGAAAGTATTTGTGATTGAGGACAACCCCGTCTATAACGATTATGTCTGCAACCTGCTGAAGAAAGACAGCTTCGATACTATGTCGGCATATAATCTTGCCACTGCCAAGAAACTATTGGTAAAGTCAGAGGTGGATGATATTGTCGTTGCCGACCTACGCCTCCCCGACGGTGAAAGCATAGAGTTGTTACGGTGGATGCGTGCCAACGACAAACAACAGGTGTTTATCGTTATGACCAATTACGGGGAGGTGCATACGGCAGTGGAAAGTATGAAGCTCGGCTCAAAGGATTACATACAGAAACAGTTGTTGGAGGATAAACTGATACCGCTTATCCGCACCCTGCAAAAAGAACATGAAAAGCGACTACAATGGAACATTCCGATATTCGTCCGGCAGGGCGAAGCCTATCAGAAAATCAAGAAACGTGTGCGCCTTGTAGCCACCACCCGGATGAGCGTGCTGATACTGGGCGAGAACGGTACGGGCAAGGAACATATCGCACAACATATACACCAACAAAGCAAACTTGCCGATAAACCTTTTGTGGCAGTGGACTGCGGAGCCTTGTCCCCGTCATTGATACAATCCGCCTTCTTCGGACACGTCAAGGGCGCGTTTACGGGTGCCGAAGCAAACAAGACGGGGTATTTTCTGGAAGCGGATGGCGGCACGCTGTTCCTTGACGAAGTGGGCAACCTAACAATGGAGATGCAACAGATGCTGCTCCGCGCCATACAGGAACGCCGTTACCGTCCCGTCGGAGCAAAGGAGGACAAAACAGCCAACGTGAGGATAGTGGCTGCAACCAACGAGGATTTGCAGAAAGCCGTAACGGAAAAGCGGTTCCGGCAGGATTTGCTCTATCGCTTGCAGGAGTATGTGATAACCATGCCGCCCTTGCGCGACTGCCCGGAAGACATCATGCCATTGGCCGAGTTCTTCCGTGAAATGGCAAACCGTGAGTTGGAACGTGAAGTAAAAGGTTTTGCCGCATCTGCCCGTAATGCCCTGCTCGCCCATGCGTGGCCGGGCAACGTGCGCGAGTTGAAACAGAAGATACAGACGGCAGTCCTGCAATCAGAAGGCGATATGATAACCGAAGCCGATTTGGAACTTGACAATGAACCGTCCGCTACTTCCGCTTGTTTTACATTGAAGAGCGGGGATGAAGAAAGAGGACGTATCCTGCGTGCTTTGAAACAAGCAGCCGGTAACAAGAAAATGGCTGCAAAGATACTGGGTATCGGCAGGACAACGCTGTATAATAAATTGGTAGAATATGGATTGAATGAAGAAAACTGACCGGAGTATGGCTGTAAATGGCAATAATTGATTAACTTTGCAATTGTATTTCAGAAAATAGCAGGCGATTGGGTAACTTTTCGCCGATGATATAGACATAAGACCGCAAGGCGTTTCGAGCGAAAATCTGGTAAATTGAAACTACGGAGACGATTGCGTGATGCTTATGCTATGCCTACGCATAGCGTGCATTCACGTACTCTCCGTAAAGGCTTTACCAGAGCCATCGCTTGAAAGTAGTGTGAATTGCACGCTACTTTTTTGCCTCGCCAAAAAGGAAAGGAAATACGTTATGGCGAAAATACAATTACTTGCCGTTATCTCAATAGATGGCTGTCCGATGAAACTGCATCCCCGGAAGCGGTTGCTTCAAACCGAAGATTACGGTATGGATGAAATACGTGCCAATGCCCTGTATAAGCTGACATCCGACTATTCGGTATCCGTGCTTCAAGAATGGAGGGAGGAAGGTGGAAGCATTTGCCATTTGTTGGAAGTAACTGCCGGGAATACCGAATATGCCAACGGACTGTTACGGATGAACGTGATAGATGAAATCATACTATACGTTGTTCCAACCATCGACGGAAACGGAGCGCATTTTTTCAAGTCAGCACTACCTATGAATGACTGGCGGCTTATGGAGAACAAAACTTATAGGGACGGAGTAATCCGGCTTACCTATCATAAAGAGCCACGGGCATAAAATGTTCAGATTATGAACATCTTGGCGGGATTTCCGTGCTCAGAAAGTGAACACATGTTCAGAATCTGAACACATTTCACAAGGGATGCAATCAAGGATAAAATTATTTTTGAATTTTATCTTTCTGAAAAACAATGTAGTACAATTTTCTCACAATCTTTTCTCGTGTTTAGGGCTATGATTTGCCCATATATCAGTGTGCGCACACTGATAAACAAGTGTAAACCCTCAAAACAGAAAAGATAATGAACCATCTCATATTGGCGGAAACACAGTTTTTCGCCCTGATAAACGGAAAAGACAACGGTAGCACGGAAACGGCATACGGCGGATTCGTGCAGGAAGTAATAAACCTGTGCTACGGCGGCAATGATGCCAAGCATATTATTGTGGCGTTGGCTTTTGCCGAAATCGAATTACAGCACCATCCGCAGAACTTGTCGGCATCGGAGGAGAATGTCGTCACTGTGTATATCCGCAAGGCGTTATCATTCATCCGAAAGATGCAGAAGATGGTATCCGCTTCTGCAATTACCTCCGTGCCACCACTAACATCCACATCCGAAACCAAAGCCACAGTCCCAGCCCTGCAATGGACCGGTAATGCCGTCGAGTTGGTAGAACTAATCTATGCCCTCTACGCCACCGGCTGCATCAATGGCGGCAAGGCTTCGCTGAAAGAGCTTGCCCCTGTCCTCTATTCCTTTTTCGGTGTGGAGTCCAAAGACTGCTACCGCTTCTATACGGACATCAAACGCAGGAAAAGCGACAGTCGCACCTACTTCCTTGAAAAGATGCAGGACAAACTGAACGCGAAGATGCGACATGACGATGAATTGGAGCGGATGAGGAGATAAACGAATGCCAAACAAAGGATAAGCGGCCGGATTATACGGTTTCTTATCCTTCTTCATTTACAATCACTCTATTATCTGCCGGAAAGCCGATTAAAATCATTAACTTTGCAAGTATTAATCAATGACGGATGAAAATAGATAACCTCGAAATATTGAATGGACTGATTGCCGGAGCCGAAGGCGGGACAGTTGAGTTCAAAGAAACTACCGGGCAGTTGGAGCGTGGAATTGAAACTCTTTGTGCCTTCCTGAACGGTACGGGCGGCACGGTGCTGTTCGGTGTAACCGACAAGGGAAAGATTATCGGTCAGGAAGTGAGCGACAAGACGAAGCGCGATATTGCGGAAACCATCAGACGAATCGAGCCGTTTGCGACCATTGATATATCCTATACAGACATTCCGGGAACGAACAAAAGTGTTATAGCTTTATCAGCGGAAGAACAACGATATATGCGCCCGTTCACCTATAAGGGGAGGGCTTATCAACGGATAGAGAGCGTTACATCTGCCATGCCGCAGGGTATATACAACCTGTTGGTTATGCAGCGAGGCGGAACCTATGCTTGGGATTCCATGCAAAATCCCAGCTTGAAAATATCCGACCTTGACGAAACGGCAATCTTGGGCGCAGTACGTGGAGGAATCAGAGGCGGACGTTTGCCGGAAGGTTCTATGCAGGAGGATGTCCGAACCATCCTTGAAAAATTTGACTTGTTGAATGATGGAAAGCTGAACAATGCTTCCGTTGTCCTATTCGGACGAAACTTCTACCATTATCCCCAATGTCTGCTCCGTTTAGCCCGGTTCAAAGGAACGACAAAAGATGAATTTTTAGATAATCAGCGTGTGACAGGCAATATATTCAACTTGCTGGATGCTGCAATGGCATTTTTCTTCAAGCATTTGTCCCTTTCCGGTAAAATTGAAGGTTTGTACAGAGAAGAGGAACTGAATGTGCCATATAAGGCATTGAGAGAATGTTGCATAAATGCTTTTGCACATCGTGTTTACCATCGCCCCGGCAGTTCAGTCGGGATTGCTATCTATGATGACCGCGTGGAGATTGAAAACAGCGGAACATTTCCGCCTGATATTACCATTGAGAAACTGTTGGGTGGCCACAATTCCGAACCACAAAATCTGATAGTAGCCAATGTGCTGTACAAAAGTGCAGTATTGGAGAGTTGGGGACGTGGCATAGCCCTTATGGTAAACGAATGTCGCCGTGTCGGTATTCCGGATCCGGAGTTTCATACCGACGGCAATGCTGTATGGATTGTGTTTCATTATACAAGAACTACAGTAGGACAAGACCCCACAGCAACCCCACAGCAACCCTATAGTAACCCCACAGTAACCCCACAGTTAGGAAAACTGTTGTCTGCTATTGGGAACAACACTCTCTCTGCTAAAGAAATCATGGAGAAAACGGGAATGAAAGATAAAAGGAATTTCTTAAAGAACTATATCCATCCGGCAATAAATTCCGGTTTGGTCCTTTCACTTTATCCCATAGGCTCCAAGAGTCCGCAACAGAAATACTATCTTACTGATAAAGGTAAAGGTTTCCTGCAACAATAACGGGTATGGCTAAAAAGAAGAAACATAAGAATGATGTAAAAACTGATTTACCGATAATCATGGATTATGGTATCGGCAGTATATCCGTTTATGACCCGGCAGACATAATGCCATACAACGAGCCGCCAATTAGCGAACAAATCCGCTTCAAGAAACTCGGCAAAGAGATGAAATCCGAGTTCAAGTGGCTGGTATCTTCCGTAGTGATTGAGTATTGGCAAGAAAACCGACAGATACCTTTCGGTGAAGAAATGTCGAAACTCAGAACCAGACTGTTGAGAATGTTTGCCGAAGAATACAGCATACTGCTTAAAGACGATACAGAGCTGAAAAATTATTTGCTGACGCTTGCCATTACCACCATCAACAAGCATCTCAAATCTGAGAATAAAAAGAGGGCGTCAAAACTCTCTTTTTAACAAAATTACCCTTGCTACAGATATCTGTGACAGGGGTAATTTTCATATTTTGGGTGTTTTGACACATCCCCTTTTTCATATATAAAGGAATCTGTTATTTCTGCTGCAACAGGTGTTTCAAGTTTTCATCATTTGCGATACGTTCCAGTTCCTCTTGAACAATCTGCTTCACTTCCTCCTTGATGCGCCTGTAATTCGCCTGAACCGTTTCCTTCATGCGGTCGTTGCCGTCCCCGTCCGTAAAGTCGGTAATGACGGGGATTTTCTTGTAGGCTTTCTCCTCGCGCTTCACCTTCTCGGCATCCACGACAATCTCGCAATGGAAAATCTTCTGCTCGATACGCTCGTTGAAGTTGTCGGATACCGAACCGACAAACATACCCTGCGTCAAGCCGGAAATCTTGCTCGGCGGGATGAGTGAATCCATCTGCGTGTTGATGGAGGTGGAAACATCCTGCCGGTTGATGGAAATGGACTGCCGTTTCTGCAACACCTTACCGAAGCGTTCGGAAAGCGTCTTGGCGGTTTCACCCACCACCTGACCGGAAAAGATATTGCCGACGGTGTTCATCACGACCTTCGCTTCTTTATCACCGTAGTCGCGCACCAACTGGCTGAAATCCTGAAAGCCCAGACACACGGCAACCTTGTTGCTTCGCGCGGTGGCGATAAGGTTGTCCAACCCCTTGAAATAAATCGTGGGCAGCTCGTCGATGATGACCGACGACTTCAGCATCCCTTTCTTGTTGATGAGTTTCACGATACGGGAGTTATACAGACCGAGAGCGGCCCCGTAGATATTCTGACGGTCGGGATTGTTGCCCACACAGAGTATTTTCGGTTCTTCGGGATTGTTGATGTCCAGCGTGAACTCGCTGTCCGACATCACCCAATAGAGCTGCGGGGAAATCATCCTTGACAAAGGGATTTTCGCGCTTGCTATCTGCCCCATCAACTGCTCCGCAGCCCCTCCGAGCCATGCGTCCATGAACGGAGAAAGATAGTTTTCCAATTCCGGGTAAGAGGTCAGTATCGGGAAAATATCCTCATAGCGGCGGTTCAGGAACTCAATCGCATGGGGGAACGTGCAGTATTTGCCGCCTTGATAGATTTTGAGATACCATATAATGCTGGCAAACAAAATAATAGGTGATTCCACAAAGAAGTCGCCCTGCTTCTGCACCCATGTTTTATTGAGGTTGAGCATTATCGTATAGGCACTCTCGTAGGCATCCGTAATATCCTCCATGAAATCCGGGTGGATGGGATTACAGCGGTGCGAGCGTCGCGGGTCGTCGAAGTTTATCACATAAAACTTCGGCTTCACCTTGTAACCCTCCGGGTGGTTCAGCAGATGGTTGTAGGCGATTGTAGATAAGTCGCTGAATTTGAAGTCATATACATACATCGAAAAGCCCTTTTCAATCTGCTGCTTGATGAAACTGTTTACCACCGCGTATGACTTTCCACTACCCGGCGTACCCAACACGATGGAGGCACGAAAAGGATTCACCACATTGATCCATCCGTTGTTCCAACGCTTTTTGTAGTAGAACCGTGTCGGAAGATTGACCGAATACTCGCTTTCGATAAGCCTTGTTTCCTGCATGAAGCTCTCGTTCTCGTTGTTGAACACATCATCCATGAGGTTGTGCTTCAACAGGCGGCTCAACCACAGACCGCCCATCAGCAGGAATACATAGCCCGCGCCAACGGTCAGGATATACAGTCCCGTCACCGCCTCCACCGGCAATGGCAGGGCCAGTATCCACCAGTTGAGGAAGAACAGCACGAAGCCCACGGCAAGGACCGCCCAGATTTTCCCCCACGTGATTTTCTCGCCCTTCACGCCCTTTGTCCCCAGACAGGACAGGGCAAGCAGGAGGACGGCAAATAGTTTCGTGTAGAGGATGGAACGGAACAGCCCCGCCGTGCGGTTGAAGTTCATCAGTATCCTGTCCACCACACCGATGTCCACACCCCAGAGCCGTATGGCTTCATAACAGAACCAGTACACGTTCATGACCACTAAAATAATACTCACGGCACGCAGAAAATCCATGATTTTCGCCAACGCCCTCAAATCGTCTTCTTGTTGTGACATACATTGATTTTTTTGATTGTTGATATTTTCGATTACATTCCCAAGCCCTTGCGCTTCTTCTTTTTCTTCTTGCGCTGCATCGCCCGGATGAAGGCTTCCTCCTCGGCGTCCACTGCCGGACCTTCGGGGGCAAACAGGTTCATACCACCCGAATGGTTCTCGTATTCCCCTCCGGAATATCCTTGTTTGTCCTCTTGTCCCTCCACCATAACGGAAAGCGGAATCGACGGCTGTCCAGCGTAAGGCTGCGTGAAGTGTTCCTGCAAGGCGTTGGCGGAAAGTTCCTTGCCCATGCGTGAGCCGTTCAGCACGCAGCCCGTACGGTGGTCGATGAACGTGGCTCCGTAGATGCGCCCTTCCTCCGTGTAGCGTAGTACGGTGTCGATGCCCTTTCCTTTGAGGGTGGCTACAAACTTCTCCTTGTCATACGTGCCTTCCAGCACGGAAAGGACGGTGCGTTTCGTCATGTCGGCAAGTTTCCTCTCCTTAAACTCCTGCTTGGAACGGGCAAACTTCTTCTGTACGGCTTCATAGCCGACGGACTTCCCGAACAGCGAGGACTTGAAAGGATTGCCGACCTTGTTGCCCTTGTCGTCCGTGACGGAATAGACCAGCCCGTGATACTCACGTCTGCGCACATTGCCATGTGCTTCCTCCACTGTCATATTATATAAGGAAAGGAGGGCACGGTATTCTCCCATCGTTTGGAAACGGTATTGCCCGTTCAAAGCCTTAACGATATTCCCCACCTGCTTCTTCACGTCGCCCGCAGAGGCGTCCACCTTGCGCAGCGGCGTGTCAAGACGGCGATTCTTGCGTTCCGCGTCATGCAGCCCGTACTTCCGTTCCAGTTCGCGTGTTATCTGCTTGCTCCGGTAAAAATTGTTCCGGGTGTCTATGCTCCTGCCGTTCTCGTCCACCCTGACCGTCACGATATGCAGATGGTGGCGGTCGATGTCCTCATGCTTGAAAACGAGATACGGCTGGT